>Ga0065721_10000011_pt1 | contig 14375 bp, 18 predicted proteins | sample Mesricmetagenome_FD_59108 | JGI IMG/M metagenome (GOLD analysis project Ga0065721, IMG submission 59108) | Mesophilic microbial community from rice straw/compost enrichment Sample: eDNA_1 v2 (version 2) | ecosystem: Engineered > Solid waste > Grass > Composting > Bioreactor | place: USA: Davis... | reverse complement strand
AAAAGCAATGGATATGTTTCCAAATTCGGCATTGTTATATTACAAACATCTGAGTGGGGAATTTAATACGGCAAGTGGTTTTTCCACGTTTATGGCTTGTCACATCCTGAAGAAACAGGAAATTCCGACTGTGATGAAAATCAATTCGGTAAGCAAAGACAATATCAAAAATATACTGATCTACAATCATTTGCTAGGAAAAGATCATAGCCTGATGTTGTTGGAAAAAGTATGATTGGCAGAAGGGCGAAATTGCTAAACTGCAAAATCGTAAATTTGTGAAACAGAATATTTTGTCATTTTGGCTAAGGAAAATCTCAATTATATTATCGGATTCTTCATTCGCTTTGCTACATTCGGAATGACAAAGTTATGTTTAAAGAACCGTAATCTTTATAAAAAACATGAAACACTATCCATTCATCCTGTTTTACCTTTTTGTAACGTCATTATCTATGCGTTTCATGGGAGTCTTTTTGTTTATCTGGTAGGGTTTCTTGCTTTTTCTGCGGTTGTGATTTGGGGATCTTTCGATATTCAGCTTGGATATTTCGTGAACAGCATCACGCACAAAAGAACAAAAATTAAAGAAGTAGCACTGACCTTTGATGACGGTCCTACGGAATTCACTCCAAAGTTTTTAGATATTTTAAAGGAGAATAATGTAAAAGCAACATTTTTCTGCATCGGTAAACAGATCGAAAAATATCCTGAAACCTTTCAAAGGATCATTTCAGAAGGTCATACTATTGGAAATCATACGTTATCTCATTCCAATTCAACAGGTTTTTTATCAACTGAAAAAATGATCGTGGAAATTCAGAAATGTGATGAGGTTATTGCCAAAACCGGGAATATCACCACCGATCTGTACCGCCCTCCTTTTGGAGTTACCAATCCGAATATTGCCAAAGCGATCAAGAGAGCCCACAAAAAAAGTATCGGCTGGAATGTCCGCTCTTTGGACACCGTCACCGACAATGAAAAAAAAATCTTCAAAAGAGTGACCAAAAATTTAAGAAAAGGCAGTATCATCCTGCTCCACGACACTTCAGAAAAGACGTACAATGTTTTGGTAGATTTATTGCTATTTTTGAAGCAGAAAAATTACTCCACTTTTACGGTGGATTCAATGATAAAATCAGAAAATAATGATTAAAAATATTGCTTTCGGAGCATTTTTACTGATTTCCGGGTTATTTCTNGGACAAAATACAGCCATGACGNGNGCTGAAGCTAAAGCATTTGTTNCCCANGTTTCAAATGNGACTCAACAAATAAAAACCCTGCAAAGNGATTTCACACAGACCAAAAAAATGGATTTCCTGGACAAAAGCATCATTACACANGGNAAAATGTCTTTAAAAACCCCGAATATGCTGAGTTGGAGATATACAAAGCCTTATCAATACAGTATTGTGTTCAGAGACAATAAGATTTTCATTAATGATCAGGGAAAAAAATCTTCGGTAGATGCCAAAAGCAAAACTTTTGAGAAAATCAATAAGCTGATTGTGGGAAGTTCTAACGGAAAAATGTTCAATGATCCTGAATTTACTGTTTCTTATTTTAAAAATGGAAACTTTAATATCGCGAAGTTCACTCCGAAATCTTCACAGTTATTAAAATACATTAAACAGATCGAACTGTATTTCCCTAAAAACCAGTCAACCGTTTCACAGGTTAATATGCTGGAAGCTTCAGGAGATACTACGAATATTATTTTCAAAAATACCAAGATCAATGCACAGATCGCTGCTTCAGAGTTTTCTTTATAGTACTTTGCTGCTGATACTGGCTTCTTGCAAAACCTTTCAGCTTACTGATGCAAAACCAGTTTCAAGGCCTGTGAAAACAGTTGAAAATCTTTATTTTTCTGCCGGAAACGATTATGTATATAAATGTCAGATCGATATTTACAAAAATCACGTAAGCGGAATTCTGATCATCAAAAAACTGAATGAAACGACACATCGTGTCGCCTTGACTTCCGATTTCGGGAATAAGCTGATCGATTTTGAAATTTCTGAGCAGGATTTTAAACTGAATTATGTGATCCCCGATCTGGACAAGAAAATCGTCATCAATTTCCTTAAGAATGATTTCCGGCAACTTTTGAGAAGGCAATATCCGGTAAACGAAAGTTTCGAAAATTCAGAATATGACATTTACCTTTCTAAACTCGGCAACAAAGCATATTATCTTTTCTTCAGTAAGGAAAACGGTTTGCTGAATACAATGATTTACACGAAGAACAATAAGGAAAAAATCGATTTTAGTTTTGGGGCAAAAAAACATATCTTCGCAGACAGTATCAATCTTCAGCATAAAGATTACAAGATCACTATTAAACTATTTCAAATAACAGAAACAGAATAGCCGATGCAGACCATTCTTACAGACTTTTATACGTTNCAATCTCACGAAAAAGCNGAGAACGGAAGCTTCATTGCGAATATCATTCTGAATAAAGACCATGATATTTTCAAAGGACATTTTCCAGGAAATCCTGTAACGCCCGGAGTTTGCATGATGCAGATTGTGAAAGAACTTACGGAAGAGTTTACCGGTAAAAAATTATTTTTAAAATCGGCTTCCAATATCAAGTTCATGGCGATCATTAATCCGGTGGAGAATCCCGAACTAAAGCTGCAACTGGACATTACCGAAAATGAAAATGAAGTTAAAGTAAAAAACACAACTTCTTTTGGCGAGACTATTGCATTAAAAATGTCAGTTAATTACAATAAATAGACATTATGAAGCTTCTTTTATCTCTATTNGCAGGATTATTATTGATGTTTTTTCAGTCTTCCGACCTGGATGCATTAAGAAACAGCTACGCCAAAGCCAACCAATCGAATGCCAATACCCAAAGTTTCATCAATCTTGCTGAAAAGCAGTCGTCATCAGACGCTGTAACAAGAGGGTATAAAGCCGCGGCTCAGATTATGGAAGCTAAAATAACGACGGAAAAAGGTAAAAGAAAATCTTTTGTAAAATCCGGTGCTACAAATCTGGAAAGTATTATCAAAAGTAATCCGAACAATGCCGAACTAAGGCTGATCCGATTGAGCGTACAGGAAAATCTTCCTAAAATTGTAGGATATCGCGGAAGTTTAAAAGATGATAAAATGTTCCTTATCAGTCAATTTAGCAAGCAGAACTCCGCATTGAAAAACTACATTAAAAGATTTGCTTCCCAGTCTAAGAGTTTTACTCCTGCAGACAGAGCTTTATTAAACTAAAACAATGACCATCTCTGAAGTACGAAACGCCATTTCTGAAAGGAAAATATGTGTTTTAATCCCTACTTACAACAATGAGAAAACTCTGAAAAGAGTTATAAACGGTGTATTGGATTACACTGAAAGCATCATTGTGATCAATGATGGCTCTACAGATTCCACTCCGCAGATTCTGAGTGATTATTCTCAGATCACGGTTGTTAGCTTACCCGTGAACAAAGGAAAAGGAAACGCACTGAAAACAGGTTTTCCGCAAAGCACAAAAACTAGGTTATGATTATGCCATCACCATAGATTCCGATGGACAGCATTATCCGGATGATATTCCTGTTTTTGTCGAAGCTTTGCTAGAAGAAAATGAAGATGTTCTACTGATCGGAAACCGAAATATGTCTCAGGACGGAATTCCTAAAAAAAGCAGTTTCGGGAACAGGTTTTCCAATTTTTGGTTTTGGTTTGAAACGGGAATCAAATTAGATGATACGCAATCCGGTTATCGTTTATATCCTTTACATAAAATTCCTAAAAAATATTTCACGCCAAAGTTTGAATTCGAGATCGAGATTATTGTGAGAACAGCATGGAAACATGTTCCGGTAAAGAACGTTCCGGTAAAGGTATTGTATGATCCTGCGGAAAGAGTATCCCATTTTAGGCCGTTCAAGGATTTTACAAGGATCAGCATTCTGAATACGATTCTGGTGATCATTACTTTAGTGTACATTATTCCGAGAAACTTCGTGAATAATTTTAAAAAAAAAAGCTTTAAAAAATTTATAAAGGAAGATGTTCTGGAAAGCGATGGAAGTAACAGGACAAAAGCATTTTCCGTAGCATTGGGAATCTTCATCGGGTTGTCTCCGTTTTGGGGACTTCATACGGTGTTAGTCATTTCTTTGGCTGTTCTTTTTAAGCTCAATAAGGTCTTGGCATTTGTCACATCCAATATCAGTCTGCCACCATTTATTCCTTTCATTATAGCTGCTTCTTTGTTTCTAGGCTCCCCGTTTGTGCATGGAGACAGCAATTTCCTGACTCAGGAACTGAATTTTGATCTTGTTAAAAATAATCTCCTTCAATATGTGATCGGAAGTGCAATATTGGCAACCACAATGTCGGCACTTTCAGGAATTGCCACATTTTTGTTTTTGCATAGGCTTCATCCGGAGGATAATTAATTATCCAGTTCCCGTTTTCTATTTTTAATAAAATCTTTGGGACGTACTCCATTGATCTCGTAAAAAAGATCTGAGAAATTCTGTCTTGATGCAATTCCACACTCTTCGGCAAAGCTCTCAATGGTATAATTCAGGTAAGTCTTGTTATTATAAATTTGCTGTGTGATATAATTGATCCTCAGTTCTCCTAAATATTTATTAAAGTTGGTCCCTTTATATTCATTGATGACTTGTGAAAGATAATTTGCATTGGTTCCGAATTTTGCTGCCAATTTTGTTACCGTAAGACCTTTTTGGTTGAACTGTTTTTTCTCTTCAAATTGTCTCAGTTTTTCCAATATATCCTGAATTTTTTCATCATCAATTTTGGATTTCCTTTCTTTTGATTGTTGAGGGGCAGATTCAATAGGCGCATTTACACAGGCTATATGGTTTTTAATTTTTTCTTCAAGTAAATTATATTTTCGTTTAATAACTTTCTCTCTACTGTACCTTATGATAAGAAGTATAATTAATCCTATCGTTAATATGATCAATCCGTATATAATGATGGTTCCCCATAGTGTTTGCTTCTCCAGTTTTTTCTTTTCATCATATAGTAGTTTAGTGTCATATTCTTTATGAATTTTAGAGGATAGATAACTAAAATCCCGACTAATAATACTATCTGCCTTTAGAAGTTGTTTTGTATAATACAACTCTTCATCAACATCCCCTCTTTTCTTATAATAAGTAATCAATACTTCATAATTTTTTCTGATCTCAGGATGGATGAACTGATGTTTTTGGAAAATAGAATCCACTTTCCTGAAATTTTCTATCGCCATACTTTCATTATCCAGATCAAAATAGCTTTTCCCTATATAAAAATAGTTGACAGAAGCCCAGCCAAAATTATTATTCTTAAGCATTCTGGGTAAAGAGAGACCCAGAAATTTTATGGCATCTTTATATGATTTCTTATGATAATATGAAATCCCTTTACATTTCAAAAAATAACTTTCTTCCTGGCTGAAATCTTTAGTACTGGAAGTTTCCTTTAAGCCAATGCTTATTAACGAATCGGATTTATGGTAGTCTTTAAGATTGAGGTAGCATTCCGTCATCTGATGCAGGCTATTAAAATAGCCCTTTTTATGATTAAAAATCAGATTCGGATGTAGCTTTTTTGCGTTTATTCCTACAGAAAAGTAGTCTGCACATTCTTTAAAATGGATTAAAGCATCCTCATAATAACCTAAATAGCTTTTTACAACCCCTAAATGATAGATGATCTTATATTTCAGATATTCATCTTTTATGGCTCTAGAATATTTATATGCTTTAAGATATTCATTTAGAGCNAACTGATATTTCTTATAATTAAAATAATAGACAATTCCTTTACCTAAGTATGCCGTACTTATCAACTCATTGTCATTTGATAGTTTGGCAGCCCAAATTGTACTATCTGCATAGGCTAATTTATCTGACTTTGAAGAGGAATAAAAAACTCCATCCTTGTATCCCTGTACCAATTTGGAATAATCTTTTTTGTTTTTTGCTTTATGTATATACTGATTAATATAAAGAAAAGCATTATCATCATTCTCTTCATAACCTTCATATTTTTTCCTGATATCTTCAAAACTTTTTTCCTGCCNATCCTGCGATCGCAGAGAAATGGAAAATATTAGAAGAAACAATAAGCCAATAATTCTTATAGTCATCATAAAATGGTATTAGTTTTATATAAAAATAAATAAAATCGGCAAAATATCACTCCTTGTAGAATAATTTTTAAAAGTCTACTATTCATGGGAAATGATGAAAATATAGGCTGGTCGCAATTCATAAATTGGAACGTCCTAATTCCCCAATAACGACAAATACTGCTTTTCCCACTGGTTTTCTTGTTCTAACTTCCAAACAGATTTCAAGCATTAGCATAACTTCTAAAACCAATAACCATGAAAAATCATTTGCTATTAATTGTAGTCATGTTCTTTATTCTATCACTGAATTCCTGCAGACAGCTCGACAGTATTACNGAACCCAACGAGGAAACCGTAATTCAAAATGAAAAAAGTAATGATGATGCCTATAAAAGAGACACCATACGCCATAGCATACCTCCTACAGATCCTCCAGTAAAGGATGGACAACAATGGAAACACAAAAATGATTAAATACTCTTTCCACTTGTAGTGCGCAATACAAAAAAAGAGTTTTAATATAGTCTTCGGACAAGTGTAACAAAAATCAAAATTAATTTCAAAATTTTAAACCATGAAAAAAATTCTTTTCGCATCAGCTGGAATTTTAGCAATTTCTCTAATGTCATTCACGAATTCGGAAAACAAAAAAGCAGAACCTGTAATTACTGTTTCCGGAAAAACTGTAACTGTTAAAAACACAATGGCTGTAAAAGCTGCTGATCTCGAATTCTTAGCACACAATTTAGTGGGTTGGTCTGTTTGCGACTACCAAGCTATGAGTAACGAGTGTACAACAAAATACAGAGACTTCCCTGATAATGCTCAAACTACAGCTCAGATCAAAACAATTATTGCAAAATACCAATAATTTACTATCCAAAGGGCGACAGGATGACATATAAGTTATCCTGTCTGTTTTTATAGGTATTGAATCGATTGCTATAACATCCAAATAAGAGCAGCCATGAATCAGAAACCCAGAATAATAGAAATAGTAATATTTGCCGTCATTATCCTTAAAGTATTCGCGACAGGAATACTGACAACCATTTCCAGTTTTTGTGAATTCTATGAGTATAAGCAACCAGAAGTGNCAAAATCCATCAACGAAAGCCCTGTTTATAGAAATTTATTTTTCACATACACCGGTTTTGATACAGGATACGGATTTTTCGCACCAAACGTAGCCAGTCACTTTGTAATTTTCAGTGAAAATTCAGATAAAATNTATAANTCTTCCGANCTTCTGCAAACCAGCGAAGGAAAAACAAGGTTTATGGGAGCAAACGATGTATTTTTCAATAACTTCGGAACCAAGAAGGACGAAGATAAAATGGAAGCCAACAGAATTATTCTTAAACGAATCAATAAAATGTTTGAGAAAAAATATAATTCTAAGTTCACTACGACAGTTTACCTTTTTGAGTATCCTAAACTGAGTGAAATCAATACTAAAAAAGAACTCCTAATAAAAATTGATGAAATAAAATGAAGACTTTAACAAACTCTTTCTTCTCAAAACCTTTCACTCCTGATTTCATTGTATTTTTCAGGGTAGCGATCGGGATTATTATACTTATTCATTTTTTGTCGTTCTGGAAAGATTTTGATCTGCTTTATACTCCTAATAGCATTATTCCTTTGGAACTGCACACGATATATGGCACTTATGATATTCTGACTGTCGAAAATATTTTATCTTTTCTGGACACTTATTTAAGCGGATCTCAATCTATTCTGTTCTTTAAATGTTCATATATTTTTCTTTGCATGATGGTTATCACAGGAACTTTCAGCAGACTTAGTGCCATAACACTGATCATTTTGCAGGTTTCTTTTATAAAATCCGGAAGCCTTTTTTTTTATGGAGCTGATTTTTTCACAAGCATGTCCTTATTTTATATTGTGATCTTCCCTTCAAGTTCATTTTATTCGATTCAGAGAAAATTTTTCCCGAAATTATCAGCCAACAGGCAATCATTAACATTATGCAAGAGACTGATCCAGATTCATCTATGCCTTGCCTATTTTTTTTCAGGTCTGGATAAGATACTTGGATTCAATTGGTGGAACGGAGAATCTGTATGGAAAGCCGTACATCTTCCTAACCTCAACAGTTTTATAGAAATTGGAAATCATATACAAAACCCTATATTTTATATGATATTAGGATGGGGAGTTATTATTATAGAACTTTTTTATCCTATCTTTATTAATATAAATAAAACCAGAAAACTATGGCTCATCCTTACCATTTCTATGCATCTTGGTATTGTACTGAGCTTTAACCTTTTCTTCTTTTCATCTATAATGATTGTTTGGAATTTAACAGCATATTATTTTAATTACTATGAAAACAAATCCATTTCTGCCGAGTCTCATCCTTCTCCTAGCCATATTTACTAATTTTCAGGCACAGTCCTATAAAATAGTTTATGATTTTAAATGGAAATCAGATAAAAAAAGTACAGAGTATAATAATGAACTATGCGCTTTGATCACGAAAGATAATCAGCCTTCTTATTTTGAAGCGTATGAAAACTTCAGGCAAGATTCTTTGAAAACAAAGATCATCAACGATTACAGCAAAAATAATCGACAGGGACCATTACGTCTTCCTTCTGATGAAAAAAAATCAATATACCGGTCTTTGATCATAAAAAATCCTGCTGATAAAACCTTGACAGTAGAAGAAAAAGCCTATGTGAAATTATTTTCAGTGACTTATAGCTGCCCTATGAACTGGGAAATGAAGTCCGGCAAAACAGAAACTATCTTAGGGTATAAAGCTCAACAGGCTGTATGTAAATTTGGAGGAAGAAAATGGATCGCCTGGTTCACCAGTGAAATTCCTATTATGGATGGACCATATAAATTCTTTGGTCTTCCCGGTTTAATCCTAAAGATTCAGGATTCTGATAATAATTTCATCTTCGAGATCAAATCAATTACCAAAGAGGACAATGATATTCAGTATCGCAATTTTGGTTCTCCAAAAGTGGTCGATTTATCACCTAAACAATGGGATAAATTTTGGGATAATTACCGAAAACAGCCTTCCATGGTCCTGGAAAATCTGAACACTGAGAAAACTACCTATGTGATCAACGGAAAAGACGTTAATAACCGTGAAGTAAAAGATGCTTTCAATAAAAAAGAATGGGAAGCTCTGAAATATTTTAAANATCCTATAGAATTAACTCCTTCATGCAACTGATATGTTGATTTTCTATGACAATTGGTGCCCGAATTGTTCGAGATTTGTGCGCATAGTAAAAAAACTCGACTGGTTTCATTGGATTCAGGAAAAACCTGTACGAGAAATCATTTATACAGATAGCTTTCTTGAACTCGACAGGAATCTTGCTTTAAAACAAATGGCTTCCTATAATGGAAAATGGCATTACGGTTTTACTTCTATATTTCTTATCCTGAGCAGACTCCCTTTATTATGGATGTTTTTCCCTTTATTGTACCTATTGGAAATAACAAAATCAGGACAATTTTTATATATGGAATTAGCACTCAAAAGAAAGATCATACCCATTCATTGTGATGAAAACAGTTGCGAAATACCTTCCAATTAATTGATTGATTTTCCAAGCTTTTTAACTGTTTTTCTCAGATATCTTTCAACNTTTTCTCTATCGGGCAGTGTTGTGATTTCCTTTGTAAGGGCTTTTTCAAATTCAATTTTTGCTTTATGATAATCTTTTCTGGTGAAATAATATTTCCCAATTTGATAATAAACCAACCAAAAATCAGGATTTAGTGCCTTATAACTATTGATAAAATCCGCCGAAAGATTTCTATTTTCATCATCAATTGCTTCTTCAATCTGATGATATAGCTTCCTATAGTTTTCATAGTTCTTGAAATCCTGAGAATCAATAAAAGGATCTTCAGGAATATTCAATGATGATTTTGCCAGTTCAGCATTTTGTAATCTTTTCCCCGAAAAAATTTCATTCAGGTCATAGCAAACAAATTCTCCCAACTGATAAGGATTCGAAGAAACCCAAGCTAATCTTTTCTGCGGAGAAAAGATCACAGCATGATGTGCCAAGAGCTGATTGAGCGCCTTTTCATTACCATAACCCAAACTTCCTCCTTTTAATCCTGATCGGTCCCTTAAAATAGCCGCCATTTTTCCAGGATTCAGCTTTTTGTTTTTCTGCAGGAGTTCTTTAAGTCTTTCATATCTATATTCCGAATGACTTTCTATAATATGTTTCTGGTTTCTTTTGTCGTCTTTATAAGCTTCCGATTGAAAATGATTGGTACACAAAACTCTACTTGAATTCTGCATCTTATATACACCGAAATTCTTCGGTGAAACTTCAATGATCACAGCATTTTTATCATGGGCACTTCCTACCAGAATGGATTCGGAAACNAANANCTTCCTTTTTCGGGCAATGGCAATGGCTTCATCGATCGTTTTAGCATATTGTAAAATCTCTCTTGTCACCAATGAAATCGGCGTTTTTGCCGTTAGTGGAATCTTAGATTTTCCGGCATTGATCGTTACGGTGATTCCCTCCATATTCATTCCCGAAACTACCCCAATCATTCCCGGCCAGCTTACCGACATATAAGGAATTCCGTTTTCAGGCTTTACAAATTCCACCAGTTTATTCTTGGCAAAATCATCCCCCACATAGAAATCAAAATTCCTTCCGATCAGCAGATCTCCGTCTTCCGTATTCTCATTCCACACGGCTAAAGAAGTGCAGCCAACCATTGCAAGATCCTGCAATGCGTGACCAATATCGTGAGCTCCATGCAAATACATACTTCTTAAATACTTAGGAGCGATAAAATCGTATTTCTCCGATGAATACTGGGATAATCCGTATAATTCCGCCTGAAAATCTTCTCTTACATTAAGGTACATTTTCCGGTTGTACCATTTGAGGAAACCACGTAACAGCTTTTGTTTAAACTCTGAAGGAACGAAACCTTCCACTTTTGAAAAGAAGATCTCTTCCTGTTTCTGCATTAAATCCTGCGTTAAAGCACCGTTGTTATACCCCAACTGCAAAGAATTTCCCTGAATATACAGTTCCCAAAGCTGCTGTCTGTTTTTGGTTAAATAATTATCCTTAAAGCTGAATGTAGAATCATTGATCTTGTTCACTTTCGGGATTTCCAACGAGTAATTTTTAATATCAGGAACATGGTGAACCGATCTTGACACTCCACAGGAAGTAAGATTAAGGATGAGAACTAAAACTACAAAGTATTTGGAGAAGTAATTTTGGGGAAATTCTCCACTCCACTTCTNANCTNCGNTCGNAGACTTNTCGTCTGTGTTCAACACGACAGTATTATTTCCCANNTTGNCTGATCATTTGGGTAAGACGTTCATCAATAAGCTCTTTTCCAAGAATTTCTGCACAGGTATTAAATGCACCGATTGTTACTCCCAAAATTCCGTGCATATTAACCGATTGTCCTGTAAGAAAAAGGTTGTCGATCTTCGTTCTTGGAGAAACCATTGTTTTCAGAGGATTCTCTGAGCTTTTTACATATCCGTACATATTTCCTTTAAAACTACCGATATAATCTCTGTAAGATAAGGGGGATGACGTATAAACACTTTTTATATTGGATCTTAAATTCGGGATTTTCTTTTCAAGGGCATCAATCATTTTTTCTGCTTTTTTCTGTTTGAAATCATCATACCGCTTTCCTCTTTCATGTTCATCTGCAACAGTATTCACTGTATTTTCCCAAGTTTTAACCTCATCAAAATCCATGTAGGAAATTGCAGTCAGGCTTTCTGCGAATTCTGGATGATGTTTTGAAGGAGTTGAAGAAAGCATATAAGTTTCGGGCCACTTAGCAGTATCGTAACGATAAGCATTCCATACAGATTCTTCTGATGGATAATGATAAATATTGTAATTAAAATTCGGGGTGGTTTGAGGTTTCAATACTACATATACACTGAAACATGATGACACCGGTTCCCAACTCAACACCCTGTTTAGGAAAGATTTTTTCAGCTTCTCCTCTCCAATCAGTCGGATTGTGGAGCGAATTTCTATATTTGAAATAAACTTTTTTGCGTGATATTCTTGTCCGCATTCCGTTTTCACAGAAGTCAGTACATCCTGATTGAAAACCATTTCTGAAACTTCTGAATGTTTATGGACTTCGGCTCCGTACTGTCTCAATTTACGGATCAGGAGTCTGGAAATCTGGCTTCCTCCTTTCACACATTTGTAAGCACTTTGTATATAAGAGTTGACCGTAAGTGCATGTACATAAAAAGGAGTATTTTCAGAATCTCCTGCATACAGGAAGTTGGAACCCAACAAAACAGCCTGCAGTTTTTTATCGGAAGTAATGGATTCTATAAATCTTTTGGTATTGAGATGAAGAACTTCTTCGTTATAATTCTCTTTTCCAATGACATTGTACCTCGGAAACTGACTGCAAACATACTGAAGTTCTTCACAATAGCTTTCCAGGTTTTCTTTTTCATGGGGAAATATTTCTGAAAGCTGTTTCACGAAATTTTTATATCCCTGCGCATGAGGATATTCAACCGGATCGTCCCCGAATGTGATCTTATCGTAGCCGTCTTCATCCATTTTCTGGAGCTCCAATTCATCCATAATTTCGAGGTAAGAAAAATATTGATTCAGGTTTTGCCCTTTGGAAAGCCCTCCCAAATAATGAACCCCGGTATCAAAGATCAATTTGTCGCGGGAAAAAGTCTGCAAATTTCCTCCATACTGATTGTTTTTCTCCAGAACACAAACCTTCAGACCTTCTTTAGCCAATATCAAAGCTGAAACAAGTCCTCCCAATCCGCTTCCTATAACAAGTATGTCGTATTCTTTTTTCAATGGAGAAAAAGTGTGTTTTTTTTTAATTAAGAAATTAGATATAATGTCAACTCAGGATTAAATACTCTGAATCACTGTATCTTAATTTTCTAAAATTCTTAAAGGTTGAGTTTATTATTAGTTTATGGAGCTAAAATTAGAAAAATTAATCAATATCATCCCAAAAATCGAAATAATTGAACCACTGGGTGGGATATTTTTTCAGCATAGACTCCAAATTGTGAACATAAGAATGCAAAAGCCCCTGTGCATCACGCTTTTTAATGTTCTCAGCCATTCTAGCATATAAATGATAATGAAGATTGTTTTCTTTCATTACATAGACATAAACGACAGGAACCCCGAGTCGGGAAGCGATCAGAAACGGACCTGCAGGAAACTTTGCCGATTTCCCCAATAGGTCTGCTTCAAGGTATTTGGATCCTTCAAAATAACGGTCTCCGGTAAAACAGATCAACTCATTATTTGAAAGTGCCCTATTGATATCAAAGATATGCGACATATCTTCCTTCACATAAATGAATTTGATATTGCTTTTTTTAACGGCTACACTTTCAAGATATTCTTTTATAACGGTAACTTCCTGATCTGTGGTCACCAGATTGATCTGACAATCGAAGTCTATTTCGGCAAAAAAGTGTTCTGCTATTTCAAAATTCCCGATATGGGCACTGATGAGTACTCCTCCTTTTTTTTCCTGTAAAAGATTTTTAAGATTTTCTACTCCGTCAAATTCATATGTAAAACGATCCCGAAGTCCGACAGAGATTGCCGTTTTATCGATAAGGATNTTACCAAAANTAAAATAGCTCCTGAATATGGCGAATTTAGCCTTCCAGAAGCTGTATTGTAGTCTTTTCCTAAAATAATAATAAATGTACTGATTGCTTTTTCTCAGGAAAAGAAAGTAGTAAGCTGCAACAAAATAAAGAACAAAATATGAACTTCGGATACCAATATTTCTAATGCACCAGACGAATATTTTATATCCTAATATCGTCCCTTTAGATTTACCTTTCCACTTGTTCATTTCGATGTAGCGATGTATCAGTGAGCAATTTATCAATAAAACATTATTGCTCCAGCAGATTGTTACATTAATTCTTAAGCGTTCTTCTCAGCAATTTTATTTTCGATAGTGGTATAGAAATCATCAAATGTCACCATCTTTTTAAAATCAGCCTCTCCTAATTTCACACCGAAATTAGATTCGATCACCACCACCATATCAATATAATCCAGGCTATCCAGACCTAGAGTACTTTTAAGGTTTGCTTCATTGCTGATTTCGTCGCCGTCCACCTCAAATTCATTAACCAGAAAATCATTAACAATGGCAACAATTTTTTCCCTTTCCATCTTTTTAATCAAATTTTTTAACAATTAATGCGG
>Ga0065721_10051520_pt1 | contig 14378 bp, 12 predicted proteins | sample Mesricmetagenome_FD_59108 | JGI IMG/M metagenome (GOLD analysis project Ga0065721, IMG submission 59108) | Mesophilic microbial community from rice straw/compost enrichment Sample: eDNA_1 v2 (version 2) | ecosystem: Engineered > Solid waste > Grass > Composting > Bioreactor | place: USA: Davis... | reverse complement strand
GGCGACCAGACCCTCCGCCTCGACCTCCGCCCCATGCGCCCGGAGCCTCTCCGCGAATATCTCCTCGAAGTACTCGAGCGGCTTCTCACCGGACTCGTGCGCGACCAGCGCCTTGCTCGACTCCGGGTCCTCCCGGAGCAGCTTCTCGACCAGCTTCGGGTCCACCCCGACCCCGTCCATGTAGGCCCGGAACGACTCGAAGACGCTCGAGGTGAGCACCCCGCCGAAATCGATCAGGAGGGCCTTGGCGGGCCTCGCCTCGCTCATCAGACGCTTGAGGTCTCGAGCCGCTCGATGATCGGGCCCCACTTCTCCATCGCGGCCTTGCGCCGGGTGGGAATGTGATCGGACGGCTTGTCCCTCGGTTCGTAGTCCCTCAGGATCCGCCTCGCCACCGAGACCTTGTGCACCTCGTCGGGGCCGTCGTAGAGGCGGGCGGCCCGCGACCAGCGGTAGGCCTCCTCGAGCGGCATGTCGGTCGAGAACCCGAGCGCGCCGTGGACCTGGATCGCCCGGTCGAGCACGTCGTGCATCACCTTCGCACCGTGGTACTTGATCATCGCGATCTCTTGTCGCGCGCCGGAAGCACCGACCTTGTCGATCTTCCAGGCTGCCTTCAGGGTGAGCAGCCGGGCCGCTTCGATCTCCGCGGCTGAAGTGGCGATCCAGTCCTGGACCATCTCCTTGTCGGCGAGGGGACCCCCGTGGACGCTCTTCGAGACGGCGCGTTCGCAGAGCGCGTCGAGGGCGCGACGGGACACCCCCATCCAGCGCATGCAGTGGTGGATGCGTCCCGGACCGAGCCGCTTCTGGGCGAGCACGAACGCCTCGCCGCGTCCGCCGAGCAGGTGATCGGCGGGGACCCGGACGTTGTCGTAGGTGACCTCGCAGTGGGTGTGGACGAGACCCTCGGAGTTCGGGTCGTGCATCAGCCCGATCTGCCGGTTGATCACGCCCTCGGTGCCGGTCGGGACGATGATCATCGAGTGGCGCTTGTGCTTCTCGGTGCCCTCGTCGGGCTCGGTGCGGCACAGCACGATGTGGAAGTCCGAACGGTTGGCGTTGCCGACGCAGAACTTGACCCCGTTCACCACCCACTCGTCGCCGTCGAGCACGGCGCTCGTCTGGAGCATGGTCGGATCGGAGCCGCGGCCCTCCTCGGTCATCGAGTAGGCGCTCCAGAGCTCGCCGTTGAGGACGGGCTTGCCCCACTTCTCGATCTGTTCCTCGTTGCCGGCGACGTGGATCAACTCCGAGTTGCCGGTGTCGGGCGCGTGGACGCCGAAGACCGGCGGCGCGAGCTCGGACGCGCCGAGGATCTCGTGCATGAGACCGAGCTTCACCTGGCCGTAGCCGGCACCGCCCTGTTCGGGGCTGAGGTGGACGCCCCAGAGGCCGCGATCCTTCACCTGCTGCTGAAGCGGCTTGATCAATTCACGGAACTGCAGGTAGTCGATGTCGAGGGTCTCGAGCGGGTAGATCTCCTCCCGCACGAACTCACGCATCCAATCGAGTTTTTCCTGAAATTCGGGTTCGGTCTCAAAGTCCCAGCTCATGGACCCAACCTATGTGAGGACCACCACCGCGCCCGCTCGCTGGAGGCCCCGGCTTGGGGGGTTCTCCAAACCCCCGGTCAAGACCCCGAGTCGGGGCCGCCGGGCCGGGGCATTATCTGCTCATGAGCACGCTGACGATCTCCGACCGGCTGAACGGCTGGTTGGCCGAGCACCTCCCCGGGCGCGGTCCCTTCGAGCTCACCCCGCTCAGCGGCGGCAACTCGAACGAGACCCTGCGCCTCTCGGACGCGAAGGGTGATTTCGTCCTCCGTCGCCCGCCCGCCGACGCGATCGATCCGAGCGCTCATTCGATGGAGCGCGAGTTCCGAATCATCGAAGCCTTGAACGGTGCCGACGTTCCCTCGCCCGAGGCGATCGGGCTCGGCACCGACGAAGACGGAGGGCAGTTCCTGGTCATGGAGGCGGTTGACGGATTCGCCCTCACCGACCACCTGCCTGACGGGGTCGATCCGGGCCGGGCGGCTGAAGGGATTGGCCCGGCCCTGATCGACGCCCTCGCGAAGCTCCACAACGCGGACTGGCAGGCGCTCGGCCTGGGTGACTTCGGCCGGCCCGAGGGTTTCCTGGACCGCCAGGTCCCCCGCTGGACGAAGCAGTACGAACGGGTCCGGCTCCGCAACCTCCCCCGCTTCAGCCAGGTCGGCCGGTGGCTGCTCGACAACCTCCCGCCCGACCAGCCCCCGGCGATCATGCACGGCGATTTCCACCTCGACAACTCGCTGATCACGTTCGGCGACGAGGTGAAGGTGAGCGCGATCATCGACTGGGAGATGAGCACGATCGGCGACCCCCTGTTCGATCTCGGGATCTGCCTCGCCTTCTGGGGCCCGGACCGCCCCGAGCAGATGGCGATGCCTCGGGTCCAGGGGGTTTCCCGTCTCCCGGGCAGCCCGAGCCGCCGGGAGCTCGCCGCGCGTTACGAGGAGAAGACCGGCCGGTCGGTGGAGAACCTCGACTGGTACATGGCGATGGCGTTCTGGAAGCTCGCCGCGATCGTGGAGGGCGCCTACGCCCAGTACACGCAGGGCCTCCTCGACACCGAGTACGCGGTGCGCCTGGAGCACGACGTCCCGGCCCTGCTCGACGAGGCCGCCGGTTTCGCCGGTCTCGACTGATCTTCGACCTAGAACACGAAAGGCCCCACCCGATGATTCGCACCGAAGTCCGCGAAGAGAACATCCTCTGGATCACCTTCGACGACCCCGCCTCCCGCAACGCGATGGACGCCAAGACGATGCAGCAGCTCGCCGACACGTGGCGTGAGTTCGCGGCCGATGACAGGCTGAGGGTCGCGGTCATCACCGGAGCCGGAGAGAAGTCCTTCTGCGCCGGAGCGAACCTGAAGAAGCTGGTCCCCAAGATCCAGGCCGGCGAGCTGAGGGCCGCCGACAACCAGGAGGCCTACATGAAGGGCGACATCGACCCCGTCGACAAGCCCGTCATCGCCGCCATCAACGGAGACTGCATGGGCGGAGGCTTCGAGGTGATGCTCTCCACCGACATCCGAATCACGGCCGACCACGCCCGCTTCGGACTCCCCGAGGTCAACTGGGGCCTCTTCCCCGGGGGAGGAGGAACGGTCCGCCTCCCCCGCCAGGTCCCCCGCGCCATCGCCATGGAGATCATGATGAGCGGAGAGTTCTTCGACGCCCACCGCGCCTACGAGATCGGCCTGGTCAACAAGGTCGTCCCCCACGCCGAACTCGAAGACGCCGCCCTCGCCATGGCCAGGCGAATCGCCCGCAACGGCCCCCTCGCGGTCCAGCGAGTCAAGGCCTCGGTCAGAGAGGGCATCGACCTCCCGATCGAGGACGCCTTCAACAAGGAACTAGAACTAGCGGACCAGGTCTTCGCCGACGACGAAGCGGCCGAAGGCCTGAAGGCGTTTGCCGAAAAGCGACTGCCGACCTTCTGAGGAGGAATCAAGCGGCTGGGGACCAGTGCTACTGCCGAGAAACCTAGCGACGTTAAGACCCAATCGTTGGCTATAACGTAATCTCGGCGTATGGGAACGAATCCCCAGGGAGAAGTTCACGAGGAGTGGGAGCCAGCAAGGTTGCTCCCAACTGTCGGTCTGCGGAATCAGCAGGAGAAGGAGCAGCGAGCTACCTCCTCTTTGCTCGCCGTGATGCACGCCGTACCTGAATTCGCCCGGGCTCTGACAAAGGACTTGAAGGCACCCAAGGGGAAGGCCGAGACTTTCACGGAGATCCAGCTCAGGGACCGAGACAACAAGAGATGCATCCCCGACGGAGCAATCGTCATCAAAGGACGGGGGACTCAGTGGCGGTGTCTTGTCGAGGTCAAGACGGGGTCCGCGTCTCTGGAGGCCGATCAGGTCTCCCGCTATCTCGACTGGGCACGAGACAACGCGTTCGACGCGGTCCTCACTATCTCCAACGAGATCACCTCGGCGCCCGACATCAGCCCCGTTTCGGTGGACAAGCGAAAATTGCGCAAGGTTTCGCTGTTCCATCTGTCCTGGTGGCGCATCCTCACTGAGGCAATCGTTCAGCACCGACACCGGGGAGTCGATGATCCCGATCAGGCGTGGCTGCTAGGTGAGTTGATTGCCTACCTCGACCACGACAAATCGGGAGCCAGTGGTTTCCAAGGGATGGGTGAGCACTGGGTTTCAATACGAAAAGCTGCGTCCAACGAGACCTTGCGGAAGGGCGACCCAGGCGTCAGCGAGGTCGTTGAACGGTGGGTCCAGTTCGTCGACTACCTGGCGCTGGGATTGGGCCAGGATCTTGGACGTGACGTCGTGCCTGTTAGACCTCGGAAACTTTCGCCCGACGCTCTACTTGAAGCGAAGAAGAAAGACTTCTTGGCGGAGGGTCGCCTTGAGACCGCTCTGAGAGTTCCCGATGCGGTGGGCGATCTCAGAGTGGTGGCTGACCTGCGGACACGAAAGGTCACCACAAGCGTGGAAGTACCGGCACCGCGAGAAGGCAGGCCCTTGACACGAATCAATTGGGTGCTCAGACAACTGAAGAATAAGCCGGGAGATCTCAGGTTGGACGTGAAGTTCGCCAACACCAAGGAGACAACCTCCCTGCTCTTGAGCGAGGCGCTTGAGTCCCCGGATCGGCTTCTCTCGCCCACCGACAAGAAGAGGGAACCGCGCGCGTTCGTGATCAGCTCAACCGGACCCATGGGGACCAAGAATGGGAAGGACGCTGGCTCGTTTGTACGGGAAACCCGCCGGCAGGGGATTGACTTCTACGGCGAAGTCGTGCAGGACCTTCGTGAGTGGCAGGCCCCAGCGCCGAAGCTCACCAAGGAACTTGACGAGGAAGATGATGCCCCGAAGAAAGAACCCCAGTCTCCGAGTAACGGTCCCCGTGATCCGTGGCCTAGCTCCCCAACGGGTGTGTAGCCCAGTGGATTGTTTTTCCTCCTGACGAGGGCATACCGGCTAACCTGTCTCAATGACAGGGAATGGCCGAAGGACTCGGCTCGCAGGGATTTCGGCAGCGTTTATTGCCGTGGTGGCGGTGGTTTTGAGCTGCGGCGTTGCGAATGCCGACACTCGGGCTGTCGGGTCGGACGGGAATCTCTGGTCCATCGATCAGGGTGGAGAGCTGCTCCGGATCGAGCCGGGCGGAGATACCTCTTCGTTCGATCTTCCCGATGGAATCTCCGCCCAGGCGATAGCCACCGGTCCCGGAGGCAACACGACAATCGTCACCCGACCGAACCTGGACGGGCGCACGACGGTCCGGGGCGTCGAGCCGAACGGGACCGTCTCCCCCTCCGGGTTGGAACTCGACCCGGTCTTCGATACCGCCGGCCTTTGGGGCTGGGACGCCGCAGTCGGTGGCGACGACACGATCTGGGTATCGGAGGGCATCTCGCCCTGTTTCGGTGAGGACACAGGCAACCTGGTCAGCATCGATTCGAGCGGCGGAACCACCACCTACATCGGGGAGATCCAGCGCCTCGGTGGCGGCGCTCTCTCCCCCACGGGACCAATCGCCGTCGACGGTGTCGGCAGAGCCTGGGTGGAGGGTCTTCAGCTCAGTGAGGTCGACTGCGACGAGGGATCGTGGGGCGGTTCCTCGGGCCACCTCCTGATCGACGGGGACGAGGTACTTCAGACCAAGTGCTCGTGGGGCACCCCCAACGCGGTGGTCGCGACCGACGGGGCGGGCTGGTGCTTCGGAGCCAACTCGTTCTTCCGGATGGACCTGTCCGGCCAGGTCATCGAGTTCGACTATCCCTCGGGCTGGAGCCCGCCCAACCACTTCCGCCCCGGCCCGGACGGCGACGTGTGGTTCGCGACCCTGACCGAAACGAATGAGGAAGGTTGGTACACCGGCGACTGGACGATCGCCTCGATCTCCCCTCAGGGAGAACTGACCCTCTACCCCGGTTTCAACGAGGTGCTGACGGAGAAGGTCGACCTGTTGAACGACTACATCACCCTTTACGACTGGCGGTTCTCCCAGGACGACACCGTCTGGCTGCTTACGTCGCGGCGCCGACAGAGCGATCCGCTCGTCGATATCGTCGAGCTCCCCTCGGGTGAGAGCCAGGGTCTGCTCCCGAGCCGGATCACGACGTTGACGCTGAGGCCCCCGGTTGATCCTCCGATCGACCCCCCACCGAACCCCGATCCGGAGACCTTCACGCTCAATTTCCCGAAGTCCGAGATCAAGCGGGGCCTGTTCCGCCGAAGCCGAATCATCCCGATCAAGGTCTGGACCTCTCACCCGGCCCACGTCAGGGTCCGTGCCGAGATCAGCCACCGGCTCGCGCGAAAGCTGGGGCTCCGCGGCAAGAAGAGCAAGAACCTCCGTCCGCTGCGCCTTGGTATCGCCGACGGATACGGCATCCAGGGGTTCAGGGTGCTGTCCATCAAGCTGAACCGGAAGAAGGCGGAAGCGCTCGCCAAGCGTCCCGGCGCTCGGGTAAAGATCACCGTCTCGGCGAGCAGTGAGTTCGGCGGCTACTTCTTCCGCCGATTCACCCGGCTCAGCCGCTAGTCCAGACGTCCGCGGCAGACCTGGAGCACTCGCCGTCGACCGCTAAGAAGACGACGTTCTCCACCACGGCCAAGATCTTGGCCATCGCTAGAACCCCGCGTAGACGATCTCGGTCCAGTCGGCCGGGATCGCTTCCGGATTCGGGACCTCGCTGGACGTCTTGAAGTCCTCGGTGTTGCCCGCCGCCAGGGGCAACCGCGCGACGGATTCCCGCCCGTTCGGGTCCACGCGCTCCGTCACCTTTCCGCCACGGACCGCGTCGAGGTAGCTGCCGGCGCCGAACGTCCGGAACCTGCGGCCCAACCCCGTCGCCCATGTCTGGGTCAGCGATGCCTGGCGCGGACCCACGGCGAAGCGGATTCCGTTCGCACCACCCAGATCGTGAAGGTGGCGGCCTGCTCGTTTCGCGGGACGAAGTCGAGCCGGTAGCCGATCCCTCCCGGCGCGAGATCAGGAGAGACGACGGGTTCGCGTTCGAGGTCGTCCACGTTCACGTCGAACCGCATCAGTCCGCGCCGGAGTTTCTCCTGACGGCGCCGGGTCAATCTCGACACCTTCTCGATCCTCTTCGATGTGTGGTGGCGGTGCCGTTCGAGGCTCCGTTCGGACATCGCCTTGCCCGCCCTCGCCTTCGTGACGCCGGGGACGTTGAGGAGACGTTCCGCGAATCCCCTCGTCTCTTCGTCCAGGCCGGGAAGCGAGGATTCCAGGGTGCCGAATCCGGCGGGTGACATGAGCAAGACCAGGCTGGAGGCGGCCTTGGTGCGGATCAGTTCCGTGCGGCCCGAGACCAATTGGGTTTCGACCGGCCCGATCACCGCGTCCTCGCTCTCCGCGTGAAAGCCGACCAGCAAGTCCATCGCGTCCAGCAGCCTCGCCTCGGGCGAGTCACCATCGGCCAGGATCGACAGACCCCGCTCGAGCGACCAAGGCGGGTCCAGCATGGAATCTACGGTCGTCCCTGACGTCAATTGGCTAACCCCTCCGGAGTTCGATCGCCAAATCGTAGCCACTCCCGCCTGACTGGTCGCTATGTTTCTCGGCCGTGGAGTACCGAGTGAGAGTTACCGTTCCCGGGCTTCCAGTCGACGATGAGGAGACCTGGGAGCCGTTCCTTTCGCGTTTGGAGGAGGACCATGGCGAGTTCGGTCCCATCATGACCTGGACCGGCGGCTACCCGGAATGGCCCGACGGAGTAGTCGTCCTCGCGACCGACGCCGACAACGAGGAGGACGCCGTCAACCAATTGGTCGGTGTCGTCCGCCAGGGACTGAAGGACTCCGGCCTCACCGAGCACGCACCCACCGACGTGGAGGTCGAACTCGTCGTCGACTGAGACGTCGAGGGATCGGTTCGATTTACCGGGATCATCCTCCGGTGAATTGAACCGAGTGGCCCCGACCCGGGCTTGAGATAAGGAAAACCACCGCCAAGCCGGCCGCGCCGTTAATTGGGAGAGAGAGCTGCGGCCGGCTTGAGGCGTCGTCCTGGGGGAAGGGCGACACCCTTGTGCGCCGGAGGTTCAGGCGCGGCGGCGGAAGATCGTCGACACGGCAACGGCGGCAACCAGAACGACGCCGTTGATCACGTCCGTCCAGGTGAACGGAACTCCGCCGACGATCAGGCCTTGGGTCACCCAGACCAGGAAGGTGCCGCCGATCAGGGTGCCCCACACGTGGAAGCGCCCCGTCGACATGATCACGGTGCCCAGGAATGCTGCTGCGAACGCGGGCAGCAGGAAGCCCGTGCCGATGTCCGGGGAGGCGGCGCCCTGGTTGGCGGCCAGGAGCACCCCGGCGGTCGCGGCGAGGAGACCGCCGATCACGAAGGCCGTGATCGTCTCGCGGTCCGTCTTCACCCCGGCGAGGCGGGCGGCTTCCGGGTTCGCGCCGGTCGCGTACAGGTACCGGCCGTAGGTGGTGTACCGGAGCACCACCCAGAGGATCAGTCCGATCAGAGCGAGAACGCCGATCGTCACCGAGACGCCGTTCACCCAGGCGGGCAGATTCAGGGCGAACAGGACCGCGGCGACGGCGACCGTGATGACCGCTGAGACGACCGTCCACGAGGAGGCGGTGCGACCCTGGGGCTTGCGGGCCTGAATCGAACGGAACAGGCCGTAAGCGCAGGCCGCGAGGCCGATCCACAGGATGATCGAGGGGAACTTCTCCCCGAACGAACCGAGCGAACCGTCGCCCGAAAACCAGGACGGAAGCTGCGGGCTGTTCTCGGTCGGCGCGAGCTGCGTTCCGCCGAACAAGACGCTCGATATCCCGAGGAACACGCCGCCCGTACCGAGCGTGGCGATGAAGGTGTTCACCCCCAGCTTCACCACCAGCAGGCCGTTGATCAGCCCGCCGACGACGCCGGCGATCACGCACGCCGCCAGAACCATCCCGAAGGCCCAGTCCTTGTCCACCACCAAACCGATCGAGAGGAAGGTGGTCAGGGTGCACATGCCGCCGACCGAGAGATCGAACTGGCCGGCGATCAAGGTGACCATGACGGCGAGGCCCAGGATCAGAATCGGGGCGTTCTGGTGGACATCCAGCAAGCGCGCGTCGACGTTGACGAACTTGTCGCCGAGCCACAGCCAGTACCCGGCGAAGAGCAGCAGGAACGCGATCGTGGTCAGGGACCCCTGGAGGGTCGGCGAGGTGGCGAAGCGCTTCAGGGCCGACGGAGCATCCGCCGACGCGATCTTCCCACCTGCTGTGACGCTGCTCATCAGACCAAGGCCTCCAACTGTTGTGTGTTCATCTGTTCCGCCGGGACCAACTGCTCGACGGTTCCGTCATCCACCACCCCGATCCGGTCGCAGACCGCGAACAGGTCCTCCGAGTCGGAGCTGATCACCAGCACCGCCACGTCCTTCGAACGCAGCTTGCGGATCAACCGGTAGATCTCGGTGCGGGTCTTGATGTCGACTCCGCGGGTCGGTTCGCAAAGCACGTAGACCTGCGGCTCACGCAGGAGCACCCGGCCGAAGATCACCTTCTGCTTGTTGCCGCCGGATAGCACCCCAAACGGGCCCTCGGCGTCGCCGGGGACCACGTTCAGTTCCGTGGTCATCTGCTGCGCGTCCCGTTCCTCGCGGCGGAGGGCGAGCAGGCGGCCCAGGCTGCGCCAGCGATCGAGCGACGAGAGCGTCAGGTTCTCACGCACCGAGTTGAGCGGGATGCCGCCCTGCGTCTCGCGGTGCGGCGGCACCAGGGCCCGCTTGATCTTGCGATCGACCCTCACCCGGCCGTTGACCGGCTTCATCGAGCCGTGGACCAGGAAGCCGATGTCGTGGAGGCCGGAGCCAGGTAGTCCGGTAAGGCCGGTGATCTCCCCACCGCGGAGCGAGAGGTTGACCGGTCCGGCACGCCCGGCGCAGGCGGCCTCCAGTGCGACCAGTTCGTCGCCTGGCTCGCAGGTGGTGACGCCGTCCTCGACGGCCCCCTCGGACTCGTGCGCGACGAGCCGCTCGACCAGGCTCTCGCGATCGAGCGAGGCGGTCGGTTCGTCGGTGGAGACCTCCCCGTCGAGCAGGACCACCACACGGTCCGTGTCGTCGAGGATCTCCGAAAGCTTGTGGCTGACCATGATCACGGTCGCACCGTCATCGACCGTGGCCCGCAGCGCGTCCATCAAACGCCTCGAGTCGGCGGCCGGCAGCGTCGACGTGGCCTCGTCGACGAAAAGGATCCGGGCGCCGCGGTCGAGCGTGCGGGCGACGGCGACGAGGGTCTTCTCCCCGGGCGAAAGGGCGCTGACCGGGGTGTCGACGTCCCGGTCGAGCCCGACCCGGGCGATGGCCTCCGCCGCCGCCTCGCGCTCGCGCTTCAGGTTCAGAATGGGGCCGGCCAGCTTCATCGGCGCCTGCCCGAGCCTCAGGTTCTCGCAGATCGTCATGTCCTCGATCAGGCCGAGGTCCTGATGGATGAAGCCGCACTCCTTGCGGGAACCCAGGTTGCGGACGACCTCGTCGTCCAGCTTGATGGAACCCTCGTCGGCCGAATACAGGCCGTCGAGGATCTTGATCAGCGTCGACTTGCCGGCGCCGTTCGGCCCCATCAGGCCGATGAACTGGCCTGGCTGGAAGGTCAGATCGATGCCGTGGAGGACGCGGTTCGAACCGAACGACTTCTTCAGTCCGGTGACGGTGAGTCTCGGTGTCTTCGTCATGCGAATCCTCCTCGGCCGAAGGGAACGAACCGGGGGCGGGCCGTGACCCGCCCCCTCTTCGTCATCTGCTCAGCCCTTGCCCCAGAGCTGCTCGAACTCCGCCTTGTAGTCGAAGGGCGGGTTGAAGAACCCGGCCTCGAGGGCGGGATCGTCGGCGTTGTCCTCGGTGACGAGCATCACCGGGAGCTTGGTGCCGTCCCACTCGGGTGCACCGACCACCTGGCGGGCGGCCTGGTCGACGGCACCCCAGGCCGCGTACTCGAACGGAGCCGCGGTCGTGGCGGCGGCATCGCCGCCCTTCTTGATCAGCTCGACGAAGTCGGGCGACGCGTCGTAGCCGGTGATCTTGATGTCGTCGCGGCCCTGCTGTTCGGCCGTCTTCGCCATCGGGATCGCGAACGGGTCGTACGCGGACCATGCGTACTTGAACGAGCCCGGAGGGTTCGCGGTCAGCGTCGCGGTCCAGGTGGGCGGACCCGGCTCGGTGAGTTCGGTGGTGGCGATGTCCTTGACCTCGACCTCGCAGTCGGGGCAGTTCTCCGCCAGGATCTCCTTCGCGGCGTTCACGCGAACGTTGACGATCGGGAACGAGGCGTCGTCGAAGGCGATGACCTTGCCCTCGCCACCCGAATCGGCCGCGGTCCAGTAACCGATCGCCTCGCCATCGGCGGTGCCGCCGGTCGTCACGTCGGTGACGACGTCCTCCATGCCCGGGTTGGAGCACATGACGCAGGTCACCGGGATGTTCGCCTTGGCGGCGGCATCGACGGCGGCCTTGATCGACTTGGCGTCGATCGAGACGAGCACGATCGCGTCGTACTTCTCTTGGATGGCCTGGCGGATGAAGCCGGCCTGCTTCGCGGGGTTGAACTCACCGTCGAAGACCGGGGACGGGGTCCAGCCCATCGCCTTGGCGGCGTCGGTGGCGTCCTCGGAGCCGTCCTTGCAGTTGATGCCCGCGTTACCGCAAGAGATCACCGCGACGCGTCCCTTGCCGGGATCGAACGCTTCGGTCGGCTTGGGGAACTCCGCCTGCGTCGGATCCTTCAGCTTGTCAACCATCTTCTGGGCGGCTTCGACGCTGCCGCCACCGCCGCTGCCGCCGTCACCGGAGTCCGAGGAGTCGTCGGACCCCCCGCACGCGACAGCGAAAACGGACAACATCAGTGCTGCGAGTACTGCAAGTAAAGCTCGTGAACGTGACATCCTCGACCCTCTCCTCGGTTTCTTTGCATCCGTGCCCTAACGGCACTCCTCGGAATTCACACTACGGTCGAATCCGAGTCCCGAGTGACATCGTTCACAGGGCCTTTGTCGAAGATTCCAACGCCGCTACGAACGCGGCGTTTTCGGCTCTACTAAAGGGATTCAGGCGACAGGAACCAGAGGCTTTACGGCCGACCACGCGGGTTCCCCGGCGGCCTCGCGGATCGCTTCGATGTCGGCCCTCAGCAGACCGGCGCCACGACCCTGGATCAGGCGCGAATTCTCCTGCACGTAGTTGTAGAGCGCGTTGGTCTCCGGCTTCTCCCAGGACCACTTCACCGCGGCGTCATCCAGGTTGCGCCAAGGCTCGCGGAGCAGCGGAGAGTCGTAGTCCTTCGCCGCCCGGTTCATCTGGTCCTGGGTGAGCGTGCCCTGGCTGGTCACGTACCTGCCGGTCTTCTCCGGCAGCTTGCGGTCGGCCTGGATCGAGTCGATCCCGTTCGGGTTCACCCGCAAGGCGTAGTCGTGATCCGACAGCACGCTCGCCGGCACGAACTCGCGGGTGCGGCCGGTCCGGGGAAGGTCCTCGCTACCGCCACCCCGACGCCAGACGCCGTAGGAGATCGGGTGCAGGTAGTACTCGCTCTGGGCGCCGAGCTTGCCGGCGGCCAGGTTGAAGTGGTCGACGTAGGAGTCGAGCGAGTACTCCTCGTTGTTGAGGGACCAGAGGCGGCGGGTGCGCTGGTCGATCGTGTCCCACTCGCTCTGCTCGAACAGGCCGGCCATGCGCAGCACGTCCACGGGCGCCTGGTAGTAGGTCACGATGCCCGCCTCGATCATCTGATCCATGTTGAACTCGCTGAAGCGGCGGTACAGCTTGCGGGTCGCCTCGGTCATCAGCTCGGTCAGCTCGTTCAGGGTGTCGATGAGTTCCCTGCGGGAACTCATGCCGACCGGGATGTAGCGGTCGGTCAGGAAGTCCGAGGTGTAGAGGCCGACTCCGATCACCCGGTCCTGGTGGGACTCCGGCTGGGTGTAGGCGGTGCCCCAGTCGGTCACCTCGATCGAGACGCCATCGGTGATCTCGACCAGCGACAGGTTGTTGAACGGGACCTCGGCCGAGACCTCGTCCATCCACGGCAGGGTGCTCTCGCTGAGGTTGAAGAAGTCGCGCACGTGCATGAGGCGCCGACCGTCGAGCCGGTACGGGCCGGACGAGTGGAGGCCGGAGCGGCTCTCGCAGTGGACCAGGAAGTTGTATTGCGTGGCGATCGCGTTGAACTTGGCCGCGGCGGCGCTCAGTTCCTCGTCGCAGGCGTAGGCGTCGGCCTCGAACACCTGGAGGACGCGCTCCTCGAGGACCGGCGAGAGGTCGCCGGCGTCGAGCGAACTGACGTGGCCGTTCGTGCGGTTGTACGCCTTCGAGAACCGGCGGTACCAGTCGCAGACCAGCCAGAGGTCCTCGAGGTTGTCGCTCGGGCCGATCAGGCCGACGCGGATCAGGTTGGAGCGGCCGTTCAGGTAGTAGTTGACCATGCCCCAGGCGGTCAGGCGGGAGAGCAAAGTCGAGGCGTTGCGGGCCCGGTGGCCGACGTCCTCCGGCGAGATCACCTCCATCGAGCGGCGGAGCTGGTCGGGGTAGCGCCAGTACGCCTCGATCATGCTCATCATCAGGTACGGCAGGACCGGGAACAGCTTCGATTCCTGCGCCGTCCGGGTGAGGCAGTTGTGGACCAGGACATCGTCGCTTCGCTGAAGGAACGTGTTGAGTTCCAGTAGCTGCTCCTCGGTGATCCGCCAGTCGCTCATGCCATCTCCTCGCTGTCGATCAGTTCGATTCGTGCGCTGAGCAGGCTCGCCGCCCACTCGTTCTCGCCGTTGGTCACGATCGCCGACCATTTCGAGGCCGGCGGCCTCAGGTCGACGCCGCAGAGCGAGCCCGGGATCGCGAGCACCAGCTCGCGCCGCTCGGTCTCGACGTTCAGTTCCGAGACGATCCGCTCCAGCAGCTTCGCCGAGTCCGAGCCCTCCCACGGCACGTCGACCAGCACCTTCGGCCCGGCGTTCCCGGTGTCGGCCATGTCGGCGACCACGTCGTGGTCCTCCGGAGGGGCCTCGACGATGGGGATGCGTCGGCGTTCCTCGCACCAGGCGAGCAGGCGGGAGAGGCGCGGATCGGGTTGCGACGGGGCGAGCTCGACCGCCCCGGCCATGACCCGGCCGGAGTTGCCGTCCACCGAGATCACGTCGCCCTCCTTGATCTCGCGACCCTCGGCGGTGGTGGCCACGCCGGCCCCTTCGTCGACGACGAGCCCGGTCACCCCGCAGATCGCCGGCCGGCCGATGCCGCGGGCGACCACGGCGGCGTGGCTGGCGCGGCCGCCGAGCGCGGTGACGATGCCCTTGGAGGCGATCATCCCGCCGATGTCGGCGG
>Ga0065721_10051519_pt1 | contig 14379 bp, 11 predicted proteins | sample Mesricmetagenome_FD_59108 | JGI IMG/M metagenome (GOLD analysis project Ga0065721, IMG submission 59108) | Mesophilic microbial community from rice straw/compost enrichment Sample: eDNA_1 v2 (version 2) | ecosystem: Engineered > Solid waste > Grass > Composting > Bioreactor | place: USA: Davis... | reverse complement strand
GCGACCGGCCAGCGGCAGGAACTGCTTCGGATAGGCCTCGCGCGAGAGGGGCCAGAGGCGGGTGCCGGAGCCGCCGGAGAGGATAACTGGAATCACTGGGGGTCCCCTATGGAAACAGTCGCCAAGAATAGCAGCCGCACGGCACGTCCTGCTGGTCACATTACGCGAAGATGGGCAGCAATAAGCCTCGATCAGGCTAGAATTGACAGCTCGATCCAGAACTCACGGACACCATGCAAAAGCACGACCGGATTTTTGTGGCGGGCCACCGAGGGCTGGTGGGCGGGGCCATCGTACGCCGCCTCCAAGCCTTGGGTTATGACAACCTGCTCCTCGCAGGGCGCGATGTCCTCGACCTGCGGGATACCGCATCGGTCGACGCGTTTTTCACCAAGGAGAAGCCCCGGGTCGTCATCTTGGCCGCAGCCAAGGTGGGCGGCATCCACGCCAACGACACCTATCCGGCCCAGTTCCTTTTCGAGAACCTGCAGATCCAGAACAACGTCATCGACGCGGCGTATCGTCACGGGGCGCAAAAGCTGACCTTCCTGGGCTCGTCGTGCATCTATCCCAAGTTCGCCGAGCAGCCGATCCGCGAGGATTCCTTGCTCACCGGTGCGCTAGAGCCCACGAACGAGTGGTACGCGATCGCCAAGATCGCAGGCATCAAAATGTGCCAGGCCTATCGCAAGCAGTATGGCTTCAACGCCATTAGCCTGATGCCGACCAACCTGTACGGTCCTGGCGACAACTTCGACCTAAATAATTCGCACGTGCTACCGGCGTTGATCCGCAAGTTCCACGAGGCAACACTGCGCGGTGACTCAGAGGTGGTGATTTGGGGTACCGGCACCCCACGGCGCGAGTTCCTGCACGTGGATGACATGGCCGCCGCCACGGTGTACCTGACAGAAACTTACGAAGGGCAGGAGATTATCAACGTGGGTGTCGGTGAAGATGTCAGCATTCGGGAGCTAGCTGAGATGGTGAAAGATGTCACGGGCTTCCAAGGGACAATCGTCAACGACTTATCCAAGCCGGATGGGACTCCACAAAAACTTCTGAATGTCTCACGACTACACAACTTGGGATGGAAGGCGCAAATCAGTCTTCGGGAAGGCATCAGACAAACCTACGAGTGGTTTGTAAAGCATCAATCTAACTTGCGTATGGCGTAAGCTCGTTCGAGCGAGGGCCAATAACAACAGCGGAGTCCCTTATAATCTCAGGATGCTGCTCCGGTCAAGGCTTTGCTGGCGTTAGTCAAGCCAATAATGCGTTCCCTATTAAGGCAGCTCGGTATTGGGTCTAAAGATTCGATTCTTAATAAGCTTTGCGGGATTACCAACGTATACTCCATAAGCGTCCGCGTCCTTAAACAGAACGGCGCGGGCGCCGATTACTGCGCCTTCGCCAACCGTTACCCCAGGTCCAATAAACGCATCAGCCGCGACCCATGCCCGCTGTTGGATCTGAATGGGCTTGGTAATCAACTGAAAGTTGGGGTCACTAATGTCATGCGTCCCCGCACAAAGATATGCCCCCTGCGAGACAACTGCCTTTTCCGCGATGCTTATGCGACCCTGGCAATAGCATTTTGCACCCGGGCCCAGTACGGCGTGCGCGTCCATTGTGAGGTTTGGCGGAAACCAGACCTTAGTTGATCCATAAACCCGTGCGGTCTTGTGAATCTTCGCCCCAAAGAGGCGAAGCAAGAGGGCCCGCCATCGATGAAGGGGCGGGGGAGTCCATCTAGCGAAGAGCAGCCAGCAGACTGACCATGTAGCGCGAAAGATTCGATTCCAAAGTGAGAAGGATGGTCCGCCCTCGGTAACGTTAGTAACCCGTGCATCAAGTATGGTCATGATCTGCGCGTTTAGTGGATTTGTGCGGTTGCAAGGGTGTCGGCCTAAACTGTCGGCAATAACTCGTTCAAGGTTCGACAAGCGTTTTGCTGCAATTGCTGGAAATGTGAAAGTGCTTGTTGCCGAACTTTCATAAAGTCTGATCCCAGTGCGCGCCAGCGGGTAATGGCCTCAAGGGCACACGATATGAAGCCGGCGCTGGGTGGAATAGAAACCCCATGCTCGCCAGTTAGTATCTCAGGAATGGCGCCTCGCCCGTAAGCAATGACAGGGATGGCGCGCGCCATAGCTTCGTGAATGGTAACCGGCTCGGCTTCATTCCTGTAGTGGCTTGGGAAAATTAAAGTATCGATATCGGCAAAAAATTCGTCCTTAGCTTGACCATACTTTGGCCCAACGTATCTAATGTGGGGCCTATCTTTCAATAATCCCAATACATGCGACTCAATCTGCGAGTCTTGGAAAGGGCCGGCAACCAGTCCATACACATCCATGCCCCTTTCTACACAAGTATCGATCAGCGAGACGAAATCAAAAATGCCCTTTTCTTCCGAAATGTTGCTAATAAATCCCAGGTTTCGCAAGGGACGGGCGCTAGGGAAAGCTACAGTGGGAGGGGGGAGAAATGCGGCATTCGAAATAACATCGATATTATCGAGGCCGTACATCGATCTCAGCCCCGCCTTCATGCCATTAGATAGTGCTACATGGCGAGTGCACTTTGGGGCTGCCGCGAAAACTAACCGAGTAAGCACCCTCGGCGAGGAGACGTAAGCGTACGAATGATGGTGCAGGGTAAGTGGCAGTTGTTTGAGGCGAGCCGTGAACACAAAAAGCAACTCGTACGCCTGCCCGAACCCGCCCGATAGACTCATGTATACAGAAGCACGATCTTTGTGCTTAACCAAGATCAGCTTTCCAATGGCACGAGCAGCTCGCACGAGGCGGGTAGCATGGTAATTCGCGCCCCTAGTAAGAGATCCTGCGGAGACGTTAATAAGCTCGACTATATTGGATTGTCCAAGAAGTTGAGCCATGGATTGGTTGATGACGGCCATGCCCTGCACGGGGGGAGGGAGCGCTCCGATCAGAAATATCTTCCGCATGTTTTTCTCTAAGGATGCCTCCCCGCCTGGAGTGAGGACTTGGGATCATTCAGCTTCAATGGTGCGCTGATTCTACGTGGCTGGACGTCAGCTCGACAAACATGGAGGCGTACCGCTCAACGATCGTATGAAGCCGCATTGGCTCGAGTCGATGATGGAGGGCTAGTCGCTCCCCAGCATGCATCGGCGTCGAAAGAGCCCTCTCAATTAACGACGCAATTGTTGCTGGATCGGCGCCACAATCAACAAGAAAAGGATAATCCTCGCCGACCAGCTCAATGTGCTCCGGGATCCGAGACAAGACAACGCGATTGCCCGTTGCCAGGTTCTCAATCACGGTGTTGGGTTTCCCTTCATGTACGCTGATGTTTACAAAGACAGATGTGCGCTCGAACAACGGACGAACATTCTGCTGAAATCCAATGCACGAGATCGATGCCTCATCTTTCACTCTGACACAAACGTCTTCCCGAAGGCTGCCCTCCCCGGCAAGTACGAACTTGACGTCCTTGCGCTCCTTGGCAAGAAGTAGAAATGCGTCCGCAAGGCGTTGAATATCCTTCTGAGGTTCCATGCGGCCGGCGAAGCACACGAGTTGCGCCTCTGGACTGTGAGGCCGTGCGTCGAACCAAGCATCGGGCAGAACATTATCGGCAATCCTTCTGCGCACAGAGGGCACTCCGCGCTTCTCCCAATAAAGATCGCCCTTCTCACTGTTGGAGACTATCAGGTCGGATTGGCGCCCAACTCGATCACGCAACCAGAATCGCACATCCGCTGGATACCAAGAGTTTCGCTCCGCCATGACCCACTTGAACTGGGCTCCGAGTCTGCGCGCGCACCATGTGAACACGTCACTGGCGTGGAGCCATGAGAAGACTATGTCTGGCCGCTCTGTCTCAATGAGCCGCTTCAGTCGCCAAGCAATTCGCGGGTCGTAGTTCGACCGGGAACGAATTTTGATTAGGCCGACCTGGGTGCGATCCACGAGGCCATGGTTGACTCCCTCGTGAAAATAGGCAAGCGACACCTTGAAATCACTAAGCGACGAAAGGCCATTTGCCAAATAGGCACACTGGCGCTCAGCACCGCCGCCGGCAAAGGATGGGATAAAAAATAGAACGTGCAACGGTCTCATAACGAAAATCTCAAATGCCTCGGGCGCGGAGTGTGACCGGCAAAAAAAGCCTGGTTGAGAGATCACAACCCGCGCGGAAATTTACCTGGACCTTCCGACCTTCAGTCCAAAAAGTGATGCTCCCAAATAGAAAATTAGAAGCCCCCAAACAATGCATCTGACCGGAAAATCCACCGTATATCTCGCCATCTCGGCGAATGTCGCGACCGTCAACAGGTAAGCAGTCACCCACTTCATGGATGTCGGATTTGCAGACGCCTTTACTTCCACATATTTACCAAGCAAGCCCAGCAAGAATAAGAACACGATGACGCCTGGGGCCCCGAAATCAAGGTAGGCGTCTGAGATGACATTGGAACCAACTCCCCATGTTCCGTAGGGGCCGACCATCCAGTACGTCAGAACCCTTGAACTTGCTTCAAACCGGTCAGTTTGTGCAACGAAGAGTGATCTTGAGTAAGGCACTATGCCGGCAAATCCGATCAGCTTGAACTTTCCGTAGAAGTACCCCGTTTCCTCTTCAACGACGCTTAGCGCGGCCCGGCTGGTGATGGTTGTGATGCCGAAAGAACCTTCCTCAAGCCCGCGAGGGACATCCTGACCGTTACTCGCGACCTGTCGAATGGCTTGGAAGGATCTGTCTTCCGTCTTTCGGGCAACCTCAACGACGTTGTAGACGAAGAAGGCACAGAAGACGCCAGCAATCAGGATCAGGAGTGGCACTCGCTTAACAAACGTGGCATAGCCACCAACTAACACAAGGACAATCAAGAAGAAGTTATTCCTGTCACCCATAACCAGCAGCGCCATTGACCAAACGGCAACAATGGCCATGCCGACCCAAAGGACCGGGGACACTTTGCTCCTCCTGGCCAACTGAAAGACGAACGCCCCACTTGTCCACATGGAAAAGGCGGTGCACAGGAAGTAGATTCCGTCAGTGGTGACATCTCCCGTCGTGGACCCGACATAGGCACCAACCAGTGCCGACGAAAGTCCTGATCGCCAATATATAGCGACAACTGCGGCGAGCCCGCCGACCAGAAGCCAAGGGACTAAGCCATACGCGTGAGATTTTGAGTCGACACTGACGTGCCTGAATCGGATCGAGTAGCCCAAATCAAAAGCAAGTACACCTACTGTCGACAACAGAAGGGAGGCATTCGACTTTTCTACGAACGAGACGTCTAAGAACCGATTTGCTTGAAGGTCATATAACCCAAGAACATATAGCTGGTATGGATAGAATAGCAGTAGATAAATGTACGCATAGAAGAGTGGTCTGGCGGCTAGCGGCGTCCTAAGACCAGGCACTACCTCGACACCGCGTAAAGCCGGAATTCCCACAGAGTAAAATACTGCTAAGCAAAGCCATATTATCCAAGGTGAATGTCCTTCGGGAGCCAGAAAGAATAGTGCCGTCAGGAATGCAATAACGACCGAGCGGAGCAGCTGATTCTGATTCATTTACTATGCTCACATTCGCCGCAGCACCCTATTGAGGGTCATGGCTCTTGTCTTCGGGTCGATCACGAAAAGGACACAGGTGAGGATAGCGCCCAGCATAAATAAAATGCACCCAATGAGATTGGCGGCCGTGAGCTCGTTCATCTGATTGGATAGGGCGGCCGCCGATAGAAGAACGATCAAGGAAACCCCAATGCGCTTCCATTCGCGAGACAAGCCAGGATCGAGCGCATTAACCATCTTGGGGAGCATAAAGGTGAGTGGCAAACGGCCAAGGATCAGTCCCGCAAATATTGCCCATACCCCGTTTCCAGTAGCCTTAAAAAAAATCAACGCCGTCAACAGAGAGAAGAGAGCAAAAACTGCGCCGGAAATAACCTTCTTTTTTATGGAAAGGGTTACATCCTGTATCTGAGATTCGTTTCGCAGTAGAATCAACTGAAACGCGGAAATCACTAGGAGCGTATTAACTAGATCGCCAAGAAAGCGCTCGTCGCCCGCCCAGATTGTTACGAAGAAGCGGTTAAAGAGCAGGATGCCGGTGCAGAGCACTGTGGCTAGGGCTAGAACGACGGACCTGCAAGCGCCGATCGTGGCGACCAATTTTTCTCGCTCATGATGGTTAACCAATGATCCAATTCCGGGCATCGCCGCGCTACCGGTCATAAAGCATATTGCTATGGCGAATTGAGCCGCATAGGCACTGAAGGTGTAATTTGTCACCTCTGAAGCGCCGACCACCGCTCCTAAGATAATGACGTCTGTGGTTAGTAGCAGCTTGGACACAAAAGACCAAACTAAGACCCAGCCACTGAACCCAAAAAATTTCTTTAAATCTCCCCTTTGGGGCATCGCGATCCCGAACCAAGTGACGAGGCGACGTGCCCGCAGAAAGACGAGTATCGCGGTAATGACCGTGGCGAGTAGGACAATTGAAGCCATAGTGGCTAATCCAAAGCCTCTGCTCGCGGCATAAACCATCGCAACATTGGAGGCCACGAAAGTGGCCGTCTGAGTGATCATGGAGGCATAACCGCGGTTCTCGCCCACGAGGACCGCGTCGGGTAGTCCAAGCAGAGGGACTAGCGCCAGATTCAAGGCCAAGAGCCCAGCTACCAGACGAGTTGCCTCCGTTGTAAGAGAAGCCTGGTGAATCAACGTCGGCGCTAGCCATACGATTACTAGGGCAACAACTGCCGTCAATGGCAAGAATATCAGCCAGACTAGGAGTGCACTGCCAACAGCTTTTCGATTATCGTCGGCACGATCCAGCCGGGCATTCGCCGCAATCACCCACTTGAGCGCCTGAGTGGATCTACCGTCGGCCACTGTACCGAAATCCATGAGCTTCTGTATGGCCTTCCACGTGCCAAAACCCGCGCTTCCGAGGTAGTTGACGAGTACTGGCGTAGCTACAAGTGTAACCAGCGTTGTAACAACGAAATTCGCATAATTGGCAAGCGCGTTGAGACGAGCCGCCTTGAGCAAGCTCATCGCAGTGCTCCGGACGTGAGAATTTGCTCCGCCACTTGACTAGGAGCGACCTCGGCATCAATTACAGTGCAGCGCGCCGCCTCAGCCGCGGCACGAGATAGATACTTCTCGTAGCCGTCACAGAATTCATCGAACTCTTTCCTACTATTCAGTGGTACGCGTCCGAAATGATTTCTGCGACTGGCGGCGCGTAGAAATACCGTCTCGCGTCGGGCGACAAGATTAATGACCGAGAGATGGCGGCATGCGTTACGTGCAGCTATATGACCCTGATGCGAAACTGAAAGTTCGCGCATAGCTAACGCATACTGGAATACCGGGCCTTGATCAAGAATCAGGTGTGTAGCAGGAAATCCTGAGCGTTCAAACCTGGAGAGAAGGCGGACGGCCGCAAAGAGCTGGAGGCAGTTTTTAGCCGCGTGCCAATGTTTGCTATGGAGCAATGCCCGCAGCGCGGTGGGGACCCCCAGCGCAGCACCGGTCAATGTCGACATTGGGTAGCGCCAGTACGGAAGCGCGGGCGTTAGATTCGGTAGACGCTCGCGAAGCTCTGCGAGCACGCGAGACTTGCCGACGCCACTTAGGCCGACAAGTTCGCACCGTGCGAATGGGGCGACGCATGACGCCCAGGCGATACTTAGCACTTGTCGGGCCACATCCTCAGGCGGATTGATGCCAGTGTCGATGGGGACTGCGTAAGGTGCGTGCCAATGATCATTCCAGATTTCCCCGGATCGACTCAGGAGCTCATTGGGATCGTCCTCTGGCCTGCGGCTGAGAGCGATTTGAGGATCCAACTTTAGAACAATCAAGGAGTCGACACCGGTGACGCGGCGGTGTAGGGCCGCTTCCCACTTGGCGAGCCATTGGAAGCGGCCTCTAGCCAACAAATGGATGCGGGGGCAGTCCATCCGGGTAATGCCGGGAAGCGGCACACGATCCACGACCACTACGCGACCGGCCTGGCGCAGGCGTTCTCCCTTTCTAAACGCAGCGGCACGGTCTAGCGCAACTGCTAGAAGATTGAAGGCTTCATAGTGTGCACGAAGCCTGCCTGCCCTACACGCTCTGGCGACGATCCGAGACGCAATACCCGCGAAGCTGCGTGGAGGCCGCCCAATGTGAAGTTTGGCCACGGCGAGCTCCCGACCAAGCGTACTGTACAAGGCTTGGACGTTCGTACTTTTTCCTGCGCCATCGCCGCCGACAAACGCAATCATGCGGCCGCCGGTCAACAAAAACTTGCCGCCGTGCGGCTGAGCAGATAGACGCGCGAAGGCCTTTTGAACGCGTTCTTTGTTAATCCGATAGAATGATTTGGCCAGCGAAAGAAGCCCATTGTTTGTCGCGAATGGGCGTAAATTCTTTCCTAAAGCGCTGGCGGCGTGGGCGTAGGCAAGCAAACTATTGTTTGCTTGGACTGTTTCCTCGCAGAGATTGAAGACTGCGCGATCCAGAAATGAGAAGTCATCGGCCAGCACTTGTTCCAGCCTTAGCCGGTCCGCTCTAGCGGCCAGATCCCTGAACTCCGCATACCCCCCGCCCCTGACGACCCCCCTACGCGCAGAAAGGAGTCGCTTTAGCTGACGATGCGGCAACTCGAGCATGAAGGGCGTGAGCCCGTTTTTGATGATCAGGCGAAGGACCAGGATGGCGTACTCCTTCTCTACCTCCGGGAGATAGATAGGCCCACTCTTCCAGCGATTGGTAAGATATGTCTGGACAACTGGAAGGACAAAATTCTTGTCGTAGTCAAAACCGACTGGCAGGGCGTAGTGCACATGCACGTGCACAAGCTTGCACGAGCCGACATCCATTCCAACGAAATGGTAGAGACCCTGCTGCCAACCGTCCTTCGGAGAACGGGCTCGGATGATTCTTAGCTTTTGAAATATTAGCTCTGCAGTGGATCGGTCCTCAGGGTGGACCAAGATGTCGAGGTCATCAACTCCTGAAAGTGCCCTTGCGATGTTGGTATTGCTTTTCCAGTGCACATAACGAACATCCTGCAAGTCGAACTCGGAAAGCAGGTCCCCAATTAACTCAAGCGTTGCCAGATTTCGGCGTGACATGGGACCAACTCAACGTTCGAGAGCCAAGCGGGGAGGGAAGCCGTTGTCGCGCAAGAGCGTGTGCTGGCGAGCTTCGAGGAGGTCGGAAGCCACCATCTCGCGAATCATTTCTTGCAAGGTTATCTGGGGAACCCACCCAAGCTCGCTTTTTGCAAGGGCAGGATCACCCAGAAGTGTCTCCACTTCCGCGGGCCGGAAGTAGCGCGGATCTACACGGACGATTACATCGCCTGGCTTGACGGCTGGTGCTTTCTCACCCTCGACGCTCTGTACGAACGCTCGCTCGTCCGCCCCGGTGCCCTCGAAGGCGAGGGTAATGCCCAGCTCTTTCGCAGCCATCTCAATGAAGGTGCGAACGCTGTACTGTACCCCGGTGGCGATCACGTAGTCCTTAGCTGCTTCCTGCTGCAGCATCATCCACTGCATCCGCACGTAGTCCTTCGCGTGCCCCCAGTCACGAAGAGCATCAAGATTTCCCATGTACAGGCAGCTATCCAAGCCCTGGGCGATATTGGCCAAGCCTCGGGTGATCTTACGTGTAACGAACGTTTCGCCACGGCGTGGGCTCTCATGATTAAAGAGGATGCCGTTGCAGGCATACATGCCGTAGCTTTCACGATAGTTAACGGTGATCCAGTACGCGTACAACTTGGCAACGCCGTAAGGACTGCGGGGATAGAATGGCGTTGTCTCCCTTTGCGGTATCTCCTGCACCAGTCCATACAACTCGGAGGTCGAAGCTTGATAAAACCGTGTCCTACTACCCAGCCTCAAGAAGCGAATCGCCTCTAGCATACGAAGTGTGCCAATGGCATCCACGTCGGCAGTGTATTCGGGGGCTTCAAAGCTGACCGCGACGTGGCTTTGGGCGCCGAGGTTGTAGACTTCGTCGGGCTGAACCTCGGCAATGATGCGGGTTAGGTTGCTAGTGTCCGTCAGATCGCCGTAGTGCAAATGAAAGCGGGCGCCAGACTGGTGCGGATCTTGGTAAATGTGGTCCACACGCTGGGTATTGAACGAAGAAGCGCGGCGCTTGATTCCATGCACCTCATATCCCTTCTCCAGCAAAAGCTCCGCTAGGTAGGAACCGTCTTGTCCGGTGATGCCGGTGATAAGTGCGCGCTTAGTCATGAGATTGATCCTTGAAGCTAAACTGGTGGTGGTATTAGGTGAGTTGTAGTGAGTGCTCAAAACGGGTCAGAACGGCTTCCCTAGCCAGTGAGGTCTGAGCCCGGAGGCGCCCGGCCACTCCTAGCGCCTCTCGGAGTTGCCTATGAGATGCTAAGCACTCAAGTTCATGAACGAAGGCGTCGACATCGCCAGGAGGAACCGCTCGACCGCAGTCCTCGATGGCCAGTGCGACGCCGGTCCCAGGGAGAGCGGTTGCTAGGACCGGCCGCCCGCTGGCGAGCATCCCAGTCAGTTTCGATGGCATTACCAGATCTGCTACATCCGCACGTTGAGGCAACAGGTGGATATCTGCCAAACCTAGCCACTCATTTAGTCGCTCGCTCGGCTGCAGATCCAGGAAACGGACATTGGGTAGTGCGCCGCATTGGGCCTCGAGATGTTGCCTGCCAGGCCCTTGGCCTCCGAAGACGAAGAACAGATCGTGCCGGCTGCGAAGTCGCTCTGCAGCTTCGCCCAGTAGTTCTAAACCTTGCTTGAGCCCCATGTTGCCGGAATACAGTGCTACCACTGCGTTCTCCGGGATAGCCAGCTCTTTGCGATATGGACTTGGCTCAGTTAAGGGCCGTATCGAGTCGATGTCCGCCCAGTTCGGGAAGAGTAGGCGCCTACCCTCGTCCACGCCCTTGCTCGCGAGCCGTTCCACCATCTTGGGAGAAATAGTGGAAACAGAGTCAAATGCCTGCAGTAGCCACCTTTCAAGTGTGGCCGCTAGGCGCTTGAATGGACCGGCATCTATGATCCCCATGTCTAGGGCGGCGTCCAACTCGAAGTCTTGGATATGTAGATGGCAGCGCGCGCCGGCCAAGCGTCCTGCCAGCCACGCCGAGGGAGCATTGGCCAAGGTGGGGGCGACAACAATGACATGAGAAGGCCGCCAAGCTACTGATGCGAGGACGGCAAAAGTGGAACTCAGCGCAAAGCTGGCGAGATGCAGAAGCCGCTTTATTCCGGAAGGATTCTCAGGAACCCAAAGCGGGCATCGAATAACGTCCACGCCATTCAACTGATGCCGTTTGAACCAGACACGAGGATAGTCAGGCCACACCTTCCATGCGGGGTAGTAAGGGGGCGCCGTCACGACACGCACGGAATGCCCGCGGCCAGACAGCCACGCGCACATTTCAGCTGTGTACTTACCGGTGCTGATGCTTTCAGGGGCGTAGTTGATGCCAACTACGAGGATGCGGCGCGCGCCGGTCCGTGTACTCATGCCCGAAAATTCGCGTGCATGGAAGACTCGTTAGAGCATCGGTATTCCCGGTACCACTCCGAAAACTGTCTAAGTCCCTGCTTGAGAGACGTTTTCGGGGAGAAGCCATAGTCACGAACTGTCTCGCTAATGTCAGCGTAAGTCGAATAAACGTCACCCGGTTGCATAGGCAGGAAGTTCTTCTTGGCTTCGATGCCCAGAAAGCTTTCCAACAAACAAATCATGTCCAGCAGTTGCTCCGGATGATTGTGCCCGAGGTTATAGACACGATGCGGCACTTGGTCGGAAGCCGCGGCGGGCGGCCGGGAGACGATTGCCTCAATGCCATCGACGATGTCGTCGATATAGGTAAAGTCTCTCTGCATGTCGCCGTGGTTATAGACATCGATGGGCCGTCCGGCCGAGATGGCATCGGCGAACTTGAAATACGCCATGTCGGGACGGCCCCAAGGCCCGTAGACAGTGAAGAATCGCAAACCTGTGATTGGGAAGCCATATAGATGGGCGTACGTGTGAGCCATCAGTTCGTCCGCTTTCTTAGTAGCGGCATACAAAGAAACTGGCGTATCTACACGGTCCTCAACGGCGAACGGCAACTTGGTGTTCGAACCGTAGACGGAAGACGAGGAGGCATACACAAGATGCTTCACACCGTTGTGCCGGCACCCTTCCAATACCGTCAACATTCCGGTCAGGTTGCTATCCAAGTACGCGAAAGGATTCTCCAGCGAGTACCGTACGCCCGCCTGTGCGCCTAGATGCAAGACCAGATCAAACCGTTCGGTGGCGAAAAGCTCGGCCATCACTCTGCGGTCGGCCAAGTTGAGCTGAACAAAGCGAAAGCCGCAGTCCTGTTCCAACAACCCTAACCGCGCATGTTTTAGGCGCACATCGTAGTAGTCATTCAGATTGTCGATGCCCACGACTTCGTGGCCCGCCGACAAGAGGCGCCTGGTGGCATAAAACCCAATGAACCCGGCCGCGCCGGTGACAAGAATCTTCATGGATGCGAATGGTTTGAGTTCAGTGTGCGTCAGTCGGTGCCAAACAGATCGCGGCTATAGACCTTGTGAGCCACGTCACGAAGTTCATCTGTGAGGCGATTGGCTATGATGACATCTGCTTCGGCCTTGAAGGCCTTGAGGTCATTGACGACCCTAGAGCGGAAGAACTCGACTTCTGTCAACACCGGCTCATGCACGATTACCTCAATGCCTTTGGCCTTGATGCGCTTCATGACGCCCTGAATGCTTGAGGTGCGAAAGTTGTCTGAGCCAGACTTCATTATCAGCCGATGGATGCCAACCACCTTCGGGTTCCGCCGCACCACCTCCTCAGCGATGAAGTCCTTGCGAGTAGTGTTAGAGTCGACAATCGCTCGGATCAGGTGCTGGGGCACGTCTCGGTAGTTGGCCAGTAGCTGCTTGGTGTCCTTTGGCAGGCAGTAGCCGCCATAGCCGAATGACGGGTTGTTGTAGTGGTTGCCGATGCGCGGGTCCAGGCACACGCCATCGATGATCTGGCGGGTTTCCAGGCCATGGGTGGCCGCGTAGGTGTCCAGCTCGTTGAAGTAAGCAACGCGCATGGCCAGGTAGGTGTTGGCGAACAGCTTGATCGCCTCGGCCTCGGTGGGGTCGGTGAACAGCACCGGCACATCGCGGCTGATCGCGCCTTCCTGCAGCAGCGCGGCGAAGGCAGCGGCGCGTTCGGAGCGTTCGCCCACCACGATCCGGCTGGGGTGCAGGTTGTCGTACAGGGCGCGGCCTTCGCGCAGGAACTCCGGGGAGAAGATCAACTTGTCGGTGCCCAGCTCATCGCGCAGGCTCTTGGTGTGACCGACCGGGACGGTAGACTTGATCACCATGGTTGCGGCCGGGTTGATCGCCATAACGTCGCGGATCACCGCATCGACCGAGCTGGTGTTGAAGTAGTTGGTCTGCGGGTCGTAGTCAGTCGGCGTGGCGATGACCACGAAGTCGGCACCTTCATAGGCTTCCCGCGGGTCGAGCGTGGCCACCAGGTCGAGTGGCCGGTTGGCCAGGTAGTCCTCAATCTCGCGGTCCTCGATCGGCGACCGCTTGGCGTTGATGGCATCCACCCGGACCGCATTGATGTCCAACGCGACCACTTTGTGGTTCTGGGCCAGCAGGATGGCGTTGGAAAGGCCGACGTATCCGGTGCCAGCTACTGCAATCTTCATAACATCCCTGTCAATATGCGTTCTTATGCACGAACCCTTTGAATAGGGTCATGAAAATGATCTTGAGATCGAAGGCCAGCGACCAGTTTTCGATGTAGTACAGGTCGCACTCGATGCGCTTGTTAAGGTCGGTCGACCCGCGCCAGCCGTTGACCTGTGCCCACCCGGTAATGCCGGCCTTGACCATGTGTTTCTTCATGTAAGCCGGGATCTCGTTCTTGAACTTGTCCACGAAGACCGGGCGCTCGGGTCGTGGGCCGACGATGGACATGTCGCCCTTGAGTACGTTGATGAACTGCGGGAGCTCGTCCAGGCTGGTTTTGCGCAGGAACGAGCCCAAGCGCGTGGCGCGGTTCTCGCCTGCCTTCGCCCAAACAGCGCCGGTTGAGGTCTCAGCGTCAACCGGCATCGAGCGGAATTTCAGCATCCAGAAGGTCTTGTTGTTCCAGCTCATGCGCTCCTGCCGATAAAACACTGGGCCGGGCGAACTCAGCTTCACCGCGATGGCGATCGCGATCATGAGCGGGGAGATGGCCAGCAGGATCGCGGCGGCCAGCACCCGGTCCTCGATCGCCTTCAGGATCCGCGCTGGGCCCTGCAAGGGGGTCTGCTGCAGGTTGATCACCGGCAGGCCGG
>Ga0065721_10005354_pt1 | contig 14379 bp, 14 predicted proteins | sample Mesricmetagenome_FD_59108 | JGI IMG/M metagenome (GOLD analysis project Ga0065721, IMG submission 59108) | Mesophilic microbial community from rice straw/compost enrichment Sample: eDNA_1 v2 (version 2) | ecosystem: Engineered > Solid waste > Grass > Composting > Bioreactor | place: USA: Davis... | reverse complement strand
ATGATCGGCGCCCGTGTAGCGCTTCATCGGGTATGTCGGATCATTTTCGGGATCCGCGTCTATGCCCCAACCGGGTATGTCCTTGTAACTATCGGCAATCTTTCGGTCAATACCGCTTGATATCCTGGTCTCTTCCATATTAATATGATTAAGCTGCTCTTGCCAACGGCGGAATAAGTATAGGCTTGATACAATTGTCAAGCTTTGTCGAAAACATGTGATAGGCATCGGCCACTTCTTCGAGGGGGACCCGATGTGTGATCAGTTCTTTTGGATTAAGGCGACCTGCCATGACGTGGTCGATCAATTTAGGTAACAATCGCTTGACTGAAGCCTGGTTGGCTCGAATCGTAATTCCTTTGTTGAGCACATTTCCGATCGGTACGAGATTCCATGTCGGACCATACACTCCAACGATGGATACGATTCCACCTTTCTTTACTGAATTGATCGCCCATTGCAATGCCGTAGCTGATCCTGCCTGCAGCAACAACTTCCGACCGGTTATCGTCTGCATTGCACTCCCTTCAGCCTCGCATCCAACGGCGTCGATACACACATCGGCACCATAGTAATCCGTGGTCTTCTTCAGGAAGAGAACCGGGTCTTGCATCGACTTAAAATTGTAAGCCTCGCATTTTGCGTAGCGTCGCGCGAAGTCGAGGCGGTAATCGAGATGATCGATGATGATCACTCTTCCCGCACCGAACAACCATGCACATCGTGCCGCCATGATGCCAATGGGACCGGCTCCGAATACAACGACGGTATCACCTCTCTGGATTCCTCCCATCTCCGCTGCCTGGTAACCTGTGGGAACCACATCGGTCAGCAAGACTGCATCTTCAATGTCCATGCCTTCCGGGATGATTGTGGGTCCAACGTCCGCATACGGTACGCGCACATATTCGGCCTGACCACCATCATAACCGCCCGCCGTATGAGAGTAACCGAAGATTCCACCTACAGCAGTAGCCTGAGGGTTAGACTCATGACAATTGCCGTACAACTCCTGTTGGCAAAACGGACAACTTCCACACGCGATATTGAAAGGAACCATAACGTGATCTCCATGTTTCAGATTCTGCACGCCCGGTCCGACTTCTTCGACAATCCCTGTAAACTCATGACCGAAAGTCATTCCTACGCGCGTATCCGGAACCAGTCCGTGATATAGATGGAGATCTGACCCGCAGATGCATGATCTAGTCACGCGGACGATCGCATCATTGGGATGGAGAATACGGGGCTCGGGTCTGTGCTTGTCCGCTCGTATGCGGAATGGTCCGCGATAGTTCATTGCCAACATATATTTGTAATGGTTTAGCGTTATTCTTTTTAACTATTTCTTCCGGGCTGCTTCGTCAGTACTGTGATGCCGGATGACCGGGGGGTACTGCTTCACATTCTTGCCTGTCTTGTTCTTGACCTTCTTCGCAGGCAAAGGTTCTGCAGTGGGGGGCTTCAGACTGTCCCACTTCTTTTCCTTCTTCTTATTTTTCAAGGGTGTAGGCATATACTTATAGGTTAGGTTGTCCAAATACCTGGTCGACCATTCTAAAACATTCCTCCGCGCATTCGCGACAGACCTCGGCGCACTTCCTGCAATAGTCAAGCTCCTTGGAGTTGCTCTCGCATTCTTCAGCACATGTGTTGCAGATCACTGAACAGGGGTGACACAACAGCGATGCAAATTCACCACCAACACTCATCAACGTCGCGTTTGCTGTGCAAACAATAGCGCACTCACGAGTGAGTGCAATGCACCGAGAGAGCATTTCTATATTGTCCTCCTTCAAACATTCAGTGGCACAGCGTTCACATTCTGCCGCGCACTGATTGCAGATGTCAATACAATTACTGAACACTGCACTACTGAAAACTTTGTTATTGCTATACATATCGTGTCATGTTGACAATTGGAGAGTCGGCGGCCGTTGTTGTCAAGACCTGAGATGGTGAGGATAAAAACCGTACCCCGCCCAGCGGCAGCACTGAATTTTAATTTCAGGTTGTCAACCGTCACATGCCTATTTCTTGGGCGTTCGTATTCCGGTTATGTAGTCGGTCAGGTTCTGCCATTGGTACTTCTGAAATCCAGCCCATCCCCCCTGTGCGACAAGAGTGTTCACGAATCCTTTGTCTCCTGACTCTTCTCCCTGGTTGTTGATCGTTTCATTCAGGCCAATTTCCATTGCAGATATCTCGTTGCCTTTTCTCTCCACCCGAAAGACACTTCGCGCCTGATCACGAAAGAAGTGATCGGTTACAGTCGTATCATCACGACGCGTAGGATCGTATGCCGGCTGGACAACGAATTCACCAATATCATCATCATCAGTCACCGAAGTGACTTTGACCCAATAGTACGGGAGTGGTCCTGGCAAGTCGATCCTGATAAAATCACCTTTCTCAACTCGTTGACTTTCGGTCAACGGTTCTCCTACCGAGTCAAACAGAGCAAACCCGGAATTGGCCGCACCCGGAATATCACTCCACCGGTTCACGTTGAACAGACGTTCCTTGCAGCGACCAAACTCGAAAGCCGCCGCATCATCATCATCAAAGGGACGAGTTGTCATGTAAAGTCTGTCCTTACTCTCCTCTCCCTTTAACACTTGCACTTCCTTCTTCAGCTTGCCAATGCCTTTGGAAGCTTTGTCCCCGATATTCATACGCTGTGATTTAATGTTGCTCCGCTGTATTGTTGTTTCATATTGTCGGTTGATGGTTATTGGTATAGGGGGAAAATTCGTGTGCCCTGCTTCGTGCTTGCCCTTAGGGATGCACGCTGCTCTCACACCAAATGATGACCTCACGCAGTGTATCTCACGCAAAGACGCAAAGATGCAGAGATCGCAAAGTGGTTTCCTTTCTAAACTCAGGAAGTGCAAACAGAACAATTGTCCTTCTGCGAACTAGTGCATATTTCTGTCGATCCTATCCACAGCTACTGGCAGCAGGCATCGCGCGCCCAAGACGCGGAGGGATCCTTCGCATTCTGCGAAGGTGACTTCAAAGCAAAATGTCTGGAAAAATGGACAGCCGGGGCTTACCGCGACCACTCTCGATCTCAGTAAATTTAACCTAAAAACCCTCACACGCTATGCATGAAAATACCTTAGCAGGACTAGTAATTGATATCTGCATGAACATCCATCGCAGTCTAGGTCCTGGATTGCTGGAATCAGTTTACGAAAAGGTTCTGTGCCATGAGCTCGCACTAGCGAAGATTGAATTTCGATCTCAGCAGCCAATAAATCTATTCTACAAAAATCTCGTAATACCGCACGCCTATCGAGCCGACATCATAGTTGAAGGCAAATTGGTTGTCGAACTCAAATCATGCGAATCGATAACACCCGTACACCAAAAAGTCTTGCTTACCTATCTTCGGCTATCAAACATAAAACTCGGACTCTTGGTTAATTTCGGATCTGCTCTACTCAAAGACGGCATCAGACGCGTCGTAAACAACCTTTAATTGGCTCAGTCCTTCGCGGAACGCGAAGGTAGCGTCTTATTCAGAAAGACAAGCAATTCAAAGGCGCACGCCCCACGATTAGAAATGCCCGATCCTTTGCGATCTTAGCGACTCGGCGACTTTGCGTGAAAACGAATAGGGTGGTGCCTCAGAAGTCCGTTTCTCGTCGCCTGTAAAAATACAGCCCGACAGCGAACAACACATTCTTCAATATGTTGTTTACGTTGTGCGAGCTCCAGATCATCGCGCTTGTCTCTGGGTCGAGGCGGGTCATGACGACGTGACCCATGAGGAATAGAAACAAGCTGAGGCAAAAGTAGATCATGACTCCGATGTTGATCCAGATGAAACTGTAACCAAAGTAACCGGAGGTTGTTATAGTGGATAGCGAGTAGAAGAAGTATGCAATACTGTATGTGATCATTATCACCGCAGTGATCAACCACATCAAGGTTTGGTATTGCATGAAATTCTGAACATACGCAGTGACGAGGACAAAAGATTGAAGATAGACCGCCAATCCTATCCACACCATGATTCTCCGGGTATTGACGAAGAGTACTTCGTAGTAGAACCACGTTAACAAGAAGAAAAGCACAGCGTAGTATACATTAAAGAGTACGACGGTTGACATTCGTCGCTCGAAAAGAAAGAATCCAACAAGATCGCAGATCCCGGAAGTAATGATCAGGGCACCGATGATATGAACCTGCCTGGAGGCATATCTCATCCTCCTGAGGTACATCGCTAGCGGAATTAGTAGCGACAGGTTTGAGGCTATTCGGATAGTCTCCGATATCTTGTACGACTCCATGACTGCATCAAGAATAATCCTACCTTGGCGCACATGGAGGACAAGCATTCGAAGCATCGTAGATGATTCCGGGCGTGTCCTTGGTCCGTCCTATTTCGAGCGCTTCATTATAGACTACGAGCAAGAGCTGAGGCTTCCAATTAATAAGACTGATTGCTGGAGCTATCACTACGTCATTGAAGAACGGAAGAGAACACATGTGATTAAATACTCGACCACCGAAAAAGTGAAACCAGATGCTCGACGGAAACTGATTCTTATAAGCGGACGCCCACGCACAGGCTAAATCCTGACTGATCGGTTCGCCGCTGTTTGCGTCGACGAAGATACGTCCAGGGGTATCAGTCCAAAGACTTAACGACTCGTCTACTGGAATGACGATAATATGTTTGTCGCCGGCGTCATCGATCCCGTAATGAAACGCAACCCCGACCAGGTTTTCAACCGACCCCAACAAAGAAGTCATCACGGAATTTGAAACGCCATAGTTTGACAAAAGGTTGACACGCCCCCCTTGGGATTGCTGATCTTGATAATAATCAATCCATTCCATCCCTGTTTCAAAAGGGATTTCTTCTCCTATTAATCTGTAGGTGTCGGCTTCCGAAATTGGTTGGTTGTTTTCATCGCGGCTCACTTGGCAAGTAGTGAAGAGTAGCCCCGAACCGAGGATCAGGTAGGTCAGGTAACGATTCATATGTATTGACTCTTTATTTGTTATCGTGGTTAATTCCGAGGAATCACAGATCTATCACCCGCAACTGTGAAACAAATTACACAGTCGAGGCGCCGGTCCCCGACTTCCTATCTGATTGCGGATTCACGGAAGTGATCTATATGCTGAGTTTTTTATCCTTCAAGCCGTTCATATATTGCGTCTGGAACGCAATTTTGACTAGTTGCAAAAAAACCATGCCAGCGGCCATTAGCCCCCTGGCAATGACTACCTAACCTGTCTCATACAAATGACCAGCTACGACCAGATTTTTGAGAACAATCGAAAGTGGATTGAGGAACACACCCGCAACGAAAAAGACTTCTTCCGGAAACTGGCAGCGGATCAGCGTCCCGACTACCTGTACATAGGGTGCAGTGATAGCAGGGTTACTGCTGAAGAAATGATGGGAATTAAACCCGGCGAAGCTTTCATCCATCGGAATGTTGCCAATCTTGTCAATAACGTGGACCTAAGCGTGATGTCGGTCATCAACTATGCGATCAGACATCTGAAAGTGAAACACATTATCGTATGTGGTCACTACAACTGTGGCGGTGTAAAGGCAGCGATGGTGCCCAAAGATCTCGGCATCCTGAATCCATGGCTCAGGAGCATTCGCGACGTGTACCGATTACACAAGGAAGAACTCTCGGCGATCACTGACGAACAGAAACGATACGACAGACTCGTCGAGCTGAACGTCATTGAACAGTGTACCAACATTATCAAGACGGCAGCACTCCAGTTAAGTTATATGAATGATGGATTTCCTATAGTGCACGGCTGGGTGTTTGACATCCATACTGGTAGAATCATCGACCTGAAGATCGATCACGATCGAATATTAAAGGGCATCAAAGAAATATACGACTTGACAGACCCAGCCTGATCAGCGATTGAATGAAAGGGCTCGCAGAATCAGTGCATGAGATGCATCAGCACGTTGCCCTTCAGGTTCATTGTATACAATATAGAGTCGCTGCACACCTTCCACGCCGTTTAACTTTGCATGGAATGGTAGCAACATCGATGCGATTCCTCCATCGTCGGTAGCCTTCGGCACTCGATCGTCCTTAGGAATGTCCACATACCCAAGTTCTTCACCCGAGGGCGAATCAACCCTGACAGACAATCTTCCACCAATCATGTGAGACGCCGCGATGAAAGTAATCGACGTAATATCTGTAAGGTCAAGGTTGCCGTATTTCACCCAAGCTCCATCCCGTTCGAACGAGACTCCTCGTGTTGTTTTTGATACTCCGTTCATCGCGGTCGCGTTTCCTGCGTTCACGACAGGGTGTCTAAGTACGATTCTTTCACGAACGGTATTGCTCCCCACCTGGGCGTCTGCCTTATCAGTGTAAGTCACGGTAAAAATGTAATCGCCTGATGATTCATCTTTAAGATGGTCGTCAGGATTGATAGTCCCTTTTAGCGGCATCCTGCGTGTTACCCTGGCGTTGTCCGAGAAGGACAGGATGAATTCAACCATCTGCTCCGCCTGTTCTTTCGACAGCTGAGGATGCGCCGACATCGCAGTTTCACCCCAGACACCACTACCTCCTGAGATAATCTTTTGAGCGAGTTTGTCAATATTGGGCTGGGTCTTTTTGTATTTCGCGGCGACATCCATGTAACTTGGTCCGATTGACTTGTCACTGATAGCATGACATGCCCGACAATCGCTTTCGCCAATGAGTACCCATCCAGGTGAAGAAGTATCAAATGCCTCTTCCGATTCAACCAAAGCCAAGTCCGTTCCCATTGTTGAGTACGTGAGACTCACAGTGGTAGCCGTGGGATCGATTCCACCGTCACTCAGAGACCCATCTTCCCGGTCCCGAATGTCGATCTCATATTGCAGGGGTGTCTTGTCCCAATAGAATGAGCGATTGCCTTTAATCTTCAAGTCTATATCAGGAACGCCATTTCCTACTTTCACCTCGCGGATCATTTCCGATCGATGGCCGTGGTTGTCGGTAATCACCAACTTGACGGGATAAACTCCTTTTCGTGTGAACACATGTTTTGTTTGAGGTTTATCAGATTGCACCTTATCCCCTTCAAAGATCCATTCATACGTGATCCTATCGGTGCTGTCGGGATCGTATGATCCATTGGCTGAGAATGTCACTTCAAGCGGTTCAGCACCAGCCGTGGGGTCGGCGTTCATTCCCACTACCGGAGGTCTATTACCTCGAACATATTCAATCCGGTAAAGGGCGGCATCCTTGTTCTTCGAGAACCAGTTCACGCCGTACTCAAGGACGTATAACGCTCCTTCGGGACCAAACTCGAGTTCGATCGGATGCGAAAAGGGAGAGCTTCGCATAAACGGTTCGATCTTCTCAACCCGTCCGTCGTCCGTCAGCGTGACCACGTTGATCCAGTCGCGAAGCCATTCCGCGATAAACAACTTTCCATCGTAGTACGAAGGAAAGGCCACGGACGATTCGCCATCTCCCTTGGGTCGATACATGTCGGAATAATAAACGGGGCCGGCAATTGGCGACTTTCCGCCAGTGCCAAGGTGCTCAAACTCTTTTGATTCGTCATACGAATACCAGATCAACGCGCGTTGGGCGGGTGGAAGCAACCTTCGACCGGAATTGTTGACCGAATTGTTCACGGGCTTCAGTGAGTCGAAGAATGGTCCGATCTCATTCGTTTCGAAATCAAAGTCGGCATATGCTGCGTTGGGTCCGGCGAAGTATGGCCATCCGAAAAAGCCGGGCTTCTTCGCCACGTTCCATTCGTCATAGCTGATCGGACCTCGGGCTGGATCATCGATTGTATTTTGTCCGACATCGCCCCAAAACAACCATCCCCGTTTCTGGTCTATCGATATCCTATAGGGATTGCGACACCCCATTGCATAGATCTCGGGCCGAGCAAGCGAATCTCCTTCGTTGAAAAGGTTGCCAGCGGGAATTGTATAAGTGCCATCTGGCTGCGGGCGAATCCGGAGGACCTTTCCTCTCAAGTCATTCGTATTACCCGCCGTGCGTTGTGCGTCCCAATATTCTCGGCCCTTGCGTTCGTCGATCGAGTTATAGTAACCCGGATTGTGAGGATTTGTGTTATCACCGACCGCGATATACAAGTTGCCATCGGGACCGAATGCAAGGGATCCTGCCGAGTGGCAGCATTCCTTTCGTTGCGTAGGAATTTCAATCAGTACTTTCTCTGAAAGTGTATCAAGCCGACCCTCCCGGAAAACAAATCTTGACACACGCTGGATTTCTTCGTCGCCTCCGGGCGAGTAAAAGAAATAGACATAACCATTGTTGATGTAATCCGGATCGAGTGTTACACCCAGCAACCCGTCTTCAAGCCCGGAGAAAACATTTAATGTATGGACAAGCGACACCCGGTGCTCCTTCTTATTGTAGAGTTTAATCGCACCCTTTCGCTCCACGATAATGACGTCTCCATTGGGTATGATAGCAACTTCCATTGGCTCGTCCAGATCCCCGGCGAGGTGGACTTTCACGAAGCGGGTTTCGTCGACAACCTCATCTTCTAATGGTCGGTCCTCTGCACAGGAGAACACCAGCGCCAGGAGGATACTGAAAAGCGAGTGACTTATGAACCGCTTAACGTAAAAGGGAATATTCGACATTGTGTCTCTTTAGGAATACAATGTTAAGAAAATCGGTCCACAGACCACAGTCCGCAGTCCACGGTTGGTCCACAGACCACAGTCCGCAGTCCACGATTGGTCGACGGCCTATTAGTACTCAGTGCTGCGCTCGCAGGTTCACTGTCTACAGAATAGCCGACGGCTTGTTCGTACCCGGTTCAACCGCTGCATCACAACCTGACATGGTCAATGGACTTCATGCACGATGGTTTGTTCCAAGGAAAACCTTTTTCGGGCCTTCAACGTAATCGATGATTTCAACAGAGAAGTAACTCACTATCGCGATTGATACGAGTCTCCCAAGCGAACGTGTCATACGAGAACTCGACAAGCTGATTGAGTGGAGAGGTAAACCGGAATGCCTGCGCGTAGACAACGGGCCGGAATTCATTTCTCAGGCTCTTTCCGACTGGGCTGGAAAGCATGATTGGAAATCTATAGTTTTGAATGTTACTAACTAAGGGAAGCTTTCACTCACCCTCACCTCCCCGGATCAAACCCCGGAATCACATCACTAATACGATGGCCGCCTTTTGCGGCAACCAACCGCATCGCAACGTAGACCTTACTGTTCGAGTAGCTGTCCATGTAAGACACAACAAAGAACTCTTGTCTTTCTGATTGCGTAACCTCCAAAGTCTTCAAGACGTTTTCATCGAAGTCCTGCGCGTTGAGGAAAGGATCGTAATCCAAATCACTGTTGGCAAGTCTGTTTGCCAATTCAGGAGTGCAATGCGCATCTATCACCGACTCTGTCGAACCTGTCTCAAGCGCGGAAAGATATTCAGCATAAAACATCTTGATAAACTCCGACGGTGCTTCGTCGGTCACCAGCGGAGTAGCATCTTGAGAGTCATCGAATCCGAGTGAAGGATCTTCGCTGAGGTCGTCGTCCTCATTTTCAATTGATTTTTCATCGGATGCCTCGTCCGAACTGTTGCTGCTGCATTGACTCAACGTGCAAAGGAAAACTACCATCAACGCGAGGTATTTCTTCTTCATAGGCATTCAGATGTCATGAACTGGAGTTAAGAAAAATAGTGAGAATATGGGATTTTGGCAAGAGGAGGGAATCAGTAACTGGTGATTAGTAATTGACTTTCTCCAACCTACTATCCACTCTCTTCTCTTTCCTAAAGTACTCCGTCACCATAACAAACCCTTCTTTTGCAGGGAAAACAAAATATGCAGAGGAGCGCCTGTCCAACGGCATGCTGTCAACAACAAAATTCTTCTCCGGTGTGTAGATAATCGAACTCAACACGTTTCGCGACGCCTGCCCTTTCTCGCGATCATAGTTAACATAGGTCACATAAAATGTATTCTGATCCTCCGTGCGCTGTGTAAATGCGTAGTCAAAAAGTCCGTATGCTTTTCCGTAGTAGGAGACCATCTTTGGACTAAGATACTCCGCCCCGGAAGGAAGCGGAACAACATTCTTATCCTTCTCGAAAACATGAACTTTCTTTAGATCAGCCTCAGGAGTAAACTCAAAGACGACCATATTGTAAACATTGAGCTGAGCATTAGGAAGGGAGGTGACGTTCCCGGTCATCGCGCCGAGCATCACATTCCCGATGATTCCCGCAGCGTTCGCCACTTTCTTATACTGTTCGCCTATGGCGAAGATCGACCCGTCGCGGGTCCGGACAAACTTGTGAAAGAGTATACGACTGTTGTTGCCATCAAACTGGCCCCTCGCATTCACCGGGGCCGCCATGCTGATTTCCTTCGCCCACGAAAGAGTCTTCTCTCCAACAATTTTACCGTTCATGTCAAGCGTCAGGATCATGAACCCAAGACTGTTGCTCTTGAGTTGTTTATCGGCCCGGTCATGATACTCGCCGAAAATAGAAAGGGTGTGCGTGCCTTCATCATAAAATACGTTCGAAAGCGCCAGCGAGTATTGATCCGTTACCATCGGAACGTTAAAGAGTTTCTTTCCCGAAGACACTTCTTGAACAAGAAGATTGTATTCCACATCCTTAGACGATACGCTCTTCTTACGACTAATGGTTGATCCAACGTACTCGCCGGACTGAAACGCTTCCTCAGCAAGTTCAACTTTGCCGCTACCGTCGGAGTATTGAGACCACAAGACTTTTAAGTCATTGCTGTAGCATTGAATTTCGTACTGATATTTACTTTTTTCCTTCAGACCATAATACAAAAAGCCCACGTTCTCAATCGGCACCAGGTAATCACGTGTCTGGCTCCCTCCGCTGACAAAGGAATTGTAGGATGCCAGCATGCTCTTGTTGCTCACAAGCCTGGTCACATTCGCGAGTGGCTTGAGCGACCGATCATAGGTCATCAGTTCAATCGCCTTCCTCTTGTAGTCGAAAAAGAGAAATCCGAAGACCTCACCGTTGAAGACTCCGTCGACAAGAACATACGACTTGGGCCGGGTGATCTCTACTTCCCTTATTTCGTTAAGATGCTCGTCGTGAAGGCTCAATAAGTAATTATCGAAATTGCTATCAAACTTATCCGTCTTGTAGAAGTAGTAGTACCCTTTCACGAGATCGCCTTGAATGATAGGCCCAGTACCTCGGATACTCATTTTCAGCACGCCTGGCTTGGAAAGATTTTGCGCCACTACGCCGAATGAGACAAGCAAAAGAATAGTCACCAGGCCTTTTCTCAACATCTTCATTATTATTATCGGTTAGTCATTTCTTTAAGATATCTTCCTTGCGGATACAGAGTTCTGTATTCCTCGGTAACTTTGTTACGATCAACCTTACTAAAATCAAACCCGCTGCACAACCAAAGGGCGTGAATGATATCTTCATTGGTGTAAAACTCGGCCGGTCGGGATATCACGTACTCATATCCTAATCGCGCAAGTTCATGTAGCCGCAACTTGTGAAGAAAGGTCAAAAGCCGATTGTAGTTCTCATCAAAACGCGGATCCAGAAGCTCAAGCACTTTATCAAGATTATGTTCCTTCTGAGCTTTGTAGAGTTGGTATAGCGACTTCGAAATCATGGCGGAGGGATAGGGATTCTCCGGGAACCGCTCTGCCAACATCATCGCGTAAAAAAGGGATCGCCCGTATTGCTTCAGTTGATAATTGGAGTTTATGATCTCAAAGGAGGCTAATTCGCTCCATTTGGTGAAGCTCGTTGCTTGCGAACTATCACCCGAGAACTCCCCTCCGAGTTGGCGAGCTAATCGCCGCGACCGACGCCCGGTATCCGGGTGAGTACGCAGCGAGTCATTCTTCGATGCAGCAAGAGACGCATAAGTGACCGCCGGCTGTGAGTAGGAGGTCCACTGCTCCTTGAAAGGAAAGTCCTTGAAATCAAAATGTTTTTTGAAATCGATGGGTTGCTGGTAGAAACCCTTATCGGCCGTGGAAAGCACTTCCATTGTACGAATGGGTGCATACCGATCGTATCCCGTGTTCAAAAAGTAAACAAGTCCCAACGAGTCAGCTTCGAATTCAGCCTCACGAGTATGGGTGCCCATCGACATACCGAGGTCTTCAAAGAGAGCTTTCAGTTTCGAGTATCGTCCATACGGCGTTCGTTTTATCTGGCTGATTTTTTTTCCAAGCTCCTTGTCATAGTTGAGCGCTGCAACCCTGGCAAAATTTCGCTCGGCGTGCTTTGCATAGTAGTGGGCGAATTCATGACACAGCACAAATGCGACATCATCTTCCGTTTGAAGCCTCTCCAGCAAACCAACCATGATGCCGATCGAGCCCTCTCCGAAGCTGAGCGCGTTCGGCTCCCCACTCCTATAGGCATAGACATCTACCTCACGCGGCAGGCTCGGGTTTGACACCAGAATTCGCTCGGCTATTCTTCGCAACGTATACGTTAGGGAATGGTCGACCATAAAGTAGCCTTCATTGAAGGCATTGACCACATATTCGAAGCGCTGTTCGTACAGAGTCTTAATGTAGTCAGACTCTTTCTTAGGTCCTGAAACCCGCGATTTATCCGCGACGAGCCGCGCCTTTAATTTTTCATGAATCTCTTCTGGAATTGTGTCGAGTAGTTGGGAAGGAATAAAAGAGACATTATGCTGCGCAAAAGCAACTGACTGCAGCACGCTCAACAGCGCGAAAAAGAGGGGTCTCATAGGGAAAGCAAAAACCAAAAGTAACAATTTTTGGCGAACGCTTGAAGTATTCAGGTCGAACCACCCCCCGCCCGCAATTAGTATCGGCTTACGTACGAAGACGCAGCGCCGGCGGCCCCTTCCGTGCCAAGAGGGGATTACGCTACCTACGCTATCCGCAAAACATCCAAGATCTCATCCATCTTCTTAGATCGCTGCAAGCAAGGTCTCATCTTCATGCGTAAAATCAACAATCGCATACCGCTGCACCTTAACAATATCCATCTCGTCCAGGATATCCACAACGTTCTGAAAGCGTGACTTGTGGTGGGGCTTGATCAAGACAATCAGCGAGGAATTTTCGTTAAGGCGCTCCAATAAAACCTGTCTTACCCCAGATTTTGAATAGTCTGTTGCAATCGGCGTTTCGTCAGAACCCATCCACCAAAAAATTTTGTCGTTCTCTGTCAGCGCAAGGTTCAATACATTACTGGCGCTTACCGGGGACGACCCACCTTCAGGATCAGGCATGGTGACGGGCATCACTGAAGTTTTTTGAAAAGTTGTTGTCAGGATAAAAAATGCCAAAAGCAAAAAGGCAAGGTCGACCATAGGGGTCATGTCTGTTCTCGTCGATCTTTTTTTTACGAGGCGCCTTAATCCAGAGCCTCGTTTTTCGGAGGAAGTTGTTATTTCTGCCATAGTACGTTCTTTTTTGAGAGATGATAAGTTGTTGACAATTCCATAACTTGGAACAACTTTTATTACATCCTCAGAACCATGACACAAGTCAGATCGTTGTATGATACAACTCCTGACGTAGTGATGTGTCATGAGTTAGTTTAGGTCGAACATTTTTTAACGTTGAGGGATATGAAAACGAAAAGCTTTAACGACCTCTCACTCGAACTCAAGAGCAAAGTTGTGACGGAGTTCGCGACACCATTGTTGTCAATCGAGTTCTATGATTTTCGCATAGACCTATTCACATTGAATTCAATGTTCATTGAACGATATCAGAACATTGCAACGGGAGAGATTGAAAGGATCACCGAAGCCACCTTCGGCGATCTCGACAAGTATCTCGGCCAGATCGTGATTGGCGACCTGGTGAAGCGGAAAAAATCGACAGTCAGATAGTCATATCTGCTCCTGTAACATCCCTGAGCTCTATGATAGGAGTGATGAATGATGAATCTCGCACGCCCTGACTCACCATTCACAACTCACAACTCGTTATTCACTATTCGCGCAACGCACGAAGAATCGCCTCTTCTACGGGTGCGTATTTTCCATCAACACCATCGAGATCCAACTCACCTTTAAGCGCTAAGGCCGGCTGCGCAAGGAATCGAGGTTCCGTACCGCTGTGGGGTTGCGCTGCGTGAACCAGGAATGGATGACACAGCAAAACTGTTCCTGCTTTACCGACTGCGACTATCTCTTCTCGTTTTGGAAAGCGATCCAAATGGCGCGCGATGTCCATGAACGCAAGTCCCTCGTCACCTTCCTTCGAAAGTAAACGCGCTACGTCCCGATGAGATCCAACCCTGATCTTTGTAGGCGCGTCGCGTTCGCCCACATCCGAGAAAAGAAATAACATTAAAAGCGCCCTTCCTCTTGACCGGAAATTGACTCTGTATGACATG
>Ga0065721_10051518_pt1 | contig 14384 bp, 13 predicted proteins | sample Mesricmetagenome_FD_59108 | JGI IMG/M metagenome (GOLD analysis project Ga0065721, IMG submission 59108) | Mesophilic microbial community from rice straw/compost enrichment Sample: eDNA_1 v2 (version 2) | ecosystem: Engineered > Solid waste > Grass > Composting > Bioreactor | place: USA: Davis... | reverse complement strand
CCCGCCGTGCCGCCGGCTTGCGGATCGTCAAGGCGGGCAACGCGCCGTTGCTGCTGTCCGACGACGATGCCGCCCGGTTCGCCGGGGCCATGTCGCCGGAGGACGCCAGGGTCCTTGCCAGGCGTGTCTTCGGACGTCGGGAGGACTACCTGCCGGTGATCGAGGCGTTCCGGACCGAGAGTTTTGCGAAAGGGGAGGCCCTCACCCCCGAGCAGAGGATCTATGACGGGTTCGCCTCGCCTGCCGACAAGGCGAGGATGGGGTCGTTCCATCGTGCCGCGAGTTGGGACGAGCGGGCGGTGATCGCCTTCGACGACGACCGTCTCGCCGAGTACGCGGCACGTATCCTCGCGATGACCGCGCCGCCCTCGGACGACCTGTTCGCCCCGCCGGGCGGAGAGGCAGGCGAACGGTTTCGTGCCGCCTGTGCCGCTACCATGGCGCGGCCCTATGCCGACGCGTCCTCCCCGTGGGAGACGCTGGCATCGTGCTATCCGGAGGCCGACGAGGCGTGGCGCGAATGGGCGCGGGAGACGTTCGAAGTCGATCCTGCCCTGGTGGCCGCCTGCGCGGATACTACTTCCCCGGTGGCCTAACTCAGTCCTCTGAGCGGCAATAGTCCGACAGGTCGTCGATCCCCCACGGGTCGACGTCGGCGATCACGCGCCCGCCCACCGAATCCATCCGCTTCTGGTACAGCGCCTTTGCCTCGCTGAGGTGGCCGAACCGGGACAGCGCGCGCACGGCGATCTCGGCGGTGCGTCCGTCGCGGATCGCCTCGACGTCGGACAGGGTGTCCAGAAGGGCCGGGACCAGCGCCTCGCCCACGCTCGCGTCGGCGAGGCAGGCGGCGCGGACGGCGAGATCCACCGTCGCCGGGTCGGCGAGCCGCCGGGCGATCAGGCCGGAGGTGTCGACGCCAAGGCGGCCGGCATGGCGGGCCAGCGGGAACGGGGTCGACCAGTCCGACGCCTCGATCACCGGCACCAGCTGGCGGGCATAGGGGCGGACCAGGGACAGGTCGCGGCGTCCAAGGACGTTACCGATCACGCGGGAATAGTTGCTCGCGGCCCCGCGGACGGCCATCTGCGCCACCAGCTTGCCGACATGGCGGTCGAGGAACTCCTCCCGCGCCAGCAGCCGGGCCAGCGAGTCGAAGCGGACCACGCGCTGGTCTTCCACGAGGCGGAGCAGGATGGCGTCGCGGCGCTCGGGGCTCTGGTGCTCGATCCGGGTCCAGTCGTCGATGATGGAATGTTGCACGCGGGTCAGCACCGCGTCGCCGGAGGCGTCCAGCATGCCCTCCACGATCTCGGAATAGGTGCGGTCGGTCGACAGGTCCGGCTTGGTCAGCCGGAAGGCGTCGAGCACGGCCATCTCGCGGTCGAAGGCGCCGATGGTGGCCGTGTCCTTCACCAGGGCCGGACGTCCGGCACAACCGGGGCCGCAGTCCGCGAACCCGACCGTGGCCGGGAAGGACGGGTAGGCGACGTCGACGGACGTGGCGCGGGTGCGCACCAGGTCGGCTTCCGCGCCGTGTTCGGTCACGGTCAGCATCTCGCGCCGCGTGATCCCGCCGAACGGGGAAAGGAGGTCGTCGACGAGGCCGGCGGATCCCGGCAGCCTCTCCTCCCGGATCTGGATGGTGGCGTCCGGGGCGGGCGCCTGGGTGCCGGACGCGGCGGCGGGGAAGCACCGCCCGGACAGCAACGCGGCCCGGGCGTAGGCGGAGATCGGTGCCGTCAGGTCGCTCGGCAGGTCGCAGCGGTCGTCGGACGCCATCTCGTAGGTCCGCTCGGCGCCAGCCCCGGCGACGGTGACGGTGGACATGCCGGACAGGAGGAGCACCTGGCAGATGTCGGAGCAGTCGGCGCCGGCGGCCTCGATCCGGACGTCCCGCACCGGGCCTCGGACATAGTCGTCGATGTCCGCGGAAAAGGCGGAGGCGAAGGCGGTTTCGGGGAAGAGGCGCGGGTAGAGCGGCGGCAACACCGTCAACGCCGGGACCAGCAGCAGGAACGCGGCCAGCCGCGCCACGCTGGGGCGGCGGCGGACGCTCTCCACCAGCAGGGGCAGGGAGGCCGTCATGTAGAGCAGGGTCGTGTTCGCCGCCACCAGCGGGATGGCGGTCACCCCGGAGGCGTCGCGGGCCGCGGCCTCGGCCACGGACGGAAGGTGGCTGGCGCCGAGCGCCGCCGCCAGCAGGGACAGCGCGCCGCCGATCACGATCCACCGGCCCGGGGAGGGCGGCGGCGCCTCGGTCCAGTCCGTCATTTCGGGTAGACCGGACGCTCGAACAGGTCGGGGCGACGGCGCCCGATCTCCTCGAGCGCCTCGGTGAAGCGGAGCACCCGTCCGGAGCATTCGATGCAGGCGTTGAGTTCTGCTATGGTCTCCTCGACCGGCGGGAACGACACCACGACGAGGTCGCTGCCGAGATCCTCGAAGCCCCCGTCCGCGAACTTCTTGCGGGTCTTGGCGGCCCACTCCTCGACCCCTTCGGCCCGGCCCGCCTTGTGGAGGGTGCCGTCCGAGCTGTCATAGGCGACGGCCATCATCTCCGAGCCGTCGCAGACATGGACGTCGGACATGTGGGCGAGGCCCGGCACCTGCGACCGTTCCACCCTGTAGACGTCCCCGTGCTTGATCACATACGTCCCGCTCATCGAATCCCCCGCGTGTTGTCCGTGACATCCAGCCATATCCGCGCGCAACCGACAACGATTCTCAATAGCGGATCTCGCACCGGCCCAGGTCCCCGAGCGTGGCGGTGAGGGAGCGGCGCAGGTGCCCGCCGTCGACAAAGGCCTTCAGCAGGTGCGACTGGCGCAGGGTGTCGAGGTCGCGCGGCAGGTGCTCCGCCATGCGGCGGCTCATCACCGCCACCATCTTGGCCTGGGCCCGCGAGACGATCACGTTGAAGCGGTTGAGGCCGTAGAGGAACTCCTCCTCGCCGCCGATCTGGTCCAGGTCGCCCATGCCGAAGCTGGCGAACATGGCGACCCGCTGCTGGCCCTGGAAGCGTTCCACCGTGTCCACCGACGCCTCCATCGCTGCTACCGCCTCAGGGTCCAGGCCGCCCAGGCGCAGGGCCGCCACCACCGCCGCCTGCTGCGCCCGGTGCGGGGTCACGACGCCGACGCCCTCGGCGAAGAAGTCGGCGTCGTCGAGGGGCAAGGACGGGTCGCGGCCTTCCCTGCGCTCGATCGGCAGCAGCCTGCCACGTAGCGCGTGCACCATCCCGGCCACCAGTAGCGCCTCGGGCTCGTTGCGCTGCGAGGCGTAGCGGTCCTCGTGGATGATCGCCACCAGCGGGGCCTCGGGATCGAGGATCGTGGCGAAGTGTTCCGACCAGGGCAAGGCGGATGGCCAATCTGGCGGACGTCCGGACGGCACGGGCGCGGAGGTCCTGGCCCGGTGCCCGGCGTTGCGCGGGGAGGCTTCGAGGCTCTTGTACCCGGCGTGCTTGAAGAACCCGACGATCTCGCTGTTGGAGCGGAAGTTCTCGTTCAGCATCGCCCTTTTCACCGGAGAGGTTTCCGGGGTGGTGTTGCGGTAGCGGGCGTAGAAGTCGTAGATCGACCCGAAGACGTAGCCGTGGTTCTCCGGGGCCTCCACCGGGTGGATCGGGGACATCTGCAGGTCGTCGCCGACCACCGTCACCGAGGCGCCTTCCGCCAGGGTGGAGAAGGCGACCAGGGCGTGCGCCACGTCCATCTGCGACGCCTCGTCCACCAGCATGAAGTCGACGATGCCCCGGTCGTCCCTGGCGGCTTCGCAGATGTTGCCGAGGCGGGCGAGTTGGCTCGCCGTGCCGGCGATGATCGCGCACCGCTCCAGACCCGTCAGCGTCGACACCAGGTGCGGCATGCGCTCGTGCGAGGCTTCGGTCTCCACCACATGTTCCCGCAACGGCGCCGGCACGCCGTCCAGGGTGCCGTCAGGGGTCTTCAGCCGCGCGATGGTGACGTCCTGCCCCAGGCCCATGGAAGCGAGCAGTTCCGGCACGTCCTGCATGATGTTGTCGATCGCCACCCAGGTCGGGCCGGTGATGGCGATCCGCACGGGCCGTCCGTGGCGGGCGGCGGACAGCAGCCCCACAAGGATTGACTTGGAGGTCGCGCTCTTGCCGGTGCCGGGAGGGCCCCACAGCAGCGACAGCCGCCGGGACAGCGAAGACTCGATCGCCAGCCGCTGGCTCGGGGTCGGTTCCGGACGGTAGCGGGCGATGCCCTCGAGGGCGGCGGCCATGTCGCGCCCGGAAGCGGCATCGTGCATCTTGCCGGCGTCCCAGACGAAATCCTCCACCGGCACCGTGGGAGACGGACGGGGCGAGACAGCCATGCGCAGGATCGCCGGTGAGACGAGGCGGTTGGCCGGGATCAGCGACTTCGGCGGGGCACCGATCGCCTCCAGCACGGGCTTGAGCATCGGGCGCACGAAGTAGTCGCGGTGCAGCCGGTCGATGACGCCCACGTAGTTCGGCTCGAATTCTATGTCGAACACGTCGGCGCGCAGGAAGGCCTCGAGGGTGTCGCCGGCGCCCACGACGATGCGCAACCCCTGCCGGTCGAAGGCCAGGATCTCCGCCTTGCAGGCCTCGCGGAGCGTGGTGCGGTTGTCCCGCTCCTTCTCCTTGTCGTCCCGATCTGGCAGGTGCGCCTCGAGGCCGGGGTAATTCTTGAGGATGGCGCTCATGCGCATGTCGCGCCGGTCCATCCATTCCTCGGGGAGAAGGGAGACCTCGCGGTCGCCGGCCTTGATCTTGGCATCCCTGGAATATGGGGAGACCTCGAAGACGTGGACGGAGGGGCCGGTGTCGGCCACCCCGTTCGCCCGCAGCACCGCGGCGCGTTCGGCGCCGTGCAGCTGGCCGACGAGGCGGATGGCGGCGAAGCGCGCCTCCCGCTCGAACGGGGTCATGGCCATCGAGACCGCCACCTCGTTGGCCGCGGCGGCCTCCATCAGGCGGGCGTGCTGGTAGATGGCCTGCAGGTCCGGCGCCACGCCGAACAGCGGCTTGCCGGTGCCGAACACCGCCTTGACGGTCGGCGCCGGGGCGAACAGGCGGTCGTTGAGGTCGTGGGCGAGCTTGCGGGCGATCGAGAGCGTCGCCTGGTTCCGCATGCGGATGGCCGCCCGCATCTTGTCCTCGAAAGCCTCGCGGGTCTCGTACTTCTTGGGATGGGCCCCGGGGCGCCAGATCTCGTGGCCGCGCTCGGACGGGATGCGGTCGGTCAGCGGGTCGTTGAAGTCGTAGCTGAGGCGGTACTCGTAGGGCTCGCGGTTGGCGCCGGGACGGACGTGCCGGTGGGCGTTGGCGACCTGCATCTGCCCGTAGAAATGCGGCAGGTCCAGCGCCAGGAGCCGGATGGCCTGGCGGACCACGGTGACGGGCGACCCCGGGCTGACATGGTCGGCGTCCTGCAGCACCGTGTCGGGCGCGAACATCCACGCCATGGCCGGGCGCATGCGCTCGTCCTGGTCGCGGGCGCGGTCGTTGGGCCGCTGGAGGTAAGGCAGGAACCGACCCATCATCCGCCGGAACTGCTCCAGGGTGGCGGCGTCCCACAGGTAGAACTGGATGGTCGGGGACCGGTCGGCGTCGCCCAGCGCCGCGTAGGCCTGTGAGATCCGGTGGTCGAGGGCGTTCACCCTGGACTGCACCTGCAGCAGGAAGCGGTGGAAGGTGGCCATCTGCTGGCCGGGGTCCTGACTGGTGACGAAGGTCACCTCGCCGTCGCGGACCGCCTCGCGGACATACTTGCCCTTCCATTCCGGGTTCTCGCGCTCGCCCCGCGAGACCGGCACGGTGGCGACGATCTCCCAGCCGAGGGCGAAGGCGTCCCCGCTGGCGGCGTCGAACTCGACGGATAGCGAGACGCGGATGTCGCTGAAGCGCGGGATGGACGAGGACGAACCCGCCTTGTCGGCAAGCCCCGGCTCCGCCCCGCGCAACGCCCTGGCCCGCGCCAGGAGCACGTGCCGTTGGGTGTTCAGCGTCTGGTGCAGGTCGAGGACCGGGTCGTCGAGTTCCAGCCGCGCCAGGCCGGCCACGTCGCGGATGCCGTGCGCCTCAAGGGTGCCGGCTGCGCCCTCCGTCATGCCGGCGACGCGGCTGAGGTTGTCCGTCCGTGCCGCGGAGGGCCAGCAATGGCCGTCGACAGGCACGGGGTCCTCGGTTGCCTCGTCCGGGCGCCACGGGAAGCCGAGGTAATCACATCCGGCGCAACGTTCCCCGACATGCACCGGGAAGGCGTTCCAGTCCGGCTCCGCCAGCGTTTCCCTCAGGTCGACCTGCAGGGCCCGGGCGATCCGCGGCAGCATCACCGAAGCGGGCATCGCCTCGAGGTCGAGCTCCCAGGCGGCCAGCGCCCCTTCGGCGGTGCGGATGACCGAGGGGTCGGAACAATACCGGACCAGGGCGGATCCCTCGCGCTTGCCGGGCCAGATCGCGGCGTCTCCCGTGACGACGAATCGGTCGGCAAGGCCGTGGTCCTCGAGCCAGGCGGCCAGCGTCATGGAGTAGTAGGCGAGTTCGGCGAAGTGGGACGGGCCGGGGTCGGAGGCCAGCTTGATGTCGACGATCCTGAGGCCGGTGCGCGAGTCCCCGTCCCCCAGGTCGACGATGTCGCCCGAGGCGGTCACGGCCTGCCGGCGTCCGCCGGGCGGGGTGGCGAGGATGATGTCGGGGCGGTTGAGCCCCATGCGCAACGACGGGTCGATGCCGTGGGCCCGCACGAAGGAGGGGGTCACCTCGTACTGCCCCTCGAGCACCAGGTCGCCGGGCGTCAGGCGTCCCGCGTGGTCAAGGAGGCGGATCTCGGTCAGCGCGGTCTCCTCGCCTTCCTCGAACGGCTTCTGGTCGCCGCGGAGCACCCGGTCCGACCCGAAGGCCGACACCAGCTGCCGGTAGAGGCCGCGCTCGTGCTCGCGGCCCTGCTCCTTGAGGTACTGGCTGCCGGGGCGCATCGGGTCCTTGTCGACGGCGCCCGCGGCCTTGCGGCCCTTGGCCGAGTAGAGGTCGAGGCGGAAGCGCCGGCGGCACCCGCCGGTGACATACTTGGACAGTGCGCCCTTGCTGACGACGTACAACGCGAATCCCCCTTGGACGGTCAGGCAATCCTTCGCACGTGCGGGCGCGGGCGGGAAGGCGAACATCGATACGGGATTAACGGACTTGACGGGGTGGACGGAAACGGCGGAATCCGTCCAGACGGTATTGATTTGTTAACGTCTGTGGGCTATCCAGGGACCGTTGTCGATGAAGCATATCGACTGGGGACGACACTCGGGGGCAGCACCCGACATCTCCACCACCAGCGCCTCGCCACCTTTAAGCTCCTTTCCGGGGGCGGCGGTGGCAGGGATCGCAACCCGGCGGAATACGTCAGGGGCGTTGATGATGGGGATGAAGCAGGAATCGATCGCCCCGGACAGAGACCGTGGAGACAACCGGTTCGGCGCGTCATAGCCGGCAAACGTAAGTGCCAACGATAACGGCAAGGCGTTCGCTGTCGCTGCGTAAGCAGCGCCGGTAGCGCCGACCAAGTCCACCGGGGTCTGCTCCCGGCTGGCGGGGTTCCCGGGGTACCTGGCAACAGCAAACCCCGGACTTCCTTTCCTTTCCCGACATCCCGCCCCGCAAGGACCCGTGCGTGCAACCGCCCGTCCTCGCCCGCGTTTGACTTCCAATCCATCGGGACCCGGACCATGCGCACCGCCATCGCCATGACCGCCTTGCTCGCCCTCGCCGCGCCGGCTGCCGCTTGGCAGTTCTCCCTTGAGCGCGAGTACGGCATGTTCGTCGGCGAGCTGTCGGGTCGCTCCGGGCGTTCCCTGGTCGTGGCGCGGTGTTTCGCGGACGATCCCGCCGGACGCGAGCTGACGGTGTCCCTGGACGCCGGGCTCGACGGCCCGGCGCCGGACGGCCCGGTGGATGTCAGCTTCTCCTCGGTGGCCGGTAGCGTCACGGTCCCGATGGAGATGTCCGGGCAGCGTCGCCGGCTCCTCCTTTACGGGTGGGGTGACGACGCTGCCCGGACCATCGGCCTCCTGGGGCGCTCGCCCGCCGGGATCGAGGTGTCCGTCCTCGGGGCGACATTCCCCTTCACCGACCGTGACGGCCCGGCGGCCGTGCTGGGATTCGGCCAGGTCTGCGCCAGCCTGCCGCGCCCCTAGGTGACGACCGGCGCTTGAAGATCGCGTCCCGAGGCCCGAGATTGGGGTCTTGTCCCTCACCATCCAGGAGCCGTCCCTTGCAACGTCCCGACGCCCGCATCGCCGAACGCCAGAGGGAGGCGTTGGCAACGCTCGCGTCCCTCTGGTCCAAGGACCTCGACCACGACACGTCGGACGGCATCCGCGCCGCGGTCTCGGCCTTCCGCGAGCGGGTCGAGGACCTCGACCCGGCGGACTGCGGCGAGCTCCTCGAGGAGATCCTGGTCGACGCCTTGCGCAAGGCCTATGCCATCGACCATCCGGGACAACGCTACGCGGCGTACCAGGACAGCCACCGGGACACCGAATCGTCCGACGACCTGACCTACTTCAAGGTGGAGAGCGACCTCGAGCGCGCCCTCGGCCTCTTCATCGAGCAGGCCGGCACCCCGGGGTTCGACCACGTTCTCGGGGCCTGGGAAAAGCTGGACGTCACCAAGGTGTACAACCACGGCATGGATTTCGGGCTGCGCAAGACCCTGAGCCTGATGGTCCCGATCGCCGACGCCCGCCTCGCGCTGGTCACCGGCGACCTTGAGGTGGAGGACATCCTCGCGGCCTATCCCGAAGGGCCGGGCAACGAGGCGGGGTTCGCCGCCTGACCTGCGCTGGTCGGTTGCGTCGCCGGGCTGTATCGTCGATCCGACAGGAGAATCGACCATGACCCACGACGCCGGACAAGACGCAGAGACCCCGTTCGACCTGGAAGCCACCGTCGCCGGCCTCGTCGGGCGCAACGCCCTCTTCGTCGTCAACCATTCGGGCGGCAAGGACAGCCAGGCCATGTTCGCCAAGCTGCTGGGAATGGTCCCGCGCGAGCAGATCGTGGTGGTGCACGCCGACCTCGGCCACGTCGAGTGGGAAGGGGCACAGGAGCACATCAGGGACACGATCGACGGCCTGCCGCTGCTGGTGTGCAGGAACAACAACAAGACCTTCGTGGAGATGATGGAGCGCCGGGGCATGTTCCCGAGCCCGACCACGCGCCAGTGCACATCCGACTTCAAGCGCGGACCGATCGAGCGCACCATCCGCCACTACCTCAAGGACAACCCGCAGTTCGGGGGCCTCGTCGTCAACTGCGTCGGCCTGCGCGCCCAGGAGAGCCCGGGCCGGCGCAAGCAGAAGCCGTTCCGCCTCAACGAAGGCAACAGCGTCGCCGGACGTGAATGGTACGACCTGCTGCCGATCCACGACATGCAGATCGAGGAGGTTTGGAAGACCATCTCCGAGGCCGGCACCCAGGACTACTGGCAGACCAAGGTCCCGGGCGGCCAGAAGCCCCACGCCGTCTACTCCCAGGGCATGTCGCGGTTCTCGTGCAAGCTGTGCATCATGGCCACCGACGCCGACCTGGCGACCGCCGCCCGGCTCGACCCGAAGAACTACGCCATGTATGTCGGGCTGGAGCGCAAGTTCGGACGCACCATGATGATGCCGCGCAACGTGCCCGTGCCGGGCGGCAAGCCGAAGATGGTGGCGCGCAGCCTCGAGGACATCACCGGCATCAAGGCCGACTTCGTGACCTATCCCGAATACTACCACCCCGAGGTGGACTTCAGCGGCAACGTCGAGGCGGACCGCGCCAGGCAGGCCGCCAAGGCGCTCCTTGCCGAGGCCGCCGCGCCGGTGGCGGAGCCGCTGGTGGACGACGAACCCCTGCCGGAGCCCGACTACGAGCCGGGTACCCAGCTGTCGTTCGCGCTGTGAGCGACTCGTTCGGGGACTGGTCCGAGGAGGACCTGGTGACCTGGTACACCATGGGTTCCTGCCATGTGCTGGCCCTGGCTGTCGCCAGCCGCACCGGCATGCCGCTCGGGATCATGTGGAACGGCATGGACTGGCATGTCGAGCCCGACGAGAACGGCGAGGGCGGATGCCGCGAGGTCGTGCATGTCTATGTCGACTGCGGCGACGGCACCGTGCTTGACGCCAGGGGACGCCGGACCCTCGAAGACATGAAGGTGGCCTTCGCGCCCTACGAGCACGAGGTGTGCCCCTGCGAGCCGATCGACGAGGAGGGCATCCTGCGCCTTGTCGAGGACGTGGGGTGCCTGCGTCCCTACGACGCCGCTGACGTCGAGGAAGCCGGACGGACCGTCGAGCGCCTGCCGGCGTTGGCCGAGGCGTTGCGCGCGCTCGAAGGGGACCGGGTCCCCGCCCCGTGAGGTGTAGCTCGCCGGCGGTCGCGGTATGATGGCGTCGAACCGATTCGCAGGACCACGATGACCGCCTCCGCCACCAGGACCACCCGCCCCCTCGACCCCTTGGACAGGATCGCCGCCTGCATCGACCCGGAGGCGTTTTCCGCCGAGGTGGACGCGCTGTTCCAGGCATGCCAGGGCAAGGGACCGAGCGCGGCGGTGCTCTCCTGGATGCCGCGGATCACCGAGGCCCGCCGCAAGGCCACCGCGGTGCTGCTCGAACTCGAGGAGATGGACGAGCCCGTCCCGGTGCCGATCGCCCCCGAGATCCTGTCGCGTTACGACGGCATGCTGGCGCCGCTGGGCTTCCGTGCCGAATGCGCGCCGGAGCCCGGGACCGGGTTCGGGCACCTGCGCTGGATGCTGTCCGAGATCGGGCGGGTGATGCCCACGCGCAAGGCGGACCGGTGGCTCGGGTTCGTCCAGGGGATCATCATCGACCGCGGGTTCACCACGGTGACGGCGGAGCGCGACTTCACGCGCCCCTTCTTCAACCGCAAGCGGTGACGGACGGCCTCAGGCCCGGGTGCCGGGACGGCGGATCCCGAGCGGGCGGGTGACCGGAGGCGGACCCTTGGCCGCCGGCGCGGCGGCGCTCGCCTGCGGCAGGGTGGGGATGGGGCTGTTGGGCGATGGCTGCAGCCGGGACGGTTGCGGTTGGAAGGCGTCGATCTCCGACATCTTCACCTTTTCCGGGTCGGCGGTCTCGTAGCCGTTGATCCCGGCATAGGCCTCGGCGCGGTCGAGGGTCGTGAAGCCGGCGAGGTAGAGGCCGCTTTCCGGTTCCAGGAAGACATACTTGAGCTGGAAGTCGTCGGTGGTGAACAGCTTTCCGGTCGGCATGGCGGGCTCCTGGGTCGGCGGCCAACATGGCATGCCACCGGTTAATGGCGGGTTTAGGCCGAGCGGCGCTCGGCGCGGAAGGTGTGCACCGCACCGGTCGGCGGCGTCCCCAAACGGTGGAAGCCGTCCGCCCGCACCAGGTGGAGCACACCTTCGATCACCCGCACGCGTTCCACCACCGCCTCGGGGTTGGCGATATCCTCGACCATGCGCGCCGCCTGGAAGTGGCTGCGGTGGAGCAGCTTGCCAAGCCAGCCTTCCGGGTTGTGGCCCCAGTCGGTCGGCTTGGCGGCGGGACGTCCGCCGATGGTGACAAGGTATGCGGGCATCGAGGTGAAAGGGTAGGCGTGCCCGGCGCCGGCCTCGTCTATCCCCTCGAGCTCCCGGCGCCGGCGCTCGGTCATGTCGTCGAGCACGCGGGCGCTGCCGTAGTCCTCCGCCCCGGCACGGCGGGCGGAGTAATCCCGGATGTCGTCCATGGCGGCCAGGGCCATGTCGTCGAGCTTCTCGAGGCAGGCGTCCGGCAACGCCTCGGGTGATCCGGAGGCCATCTTCGCGAAGGCCTCGCGGACAAGCGTCTCCAGCCCGCGGTGGATGTCCTTGAGGTAGTACGAGCCCCGGTCGGACGGCGAGCAGGCCGCCCGGTCCGCCGCGTACGCCTCGGCGATGTCCACCGACTGGACGTCGAAGCTGTGGGTGGCGAAGCGCAGCGTCCCCCTGACGGACATCGACACGCCGAGAACCGGGACGGGCGTCGCCGGGAGCGTGGAGAACTCGAGTTGCCGGTGGTCCGCCATGGAGAACAGGACCGTGGCGCCGCGGACCTCCGCCGCGCCGACCGCGATCGGCTTGCTCCTGTCACGCTGGACGGTGCGCGGGGTGTCGGACATGGGGGGGGCTCTCCCGGGGAATCGTGCGGGGGAGCCTAGCGCGGGCCGAGGACGCTGGCTAGGCGGCGTGCACACGCCCGATGGCTTCGGCGACAAGGCGGGCCGCCGCGGCAGGGGTGGCGGCGATGCCGATCCTGGCGTCGTCGAGGCAGGCGACCCACTTGCGGTCCATGTGACGTTCGACGCGTCCGTCGCGGTGCAGGTACCGGAACCACACGAACCGGCCCTCGTGGCGGAATTCCCAGTCCTCCGGATCGAGTTCCGCCTGGGCGAGGAAGGCGGCGGGTTGGCCGTCGACGATCTCCCGCATCATCCGGTCCGCCGCGGACATGGCGTCCTCCAGGCTGCCGTGGACGAACTCGCCGGAAAGGCCGCGCATGACGTGGCGTCCGCCCTCGCAGGAGACGGACACGAAACCGCGGCGGCCGGAGGCGAACTCCTCGATCGTCGCCGAAGGGGCCTTGTGGAACCAGATGTCACCCACCTGTTCCCAGCCGGCATGCGTCGTGTCCCCTGATTCGGGTCTCATGTGTCTTGCCTCCCCAAGCCGGAACGGATGCCGGCGGGCACCGGTCGAGCCGGCGCGATTCGCGTCCTGTGCCCTCACCTAGCGCAGGACAGGGGCGACCTCAATGGCATGGCGGGATATTGATCACCGGAACCGGCGCGCCTGGTCCTGGCCGGTGACGCCGGCCCAGAAGTCGTCGGCGCGTTGCTCGAAGGTGCCGCCGCCGCGCGCGTCGCTCTGGTAGAACAGGCCCTGCCCGATGCCCGGGGCGTATTCCTGTGGTACCCAGCCGGCGCCGTCGTCGTGCGGGAAGGCGTAGCCGGTGCGCCCGAGCGTGGCCGCGCCGGGGTAGTGCGCGTCGCGCAGGTGCGCCGGGACCGGGATGGCCGGCTGCGAGCGGACATGCTCGAGCGCGAGGCCGATGCCGCGGCAGGCCGAGTTGGACTTGGGGGCGCGCGCGATGTGGAGGGCGGCGTGGGCGAGGACGATCTGCGCCTCGGGGTAGCCGATGGTCTGGACGGCGGTGTTCGCCGCCACCGCCGTCGCCAGCGCGGTGTTGTCGGCGAGGCCCACGTCCTCGGAGGCGTGGATCATGATGCGGCGGGCGATGTAGCGCGGGTCCTCGCCGCTGTGGATGAGGCGGGCGAGCCAGTAGAGCGTGGCGTCCGGGTCGGACCCGCGCATGGATTTTATGAAGGCCGAGATGACGTCATAATGCGCGTCGCCGCTGCGGTCGTAGGGGATCGGGGACGCGGCGTAGTATTCCTCCACCATCTCGGTGGTGATGGTGACGGCCTCGCCCGGCTGGGTGTTGGCGGTCAGGTCCTCCACCGAGTTGATGGCGCGCCTGGCGTCCCCGCTGGCCCTCCCGGCCAGCATGGCCAGCGTCTCGGGGGCGATCCGGACCGTGACCTTGCGGGAGGCGAGGTGGTGGATGCTCCGGCGGATCACCGCCTCCATCTCCTCCACCGTCAGCGGCTTGAGCTCGAAGATGCTGGACCGCGAAACCAGGGCGGTGGTGAGCACGAAATTGGGGTTGCCCGTGGTCGCGGCCACCAGGGACACCGTGCCCAGTTCCGTCATCTTCAGGAAGAGGTCCTGCTGGGCTGAGGAGAAGCGGTGGATCTCGTCCACGAACAGGAGGATGTCGCGGACCTCCGCCTCCTTCTCCACCGCGCGGATGTCCTCGGCCTTGTGCATCGCCCCGTGAAGCTGGCGGAAGGCGAGCCCCATCTCGGCGCCGATCGCCCTCGCGATCGTGGTCTTGCCGATGCCGGACGAACCGAACAGGATCACCGAGCCGAGGCGGCCCGAGGCGATCTTGTTGCGCAGGGTGCTGCCGGGCCGGAGCAGGTGCGCCTGCCCGATCACGTCGTCGAGCCGCGGCGGCCTGACCTCGTCCGCGAGGGGGCGGGGCCGGTCGCGCCGGCTGGCAGTGAATAGGTTGTCGTCGAGTGACATCGAATCGCGTCCGTGGTTCCGCCGACCATCAAGGGCCAACCGGCGGCGCGATCAAGTCATAACTTGCTTCCTTGCCAGCTGGCTGAGCGCGTGGCGCCGCAGTTGACCGGCCCACTCGACCAAGCAAACTTGAGAATTACGGCAACAGGCCCTAGGATTGGAACAACTATCCAGTCCGGGGGACCGTCCCATGCGCCTTTACCGTCTGCTTGCCGCCACCGCCCTGTCGGCGACATTGCTCATCCCGGTCGTGGCGCA
>Ga0065721_10051517_pt1 | contig 14388 bp, 15 predicted proteins | sample Mesricmetagenome_FD_59108 | JGI IMG/M metagenome (GOLD analysis project Ga0065721, IMG submission 59108) | Mesophilic microbial community from rice straw/compost enrichment Sample: eDNA_1 v2 (version 2) | ecosystem: Engineered > Solid waste > Grass > Composting > Bioreactor | place: USA: Davis... | reverse complement strand
CGGCAATGGATCGATCCACGAGACGCTGGTGGCGGCGCTTGTCGACGCGGCGCGCGCCGGTGTCGCGGTGGTGCGCAGCACGCGCACCGGTGCCGGTAATGTGATCGCCCCGGCGCAGCCCAATCCGTCGGCGGGCGCCTTCGTATCGGCCGGCGATCTGAATCCGTACAAGGCCCGGGTCGCGCTGCTGCTGGCGCTTGGCGCCGATCCCGCGCTGGCCGGCGATCCGGTGCGTTTGCAGCAGTTCTTCGCGCAGATCTGATGTAGGCGGCGCAAGCCAGAGCGCCGCAGATCCAGCCGGGACCTCATGCGGCTTGCCGCCGTGGCCGTTCCGGGCTATACTCGCGGGCTATTTAACCCTTGCTGCACCGGACTTGGCGCCCGGGCGGCTTATCCCAAAAGGAGCGTCAATGCGTCATTACGAAATCGTATTCATCGTCCATCCGGACCAGAGCGAGCAAGTGCCGGCCATGATCGAGCGTTACAAGACGCTGGTCACGTCGCAGAACGGCCAGGTGCACCGCGTGGAAGACTGGGGCCGTCGTCAACTGGCCTACATGATCCAGAAGCTGGCCAAGGCTCACTACGTTTGCCTGAACATCGAGTGCGGCAAGGACACGCTGGCTGAGCTCGAGCACGCGTTCAAGTTCAACGACGCCGTGCTGCGCCACCTGATCGTCCAGACGAAGAAGGCCGAGGCCGGCCCGTCGCCGATGATGAAGGAAGTCCAGCGCGAAGAAGCCCGCAAGGCTTCGCAGCAAACCAGCGAAGGCCAGGCCGCCTGAGTGCGGTCTGCTGTGTGCGGTTCGCTCCGGCATGACCGGGGCGGCATGCGAGAGGCGGTGGCGCGATGAACCAGCTGAGGCTGCACGCCACCCTCGTCGAGCGCGACGCGTTGCGCTACACGCCGGCCGGCATCCCCGTCGTCAATTGCCTTCTGCAATACGGCGGCGAGGTGGTCGAGGCGCAGACGCCGCGGCAGGTCGAGTTCGCGATCGCCGCGATGGGCGTCGGTCCGGTCGGCCAGCACCTGGAGCGCACGCCGCTCGGCACGGTGCTCGACTGCGAAGGCTTTCTTGCCCGCAGGCACCGCAACAGCAAGGCTCTCGTCTTTCACATCACTGGATGTAAAGCATTCGTAAAGGATTGAACCATGGCATTCGTCAAACGTGACAACAAGAACAAGAAGCGCTTCCAGCAGCAGAACCCGCTGTTCAAGCGCAAGCGCTTCTGCCGCTTCACCGTGGCCGGCGTCGAACAGATCGACTACAAGGATCTGGACACGCTGAAGGACTTCATCGGCGACAACGGCAAGATCACGCCGGCTCGTCTGACCGGCACCAAGGCGCACTATCAGCGTCAGCTCGACACGGCAATCAAGCGCGCCCGCTTCCTGGCGCTGCTGCCGTACACCGACCTGCACAAGAACTGATCGCCTGGTCGCTAAGGAGAAAACACGATGCAAGTCATTCTGCTGGAAAAAGTCGTCAACCTGGGCAACCTGGGTGACATCGTTCGCGTCAAGGATGGTTACGCCCGTAACTTCCTGATCCCGTCCAAGCGTGCCCGCCGCGCGACGCAGACCGCCATCGCCGAGTTCGAGGCCAAGCGCGCCGAGCTGGAAAAGGCCGCCGCCGAGAAGCTGGCCGCTGCGCAAGCCGAAGGCGAGAAGCTGAGCGGCCTGACCGTCCAGATCACGCAGAAGTCGGGCGTGGACGGCCGTCTGTTCGGCTCGGTGACCAACGCCGACATCGCCGAAGCGCTGGCTGGCCAGGGCTTCAAGGTCGAGAAGGCGCAGGTTCGTCTGCCGAACGGTCCGCTGAAGATGGTCGGCGACTATCCGATCAGCGTGTCGCTGCACACGGACGTCGCGGTCGACATCACCGTCTCGGTGCTGGGCGAGCACGTCTAAGCCTGCCGGCCGCGACCGGCGCGACATCCGTTCGCGCCGCCGCGGCCCGGCCAGGCCAGCAAAAGGCAGGAGCAGGCTGACAGCCGCTTCTGCCTTTTTTCTTTGTGGCGCCCGCACGCATGCGCGTTGTGCGCGGCGCCACCATCATCGGGTCCTCCGCCGGCCGAGATTCGCTCGGCCATGCGCGGGCGGGCCGCTATAATTGCCCCCCATGAACGCGCCCGTCGCCGATCCCCAACTCGACAATCTCAAAGTCCCGCCGCATTCCATCGAGGCCGAGCAATCGGTGCTGGGTGGCCTGCTGCTGGATAACGCGGCCTGGGACCGCATCGCCGATTTCCTGTCAGAGGCGGACTTCTATCGCTTCGACCACCGGATGATCTTCCAGAGCATCGCGCGGCTGATCTCGGACACCAAGCCGGCCGACGTGATCACGGTCTACGAGATGCTGCAGGTGGCCGGCAAGGCCGAGGAGGTCGGCGGTCTCGCCTATCTGAACTCGCTGGCGCAGAACACGCCGAGCGCGGCCAATATCCGCCGCTACGCCGAAATCGTGCGCGAGCGCTCGGTGCTGCGCAAGCTGGTCACGGTGGCCGACGACATCGCGACCTCGGCCTTTGCGCCGAAGGGCCGCGAGGTGCGCGAGCTGCTGGACGAGGCCGAATCCAAGGTCTTCGCGATCGCCGAGGAAGGCTCGCGCGGGCAGAAGGGCTTCCAGGAGATCCAGCCGCTGCTGACGCAGGTGGTGGAACGGATCGACGAGCTCTATCACCGCGACACCAATACCGATGTCACCGGCGTGCCGACCGGCTTTCTCGACCTGGACCGGATGACCAGCGGCATGCAGCCGGGCGACCTGATCATCGTCGCCGGCCGTCCGTCGATGGGCAAGACCGCGTTCTCGCTGAACATCGGCGAGCACGTCGCGGTCGAGCAGGGCCTGCCGGTGGCGGTGTTCTCGATGGAAATGGCCGGCACGCAGCTGGCCATGCGTATGCTGGGCTCGGTCGGCCGCCTCGACCAGCATCGCCTGCGCACCGGCCGGCTGCTCGACGAGGACTGGCCGCGGCTGACGCATGCGATCCAGCGGATGAACGACGCGCAGCTGTTCATCGACGAGACGCCGGCGCTGAACCCGATGGAGCTGCGCGCGCGTTCGCGCCGGCTGGCGCGCCAATGCGGCCAGCTTGGCCTGATCATCATCGACTATCTGCAGCTGATGTCGGGCTCGGGCGGCGGCGAGAACCGCGCCACCGAGATCTCGGAAATCTCGCGTTCGCTCAAGGGCCTGGCCAAGGAGCTCAACTGCCCGGTGATCGCGCTGTCGCAGCTGAACCGCAGCCTGGAGCAGCGTCCCAACAAGCGTCCCGTGATGTCCGACCTGCGCGAATCGGGCGCCATCGAACAGGATGCCGACGTGATCCTGTTCATCTATCGCGACGAGGTCTACAACCCGGACTCGCAGGACAAGGGCACCGCCGAAATCATCATCGGCAAGCAGCGTAACGGTCCGATCGGTACCGTGCGGCTGACCTTCCTGGGCCAGTTCACCAAGTTCGACAACTTCAGCGGCGGCCCGGCGTTCTTCGACAACGATACCTGACCGCGCGGGCGCGGCAGGCGGGTGGCGCGCTGTCGTGTTGCGCCACACAAAGCGTACGTCACGCGCCGACTACCCTGTAGAATATTGCTTTTCCGTGACAGCCGGCGGCAACGCCGGCTGTTGCGCAATCTCTCCCGCAATCCAGTCATTCCCAACGAGACGGCGCGCCAGCGCGCCGCGACAAGGAACAGCCATGTTCGGCCGATTCATGCCCACCGAGGGCAAGTTCTTCGAATACTTCAACCAGCACGCCGACTGCGCGGTCACCGCATCGCGCGAACTGGAAACGCTGATCAACGATCTCGGCAATGCCGAAGCCCACGCGCGGCGCGTGCAGGCCACCGAGAAGAAGGCGGACCGGATCACGCACGACACCATCGATCTGCTGCACAAGACCTTCATCACGCCACTCGACCGGGACGAGATCCACAAGCTGATCACGACCATGGACGACATCCTCGACCTGATGGAGGACGTGGCCGAGACCATCACGCTGTACGACGTCACCAGCCTGACCGACGAGGCCCGCAAGCTCGCCTCGATCTGCGTGCAGTGCTGCGAACTGGTCAAGATCGCGGTCGGCCTGCTCGAGGACATGGGCAACGCCAGCACGATCCTGAAGACGGCCCAGCAGATCGATCAGCTCGAATCCGAGGCTGACCGGTTGATGCGCGGGGCGATTTCCAAGCTGTTCCGCGACGAGACCGACGTCAAGCGGCTGATCAAGATGAAGGCCATCTTCGAGCAGCTCGAGACGATCACGGACAAGTGCGAGGACGTGGCCAACATCATCGAAGGCATCGTGCTGGAAAACGCCTGAGCGCGCCCACCGGAACTCCGCATGCAGACTGTACAAATGAGCTTGTGGGTGATCGTCCTGCTGGTGACGCTCGCCCTGCTGTTCGATTTCATGAACGGCTTTCACGATGCCGCGAACTCGATCGCGACCGTGGTATCGACCGGCGTGCTCAAGCCCCATCACGCAGTGGCGCTGGCCGCCGTCTGCAACGTGATCGCGATCTTCGTCTTCCATCTGAAGGTGGCGGCCACGGTCGGCACGGGCACCATCGACGTCAATATCGTCGACCACTATGTGGTCTTCGGCGCCCTGGTCGGGGCGATCGCGTGGAACCTGATCACCTGGTACTACGGCATCCCGTCCTCGTCCTCGCACGCGCTGATCGGCGGCCTGGTGGGCGCGGCGGTCGCCAAGGCGGGCACCGGCGCACTGGTCGCCAGCGGCCTGCTGAAGACCGTGGCATTCATCCTGATCTCCCCGCTGGCGGGCATGCTGCTCGGCTCGCTGCTGATGCTGGTGGTCGGCTGGACCTTCTTCCGTACGCCGCCGTCGCGCGTGGACCGCTGGTTCCGCCGCCTGCAGCTGGTGTCGGCCTCGCTCTACAGCCTGGGCCACGGCGGCAATGACGCGCAGAAGACCATCGGCATCATCTGGATGCTGCTGATCGCCAGCGGCCACGTGATGCAGAGCGACAGCGCGCCGCCGACCTGGGTCATCGTCAGCTGCTACGTCGCGATCGGCATGGGCACGCTGTTCGGCGGCTGGCGCATCGTGCGGACCATGGGTCAGAAGATCACCAAGCTCAAGCCGGTGGGCGGCTTCTGCGCGGAGACGGGCGGCGCGATCTCGCTGTTCCTCGCTTCCACGCTGGGCGTGCCGGTCTCGACCACGCATACGATCACCGGCGCCATCGTCGGTGTGGGCTCGGTGCGCAAGACCTCGGCGGTGCGCTGGGGCGTGGCCGGCAACATCGTCTGGGCCTGGGTGCTGACCATTCCGGCGTCGGCCTTCATGGCGGCGATCGCCTGGTGGATCGGGCGGCATCTGCTGTGAGGCTTGCCCGCAAGGGCAGGCGATGAAAGACAAGGCCAGGCATTTGCCTGGCCTTTGTCATTGGGACTCCGTTTTTCGGCTGGGCGCCGGTCCACCGGCTCAGTGTGCCGTGGGCCAAGGCCAAGCGGCTCAGCGATTGGCGAAGGCGGCGATCGGATCGTCGTCTTCCGGGACCGGCGCCGGGGCGGGCGCCGGCGAAGGCGCTGCGGGCGGCGGCGGGGAGACGGGCACAGCCGGCACCGCCTGCGGAACCGGCGTGCTCGGCGCGACCGGTACCGCGGCGTTGGCGATGCGCCGCGCGCCGTTGTAACGCGACGCCCAATAGGACTTGGTCATGTCCTCCAGCCGCACGGTGCCGCCGCTCGACGGCGCGTGCACGAAGCGGTTCTGGCCGACGTAGATGCCGACATGCGAGTTCGCCCGCCCCGTGGTGTTGAAGAACACCAGATCGCCCGAGGCCACCTGATCGCGCGATAGCGGCGTGCCGCGCGTGCCCATCGCCTCGGTGGTGCGCGGCAGATTGACGTTGGCCGCGCGCGACACCACGTAGCGGACCAGGCCGCTGCAGTCGAAACCGGAATCGGGCGTATTGCCGCCGTAGCGGTAGGGCGTGCCGACCAGCGACATCGCCTGGATCGAGATCTCTTCGAGGCCGGCGCTCGGCTCGACGATCGGCGCGCGCGGCGTGTTGCGGGCATGGCCGCCATGGCGCGAGGGCGGCGTGCTGGCGCAGGCCGCCAGCAGCAGGGCGAGGGCGCCCACCAGCAGCCGGCGCGTGTCAATCACCGCGGATCGAATCGACGACAGTGTCGAAGGCAGCGTCGAGGGAAGCGTCGAGGGAAGCGAAGAAGGAAGGCCGGTGCTGGTCGATCGCATGGACTGGTGGGCCAGCCGGTGCGGTCCTTCGACCGGGGCATCGCTGCGCGATGCCCGGATGGCTACCAGCGCAACTGCGCGTCGTAGGTGCCGGTGCCGACGGTCATGGACTTGGGCTGGCCGTTGTAAGTGGCGTGCACATTGTAGCGGCCCTCCGGCGCCTTGATCAGGCAGCGCGGCCCTTCGGTACGAAATCGCGCCACTTCGTGGCCTTCGCGCATCAGTCGGACCTCGACATCGGCCAGGAATTCGCCGGTCGCGCCCTGCGTAAACAGCACGCCCATGTTGAACTGCTTCTGGCGTGCGGCCAGCCGCCGTTGCTCGTCCTCGCCGACGCCGCCGCAGACATAGCTGACCGCGCCGACGGTGCGGATCACCGGCTCGTTGACCGGTGGCGCGACCACTGGCGCAGGGGCTGGCGTGGGCGGCTGAACGGATGGCGGTACCGCGCCGGGCGCCGGCGCGGTCGCGCCCGGGGGCGGCGCCGCGGCCGGTTCGGAGATGGCCTGCGCACGCAGCAGCCCCGGCGCGGTGACCGCGCTGGCCGCCATCAGGCAGGGGATCAGCGCGCCGGAGGCGCGCTGCCAGCGATCGCTTCGCATCGCTTGCCTCCGTCCGCTCACAGCACGTCCGCCGCGTGGTCGGCCAGGCGCGAACGCTCGCCGCGCGCCAGCGTGATATGGCCGCTGTGGCTCCAGCCCTTGAAGCGGTCGACCACGAAGGTCAGGCCCGACGAGCCTTCGGTCAGGTACGGCGTGTCGATCTGCGCGATATTGCCGAGGCAGACGATCTTGGTGCCAGGGCCCGCGCGCGTGACCAGCGTCTTCATCTGCTTGGGTGTCAGGTTCTGCGCCTCGTCGATGATGACGAACTTGTTGACGAAGGTGCGGCCGCGCATGAAGTTCATGCTCTTGACCTTGATGCGCGAGCGGATCAGTTCCTGCGTGGCGGCGCGCCCCCATTCGCCGGCGCTGTCGTCGCTCTTCTGCAGGACCTCCAGGTTGTCGTCGAACGCGCCCATCCACGGCTGCATCTTCTCTTCCTCGGTGCCCGGCAGGAAGCCGATGTCCTCGCCGACCGGCACGGTCGCCCGCGTGACGATGATCTCGTTGTACAGCTTCTGGTCCAGCACCTGCTCCAGCCCCGCGGCCAACGCCAGCAGCGTCTTGCCGGTGCCGGCCTGGCCCAGCAGCGTGACGAAGTCGATGTCGGGGTTCATCAGCAGGTTCAGCGCGAAGTTCTGCTCGCGGTTGCGTGCGGTCACGCTCCAGACGTTGTTCTTGTGGTGCGTGTAGTCCTTCAGCGTCTGCAGCAGCGCGGTCTTGCCGTTGATCTCCTTGACCTGCGCGTACAGCGGCAGGCTGCCGTCCATCGGTTCCAGGTAGACGAACTGGTTGACGAGGAAGGAGGGCACCAGCGGGCCGGTCAGCCGGTAGAACATCGCGCCGGTCTTCGGGTCCTGCCAGCTCTCGACGCCCTTGCCGTGCCGGGTCCAGAAATCGTTGGGCAGCACCATCACGCCCGAGTACAGCAGGTCCTTGTCCTCGAGGACCTGGTCGTTGAAATAGTCCTCGGCCGGCAGGCCCAGCGCCCGGGCCTTGATCCGCATGTTGATGTCCTTGGACACCAGCACGACGTCGCGTTCCGGATGCTGCTGCCGCAGCGCGCTGACCACCGCCAGGATCTGGTTGTCGGCCTTGCCCTCGGGCAGCCCTTCGGGCAGCTTGGTGTCGTTCAGCCGGGTCTGGAAGAACAGCGTCCCCTGCGCGTCGCGGTTGCCCAGCTTGGCCAGCGGCAGGCCTTCGTCGAGCACGCCGTCGGTGCCGGCCACCAGCGCATCGAGCGTGCGGCTGACCGCGCGCGCGTTGCGCGCGACTTCGCTCATGCCCTTCTTGTGGTTGTCCAGCTCCTCGAGCGTCATCATCGGCAGATAGATGTCGTGCTCCTCGAAGCGGAACAGCGAGCTCGGATCGTGCATCAGCACATTGGTGTCGAGCACGAACAGCTTGGCGGGGCCGGTGTCCTTGCGCTGCCGGCGGCTGGTGGTGCCGGTGCTGGTCTTGACCAGCGACACGGGCGAGGCCGGCGTCGTCGACACCGGGGCGCTCGGCACGTCTTTCGCGCGGGCGCGCGTGCCGGCGGCACGGGCCTCCACCGCGGGCGCGGCGGCTTCGCTGGGTCCGCTTTCAAGCAGGGCCACGCGTTCCAAGGCCGGAACGGGCTTTCTTGCCTGCGTCGCGGACTTCGGCAACCTTGCAACCGGAGCGAACTCGCTCGGGTCCAGCAGTTGTGCAGGCTTGGCGGGCATGGTCGGCAGCGGCATGCTGGGCGTTCCTTTCAGGGGGAGGGGAAAACGGGCGGGGCCGCGCACAGACGAAAAAGCCGCCGGGCCCGTTGAGCGGGCGAGGCGGCTTGTCTTGTGCGGGCGGACGGCACGGCAGTTCCGCTACCGGCCCTGGGCATCGTGCGCCTGGGCCGGAGGGGAGAAGCAGCGTGGCAACCAGAATCTGAACTCATTACGGGGCAATGTATCCGAACGATTTCCGTTTGGCAATTGCCCTGTGAAGGTCACATCGCGCGCACCAGTTCGAGCACTTCGTCGACGTGGCTGGGCACCTTGATGCCGCGCAGTTCATGGCGCAGCTTGCCCTTGCCGTCGATCACGAAGGTGCTGCGCTCGATGCCGCGCACTTCCTTGCCATAGAGTTTTTTCATCTTGATGACGTCGAACAGTTGGCACAGCGCTTCGTCGGCATCGGAGATCAGTTCGAAGGGAAGCTCCAGCTTGGCCTTGAAGTTCTCGTGCGATTTCATGCTGTCGCGCGAGATGCCGAACACCACCGCGCCGGCGGCCTCGAAGGCCTCGTGCTGGTCGCGGAAGTCCATCGCCTCGTTGGTGCAGCCGGGGGTGTTGTCCTTCGGATAGAAGTACAGCACCACCGTCTTGCCGCGGTAGTCGGCGAGGCGGAAGGTGCCGCCGGTGGCCGGTGCGCTGAAATCGGGAACGGCCTGGTTGAGACTCACTGTCATTCTTATGGCTCCTGGAGGAAGCGGCGCTGGGGAAATCGGCTCGCCGGGGACCGGCCCCGCGCCGGCTCGGGCGAGGGCCGGTCGCGGCGGGCGGGGATCGCGGGCATGGCCGTGCTCACGGCAAATGAGGGCGCGTCGGCATAGTTCAAGCGTGGCGTCGGGCAGACATCGGCCGACCGCAGGGACGGCCGCTTCAGCCGCCTGCGGCCGCGTCTTCGAGCAGCAGCACCGCCGCCACCTTGCGGCCCTCGGCCATCAGGATGTTGTAGGTGCGGCAGGCCGCCGGCATGTCCATCGCATCGACGCCGATATGGCGGCGGGACAGGGCCGCGGTCAGGCGCGGATGCGGAAAGCGCAGGCGGTCGCCGGTGCCGAGCAGCACCACCTCGGGGGCATGGTCCAGCAGGCCCTCGAACTGGTCCGCGGCCAGGTCCTCGAAGCGCTGGACGGGCCAGGGCCGTACCTCGCCCTCGGGCATCACCAGCACCGACATGGTGTAGCGCACCTTGTTGATCTCGATATAGCCCGGGCCATACGCCGTGACGGTGTTCATGGCGTTGGGCTGGTCGGCATGGAGTTTCACGGGGGAACCTTGTGGGGAAACTGGTCGGGGAGTTGGGCGGAGAACTTGTCGGGGAGCTTGTCGGAGAACTTGTCGCAGAACCGGCGCCGGGAAGGCGCGGACCGGGGCGGTGGCGAGCGCGGTCCGGCCGCGCTGCATCGCAAGATCCCTGCCGAAGTCTGTCATAATCCGCTAAATTATAGCCTTTGCCTTCCTGCCGGCCGCGCTGCCCTCGCATCGCCCCGCAGTGCAGCGAAGCGCGCTCCGGACGACCCCCTGTTTTACGCAGATTTCCTGTTCGCCGCCGCACGAACCGGCGGCCCCATGCTCCCTTTGTCCCTGCCAGACTCCTGCCCGACCACGCCGTGAAACCGATCCAGAAATCCAACAAGCTGAACAACGTCTGCTACGACATCCGCGGCCCGGTGCTGGAGAAGGCCAAGCAGATGGAGGAAGAAGGGCACAAGATCATCAAGCTCAATATCGGCAACCTGGCCGTGTTCGGCTTCGATGCGCCGGAGGAGATCCAGCAGGACATGATGCGCAACCTGCCGAACTCGGCGGGCTACTCGGATTCAAAGGGCATCTTCGCCGCGCGCAAGGCGATCATGCACTACACCCAGCAGAAGAACATCCACGGCGTCGGCCTGGAAGACATCTATGTCGGCAACGGCGCGTCCGAGCTGATCGTGATGTCGATGAACGCGCTGCTGAACAACGGCGACGAGGTGCTGGTGCCCACGCCGGACTACCCGCTGTGGACGGCCGCGGTCAGCCTGTCGGGCGGCACCCCGGTGCACTACCTGTGCGACGAGGCCAACGACTGGATGCCGGACCTGGACGACATCCGCGCGAAGATCACGCCGAACACCAAGGCCATCGTCGTGATCAACCCGAACAACCCGACCGGGGCGCTGTACTCGGACGAGCTGCTGCGCGAGATCGTCGCGATCGCGCGCCAGCACGGGCTGATCATCTTCGCCGACGAGATCTACGACAAGGTGCTGTACGACGGCCATACGCACACCTCGATCGCCGCGCTGTCGACCGACGTGCTGACGGTGACCTTCAATGGCCTGTCGAAGAACTACCGCTCGTGCGGCTACCGCGCCGGCTGGATGGTGGTGTCGGGCGACAAGCGGCCCGCGCACGACTATATCGAGGGCCTGAACATGCTGTCCTCGATGCGGCTGTGCGCCAACGTGCCGGGCCAGTGGGCGATCCAGACCGCGCTCGGCGGCTACCAGAGCATCAACGACCTGGTGGCCGAGGGCGGCCGCCTGCGCCGCCAGCGCGACCTGGCCTACGAGCTGATCACGCAGATCCCGGGCATTACCTGCGTCAAGCCGAAGGCGGCGCTGTACCTGTTCCCGAAGCTCGACCTGTCGATGTATCCGATCCAGGACGACCAGGAATTCATCTACGAGCTGCTGCAGGAATCGAAGGTGCTGCTGGTGCAGGGCAGCGGCTTCAACTGGGCCAAGCCCGACCATTTCCGCATCGTGTTCCTGCCGCACGAAGAAGACCTGCGCGAGGCGATCGGCCGCGTCGGGCGCTTCCTCGAGTCCTATCGAAAACGACACGGCGCGACGGCCTGACTCCGGCCGCGGCCGGCTCCGAACGCACGCACCGTCGCGCTCCCCCATTTGCAAACTGGAATCTGATTGACCATGAACCCCATCAAAGTAGGCCTGCTCGGCATCGGTACCGTCGGTAGCGGCACGTTCGACGTGCTCAAGCGCAACCAGGAGGAGATCCGCCGCCGCGCGGGCCGCGGCATCGAGATTACGATGGTGGCCGACCTGAACACCGAGCGCGCACGCGAGCTGACCGGTGGGCAGGTCGAGGTGGTGGCCGATGCGCGGGAGGTGGTGAGCCATCCCGACATCGACATCGTGGTCGAACTGATCGGCGGCTACGGCATCGCCCGCGAGCTGGTGCTGCAGGCGATCGCCAACGGCAAGCATGTGGTGACGGCCAACAAGGCGCTGCTGGCGGTGCACGGCAACGAGATCTTCGAGGCCGCGCGCAGCAAGGGCGTGATGGTCGCGTTCGAGGCCGCGGTGGCCGGCGGCATCCCCATCATCAAGGCGCTGCGCGAGGGCCTGAGCGCCAACCGCATCCAGTGGATCGCCGGCATCATCAACGGCACCACCAACTTCATCCTGTCGGAGATGCGCGACAAGGGCCTGGACTTCGACACCGTGCTGAAGGAGGCCCAGCAGCTGGGCTATGCCGAGGCCGATCCGACCTTCGACATCGAGGGCATCGACGCCGCGCACAAGATCACGCTGATGAGCGCGATCGCCTTCGGCATGCCGGTGCAGTTCGACAAGACCCACGTCGAGGGCATCACGCGCCTGTCCGCGATCGACATCCAGTACGCCGAGGAACTGGGCTACCGCATCAAGCTGCTGGGCCTGACCCGCCGCCGCGAGGACGGCATCGAGCTGCGCGTGCATCCGACGCTGGTGCCGGCCTCGCGCCTGATCGCCAACGTCGAGGGCGCGATGAACGCGGTGCTGGTGCAGGGCGATGCAGTCGGCGCCACGCTGTACTACGGCAAGGGCGCCGGCGCCGAGCCGACCGCCTCGGCGGTGATCGCCGACCTGGTCGACGTGACCCGGCTGCATACCGCCGATCCGGAGCACCGCGTGCCGCATCTGGCGTTCCAGCCGGACGAGCTGTCCAGCGTGCCGGTGCTGCCGATCGAGGAAGTCACCAGCAGCTACTATCTGCGCATGCGCGTGTCGGACCAGACCGGCGTGCTGGCCGATATCACCCGCATCCTGGCCGATTCCGGCATCTCGATCGACGCGATGCTGCAGAAGGAGTCGCGCGAGGGCGAGCCGCAGACCGATATCATCATGCTGTCGCACCTGGCCCGCGAGAAGCAGGTCAATGCCGCCATCGCCAGGATCGAGGCGCTGCCGACGGTGCTCTCGGGCGTCACCCGCCTGCGCATGGAAGAACTGAACTGAAGCCTTGCCGATGGCCGCGCCGCCGCCCCACCCGGGCGCTGGCGCGGCCCGGCGGCCACCATCACGATGAACTACAAGTCGACCCGCGGCCATGACGTGCCGCAAACCTTCTCCGAGATCCTGCTGGGCGGCCTGGCGCCGGACGGCGGCCTGTACCTGCCGCAGCAATATCCGCAGGTCAGCGCCGACGAACTCGAATCGTGGCGCAAGCTGTCGTACGCGGACCTCGCCTATGAAATCCTCGCCAGGTTCTGCGACGACATCCCGGCCGAGGACCTGCGCGCGCTGACGCGCAAGACCTATACCGCCGAGGTCTATTGCAACGCGCGCGCTGGCGACAACACCGCCGACATCACGCCGCTGCGCAAGCTCGGCGACGAGGCCGGCGCGCCGCTGTACCTGCTCGGCCTGTCCAACGGCCCGACGCTGGCCTTCAAGGACATGGCGATGCAGCTGCTGGGCAACCTGTTCGAGTACGCGCTGGCGCGCGCCGGACAGGAGCTCAACATCCTGGGCGCGACCTCGGGCGACACCGGCAGCGCGGCCGAATACGCGATGCGCGGCAAGCGCGGCATCCGCGTCTTCATGCTGAGCCCGCACAAGAAGATGAGCGCGTTCCAGACCGCGCAGATGTTCAGCCTGCAGGATCCGAACATCTTCAATCTGGCAGTGCAGGGTGTGTTCGACGACTGCCAGGACATCGTCAAGGCGGTCTCCAACGACCTCGAATTCAAGTCGCGCCAGAAGATCGGCACCGTCAATTCGATCAACTGGGCGCGCGTGGTCGCGCAGGTGGTCTACTACTTCAAGGGCTGGCTGCTCGCCACCGATGGCCCCGGCCAGAAGGTCTCGTTCTGCGTGCCGTCGGGCAACTTCGGCAATGTCTGCGCCGGCCATATCGCCCGCATGATGGGTTTGCCGATCGACAAGCTGGTGGTGGCGACCAACGAGAACGACGTGCTCGACGAATTCTTCCGCACCGGCGTCTATCGCGTGCGCAAGTCGGCCGAGACCTACCACACCTCCAGCCCGAGCATGGACATCTCGAAGGCCTCCAACTTCGAGCGCTTCATCTTCGACCTGCTGGGGCAGGATGCCGGCAAGCTGGCGCAGCTGTTCCGCGATGTCGATACCAAGGGCGGCTTCGACCTGTCCGGCACGCCGGACTACGAGCGCATCCGCCAGTTCGGTTTCGTCTCGGGCCGCAGCACGCACGACGACCGGGTCGCGACGATCCGCGATCTGTCCTCGCGCTATGGCATCACCATCGACACCCACACCGCCGACGGCGTCAAGGTCGCGCGCGAGCACCTGTCGGCGGGCACGCCGATGGTGGTGCTGGAAACCGCGCTGCCGGCCAAGTTCGCCGACACGATCCGCGAGGCGCTGGGCCACGAGCCCGAACGTCCGGCCGCCTTCGAGGGCATCGAGGCGCTGCCGCAGCGCTTCGAGGTGATGCCGGCCGACGCGGCGCAGGTCAAGGCGTACATCGCCCGGCATACCGGGCTGTAATCCGGAGACCGGCCGCCTCGCCTGCCTGCGCGGCGGCCGCCGAGTCATTACAATCGGCTC
>Ga0065721_10051516_pt1 | contig 14389 bp, 10 predicted proteins | sample Mesricmetagenome_FD_59108 | JGI IMG/M metagenome (GOLD analysis project Ga0065721, IMG submission 59108) | Mesophilic microbial community from rice straw/compost enrichment Sample: eDNA_1 v2 (version 2) | ecosystem: Engineered > Solid waste > Grass > Composting > Bioreactor | place: USA: Davis... | reverse complement strand
AGGAGGCGCCTGGAATGCGGTTGCGCAATCAGCTTCGACGGACACATAGGCAGTCCCGGAAGGAGGTGTTCGAGACGGTGCACGCCTTGAGCAAAGAAGGCCTGACCTGCTCGGAGATTGCGCGTCGCACGGGATATGGCCGTCGCAGCATCGCGAAATGGCTGACGTTTGAAACGCCACCTTGAGATCAACGCAGGCCTATAATTGTGGTCATATATGACGTGTAGGCACCATTCTTTAGAGGGCTTTCGGGCCTGACGCGGGAAAATGGAAGCAAGCCCCTTTTCGCGGGAAGGGATCGCAGAATGCTTTGATCCCTCCACAGTATCTGATGGTGATATGACCGCAGGCGCCCGCATGATGCAGGAAGAATCCACGCATCATCTGATCAATATGCTCGAGGTGAACCGTCGCAGCGAAATCGCTGTTCAATCCCGGCGAACAAGCTCGGCATCGAGGCGGATGTCGAAGAGGCGGGGTCCACTCCCTTCCCTCATCATCCCCAACGCGTATTCCAGTTCGTCCGGATTGGAAACGCAGCAAGCTTCGAAACCAATCGCCTTTGCGATGGCCACAAAATCGGGCGGCCTGATCATCGAAAGCTCAGGCGACATACCCTTGGCCGTGAACTGGATATACTCGGCCCCGTAGCTGCCGTCGTTGAACACCAGGATCGCGATGTTGAGCTGCTCGCGGACCACGGTCGACATTTCGGTGAGCCCACCCATCATGAAGCCGCCGTCCCCGGTCAACAGCACGGTGAGTTTGTCCGGCTCGGCCCGGGCGGCGCCGATCGCCTCGCCCAGTCCAAGCCCAATCGCGGCGAAATTCGACGAATAGACGAAGTGGCGCGGATGCGGCACCGACAGGTTCCGCCAGGCGGCGAAGGCGAAGCGGCCCACGTCGGACACCAGCAGCCTGTCGGCGGGCAGCGCCCTCTCGATCCGGCGGAGCACCGGGACATAGTCGATCGTGCCGGGCGGCATGGCCGCGAAGGGGATAGGCTCGGCATAGGCGGCTTCTTCCCGGCGGAGCGCATCTGAGAGGTCAGAGTCCGTACTGCCGGTGGGTGGAATCTCGGCGAGATCGAGCACCTCGATGATCCTGTCGGCCATCAGTGCCGGGTCGGCGACGAGCAGGATGCCGTGGTCGACGCGGCGATCGCTGGCGATCGTATCGGCCATGACCTGCACGACCCGCTTTCCCTTGATGAGGCTGCCATGGTCCGTGGTCAGGAAACCGAGGCTGGCGCCGAAGGCGATGATGCAGTCGGACTTCATCACTTCCGTGATGACCACTTCGCGGCCCACGGTGCCGAGGACGCCGAGGTTGAACTCCTCGTTGGCGAACAGTCCCTTGGCCTTCAGCGTCGTCGCGACGGGCGCCTCCAGCCGGCGCGCCAGCCTGAGGATGGCTTGCCGCGCCTGAGGCGTGATCGCGCCCCGCCCGGCGATGATGAACGGCCGCTTCGCCGAGGCGATTATGCCCAGCGCTTCGTCCAGGTTGTCGCCCTCGGTTACGGCACTGCGCACCATTGGCACCGGCAGCACCACCGGGGCAGCGGCGGTCTCGCGCCATTGCAGGTCCGAGGGCATGTTGAACACTACCGGGCGGCGCTCTAGTGCTGCGCGGCGGAATGCGCGGGCGAGATCCTCGGACGCCGTTTCGTGGGTCCTCATCTCGACGAAACCTGCGCCGGTGGCCTTGACGAGCTCGCGCTGGTCGATGTTCTGCAGGTGCTCGCGATCATGCGGCGCGGTATCCCCGCATAGCAGCACCATGGCGACGCTGCCCTTGACGCCCTCGGCAAGTGCGGTGATCGCATTGGTGAGCGCCGGCCCATGGGTGATCGTCGTCACGCCGGTGCGGCCGGAGACCTGGGAATAGCCCAGCGCGGCAAGCACCGCGCTGGCCTCGTGCGCGCACGCCGTGTAGCGTCCGTTGCCCCTGCGCACCCAGGCATCGACCATGTAGAGGTTGGCGTCGCCGATCAGTCCGAAAAGCTCATCGACGCCATGCGCGTCGAGAGATTCCGCCAGCAGTTCCAGTACCTTCTTCATTTCGTCAGCTCCCTTGGCATTGCAGGACGAACAACAGCGACGCGCGACCGTCAGAACCTAGCGTGGAACGCCGCATCTGTCGCTATTGCGAACATCAGCGCTGCGCGCGGCGCGACCGTCGACGCGAGGATGTGCTCGTGCAGTGCATGTGCGCCGGCGCCCGAGCAACCCAGCCCGTCGAGAACCGGCTTGCCCAGCGCCGCGACCAGGTTGCCGTCCGAGACGCCCCCGCGCGAGGTCTCGTCGATCGGCAGGTCCAGCCCCTTGGCCAGTGCCGTGGTGGCCTCGTAGAGCTTGACGACCTCATCCGAGCGATGGAACGGCGGGCGGTTGATGCCCCCGGTGACCTTGAGGCTGACGTCGGGGTCATGCGGCTTCAGCGCCAGCACATGGGCCACCAGCCGTTCGGCGTCTTCCTGCGTGTCGGCACGCATGTCGACCTCGGCCCAGCAGAATTCGGGCACGACATTGGGCCGCGTTCCCCCACCGATGATGCCGACATTGAAGGTCGCGTGCGGCTCGGTGAGGGTCATCTGCTCGATATACAGCACCTGGCGGGCGATCTCGCGGATGGCGCTGCGGCCTTCGTGCAGGCTGCCGCCGGCATGGGCCGAGATCCCGGTCGCCTCGAGCCGGAAATTTCCCCAGCCCTTGCGCGCAGTGATGACTGTGCCGGGTGCCTCGAACGAGGGCTCCGGCACCATGATCATGGCGGCCGCCCCGCCGAGTTCGGCGATCGTGTCGCGCGAGGCGTCCGAACCCGTTTCCTCGTCGCCATTGAGATAGACGACGACCGGCCGGGGAGGGACGATGCCTTCGCGCGCCAGCGCCAGCAGCGTCATGGTCGCGAGGCAGGAACCCGCCTTCATGTCGAAGATGCCGGGGCCGAATACCTTGTCGCCCTCGCGGCGGATCGGCCGCGCTTCTAGCGTCCCGGCCGCCCAGACGGTGTCGATGTGCCCCATGAACAGCAGCGGAGCGGCATTCGAACGCTCCGGATCGTAGCGCAGTACGAGTTGGCCGCCGCGGCCGTCGCGCGCCGGAATGCGCTGGCGGGCGACGGGCAGTCCCTCGAACAGGCCCTCGACATGGTCGAGCAGCAGATCGATCAGGTCGGGGCGCTCGGACGGCGTCTCGTAACCCACCCATGCGAGGATCTCCGCAAGGAGGGCTTCCGTGTCGAAGTCGGATACGGGGCGAAGATTGGCATTCATTGGGTCAGTTCCTCCTGCGGGATTTCAAGGCCATAGATGCTGCGGGCCTGTTGTACGCTGATGATGCCGTCTTCCAGGTCGCGCGCCACCAGGTCGCGGTCGCGTACCTTCGGATCGCCCCAGCCGCCGCCGCCCGCGACCCGGATCTCCACCATGTCGCCCTTCTCCAGCGCCAACGTGCTGTTGGCTCCGAGCGTGATCGTTTCGGCGCCCCGCTCGACCACCAGCGACGAGCGCTGCGCATCGCGCCCGCCTTCGCGCCCGAGCGGGGACAGTCGGAACCGATCCGAGTAGAGGCTGAGCGTGACGTCGTCGGCGGTGATGCGATAGCGGCGGAAGACACCCATGCCGCCGGTATTTTCGCCTTCGCCGCCGGAGCCGAGGCAAAGCCCGAACGCTTCCATGCGGATATGGGCGTAGATCTGCTCGATCGATTCCGTCGGCGTCAGCCGGCAGGAGGACAGGACATGGTCGGTGGCATTGATCGCATCATAGCCTTTGGCCGCGCCCCAGCCGCCACCCAAGACATCGAGATGGATCTGTACCTTGCCGCCGCCTTTCGGTGCATGCGTCAGGAAGAAGCCCGTCGTGGCATTGTTGCCCTGTGCGGGGATGCGCATGCTCATCGCCTTGCCGAGGGCATCGTGCACGGCATCGAGCGCACGGCAGGAAGCGGTGGCGCGGGCACGCACCGGGGCACCCGGATGCGGATTGAGGATGGAGCCGAGTGGCAGGATGATGTTCAACGGCCGGTTGCAGCCGTCGTTGGCCGGGATGTCGGTGTCTGCCAGGATCGACCGAACAGCCGTCACCGCGGCGGCGACCGAAGATGCCCATGGCGAGTTGAACATGCTGCCCACCTGCGGCGCTGATCCGGCGAAATCGATCGTGATCTCCTCGCCCCTGATTTCGACCGCCACGCGGATCTCGACCGGAGGGCCGTCGACCGTCACACCGTCGCCGTCGATCAGGGCACTGCCCTCCCAGCGGCCGTCGGGAAGCGCGGCAATGGCGCTGCGCATGCGGCGTTCGGAATAGTTGATGACCTCTTCCATGGCGGCAAGCAGCTCTTCGGTACCGTAGCGCTCCGCCAGCGAGACGATGCGCTGCGAACCCAGGAAATTGGCGGCAAACTGCGCATCCATGTCGCCCCGGCCGATTTCGGGGGTGCGGATATTGGCAAAGAAGAAGCGCTCGTAATTGCCGCCGTGCCAGTCGCGTTCGTAATCGAGCAGCAGCGGCGGAATGACGATGCCTTCCTGCAGCAGCTCGCGCGCCGTTGTGTTCACGCCAGCCGAACCGCCGCCGATATCGAGATGGTGCGCGGTGCTGCCCGCATAGGCGAGCAGGCAACCTTCGTGGAATACAGGGCTGAAAATGATGATGTCGTTGAGGTGCTGGCCGCCGTGATAGGGGTCGTTGAGGATGATGAACTGGCCCGGCCGGATCGCCGACAGGTCCAGCACCCTTTCGGCCGCCGAGAACGCGCCTGACAGCGCCGCCGTCTGCAGCGGGATCATTTCCGCCTGAGCGACGACGCGGCCCTTGGCGTCCAGCAGCGCCGTCGAGCAGTCGCGCGCCTCACGCACGACGGCAGAGAACGCCGAGCGGATCAGGTTGGTGGCCATTTCTTCCGCCGCCGATTGCAGGCCGCGCGCGATGATGGTGAGTGTGGTGGGATCGAAGCTCATTTCCGGTCTCTCAACATGAGGTCGCCCGTGGGCAGGCACTCGGCCTCCCAGCCAAGGGGAACGACGGTGGTCGATGTGGGTTCGGTCAGGATGGCCGGGCCCTCTATGCTCTCGCCGGGTGCGAGCGCCGCGCGCGGCACCAGCTGGGCCTTGCGCCGGTCGCCACCCAGGACGACGTCGATTTCCTGGCGCGGCGCATCCGGCAGGTGCTCGATCGGCGTCTTGATGTCGAGCCTGGCGGTCTGGGTCAGCCGCAGGCGGTAGGCGACGACCTCGCAGCCCAGCTTCGGACGCACGTAGCCGTAGCGTTGCTGGTGCTGCTCCTCGAACATCGCCCGGAGCGTTGCGGCGTCGATTGCGTCCTTGCCGGTCCAGACCGTCAGTTCGAACGCTTGGGCGAGGTAGCGGATATCGACACCGTAGGAGACTTCGTATTCCCCCTCCGCCAGGCCGTTGGCTTTGGCGATGTCGCCGGTCAGTGCCGCAAGCTCGGACAGCCGGCCGGCATCCAGGCTGGTCTCGTCGAGGATATGCAGCCGGCTTTCCACGGCGTCGATGCGCGTGTCGGCGATCAACAGGCCGAAGGCGCTGGTCAGGCCGGGATACCACGGGATCAGCACCTGCCGCACGCCGATATCCTCGGCGACCATGGCCGCATGCAGCGGCCCGCCGCCGCCATAGGCAACGATCGTGTAGTTGCGCGGATCGATGCCACGCGCCGTCGAGATCTGCCGCACCGCGCCGGCCATGTTGGAATTGGCGATGCGCAGGATCGAATCCGCCAGGACCTCAATCGAGCCGGTCAGGCCCTGCTGCTGCAGGGTGGCGATCGCGGCGCGGGCCTTTTCCATGTCCAGCACCATCTTGCCGCCGAAGAAGTCGGTCGGGCGCAGCAGTCCGGCCACCATCTGGGCATCGGCGACCGCAGGTCGCAGGCCGCCCTTGCCGTAGCAAGCCGGGCCTGGCATCGAGCCCGCGCTTTCGGGACCGACCGAGAGGAAGCCGCCGCGATCGACATGAGCGATCGAGCCGCCGCCGGCGCCGATCGTGGCCATGTCGATCGAGATCGTGCGGAGTGGCAGGTGGTCGACGACCAGTTCCGAGACCATGCCCGGGACAAGCCCCGGCGCGATCGCCACGTCGGTCGACGTGCCGCCCATGTCCAGCGTCAGGATGTCGGTGAGCCCGTTGCGCTGCGCGTACCAGGTCGCCGCGCACACTCCGGCGGCTGGGCCCGACAGCATCATCCGCACCGCGTTGCGGCCCGCCGCATCTGCCGGCATGACGCCGCCGTTGGATTGCATGATGCGCAACACGCCGTGATAGCCGTCGTCGCGCAACGTGCCATCCAGCTTGTCGATATAGTTCTCGACGATGGGGCCGACGAAGGCGTTCACCAGCGTGGTGACCGAGCGCTCGTATTCACGGAACTCAGGGGAAACCTCGTGGCTGGCCGAAACCGCGACATCCGGGGCGCGTTGCCGGATCATTTCGGCCAGCGCGATTTCGTGGGCCGGGTTGGCATAGGCGTGCAGCAGGCTGATGGCGATGCCGGTCACGCCGCGCTCAATCAGGCGCTCGGCCTGCGCCCAGGCGGCTTCGAGATCTATCGGCTCGAGCACGCTGCCGTCGGCGGCCATGCGCTCGTCGATCTCGAAGATCATGTGCCGGCGGATGGGCGGCTCGGTGCCGCGATACTGCATGTTGTAGACATTGCCGTTGCGCTCGCAGCGGCCGAGGATGACCGTATCGCGGAAGCCGCGCGTGGTCAGCAGCCCGGCCTGTGCCCCCTTGCGCATGATCAGCGCGTTGGTGGCGATCGTCGAACCATGGGTGATCTGCTCGACCTCCGACACCGGCAGCCCGGTCCCGGCAATCAGTTCGAGCACCGCGTCCTGGATGGAGTGCGGCGTCGATGGCGTCTTGCCGGTGCGGACGGTGCCGGTACCGTCTGCCCAGACGAGATCGGTGAAGGTACCGCCGATCTCCACGCCTATTCGGTAGTTGCGAGCGACGTCAGGGTTGGAATTGGTCATGCAAAGGCTCCCTGCACGCGGACCGGACGGGCCCGCGCTGGAAAGAGTTGTTGATATTCGGGTGGGTGCCGGCTTCTGCCGGATCAGTTCTTCATGGCGGGCATGGCTCCCTCCAGACTCGGCACGGCGGCCAGCAGCACGCGGGTGTAGTCGCTGGCCGGAGCGGACAGGACATCGTCGGCCTTGCCCAGTTCTACCAGGTCGCCGTGGTAGAACACGGCCACGCGGTCTGCCATGGCCCGGACGACGCCGAGATCGTGCGTAATCAGGATATAGGTCAGCTTTTCGGTCTCGCGCAGCGCCTTGAGAAGATCGAGGATACGCGCCTGGACCGACACGTCGAGCGCCGATGTCGGCTCGTCGAGCACCAGCACTTCGGGCTCCATCGCCAGGGCTCGGGCGATGCAGACGCGCTGCTTCTGGCCGCCCGAGAGGGAGCGCGGGTAGCGATCAAGCACGTCGGCCGACAGAGCGACCTTCTCGAGCAGATCGCGCATGCGGGCACGCCGCTCGCCCGCGTTCTTCATGCCGCGCAGCTTCAGCGGCAGGCCGATGATCTGGCTGATGGTCTGGCGCGGATTGAGCGCCGAGGCCGGATCCTGCCAGACCATCTGGATCTTGTCGCGATAGAGTTCGCGGTCGGCCAGCTTGGCGTCGCTCAGGCCGCCAAGATTGACGTGCATCTCTCCTTCGCTGGGCTTGAACAGGCCGCAGATCATGTTGGCGACCGTCGACTTGCCCGATCCGCTTTCGCCGACGATGGCAAAGGTTTCGCCGGGAAGCACGTCGAAGCTGACGCCGTTGACAGCGACCTTCTCGCCGAAGCGCTTGGTCATCTTCTCGATGCGCAGGTGTGGCTTGCCTTCGGCCTGTTCACGGGCCGCGACATGGTCCGAGAGACGGGGAATGGCAGCCACCAGCCGGCGGGTATAACCATGCGCCGGCGCGTCGAGGATGCTGGTCGTCTCGCCGGATTCGACGACATTGCCGCTATACATCACGTAGCTGCGCCTGCAGAGCCAGCGCGCGACACCGAGATCGTGGGTGATGTAGAGGCCCGCGAGATTGTGCTCCTCGACCAGCTCCTGCATCAGTTCGACAGTGCGCTTCTGGACGGTCATGTCGAGCGCGGTGGTCGGCTCGTCGGCGACCAGGAACTGCGGCCGGTTGCGCATGGCGAGCGCCAGCAGCACGCGCTGGCGCATGCCGCCTGACAGCTGCATCGGATAGGAGGCCAGCACCCGTGCCGGATCGGGTATCTTGACCATTTCAAGAAGCTCGGCCGCCCGTTCGTTGACCTGCTTCTGCACCGCGCGATTGCGGCGCTTGCGTAGATAGTCGAGCAGTCGGCGCCCGGAAGCGTCCCATGTCAGGTAGTCGGCCATCTGCTTGCCGATGGTGAGGCTCGGATTGAGGGCACCCATCGGATCCTGCGGCACATAGGCGATGCGGCTCTTCAGTGCCGCGCGGCCGGCCGGCGAGATCTGCCGCAGGTCCACGCCGAGCAGGGAGGCTTCGCCGCCGAGCACCTGCGCATTGGCGGGGAGGATGCCGAGGACGTATTTCGCCGTCACGGTCTTGCCCGAGCCGCTCTCCCCCACCAGCCCGACGAGCTCGCCGGGACGGACATCGATATCGATGCCGTGCAGCACCTCCTTGACGCCCGCCGCGCCCGCGAAGCCGAGGCGGAAGTCCCGCAGACGGAGAGGTGGGCTGCCTTGCATGGCATTTTCTTCCTGCATCGTCGCTCAGTTCCTGATGGTGTTGGTCAGGCCCATGCGCACCGTGGCCGTGGCCATGTTCAGCGCGGCAAGAGCCGGATCTATCACGGGGATGTTCGCGCTGATCCGCGGGGCGAGCCCGAACAAGGCCATGCAGCCCAGCACGACGCTGTCGGCGCCATCGCGTTCCGCCGCGGCCACTTCCTCGGCCAGGCGCTCGAGGGTGCGATCGAGATCGGCGCGCAGTTCGAGCACCGGCGTATCGACCTGCCGCACCGAGTTCAGCCTGGGGCCGAAACCATAGGCTTCGATGCGCATGCGGTTGAGCTTGCGGCTGCCGGCCGGCATCACCAGGGCGAAGCGCTCGCCGACCAGCGACGCCACGTGGCAGGCGGAGACGAGCGGCCCCACGACCGCGCAGGGGAGGGCCTGGCGCAGCGCCAGCACGCCGGGATCGGCCGCGCACCACGGAATGACGGCATCGATGCCGGACAGATCGCGACCTGCGAGATTGCGCAGGATCTCGGTCCCGGCCTCGTCGCGCTCGGCCTCGCTCTCGATGCTGGCCGGTCCCGTGTCGTTGCGCCAGAGGACGAGTTCGACATCGGGGGCGGCATTGGCCTCCAGGAACGCCTGGCGCTGGGCCATGGTGTCTGGAGACATCGTGGTGTTTGGGATGACGACGGCAATTTTCATTCAAGGATTCCGTTATTCGCCGGCGAAGAAGTCACGCAGACCGTCGCCAATCATGTTCAGGCTCATCACTGCGGCGAAGATGGCGAGCCCCGGGAACAGGGAAGGCCACCACGAGCCGGGCAGGTAGGCACGACCGGAAGCGACCATCAGGCCCCATTCCGCGGCAGGCGGGCTTGCGCCAGCGCCAAGAAAGCTGATCGAGGTGCCGATGAGGATCACCGCGCCGGCATCGAGCGTCGCCGTCACCAGGATCGCGGAAGCCATGTTCGGCAGGATCTCGCGAAACAGGATATGTCGGTCGGAAGCGCCCATCTGCCGGGCGATCGCCACATAGGGCTCCGACTTGAGCGACAATGTCTGGCCATGCGCGATGCGGGCGAAGACACGCCACCAGACGATCGACAGAGCGATCATCGCATTGGTCAGGCTGGGACCCAGGAGCACGCTGATGGCAAGCGCAAGAACGAGCGCGGGCACGGAGGAGAACACGTCGACGATGCGCATGATGATGCGTTCCGTCCAGCCGCCGTAATAGCCCGCGACCATGCCGACCGGCACGCCGATGACGATGGCGCAGGTGATCACCACAAGGCCTAGGCCGAGCGACATGCCGGTGCCGGCCATGATGCGGGTGAGGATGTCGCGGCCGGCCTCGTCGGTGCCGAACCAGAACTCCAGCGATGGCGGCTCGAGCATCCGGTCGAAATTGACCGCGTCGGCGACATCGTCGGGATAGGGCACCAGCCACGGCCAGGCGATCATGACGACGAACATCAGGGCCAGGCAGACGCTGCCGATCGCGGCAGGCCGGTTTCGCACGAACCGGCGCAGCCGCGGATAGGACGGCTCGGTCGTCAGTTTGGCGTCGACGGCCTCAATCGGTGTGGCTGCGGCGGCGGTGGAAGCGGCGCGCTCGCTCATTTCTCTGCTCCCAGTCGGATTCTCGGATCGATGATCGGATAGAGAAGGTCGACGATCAGGTTCAGCAGCACGACGAAGAAGCAGATGACCAGCGTGATGCCGATGACGCCATTGAAGTCGTTGGCCATGATCGCATCGGCGCCATAGCGCGCCAGGCCTGGCCAGGCGAACACCTTCTCGACCACGAAACTGGAACCGATCATGATCGGGATCAGGAATCCGATCAGCGTCAGCGTCGGCGTGAAGGCGTTGCGCAGCACGTATTTGAAATTGATGATGAACGGATGCATGCCGAGCGCCTGCGCAAGTTCGGGATAGGGCTTTTCGAATTCGTCGATCATGTTGGCGCGAACCATGCGCATGATCGTGGCGAGCGGACCCGCGGCCAGCACCAGCGCCGGGCAGATGAGATGCCGGATCGCATTGCCGAAGGCGGTGAAATCGAGCGCCACCAGGCTGTCGATCGTCAGGAAGCCGGTGATGGCGGGCGGCATGGGCACGCTGGAACGTCCCGTGATCGGCAGCCAGGCGAGCGCAAGGCCCATCAGCAGCTGCAGCATGATGCCGACCCAAAACTGCGGGAAGGAAACCCCGAAAAGTGCGACCACGCGGCTGACCTGGTCGATGATGCCGTTGCGGTTGACCGCGGCCAGCACCCCCAAGGGAACGCCGACGACAATGGCGATGAACAGCGCGGCGAAGATCAGTTCGAGCGTGGCCGGCAGTCGTTCGGCGATGACGATGCTGACATCGCGCTTCTCGACCAGCGACAGGCCCATATTGCCGGAGAACAGCCCTGTGACGAACCGGGCATATTGCTGCCAGAGCGGCAGGTCGAGGCCCATTTCGGCGCGCAACTGCGCCATCTGTCCTACGGTGGCCCTGTCACCCAGCGCCGCCGCCACCGGATCGCCGGGCAGCACCCGCGTCAGGACGAAGATGAGCACCGACACTCCCACCAGCACCACGATCATCTGGGCAAGCCGGGAAAGGATGTAGTTGAGGTTCATGACCGAGGCCTCCGCGAGACGGGCAAGGCGCCTGCCGGCGCTTCCGTGTTGGACCCGGCGGCGACATGGCCGCCGCCGGATTGAAGGCGCGATCAGGGCTGATTGCGCTTGAGGTCTTCCGAGTCGGGATCCAGCCGCCAGTTCTCGAAACGCATGTCGTAGAACATGGCGCCACCACCGTCGGGATAGGCCGAGACATACTTCCAGTAGGTCGTGGTCCGGACTTCGCTATGCGAGAACACGGAGGGGCTGTCCTCGGTGATCAGGCGCGCAGCTTCGCAATAGGAGTCCTGCTGGACCTTGATATCCGTCGACGTCTGCGCCTTGTCCAGGAGCTGGGTGACCGTCGGGTTCTCGTAGTACATGCCGCCTGGCGGGTATGGGTCGCCCCAGCCGGCCTTGCGGTAATAGCTGAGGAACAGCATCGGATCGTTGTACTTGGCCGGATCGTAGAAAACGACCAGGTCGAAGGCCGTCTCGGGCTTGGTCTGGGCCGCGGTGATATCGGCCCAGCGCACGGCCTGGACTTCGGCCTTCAGGCCGATCTTCTTCAGGTTGCTGGCGGTCAGCAGGGCGATGTTGTTGAACCGCTCGCTGCCGGCGACCGCCGCGATCTTCAGGGGCCGCGACTGCAGCTGTTCAGGGCTGTACTTGGAGGCGGCGAGATATTCACGAGCCTTGTCGAGATCGAAGGCATAGCCCTCGATCGGCGCGCAGTTTGGCAGCATCGCATCTGGAACCGGAGCACCCATCGGGCCGCCAGCGCCGGTGATGTTGCGGATCAGCGTGCCCTCGTCATGTGCCGACGCCACGGCGCGGCGGACGTTGACGTCATCGAGCGGCGCATTGGCATTGTTCATGATGAGATACCAGGCGGTGTTCATCGGATCCTGGCGCATGGTGAAGCGTTCGTCGGCCGAGACGTCTTGCTGGACGCGGATCGGCAGCGACCAGTCGCCCATGTCGATCTCGCCGGCACGAAGCTTGGTGCCGATCGTCGCCATTTCCGGCGTGACCTGGAGTTCGACGCTGGAAGGCGCCTTTTCATCCCATTTCGTCAGCGTATAGTCGGCGAAACGGTTGAGGGTGATGAGCTCGCCCTGGCTGTACGTGCCGAGCGTGAACGGGCCAGAGCCGGCATCGTTGCTGCGAACGAAGGCCGCACCATAGTCCTTCATCTCTCCGTGAGGGCCGTCCTGCAGGTTTTTCACGACCAGGGCCTTGTTGAGGATCTTGAAAGTGACGAGTGCCGCGAGGAAGCTGGCATTGGGCTTGTCGAGCGCGAAGGTGACTGTATTGGCATCCTGCGCGACCACCGCTTCCGGTTTCAGGCCGCGAAAGCTGGTGGCGTTGGGACCGTTGAGCGTCAGCAGGCGCTGCATGGAGAAGGCGACATCCTCAGCCGTCAGCGGAGCCCCGTCGTGGAAGGTCAGTCCATCGCGAATTCTAAATGTCCAAATTCTCCCGTCATCCGACACTGTCCAACTTTCAGCGACCCAGGGCTTCACGCCGGATTTCGCATCGGGCCACACGAGGCTATCGTACATGTTATATCCGGTCGCCAGTTCCCAGTTGTTGGTCTGGTACGCGGGATCGAGGGTGCTGACCTCCATGCCGACGCCCCAGCGCAGCTTCAGGTCTTTGGCATCGGCGTTTGCGGCCATCGTCGAAAGCAGGCCGACGCACGCCAGCGCGAGTGCCGAGGCACGCAATGCGCCGCGGGCGCGTTTAACTCGAGAATTCGTCATCAATTTTCGTTCTCCCATGGCTCGGAGGCGCGTCTTGTCCGCTAGTTTGTTCCCCTCGGAATATAGGCTTCCGCGCGCTACGAGAGTGAATAGACGGCTCGAAAGCTGGAAAATCAATTGCTTTTATGGCACCGTCTCGGTGACTTTGAGACACCAGAGGTAGAAGCGAAACCGAATTGTGCAGACCACTGCAACATGTTTGTGCGCAGTGCCGAAAGTGAATGCATTTCCACACAAAGATATCGGAGTAGTCTCTTGGACCATGAGATAAACCGCCTCCCGTCGTTGGTTGCCTTGCGGGCATTTGTAGTCGTCGGTGAAACGCTTAGCGTGCGCCAGGCGGGAGAGTTCCTGCGTACCGATCACGCTTCAATATCTCGACACATCTCCAACCTGGAGTCGACTGTAGGAAGTGCGCTGTTCGAAAAGACAGGTCGCGTTATGGTGCTGACCGAGCTCGGTCGGAAATATCACCGCAGGCTCAAGAGGGCCTTCGACATGCTTTGCGAAGCGACGCACGAGGCACGATCTTCGCGGCCCACTATGCTTTCGATCAGCGCTCCTCCGGGATTGGCGCACGAAGTGCTGTTGCCCGCGATTCCCCGGCTGGCTGACGCACTCAATGGCTGGAAGATCAATCTCTTTACCGAACTATCCAGTACTGTCAGACGCACTGACGACCCAGTCATCCACGCCTATCTACGATACGGCGCGTTGGAGCCGTTGCCGACGGACATGGTTCAGATTGCCATAACTAAGCCAGATCTTTTCCCGGTCGCCAGCCCAAAGTTCCTAGCGCAGTTTCGTCAGGTGAAGACGGTCGAGGAGATGCTGGAGCTTCCCTTCATGTGCAGTGACACGACTGGTCTTTGGGAGCGTTGGGCGCGTCATGCCGGGATCAATTATGCATTCAGCATGCGGGGCGTTGAAATGCCGAATACACATCTTGCCTTGCAGGCTGCTGCACTTGGGCAAGGTATCGCGCTGGGTAACTCGATATTGGCGGCCAAAGCAATCGGGCGGGGTGAACTTGTCGAGGTCTTGGACAAACGCATCGCGCTGGACGACTACTACCTCGTTTGCGCGAAGCGCGATTGGGATAACAGCCCAATTAGGGAATTGCATCAGTGGGTTGAGAGGGAACTTGTCGCATTTGTGATGGTGGAGGCTTCCGACGACCACGTTGGTACCTCAACAAGTGGAGCATGACCAAGTTTCATCCCGCTATTGCGCAGGTATCTAGAGCAGATTCGATTTAGTCCGGGTCATATCCGGCCGCCTCGAAGTAGTGC
>Ga0065721_10051515_pt1 | contig 14389 bp, 8 predicted proteins | sample Mesricmetagenome_FD_59108 | JGI IMG/M metagenome (GOLD analysis project Ga0065721, IMG submission 59108) | Mesophilic microbial community from rice straw/compost enrichment Sample: eDNA_1 v2 (version 2) | ecosystem: Engineered > Solid waste > Grass > Composting > Bioreactor | place: USA: Davis... | reverse complement strand
CGCTCACCACGACGCGGCTGAGTGCCCGCAGTGGCCGCTCGGCTGAAGCCGGAGACGACCTGCGCCGACTCGCCGCCACGGCTTACGCCCGCGGCTGCCCTGCCTTCCGAATCCGCGCTGCGCGAAGGCGCATGCGTGGCGTCGGAGGCCAACGCAGTCGCCTGACTCGCGCCACCTGCTTTGGCACCGTTTGTTGCCAGGACAACCGGTCCTGTGCCCGTACGGCGCTGTTCGGAACCCGCCTCCGCCTCGGCTGCAATCGCCGCCGGCTGCTCCACCGCGGCGCTTTGTTTGTTTTCGTTCGCGGACGCGCCATCGGCCGTTTCCAGCACGACCAGCACCGAGCCGACGGCGGCCTTCTCGCCCGCCTTGCCGGCAATGCTCTGCACGATGCCCGCGACCGGCGAGGTCAATTCAACCGTCGCCTTGTCGGTCATCATGTCGACCAGCGGCTGATCCTCTTCGACGCGATCGCCGACCTTCACACGCCACTCGGCAATCTCCGCCTCGGCGGTGCCTTCGCCCACGTCGGGCAATTTGAAACTGTACTGTCCCATGACTTATGCCTCCATCGCCTGGCGCATGGCGGCGGCCACGCGTGCCGGGCCCGGGAAGTACTGCCACTCGAACGCGTGCGGATAGGGAATATCCCAACCCGTCACCCGCTCCACCGGCGCTTCCAGCTGATAGAAACATTCGCGCTGAACCAGCGCGGCGAGCTCCGCACCGAAGCCGCTGGTCTTGGTGGCTTCGTGCACGACGATGCAGCGGCCGGTCTTGTTGACCGAGCTCATGATCGTGTCCACATCGAGCGGAATCAGGCTGCGCAGATCGATGACCTCGGCATCGACGCCACTTTCCTGCGCGGCGGCGAGCGCCACGTGCACCATGGTGCCGTACGCGAGAATCGTGACATCTTCACCGGGACGCACGATCGACGCCTTGCCGAGCGGAATGCGGTAGTAATCTTCCGGCACTTCGCTCGCCGGGTGCACCGACCAGGGCTTCACCGCCACATCGTGACGGCCATCGAAGGGACCGGTGTAGAGCCGCTTGGGCTCCATGAAAATCACCGGATCGTCGTCTTCGATCGAGCTGATCAGCAGGCCCTTCGCATCGTACGGCGTCGAAGGAATCACGACCTTCAGGCCGACCACGTGTGTGAACAGGCCTTCTGGACTCTGACTGTGCGTCTGGCCGCCGAAGATGCCGCCGCCGTACGGCGTGCGCACGACGATCGGGGCGTTGAAATCACCCGCGGAGCGATAGCGAATGCGTGCCGCTTCGGAGGTCAGCTGATCGAACGCCGGATAGATGTAATCCGCGAACTGGATCTCCACCACCGGGCGCATGCCATAGGCGCCCATGCCGATGGCCGCACCGACGATGCCGCCTTCGGAGATCGGTGTATCGAAACAACGGTGCTTGCCGAACTTCTTCTGCAATCCTTCGGTGGCGCGGAACACGCCACCGAAGTAGCCCACGTCCTCGCCGAACACGACGACGCTCGGATCGCGCGCCATCATGGTGGCCATGGCGGAGTTCAGGGCCTGAATCATGTTCATCGTCGCCATGATCAGAATCCCGCCTCCTGGCGCTGCTTCAGCAGCCGCGGATCGGGCTCCTTGAACACGCCTTCGAACATGGTCTTGGGGCTCGCCGTCTGGTTGTTGCCATGCACGCCGTTCGACTCCGCCTCCTTCTGCAGAGCACGGACTTCCTGCGTCACTTCCTCCTGGAGCGCCGCATGCTTCTGCTCGCTCCACTCGCCGCGCACGATCAAGTGCTGCTTCAGACGCGCGATGGGATCGCCGAGCGGCCACTTGGTGGCTTCATCGGCCGGCCGATAACGGCTCGGATCGTCGCTGGTCGAGTGCGCGTCGGCTCGATACGTGAACAGCTCGATCAACGTCGCGCCATGATTGGAACGTGCCCGCTGAGCGGCCCACTTGGTCGCCGCATACACCGCGAGGAAATCATTGCCATCGACGCGCAGTGCCGGCAGGCCGTAGCCGATGGCACGTGCCGCGAACGGCGCTTCATCGCCGCCTGCGATGCCCTGGAACGAAGAGATCGCCCACTGGTTGTTGACGACGTTGAGAATGACGGGCGCGCGGTACACGGAGGCAAACGTGAGCGCGTAATGGAAATCGCCTTCGGCCGTCGTGCCATCGCCAATCCAGCTCGCGGCGATACGAGTGTCGCCACTCAACGCCGAGCCCATGGCCCAGCCCACCGCCTGGATGAACTGCGTGCCGAGGTTGCCGGAGATGGTGAAGTAATTGTGCTCGCGGCTCGAATACATCACCGGCATCTGCCGGCCGAGCAATGGATCGAGCACGTTGGAATACACCTGCCCCATCATCTTGATGACGGGATAGCCACGCGCGATCAGCAGGCCCTGCGAACGGTAGCTGCCGAACATCATGTCCGTGCTTTCCAGTGCCGCTGCCTGCGCCGCCGAGACTGCTTCCTCGCCCGTGCTCCTCACGTAAAAGGAACATTTGCCCTGACGCTGCGCGCGATACATGCGCTCATCGAACACGCGCGTGAGCATCATGGTGCGAAGATTGGAAATGAGCATCGCGCTGGAGAGCTCCGGCACCCACGGCCCGACCGCGTTGCCATCGTCATCGAGCACGCGAATCAGCTCGTAGGCGAGATCGTGGATCGAGCGGGGCTCGGCATCGAGCGACGGGCGGCGCACCGCGCCGGGCGCCGAGAGACGGAGTTTACTGAAGTTGGCCGGCTCGCCAGGACGTGCGGCAGGCTCGGGAATTCTCAGCGTCAGTGGCGCGTTGCGCGCCGGTCTGAGCGCCACCGCCTGACGATCCAGGCGGGGTGAATGCAGCATGACGGCCCCCTAACAACGTTTGTTGTCTGCATGTTGTAGAGGGCAGTCTAGCTAGCGCATCGTGGTTATTTCTTCGCCAAATTCGCGCCGCGAAGGCGGCTTCGCGCATGATCGTGGCAAGCCCGGGTGCGCCGGCTGAAAATTCCTGCGCACCCAGGCGAGGTTTACTGCTTCGAGACCAGTTCCTTCTGCTCCGGCTGCTTCACGTAAACCTGCGTGAATTTCACTTTCACGGCCGAGGAGATCGCCGTGTTCTTGCCGGTCTTCGGATCGGGATAACCGTCCGCCAGACGCATCATCGCCTTGTACTGCGAGGGCGAGGACAGCTGACCGTAGCTGTGATGGTGGGTCGACCAGGAGGTATTCAAATGATGATTGAACGCCTTCACGTCGACGAAGCCGGCCATCAGGCCTTCGGCCGCTTCCGGATCGAGCTTCAGCTTCAGCTGGAAGCCACGGAACACGTGATATCCGCTGGTGCCGAATGTCACACCCCACGGCAGCATCACACGATCGGCGGGCTCGGTGATCAGCACGCCATCGACGATCTTGCCCTTCAGCTTGCTCACATATTCCTTGCCCCAGCGCAGGTCGATACGCTGCGTGCCGCCAGGAATGAAGCCTTCGCCAGTCGCATCCTGCAGCAGGCCATCGCCGCCGCGGTACGTGGTCACGACCACTGAATCGTCGTTCTTCAGATCGTCCACTTCGGTCAGCTCGATCACGATGCGCGTGTCGTCGTAGCTGCGCATGAACAGATTTTCGAAGTGATTGATCGTGCCCATCGTGCGGTAGTGGCCGATGCAGCCGATCACGCGATACAGCTGGTTGTCGATGCCCTTCTCGCCTTCGGGGCTGGTGAAATCCTCCGGCCCGATCTTGCCGTCGAGGTTCAGGCCGTAGGAAACATTGCCCTGCGCTTCCTTGAACACGAACGATTCCGGCTCGGTGGTCGGATGCCACTGCTCGCCTTCGCGCTTGAGCTGCGCCTCGACGATGCTGCGTTTCTTGCCGTCATCGAACAGCTTCTTGAACTGCTCGCGCGGGCCGTCGTTGAAGCCCTGCGGGCACTCGGTCTTGGCGCCTTCGGTCTCGTACACGGCCCAGTATTTGTGGGTCATCACGTAACCGATGCGACGGTCCTTCAGCGCGCCGCCGCCTTCCTGCAAGGCCGGCTGGGCACTCGCCGTGGACAGCGCAACCGTCACCGAGGCGGCCAGCAGCGAGCCGGCGACGCTCATCTTTCGAACTGCATTGCTCTTCATATCAGCTCCTCAATATCGCCGAACTCGATTAGCGGTCGCTTGGCGCGCGGCCGAGATTGTTGTTGCGATAGTCGTCCCGCAACCAGAACGCACGAAAGCCGTTGCGCTGTCCGTTGAACTCGCCGTAGTTGTCGCCGTTCGCGTCACCCGGCTTCAGATCATCGCCATAGGTGTACACGGGACGCTTGCGGTAGGTCCAAACGTGGATCGCGCCAGGGTCGCCAGGCTTCGCCCACTTGCCGGTGTTCGGGTCGATGGTCTCGACCGTCCACAGGCTGCTGTCGGCCTTTGCGCCCGGCGATGCCTTCACGTACGGGAAAGTGGCCTGACACACCTGCGGATCGAAGTTGCCGCAGATCGCCATGCGATACACCTGCGGCGAATCCGGGTGATCGCAGGTCTGCTGATCCAGCGCATCGTCGTTGCACTGATAGATGTAAATGGTCTTGCCATCTTTATCCGCGAGCACCTGGCCGATGCGCGAATCCTGCACCGTGAACTCCGCCGGCGGCGGCAGCGCGCGCTGCGTGTAGACGTTGTGCCAACCCGGGTTGTCGCTGCCGGTCATGGCGCGCCCTTTGGTCTCGTGCACGTAGGTGTAGAGCGGCATGCCGCGGAACGCCCACTGCTTGATACCGGGCGAGCGCTCGACCACGCTCCAATCGCCTTTCGGCTTCGCCGTCTGCGGCGCAATCACCGGATCCCAGTCGGACAGGCACTTGCCGGTGCAATGGGACTTGCCGGGCTCGTCGGCATCCGAGGTGTACACCGAGAAACCCTTGTAGGTCGTGATCATGCGACCCGTGCGGAATGGAACGATGTCGAGCTCCGGGGGCACGTCCGCGGGCGGGCCGATCGGACGACGAACGATACCCTGTGCACCACCCGCCAAGGCGTTGGTGCCGCCGTATACGTCACCGGGCTTCTTGTCGAGATCCGAGGTGTAGACCGGATAGCCGTCATACGCCCACTGCATCTGGCCGTTCTTGCGCTTGATCGTGGTCCACTTGCCCACAGGCTTCGCATCGGCGGGCGCGAGCACTGGCGGCCACAGCTGTTCGCAGCTGCGGCGCTTGTCGAGCTCCGGCAGCAGGAAGCCCGGCGGATAGGGGCTCATGTAGCCGGTCGTCTCTTTATAGATAGTGTCATCGCACGAGGACACGCCGCTGTTGCGACGATCGCCCGCGTTGCCGTTCCGAAGACCGCCAAGCGGCCAGGTGTAGATCGTCTTGCCTTCGGCGGTCGCGAACACCGGCCCTTCGAGCTCGGTCTGGATGACCTGGATGCCGGGGGGCATCGGCACCTTCACGTACGCTTCGACATCCTTGGAATCTTTCGACTGCCAGTACGGACCGCTCGCCGCCAGCGTCGCCTGGCTCACGCCAGCGCCGACCAGCAATGCGGCCGACAACAACCACCGAAGTCTTTTCATAATTTATGTATACCCCCTAAACCGTCAAAAACTCACCCCCGAAGCGCTGGCCCGCGCTCCGGGGAGTGAGTCACGCAGGCGCCTCAGCTCAGGCGAGAAACGAGAATCTCGCCGATCTCCTGCGACGTGTTGTTGCTGTTCACGCCCCACGACGGCTTGTCCACACCCATCAGGCGCAGCGCCGTGTAGCCGACGCGGCAGCCGGTCGTGCCCTTGCCGTCGATGTGCAGGCCCGTGCGGACCTGGCCACCGGCGCGGCCGGCCGTGAAGATCGGAATGTGATCGAGGCTGTGCACGCGAGCGTAGCCGTGGTCGGTGGTCGCCATGATGAAGACGTTGTCGAGCAGCGTGCCGTTGCCCTCCTTCACCTTGGTGAACGCATCGACGAAGTACGCCCACGATTCCATCGCGCGGCGGGTGAACCACGAGGCGGTCGGCTGATAGCCGAGCTTGTTGTCCACCGGCTCTTCGTGCGTGGTCGTGTGGTGCGGCTTCTCGTAGCCCGGCTTGATGGTCGAGGAGTTCGCGTTGGTGTAGGCCATGTTGAAGACGCGCGTCTGATCGCACGCCAGCGCCATCACCATCAGCTGCGTCATCATCTCGTGACGAACCCGGATCGCCTCGGCTTCCTGACCCATGGCCGGATCGACCTTGATCTCGCCCGGTCGCACGCACGCTTCGATCGGCTCGGGCTTCTCGAGGCGCTGCTGGAACTGCTGCTCCAGGTGGCGCAGACCGGTGAAGTACTGGTCCAGACGCGCGCGGTCATCGGCCGGCACGGTCTGCATCAGGCTCTTGGTCTGATCCATCACGCCGGACAGCACGCTCCGACGCACCATGATGCGCGGATCGGGCGTGAAGGTCTTGGCGTTCGGATCCGGGAAGTCGGGGCCGAACAGGCGGGTGTAGAACTGCAGCGGCGACCACTCGGGCGCGTTCGGCGTGTTGCTGTTCTCGTAGCTGTACGTGTTACGCACGTCGCCGGTGGCCGTGGCGGTGAGCGACTTGAAGCGCGTGCCGCCGCCGATCTGGTTGGCGATGGTCACGTCGATGGTTTCACCCGGGATGTCCTTGGTGTCCTTCGGCGCCGCGCCGGTACGAGCGATGACCCAACCGGTGTAGTGACACAGGTTCTGGTAGTTGTCGCGGAACGCCTGCGTGTTGGTGATCAGGTTGATGTGCTGCTTGATCGGGGCAAGCGCGGTGATCTCCTCGGGCAGGTCGAAGTCCGCGCCGAACTTCTTCGGCACGAAGATGCTCTGGGTCATGCCCAAGCCCCAGCCCCAGGTGCCGAAACGCACCGGCAGCGGCTTGCCATCGGCAAACGCAGTGCCGTTGGTGTTGAGCATGCAATTCAACAGCGGTAGCGCGACGTTAACTGCAGCGCCGCCGACTACGCCTCGAAGGACTGTACGTCTTGTCAACTTGCTCATGTGTGATCTCTCCGCAACGGCAAATTCAGTTCTTGTCGTGGCTGTTAGTCAAAGCCACGGTTTGTATGTGGGAGCTGCTCGACGCATCGACCGTGGTCGTGGTCGGCAACTGCTCATCGATGACGATCTCCTCCGTCGGCCCGTGCCATTCGTTCGAAGTCACTTTCTTCACTTCCGTGACGTGCCGGAACGCGTCCGACAGCGTGATGGTCCGCAGGATTTCGGGCAGCTTGTAGCCGGACTTCTGGAATTCGGCGGTGTAGTACTTCAGCAGCGGCCGGTCGCTCGGCTTGGCCGCGCCGCCCGAACCGTAGCTGTACAAGCGATCGACCAGGCAGCTCGGCAGCGCCGGGTTGTCGTGCAGCGCCTTGCCCAGGCCCACCACGTCGGTGAAGTGCACGCCGTCCAGCTCGCCGCTCGTGTCGATCACCGCGCCGTTCTCTTCCGTGCGGAAGCGGCCCGCGCCATCGAAGCTTTCCAGCGCGAGACCCATCGGATCGGTGATCTTGTGGCAGCCGGCGCACGCGGGGTCTTCCAGGTGCACGGCCACACGCTCACGCTGCGTCTTGTAGTGCGCGTCCGGGTTCTCCAGCTTGCCGAAGTCCACGTTCGGCGGCGGGGGCGGCACGACCTGGCACAGCAGGCGCTCACGCAGCGCCTTGCCACGCAGGGTCGGCGAGCTGCGGCCCGGGTGGGCGCGCAGAGCGACGAAGCTCACCTGCGTCAACAGGCCCTGGCGCGGGCTGTCTTCGGGGAACGTATATTCGGTCCAGCCGCGCGAGGCCGGGATCTGGTACAGCGGCGCGAGCGCCGGCGACATGAAGGTTTCGCGCGTCGTGAACAGCTCGCGATAGTCTTCCTGCTTGTGGATCAGGTGATCGACGATCGTGCGCATGGTCTGCTCGCGCGCATCGGCCGCGGTCGCGCCCGTGAAGAACGGATAGACCGTGGGATCCTTCGAGAGTGCATCGAAGTCGTCGAAGCCGAGCATGTCGTCGAAGAAGGCGCGCATGCCGTCTTCCAGGCGCGGGCTCGCCAGCATCGCATCGACCACCTTGCGCAAGCCACGCTCGCTGTCGAGCTCGCCCTTCTCGGCGGCCGTCAGCACCATGTCGTCCGGACCCGCATCCCACAGGAAGAAGCTCAGGCGCGAGGCGAGCGAATACGCATCGAGCTTGCGGGTGCCGTTCTTGTCCGGCTTCTCGTCGCTCGACTCGACGATGAACAACACTTCGGGGCTGATCAGCATCGACTCGAGCGTGAGCTCGACGCCGGCGTAGAAATCTTTCAGCTGATCGGCGGCCTGGCTGGCGGAGGTGACGTACTTGCCCAACTCCTCCTCGCTCAGCTTGCGACGATGCAGGAGCCGGCCGGTCTGCGCGAAGAACTGCTTGGCGCACTCCGGATCGGCCTTCTTCTCATCGGCAGGCGTGCACGGAATGAGATAGTTGCGGCGCTCCGGTGCGACCACCTGCGCGGCGATGCTGCTCGCGGCGCGCTGGAACGTTTCGATCTTGCCCGCGGTCACGCCGGCCAACGCGGCGCCGTTTGCGAGCAGACCGTCGGTCCGACGCAGCGGCGGGAACTTCATGTCCATGCTCACGCTGGAGCCGAACACGTTGCCCACCGTGTTCAGATACTGCTGGGTGGTGATGACCCGCACGCGCGGCGGCGTGCCGGGATTCTCGGGCTCATCTGTGCCCGCACAACCCGCCAACAGCAGGCTGGTCAGAGCAACTGTGCCAACGGCACGGATACATGACTTCACTCTCATCGTCCCCCTACCAATCAACCCACAGCGATGGACGGTTTCCAGCTCCGCACGAGCTAGACCTGTTCTATCCGCTATTCAGAATGTACGCCTAAGGCGCTACATGAACTTTGTGTTTTTTGCCGCGAAAGTGGAAATTTTCCGTCGGATGTCAGGCGTTTACCCTGATTTTCGGGAGCAACTCACGAGGCTCGCCGGCGCGTCGCTTTGGACCGCTCGACGAGCCAAGTAGTTCCACGATGCGGCTCGAACAACTCAACTCTCCGGAAGCTTGCCATCGATCTCGAGGTAGACGCGAGCGATGGCGAGCGGCGCCTGCGAGCTGCGCAGCGCCCAGTCGGCGTACGGGCCCCAGTTCGCATGCTCGGCAGCGGGACAGTTCGCGGCAGATTCGCACTTGTACCCGGCCGCATGCAGCCGTTTCGCCTCATCAATGACATAAATCAAAGCCTGCCTGGCCTCGTCCAGTTCGCGCCTCAAGGTGGGCGCATCGTCGATGAAGCCATGGCCAGGGATATACCAGGTCGCGCCCAGGTACACCGATTTTCGCAGCGTGGCGAGCCACTCGGTCGGATAGGCCGAGCGCATGGCCGGGAACACGTCCCGCAAATAGACCTCCCCGAGGAATACCACGCCGGCCTGGGGCAGCCAGGCGACCAGATCGCCGCCGGTATGAGCGCGCCCCAGGTTCAGAATTTCGATTTGAGCCCCGCCCAGGCGCAGCGAGCGCTGCTCGGAGACCAGCATGGTCGGCGGGTTGGGATTTTTCGCCAGGCGCTTCTGCGATGCGGGCGAACCGATGAAGACCACATCGGGATAGGCCTGCCTGAAGGCCGCGTTGCCGCCCACGTGATCGATGTGATCGGAGGCGATCACCACATATTTAATGGGCTCGTCGGTGAGCTTGCGGATGTTCTCGATCATCTGCCGGGTCTGGGGCTCATCGCCCTGCCCGTCCACCACCACGACACCGTCGCCGGTGACCACGATCAGGCTGACCGTGTTGACGATCACACCGTCCCGATCCGGCGAGTGCAGCCCTTCATAGGCATACACGTTGGGCTCGATCTGCTGCCAACGTGGAAAATCTTTCGGGGTGAGATTGCGTTTGGAAATGTCCGCCGAATGCGGCGGGTCGGCGCTGAGGGCGCTCGAAGAAAATAGCGTTCCGGCCAATGCCAGCATGATGGGCGCGAGCACGGTCGCTACTCTCATCGTCATCCCCCAAGGGGGCGGGCCTGCTTCGGGCCCGCCCCGCTCGCGTTTCTTGCTTGCTGTTTTTAGAACTGGAAGCGCACGCCGCCGTGGAACATCGTGCCGAAGCGGTCGTACAGCGTCACGTTCGACTGACCCTGGTAGAAGCCGGCGTTGCGGCCGCCCGCGACCTTGGCCGGATCCTCGTTGGTCAGGTTCTCGATCACGAAGTACAGCTCGCCCAGGCTCTCGAGCTTGTAGTTGATGCCCAAGTCGAAGTAGTGAGCGGACTCGATGCGGTTGTCGTTGATGGTGTTGTTGTAGCCCATGGCCTGCGCCTCGGCAAGCGTCGGGCAGCTGCCCACCGCGCACTCGAGGAAGCCGTTGTTGTACTTACCAGAGCTGATACCACGCATCGACAGCGTCACCGACACCGGATTCCAGTCGTAACCCGCCGAGAGCAGGTAGCGATACTTCGGTCCGGACAGGTTCGCACCCAGGCCGATACCGGCATCGTCGGAGTTCACGCCCTTGCCGTTGATCTTTTGACCGGTGGCGCTGGTGGTCTCCAGCTTGTCGATGAACGTACCCATCGCACGCAACGTCAAGTCGCCAGGACCGACCGGGAAGCGGTAGGTCGCATCGACGTCGATGCCGCTGGCCGTCTCACCCACGATGTTCTCGGGGTAGCTGGTGACCACGTCGATGAAGCCGGTGGGCAGACGACTGATCTGCGAGCACAGCTGCTGAATGTTGTTGTTGTAGCAACCTTCGATGATTTCACGCGTGCTGCGCACGTAGATGGTGCCATCGACTTCGATCTTGTAGTAGTCGACAGACATCGTGAAGCCCGGCAGGAAGCGCGGCGTCAGCACCACGCCGATACCGGTCGTGTCGGCCTCTTCCGGCTTCAAGTTGCGGTTGCCGATGGTCTGGCTCTGCATGAAATACTGCGGGTACCGGCCCTGGGCGTCGGGAGGCAGGCCCAGATCGGTGTTGTTGCCCGTGCCGCCGGCGCCCTGGTTGAACAGCTCGCCCAGACCCGGCGCGCGAATGTCACGCGAACGGGTGAAGCGGAAGCGCGCATCCTCGAGCGGCGACCACACGAAGCCCGCCTTCCAGGTCGTGACCGCACCGGACTCGCTGTAGTCGGTGTAGCGAACGGCGCCGTTGAAGTCGAGCTGATCGGCGCCCGGCACGTCCTTCAACAACGGGAACACGGTTTCGACGAAACCTTCGTTCACGGTGTACTCACCGACCGTCGCCTTGTAGTTGCCGGCGAAGAACGCGCTCGCCTGGTCGAGATCGCTCACCCAGCCTTCCGCCGACTCCTTGCGATGCTCGGCACCGAAGGCGAGCGACACGGGACCGGCCCAGTTCTCGAACGGCTCACCGCTCATGCTGGCCGCGACGACCTGCTGCTTGAGCGTCATGTCCGAGTGACCCGTATCGGTGATGTAATCGAGCGCCTGCTGGGAGTTCACGCCCAGGCCCATCGGGTTGTAGGCACGGCAGCCCTCGACGGGCACCACGTTCTGCAGGGTCGCATCACGGGTACCGCACACGACGTTGCCGTTCGCATCGATGGTCGAATTGATCGCCATCTGGTAGCGCGAGTTGACGCGGTTGGTCGGCGTCAGCGAGACGATGTTCTGCTCGCCATGGACGTAGGAGGCATCCCAGTTCCACTCCTTGCCGCCGAGCTCGAAGTTGCCTTCGAAGCCGAACACGCCACGCTTCATCTCGCGCTCGTTGATACCCTGCAGGTAGTGCATGTCGCCGTTGAACGTGCCGATCTCGATGGCGTCGATGCCGTTCGCGACCATCGTGTCGCGGAGCTGCGGGGACAGGAACGCGTTGTCCTGGTACACGTAGACGCTGCCGCCGTTGTTCAGGATGGGCACCACCTGCGTGTTGTGCGACCAGGTCTTGCCATACTGCAGGTCGACGAAGGTCGTGACGTTGTCGGTGATGTCGAAGCTTGCGCGGCCGAACATGGTTTTACGCTGCAGCGGCAGCGCGATGGTCGTCGCACGATCGACGCGGGAGGCTTCCCAGTCGCCGCCGCGCATGGTCGGACCGTTCACGAGATCGCCGAACTGGAAAGGCATCGGGGTGCCACCGGTCACGAACTGAGTGCCACGCAGCGGGCACGCACCCGCCATCGGCTGGAGCCTCAAGCCGGGCTGCTGAGTAACCACGTCGACATACGGGGTGATGGCCTGGCAGCTCAGCGTCAAGCCGCCGTACGTGCCGTTGGCCACGCCGGCGTTATGCACCGTGAGCAGCGAGGGCTGTCCGGGCTGGTTGGCGAGCGGGTTGCTCATCAACTGGAACGAATCGTCCGCCCAGCTGCGATTGTTGCCGATGATGCCCTTGTCGTCGGAGAACTCGCCGCTGAACAACAGGTGGCCACGGCCATCGGCGAACTTGGTGCCCGCCGTGAGCGAGAACTTGTAGTTCTCGCCGTCGCCCGCGGTGGTCGCACCGTAATCGACGTTACCCTTGACGCCCGTGAATTCCTTGTCCAGAACGAAGTTCACCACGCCCGCGAGCGCGTCCGAGCCGTACACGGCCGAGGCACCGCCCGTCACCACGTCCACTCGCTGCACCAGGCCGCTCGGGATCATGTTGACGTCGACTGCGCCCGAGAGCGTGCCGGTGGCGATCGAGGAACCCACCATGCGCTTGCCGTCCTGGAGCACCAGTGTGCGGTTGGCGCCGAGGCCGCGCAGGTTCAGCAGGTTCGTACCGGCGGTACCGGAGCTGATGTTCGAGGAGCGGTTACGCGGGGTCTGGCTGCCCGTAAAGGCGGGCAAGCGGTTGACGGAGTCGGCGATGGTCACCGTCGCCATCTTGTTCAAATCTTCCGCGCCCAGCACGGAAACGGGCGTCGGTGCTTCATAGCCGTCGGCGCGCGCGATGCGCGAACCGGTCACGGTGATGGCTTCGAGGGTTTCGGTAGTGCTGGAAGAAGTGCCGGTCGCACTCTCCGGGGCTTCCTGCGCCGTCGCATTGAGTGCAACGAAACTGGTCAGCGCGAGCAACGCGCTCGCTGGTCCCAATGCCCGTCTGACGGCTGCCGAAACCAGGCGATCGCCCGAACGTGCTGCGCTTCGATCATTCATCGACATATTCCCCCTTTAGGAAAATTCTTCTTCCGCAAGCCCGCGCCGGGCAATCCGTCGCGCGCTCGCAGCTGATGAGTCACCAGGATGAGGCAAAGGGCTTACGCTTTGCGCCGATGCTTCATTTCGCGGCACATCCTACGCGCGTCGCTTCGCAGGAATTTACTGATAATGTGTGCCGGGGATCCGGGTCGCAGCATGAATCGAGCGCCGAATCGCAAATTCGCGACATTAGTTTGCGTGTTTCGGCCGGTCGTCCCGCTAAAGGGTGTTTTCGCCACACCGTGGATGTACGCAACGGTTGAAGTCGAATACGACGACGCGCTACTTTGAAGAAGAGCGCGCGAGCGTTGTCCGCGCGTCGGTTTGCACACCAATGTCATCACGAACGTGCACGTTCGTTCGGGGGATTCCACATCATGCCTTCCATGCCGATGGCTCACGCCATTTCCAATTGCCTGCGCGTCGCCTCTGTCATTGGCCTCGCGTTCGCGGCCCACACCGCGCTCGCTGATGCGCCAGCGCAACGACTCAATCCGATGATCGGATTGATGGAGCAAGGCAAGCCCGTGATGGGGTTGTACGCGCCGAGCAATCGCAAGCCGTATGGCGCGCCCGCCGATGCACCGGCCCCGAACAAGACGCAGGCGGAGCTGGCGAAGGAAACCGTCGCTTACAAGCTGTCCGACTTCGTGTTCGACGGCAGCATGGAGTACAAATTCGAGGAGACCCTGCCCGTCTTCGCCGAGTTTGCCAAGGCGCTGTCGGCTGAAAATCATTTGAGCAAAAAGCCTCATCCGCACATCGCGTATCCGATGGTGGTGAAGATCCACGAGATCGCGCCCGATCCGGAGCTCGCCGCCAAACACATCGGTCAACAGCTCGACCTGGGCGTGAGCGGCATCATGTTCGTCGGCGTGGAGAGCCCCGATGAAGTCAAGCGCGGTATCGCAGCCATGCGCTATCCGGCTCAAGGCGGCACGCGTGCCAACTCCGTCGGCTCGGCGCCGAAGTACTGGGGCCTGAGCGAGAAGGAGTATCGCGCCAAGGCCGATCTGTGGCCGCTGAATCCCAAGGGCGAGCTGATCAACTGGGTCGTGATCGAGAGCAAGGAAGGCCTGAAGAACGTCCGCGAGATCGCCGCCGTCGAAGGCATCGGCGTGCTCTGGCCGGGCGCCGGCACCCTGCGCCAGGTGTTCTCGACCACGGGCGCGGATGGCAAGCGCGTGGTTGACGAACAGGCCTGGGAAGGCGCGATCCAGTCGGTGCTGTCGGCCTGCAAGGAGTTCAAGATCGCCTGCGGCATCCCGAC
>Ga0065721_10051514_pt1 | contig 14391 bp, 7 predicted proteins | sample Mesricmetagenome_FD_59108 | JGI IMG/M metagenome (GOLD analysis project Ga0065721, IMG submission 59108) | Mesophilic microbial community from rice straw/compost enrichment Sample: eDNA_1 v2 (version 2) | ecosystem: Engineered > Solid waste > Grass > Composting > Bioreactor | place: USA: Davis... | reverse complement strand
GTTCTCCGGCGAGGTGGAGGGATTCGTGACGAGAACGCCGTCCGGGCCATCGACGAGCCAATCCAAGCAGAACAGCGCCGCCCCCTTCATCACCGGGAACGCCCGCTCCCGCAAGAAGTCTATATCCCCCGTGAACGAATACCGCTCCCAGAAGTGGCGCACCAACCAGGCGCCTCCGAGCGGCCAGAACGCCCACATCGGATGACCGCCGGTCGGCGTCGACGAACGCCACAGGTCGACGTTATGATGCGTCGTCCACCCGCGGCAGCCGTAATGGATCATCGCGGTCCTCGCGCCGGTTACGCTCAACTGTTCAAGCATATCGAACAAAGGCTCGTGGCATTCGCTGAGACCGGCGATCTCGGCAGGCCAATAATTCATCTGCGTATTAATGTTGACGGTGTAATCGCTGAACCACGGCGGCTGCACGTGGGGGTTCCATATGCCCTGCAAATTCGCCGGCTGGGTGCCCGGACGGGAGGACGCCATGAGCAAATACCGCCCGAACTGGTAATACAACGTCTCTAGCTGCACATCCGATGCGCCGCTCTTATACCGATCCAAGCGCTCGTCCGTCGGCAAGGCAGACAGCCCGTCGTCCGGCGCTCCTAGCGTAAAGGACACGCGATTGAACATCGCCCTGTGCTCCGACGCATGGCGCTCCTTGAGCGACTCGTAGCTACGCTCCGATGCTGCTCTCAGCCGCTCCGCACTCCGCGAAGTCATCGTTTCCTCATCCGGGTTGGAGTCATAGCCCGCAAAGCCGGTTTCGGCCACGACGACGATCGTCAGCCAAGTCGCGCCGCGAACCGCCAGCATGCCGCCCTCGGTCTCGCAGTCGCCATCCGTCCTCACAGTAACGCGCGCTTCGAAGGGCAGCCCTCTTCCTTCCTCGTACAACACGGGCATCGGATGGTCGCCCCTATAATTGTCCGCGATATGAGTCGGCGCCCGGCCCCTAAGCACAAGCTCCCGATCAACCATCCCTTGAACGGAATAGGTAAGCTTCGAATCCAAGATGACGTTCAGGTTCAGCGTTCCACCTGCCGCCTCATAGCGAATGACGATCGCCTGATCGGGCACGCTGGCGAACATCTCGCCATTAACCGTCGTCCCTCCGCGGTCATAGCGAACGGAAGCGATACCGCTCTCGATATCCAATTGCCGCCGATAACCCGACACCTCGGCAACCTCGCCGGCATGCGTTACCGTTAGCGCGCCGAGCGGTAGGTAAGCCTCCACATCGCGCCCTAGCAGCCGGTCTCCGATCAGCTGCTGCGCTTCAACGACGTTGCCCGCGAATACGAGCTCTCTCGCCTTCGCCAAGTACCTCTGCGCCTCGTAATTGACCGGATCGCGGGCAAATCCGGACCATAACGTATCCTCGTTCAGCTCGATACGCTCAGCGTCTACGCCTCCGTATACCATCGCGCCGAGCCGGCCGTTGCCGATCGGCAGCGCTTCTTCCCACACGGACGCCGGCTTGGCGTACCATAGTCGTCCCATCCCGCTACCGCCTCCTATACGAAAGAGAGCCCGCATCACACGGGCTCTCTCTCTTCACTTCGATCTAGATTACTCGCTCCACATTCTGACGCGGGCTTTGACAAGCTCTTCACGGAGATCTTCCGCTTTCTCTACGTCAGCCGCAAGCAGCTCTTTCTGGTAATCATCCCAAATTTTATCGAACTCTTCCGGTTTTGCCAAGATCGCTTGCGGAATACGTTTCCACGTAATGTCCTGCAGCTTCTTCTCGAGGACGACGGATTCGCTTTCCGTCGGCACCGGAATGTTCCAGGATGCGCCCCAAGGACGAACCTTGAACTCTTCTTCTTTAGGGAACAGGTCTCTCCAAGTCGTCGCTTGGTAAGCAGCGAGCACTTCCTTCTCGACGTCGTTGAAGCCGGCTACGATTTGCTCAGGGAAGCTCGTCGTATAGTAGTTGCCCGTAGGATCCTTCACGCCGTCGCCGTAGTGAGCGGACAGCAGGTTGTAGTTACCGATGCCGGATTCCTTCTGGAAGTTCGTCGCATCGTTGACTTTACGGTTGTTCACTTCTTCAGGGATAACGCGTTTGCCATCGACTACGTTATAATGCTTGCCCTCGATACCCCAGTTCATCAGAACTTGGCCTTCGTCGGAAGCGAGGTAGTCCAGGAATTTGATCGCGCGAACCGGATCCGGGTTGTCTTTGGAAATCGATACGCCGTTGCCTGCCATGAAGCCGGTTGGCCAGAACGAAGCTTCTTTGTAATCCTCAGTCAGCGTTACCGGATAGTGGCCGTAACCGTATTCGAATTTGCCTTCCGCTTTCAAAGCTTTCTCGCCGTCGCCGTAATCCCAGTCTTGGTCGATCAGGCCGAGAACGCGGCCCGTAGCGATTTTCGCTTTGTATTGGTCATACTTTTGTACGAAGCTTTCTTTGTCGAGCAAGCCTTCCGCGTTCATGTGGTTCAACCAGCGGAAGTATTCTTTCTCTTCAGGACGACGGAAGTGGTACGTTACTTCTGTCGTGTCGACGTCGATGTGGAACTCGCCGTCGTCCGCGCCGCCTGTCGCCAGGAACGCCGGGTTCGTAACGGAGATGTACATATGCCAGTCGTCCGCGTTCAGGGACAAGCCGATGTTCGGGTTGCCGTTCTCGTCTTTAGGGTGAAGCGTCAAGTAATCCTTGATCGCTTTCTCGAAGTCCTTAACCGTCTTGATCTGCGGGTAGCCAAGCTCTTTGACGACGCGGTGCTGCAGCTCGAAGCCGCCGCCGGCGTTGAAATATTGTTGACCGACCGTGCTGTAAGAAGGAATGACGTAGATGGCAGGATCTTCTTCGCTGTATTTCAAACGGCCCATTTGGCCTTCGAATACTTTCTTGATATTCGGTGCGTATTGGTCGATCAAATCCGTCAAGTCGAGAACGGCGCCTGCGTCGACGAATTTGCTGATGCTTTGTTTCGCGCTGATCAGGTCCGGATATTCTCCGCTTGCCGCGATCAGGGAAGATTTCTGTACAGGGTCTCCGACTGCGAATTCGGCATCGAGCGAGATGCCGGTCTTAGAGGTCAGCACTTTACCGACTTCGTCTTGCATGTTCGTCCAGTTCGGATTCGGATCTTCGCTGTAGAACGTCATGGTCAGCGGTGCGAGGTTCTCCTCGGACGCGCTGCTCGTCGCGGACGGATTGGCCGAGGCGCCTGGGCTTGCGTTGCCAGCATTGTCGTTGTTATTGCCGCAAGCTGCAAGCAAACCGGCGAACAACGTCGTCGTCAGGACGAGACCCGACCACTTCATCTCTCGTTTCATGTGTAACCCTCCTGTATCGGTTGAGAAGCTATATTGTAGAAACGGGTTGCCCCATTCATACCGTGATTCATTGCGCCTGAAGCGGCATTAGCCTTTGACGGCGCCTAGCGTCATGCCCTTCACGAAGTAACGTTGAAGGAAAGGATAGACGAGCAGGATCGGCAGCGTGACGACGATCGTAATCGCCATCTTGACCGATTCCGGCGATACCGTGGACATAACCTGCGTGAGGTTCGGGTTGTGAATATCCGCGTTGTTGCCGGACGTCGTGCTCTGCAGCACCTTCATCAGCTCGAATTGCAGCGTCGTGAGCGATTCGCTGGAGCCGTTGTACAAATACGTATCGAACCATGAGTTCCATTGGCCGACCGCTAGGAATAGCGCGATCGTCGCAAGCGCCGGCTTCGACATCGGCAGAATGATCCGCCAGTAGATCGTGAAGTCGTTGGCGCCGTCCAGCTTGGCCGACTCTTGCAGAGCGTACGGAATCGTATCCATGAACGATCGGATGATGAATACGTTGAACGCGCTGACCAGACCAGGGATGATGTACACCGCGAAGGTGTTCATCATATGCAAATCCTTAATCAGGAAGTAGAACGGGATGAGACCGCCCGACACGTACATCGTAAGCGCGAGATACACCGATACGAATCTGCGGCCCTGGAAATCCGGGCGGCTAAGCGTATAAGCGAGCATCGATGCGCTGATCAGTCCGACGATCGTGCCGGCTACCGTACGCAATACGGATATTTTGAAGCCGGTCAGCAAGCTTGAGAACGAGAATATAAGCTCGTAGTTCTTCAGCGTGAAATCGCGCGGGAAGATCGTAATTCCGCCTCGCACGCTGTCGATGGAATCGTTGAACGATAGCGCGAGCACGTTCAGGAACGGATACAACGTGACGATCATGACGCCGATCACGAAGGCGTAAACGACGATGTTGAATATCCGGTCCGACATCGGCGTGCCCATCAGTGTTTTCTTCGTTGACATATTGGCACGCCTCCTTACATGATGCTTTCTTTCGTAATGCGCTTGAACAATCCGTTCGCCGCGAACAACAGGAGGATGCTGACGACGGAGTTAAAGATATTAATGGCTGTACCGAACGAATAGCGGCTCATTTGCAACCCGTATTCGAGCGAGTAAAGATCGAGCACTCGAGAGTAATCTCTGACTAGGTTGTTGCCAAGCAAGAACTGCTTCTCGAAGCCGATTTGGATCAGGTGACCGATCGACATGATCAGCAGGATGACGATCGTCGTCCGGATACCCGGCAGCGTGATGTGCCAGATTTGTCTAAGCCGGCTTGCTCCGTCGACTTTGGCCGCTTCATACAGTTCAGGTCCGATGCCGGCGATAGCCGCCAAATAGATGATCGTGTTCCAGCCCATTTCCTTCCACACGTCCGACACCGTTACGATGCCCCAGAACAGCTCGCCCTTGGCCATGAACTGGATCGGCTCGTTTATGATGCCGAGCCACATCAGAAGCTCGTTAACCGCACCGTTGTCCGTGGAGAGCATCTTGGTCACGAGACCCGCGACGACGACCCACGATACGAAGTGGGGCAGGTATGAAACCGTTTGCGCGACGCGCTTGAAAGCCATGCTGCGAATTTCGTTGAGCATGATCGCGAATATGATCGGCACGAGGAATCCGGCTATAATGCCCATAAAGCTCATGGCCAGCGTATTCCGCATGACTTGATAGAACGTATCGTCGTGGAACAGCGTCTTGAAATGATCGAAGCCTACCCATTGCTGCTCGCCGAACGAGAGCGCGGGCTTGTACTTCTGAAATGCCATCGTCCAGCCCCATAACGGATAGTAGCTGAAGACGAATACCCACAAGACGAACGGAAGCGACATCGCCCACAAGTACTTGTTCCGCAGGAACGTTCTCCAGAACCGTCCTTTATCCCCGCGTACTTGTCGTTCTCCGTCTATTGTGATCGCTTTCATGGAATCCCTCCTGCTGTGGTGCCTTTGTTGCATGAGTTAATGTTAGCCCATGCCGATCAAGGGAACTACCCGAAGGATTGGACGCAAAATCATATAAAAATTAGTGTAAGCGGATTCACTCCGCCTGCATTTTTGACATTTTTACGCGATATCGCCCAGGGCTGTTTATTTTTTCTTGTATGCGGACGGGGACACGCCTTCGTATTTGCGGAATTTCGCATGAAAATAGTCGACGTTCGCGTAACCGACTTTTTCCGCCACCTGATACACCTTCATCCCCTGCTCCAGCAACGTCTTCGCATGCTCGATCCGGACTTTGTCCAGATAGGTGTTGAAATGCTCGCCCGTCTCGCTCTTGAACAGCTTACCTAGGTAGGCGCTGTTGTAATTGAATAGCTCGGCGAGCTTCTCCAGCTTCAAGTTCTCGCGGTAGTTCCGGTTAATGAGATCGATCATCTTCGCGATTTGCGTATGACTCGACGAGCTGTCGATCGAGCCGGCGATATCGACGAGAATGCCTACGACTTTATGAAGAAAAGGACGGTAATGAAGCTCCGTATATAATTCCAGCAATCTTGCCCGAAACTCGCGGGTATTCAGTTCCGGACGGCCGGCGGAAAGCTTGTCGAGCACGGCCGACAACAGCTGCACAAGCTCGGATTTGAATTCCGACTCTCCCCTGCCCATCCCGATCAACGCAGCCGCAATCTCCTCGACCTGCTGCTCGAACGAATCGCGGCTGCCGATATCCAACGATAGATATAGCTTCTGCGCGACCGCTTCTCCGTCCAAAGCTTGTATATCCATGCCTTCTGGGACAGGCGGCAAGTGAGGCGTACCCGCTTCCGCCGCGGCGATCGTCTCGCTGTCTAAGAAGAAGCGTCGTCTCATCAAATCGAGCGCGGATAGATACGAGCTTCTAAGCTCCGTCCACTCGTGTACCCGAATACCGGCAACCGCCGTAATATCGTCTGTTTGCTCGGAGCATGCCGCCTTGATGTCTTGGTACATCAGACGCCTGCTCCATTCTTCATCGGTGCCTCCCGGTATCAGCAAGCCCATGTAGGGTTCAACCTGGAACACGATGCCTCGCCCCGTCGGTTCGAATTTATCCTCTAGGCTTCTCCGAATGTGGGCGTATGCCGATGCTTCTTCCGTACCGAGACCGTGAGGCTTGATCAGCACGACCTCGAAGGCGTCCCAGTCCTGGACGACGTGCGGATGATCGGGCTTCATTCCGTCTTCCGTAAGCATCGCCAGAATCGCTGATTCCGCGTTCGTTCCCCGGTCCAGATCAGCCAATCGCTTGAGCTCGTATTCTTGATCCAGCTCTTTCTTAAGCTTCAACAAATAGTCGATCAGCTCGTCCTCGTCGACCGGCTTTAGCAAATACCCGTCGATTCTTAACGTCATCGCTTGCTTCGCGTATTCGAAATCCGCATAACCGCTCAGAATGAGCACGTGCATCGTTCCGCCCGCAGAGCGAATCGCTCTAACCAGCTCCAGCCCGTTCATCTCCGGCATGCGAATATCCGCGATGATAAGATCCGGCTCCAGGCTCTTGTATTTGTTCATCGCCTCGATTCCGTTCGCCGCCTTGTCTACGACGACGAAGCCGAGCTCGCCCCATTCGATGAGCGTAGAAAGCCCGTCTCTAATGCGCGGTTCGTCGTCGACGATCAGCACCTTATACATAGACATCCTCCTTGATCGGTATCGTGAAAGAAATGCGCGTCCCGACTCCCGGCTCGCTGTCGAACCTGAGCCCGTGCTCCGGACCGTAGGACAGAATAAGCCGCATATGCACGTTGTGCAGGCCGATGCGATGGTTCTCGCTATCATCCGTATCGCTGAGCTTCCTCTTTACCTCCGACAGCTTGTCCGCCGATAAGCCGACACCGTCGTCGCTCACTTCGACGACCATGACGCCGCCCGCTCTCGCCACGCGAACCTCGACCTTTCCGCTGTCCAGCTTGTCTTCCAAGCCATGAATGACCGCGTTCTCGACGAGCGGCTGAATGATGAGCGGCGGAATCGGCATCCTTGTCAAGCTCGAATCGACGTGGAGCTCATAGGTCAGACGATCCTCGTATCTGAATTTCTGAATGTCCAGATAACAGCGCACGATGTCGATCTCATCCGCCAGACTCGTATGTCCTTGGCCGACCTCCAAATTTTTGCGCATCAGCTTCCCGAGCAGGCGGACGACCTGAGCGATATCCTTCTCGCCCTTCAGATGCGCTTTCATCCGAATCGATTCCAGAGCGTTATACAGAAAATGAGGATTCATCTGGCTCGCCATCATCTTCAGCTTGATTTCGCTCTGCTTCGACTCCAGCAGGTTCTTCTGTTTGTTCGATTCTTGAACTTCGGCGACGAGCCCGTTAATGCTGGACACCATCGCGTTGAACTGGCGGGACAGCTGTCCGATCTCGTCCTTGCCGTCGATTTCCAACGAGATGTCCAGGTTTCCCGTGGCGACCTTCGAAATATGCTTGCTCAGCCTAAGCATTCGTTTCGAGAGAATCGTCGATACTCCGAACACGAGGACGATGGCGATCAATAAGCTTGCCGTGATGACCGTCAGCGCCAATCGATTGATCCGGTCCGCGCCTTTTACGATATTGTCGATGGAGAATACCGATATGATCCGCAGCGCGTTGGCGCTCGATTCCGGCACGAGTGGCTCTACGAAGACGCGGGAGGCCACGCCCTCCACGTCCGTCTCGAACATCTTTCCTTTCGCCGTCAGAATATTCGGATCCAGATCGATGTCCGACAGCTTCTTGCCGGCCAAGCCCGTACGGTTAGCGGCGACGATCGTACCGCTTTCGTCCGCGATCAGCGTCTCGAACGATTCCTGTCCCAGGATCGAGGTCAGCATCGTCATATTGACGTTCAGGACGAGCACGCCGCTCGATGCGTAATCCGGGAATGCGACTTTGCGTACGAGGCTCAGATAATTGCGATTGTCCCGCTCGTCCTTCAAGTAGTACCAATTGACGGTATTGCCGCCATACTTGAATGCATTCATGTACCAGTCCGCGCGTTGGACGTCTTCGCTAGGCTGAATGAATTCCCAGTTGTTGAGCAGCGTCCCGTTCTCGACATACAGGCGAATGTTATCGATCTCCGAATACAAGCGGCGTTCTTCGTTAAAGTCCGTAAATTCACGGTATGCCTTAACGACCTCGTACGTCGAATCGTATCGACGATTCGTCACGCTTTCGAGCTTCTGGTTATTCGCGATCCGGTACGCGCTGTCGTACAACACGTTCACCAGCTCGGCAGTTCTCGCTTTGACGCGCTGAACGTTCGTATACGTCTGGTCGATCGCGTTGTCTAGCGTCATGGCGCGCAATTCGCGTGTCAGGAAGATGCCGACGATCAGAACGGGCAGGAACACGACCGCGACGAACGAAACGATCAGCTTCGTCCTTAATTTCACGTTATTGAAGGCTTGCGACAATAGTCGGAACATAGCTGGCGCCTCCCCTCGGAACAGGTCTAATTGTGCATGGATTTTCCGACCAATAAATCGGGTATCATGGTACGGGCGGTTATGTTAAACTCTTTCAAACCCTACCTCTTAAGGAGCTGAATGGCATGGCAGAAGCATGGCCCTACCCTTATCAGAACCCGAATCTCCCGCTCGAACAGCGGGTCAACGATTTGGTTAACCGATTTACGCTGGACGAGAAAATCAATCTCATGTGCCAGTATCAGGACGAAGTTGCCCGGCTGGGCGTCAAAGCGTACAAGCACGGCACCGAAGCCGCTCACGGCATGGCATGGCTCGGCGAAGCTACGACGTTCCCGCAGCCGATCGGGCTCGCGTGTACATGGGACGCCGCGCTGTTGAAGCAAATCGGCGGCGTCATCGGCGACGAAGCCCGCGGCTTCTACGCGAGGAAACCCGAGCTCAACGGCCTCACGCTGTGGGCGCCTACCGTCGACATGGAACGCGACCCTCGTTGGGGTAGAACCGAGGAAGCATACGGCGAAGATCCCCATCTTGCCGGAAAACTGGCGGCCGCGCTCGTCCAAGGCATACAAGGTGATCATCCCTTCTACGTGAAAGCGGTCGCATCGCTCAAGCACTTCATCGGCAACAACAACGAAATCGATCGCGGCGAATGCTCGGTGAGCCTCGATCCGCGCAATAAACGCGAGTATTACTTAAAAGCGTTCGAAATCCCGTTCAAGGAAGGCGGCGCGCTGTCGATGATGACCGCGTACAATTCCGTGAACGGCGTTCCGGCTAACTTAAACCCCGACGTGAACGACATCGTGAAGCGCGAATGGGGCATGAACGGCTTCGTCGTCAGCGACGCGGGCGACGTACTCGGCACCGTCAAAGATCATAAGTACTTAAAGACGTATAAAGAAGCTGTAGCTAGAACGATCAAGGCCGGCGTCGATAGCATCACCGACGATCATCCGGTGTCCAAGGCGGCGATCCAAGACGCTCTTGCGGAAGGACTGCTGACGGAGAACGACTTGGACAACGCGCTGCGCAATACGTTCCGCGTCCGCTTCCGCCTCGGCGAGTTCGATCCGGCGGAGCTGAACCCGTACGCTTCGATCGACGAGTCGAGCATTATGAAACCCGAGCACGCCGCTCTCTCCCGCGAAGCGGTACGCAAAAGCATCGTCCTGCTCAAAAACGACGGCATTCTTCCGCTTCAAGCGAAGAAGCTGAACAAAGCCGCGGTCATCGGACCGCTCGGCGGCATCGTGTACCGCGACTGGTATAGCGGCTCGCTGCCTTATGCGGTTACGCCGCTCGACGGCATCATCGCCAAGCTTGGCGGCAATGCTCGGTCGGTCGCGTTCGCAAGCGGCAGCGACCGGATCAAGCTCAAATCGGAGGCTACCGGTCGTTATGTACGTCTGACCAAAGACGATGCGCCGGCACTTGCGGCTACGGAAGCTTCTGCCAGTGAAGCCGACGTATTCGAAGCGACGGATTGGGGCTGGGATAGCCATACGTTCGTTGCGGAAGCGAACGGTCTCTACTTAACGACCGACGATCGTAAGGTGACGGCCTCCTCCAAGCACATCTGGGAATGGTTCACGAAGGAAGTGTTCCATATGCGCCGGCAGCCCGGCGGCGATACGGTTCGCTTCTCGACCTGGAATGATCGACCGGTAGCGCTAGACTCCGAATCCGATGCGCTTACGGTTCAAGACGGAACGAACGAAGCTGCCGCAGCGTTCTCCATCGAGACAATAACCGACGGCTTGCAGGAAGCGATCCAAGCCGCCCGCGAAGCGGAGACGGCCGTCGTATTCGTCGGCAACCATCCGCTCATCAACGGCAAAGAGACGATCGATCGTCCGGATCTGACGTTGGCGGCCTATCAAGAGAAGCTGATTCAAGAAGTGTATAAAGCCAATCCGAATACGATCGTCGTCATTATTGGCAGCTATCCGTTCGCGATCCCGTGGGTGCAAGAGAACATCCCCGCGATCGTCTACGCTTCGCATGCGGGCCAAGAGCTCGGCCATGCGCTCGCCGACGTGCTGTTCGGCGATTACAATCCGGCTGGACGACTCAATATGACTTGGTATAAGTCAGTCGACCAGCTTGGCGACTTTATGGATTACGACATTATTAAGAGCGAACGCACTTACCAATATTTTGCCGGCACGCCGTTGTATCCATTCGGACACGGTCTTAGCTACGCCCAGTTCAAGTACGAGAAGCTGAACGTGGAGCTTGCTGGCGATCGGGTACTGGTCAGCCTTCGCGTGACGAACGCCAGCCAAGTGGATGGCGAGGAAGTCGTCCAGCTGTATACTCGCGCATTAGCTTCGCGCGTGAAGCGTCCGCTTAAACAGCTGCAGGGCTTCCAACGCGTCTATATCGCCGCCGGCTCATCCGCTGATGTGCGGTTCGAGGTTCCAACCTCCGAGCTTGCGTTCTGGGACGTTACCCGCGACAAGCTGTGTCTGGAAACCGGCGAGTACGCGTTCATGGCCGGTTCATCGTCGGGAGATATCCGCTTAGAAGGCACAATCGCGATTCAAGGCGAGACGATTCCGCCGAGAGATCTGTGCCGCGTGACTCGAGCCGTTAATTACGACGACTACAGCAACGTCTATATGTCCGAGAACACGGAAGGCGGCGACAGCGTTGCCGCTGCCGCCGATGGCGCATGGATCCGGTTCGATGATGTTAAGCTCCATGATGACATCCGGTTTGTCGAGCTTCGTGCTTCCAGCACCGGCGACGCTTCCGTAGACGTGCGGTTGGATTCACCGGACGGCCCTCTTGTCGGCAGCTGCAAGCTGCAGGCAACCGGCGGATGGCAGACGGCAACGTCGGCGATCGAGCCTCATTCCGGCAACCGAAGCGTATACCTGATCATTCATGGCAACGCCAAGCTGGGATGGTTCCGCTTCGGCCGCTAAGAGAGAAGTACAACTTAAAGAATCACTTTCACCAGCCCGGATGCGCCGTGCGGCTCGAGCCTCACGCCTTCCGGGCTCTTGTGCGCTTGCGCGCCTTCTACGGACGCCACGCTGTCAATGCCGCGAAGCACGGCTTGCCAAGGCTTGCCTTCGCCTTCGACTTTGATCTCGATCGTGTTGCCGCTGCGTGTCGCGATAGCGTGCGCGACAGCTTTGCCGTTCAAGTCATGGATCGATGCCGTAGCCGCAGCGTTGTCTTCAAGCTCGAACAGATGGAGCGTTACGTTGTCGGCATAGTCGTAATCCGGACGCTGGTTATTGCTGCCGATCGCGATGAGGGAATTCGGACGTACGAGCAGCGGAATCGAGCTGTAGCCGTGCTTCTCTTCCACCCACTTGCCGCCTTCGATCGTCTTCCCGTCGATCAGGCTCGTCCATCGACCCGATGGAACGTAATACTTGGCGATGCCTTCTTCGTTGAAGATCGGCGCGACGAGCAGTCGTTCGCCCAGCATGTATTGCGTGTCAAGATAACGCGTCGTCGAGTCTTCAGGGAACTCGAGCAGCATGGCGCGCATCATCGGCAAGCCCTTCTCCGTCGCTTCGACCGCGTAGCTGAACAAGTACGGCATTAAGCTGCTCTTAAGCTCCGTGAAGGAGCGAAGCACATCGACGGATTCTTCGTCGAACAGCCATGGCACGCGGTACGTTTCATTGCCGTGCAGACGGCTGTGCGAGCTGAGCATTCCGAACGCGACCCAGCGCTTGTAGATGTCCGCCGGAGCCGTCCGCTCGAAGCCGCTGATGTCGTGGCTCCAGAAGCCGAAGCCGGACAAGCCGAGCGATAAGCCGCCGCGAAGCGTCTCAGCCATCGAGTCGTAGTTCGCGGAGCAGTCGCCGCCCCAGTGAACCGGGAACATCTGGCCGCCTGCCGTAGCCGAGCGGGCGAACAGCATCGCTTCATTTTTCCCGCGATTCTCTTCAAGCACCTCGAACACCGCTTTGTTATAGAGCTGCGTGTAGTAGTTGTGCATTCTCATCGGATCGGAGCCGTCATAGTAGACGACGTCGGTAGGAATGCGCTCGCCGAAGTCGGTCTTGAAGCAGTCGACGCCCATGTCCATGAGACGTTTCAGCTTGTCTTTGAACCACTGAGTCGCAGCCGGATTCGTGAAGTCGACGAGGCCCATGCCCGCCTGCCACATATCCCATTGCCATACGCTGCCGTCCGGTCTGCGGAGCAGATAGCCGTTCTCCATGCCTTCTTGGAACAGCGGGGATTTCTGAGCGATGTAGGAGTTGATCCATACGCAAATTTTGAGCCCGCGGTCCTTCAAGCGGCGAAGCATGCCTTCCGGATCGGGGAACATCGCCTTATCCCACTCGAAGTTGCACCATTCGTACTCCTTCATCCAGAAGCAGTCGAAGTGGAACACGTGAAGCGGAATGCGGCGCTCCGCCATGCCTTCGATGAAGCTGTTGACCGTCGCCTCGTCGTAGTCGGTCGTGAACGACGTCGTCAGCCACAAGCCGAACGACCAAGCCGGCGGAAGCGCAGGCTTGCCGGTCAGCTTCGTGTAGTTGTTCAGGACGTCCTTGAGCGTCTCGCCGCCGACGATGAAATATTCGAGCGATTCGCCCGGCACGCTGAAGCCGACTTTGGAGACGACCTCGGACGCGACTTCGAACGAGACCCGCTCCGGATGGTTGACGAATACGCCGTAGCCGTTGCTAGACAAGTAGAACGGCACGTTCTTATACGCTTGCTCGCTGCTCGTCCCGCCGTCCTCGTTCCAAGAATCGACGACTTGTCCATTCTTCACGAACGGAGTGAACCGCTCTCCGAGGCCGTAAATTTGTTCGCCGACGCCTAGGTCGAGCATCTCTCGGAAGTACGGCGTTCCGTCTACGTCTTTAATGTAAGCGGCGGCTTTGTGCGCCGTTCCCGTCAGCTTGCGTCCGTTATAAGCGAAAGTCAGCCCCCAAGAAGGCGTCTTGCGGATCGTAGCGGTAAGGCTGCCTGTCGTTAGGGTCGCATGCTCATCCGTCTGACCGGTCTTCACGTTAACGCTTGCGTCCTCGTTGATTTCGAAATTCGGTCCGGGCTGTCTAGCGCCCGCATGGTGAATCCAACGAACGCGGATCACGTCTTCCATCGGAGAGCTGATTTCCGCCGTAAGCAACGTTCCGTTAAGCGTATCGCCTTTAATTCTGATCGGTTTAACCGCGCTGTATGCCGTCAGCATCCCGTTCGATTCGCGAACCTCGCGAACGTCGACCGGATTCTGAAGCTCGACGCCTTTGCGCGTCTGCCAATAACCGTCCGTAAATTTCACCTGAATTCCCCCAATCAGCATAATAAGCTTTCATGCTATAATGATATTGTCTTTATTCCGTTACTTCTGCGCGAAATTTGCTCATTATTAACATGATTTTGACTTCATTCACAGACAAGCGAGGTGCGAATCGCCTTCCATGAATAAATCGCTGCTCAAAGAAGAGCGCAGGCACGGCACGCCGGTCTACCCTGTCAGCTTGTACGAGATTACGTGCTCGCCCGACCATCCGCTGCTGGACCTTCATTGGCACGACGAGCTTGAGTTTCTGCTCGTTACGGAAGGACGCGCCTCCTTCCGCGTCGATGCGAACGATTATGAATTGAGCGCCGGGGAAGCGATCTTCGTGAACTCCGGCCTGCTGCATTCCGGCT
>Ga0065721_10006053_pt1 | contig 14391 bp, 10 predicted proteins | sample Mesricmetagenome_FD_59108 | JGI IMG/M metagenome (GOLD analysis project Ga0065721, IMG submission 59108) | Mesophilic microbial community from rice straw/compost enrichment Sample: eDNA_1 v2 (version 2) | ecosystem: Engineered > Solid waste > Grass > Composting > Bioreactor | place: USA: Davis... | reverse complement strand
GCCCGGGAATAGTGCCGACAACCCGGTAAAATGCTGGGGCGCCACGACTGTGGTGCCCTACTTCAAGCGGGGACGCCCGCACGCGGAATCCGTGGCCGCCGCTCAGGCCGCCACTCAACGTGGAGCCACGACGTGAGCACCGAGCAATGTTTTCTTCCTTCATCCGAACGGCAGCCCGTGATTCGGGTGATCCCCATGCCCAAGGACGCCAATCTTCACGGCGACGTGTTCGGTGGCTGGATCATGGCTCAAGTGGACATCGCGGGCTCCATTCCCGCCACCCGGCGCGCCGGCGGGCGCGTGGCCACCGTGGCAGTCAACGCCTTTGTCTTCAAGCAGCCGGTCTTCGTTGGAGATCTGCTCAGTTTCTACGCAGACATCGTTAAAGTAGGCCGGACGTCGATCACCGTATCGGTGGAGGTCTACGCCGAACGACATAGGCAGCAGGACGAGGTTGTGAAAGTCACCGAGGCCAGTCTGACCTACGTCGCAACGGATGAGAATCGCCGCAGCCGGCCGCTGCCCCCCGTCTGAAGCAGAGGAGTCCCATGGCGGATCAAGAAGTCAACGTCGTGGCCCAGCCGGTGAATATTCCCCGCCGGCTCGACCCTGAAGACGCCCAACATGCGCTGCAAGAACTTCAAAGCATCCTGAAGCGGCAGGAGGTCGTTGAGGCACTCACCCAGCGCCAGGAAGAAGAAGAAGGCGAGCCTGCGAACCTGCTTGAAGGTCTGCTGCACCGCCAGCACGAGAACGAGATCCGGGCGATCATCAACGATCTGCACCCGTCTGATATTGCGTTCATCCTGGAATCCCTGCCGGTCCATGAACGGCAAGCCGTCTGGCAACTCGTGTCTCCGGAGCACGATGCGGACGTGCTGCTGGAAGTCGAGGACTGGGTCAGGGAATCACTCATCGAGTCGATGGATCGCGAAGATCTCGTCGCGGCAGCCGAACACATGGATGCCGACGAAATCGCGGACCTCGCCGCAGATTTGCCACCTGACGTCGTTGCCGAAGTCCAGAAGGGCTTGACTGACCAAGAGCGCGCCCAGCTGCTCGAAGCTATGGGCTATCCCGAGGGCACCGTAGGCGCCATCATGGACTTCGAGATGGTCCGTGTGCGCGAGGACGTCACGCTGGAAGTCGTATTGCGATACCTTCGCCGCCTGCAAGAGCTGCCTGACCACACGGATCAAATCTTCGTTGTCGATCGCCAGGACCGCCTGCAGGGTACGCTTCCCATCAGTGTGCTGTTGGTGAGCGAACCGGATGCATTGGTGTCAGACACCATGCTCACTGAATACCTTAGCCTCACTCCCTTGGATTCAGACGCGGATGCAGCAGGTGCTTTCGAGCGCTATGACCTGGTTTCCGCGCCCGTCACCGACGACCAAGGTCGCTTGATCGGGCGCGTCACCATCGCAGAGGTGGTGGATGTAATCCAGGAAGACTCACAAGAACAGGAACTATCTCGCGCCGGTCTGCAGGAAGAAGATATCTTCGCACCGGTTCGCACCGCCCTTCGTAACCGCACACCCTGGCTGCTGGTCAACCTGATGACCGCCGCCACCGCCTCGCTGGTCGCTTCACGCTTCGAGGCGACCGTGAGCCAAATCGTGATCCTGGCCTTCCTGATGTCGATCGTGGCTGGTATTGGGGGCAACTCGGGCAATCAAACAATGACCATGGTCATCCGGGCAATGGCGGTCGGCCGGGTGTCGGGCAGCAATGTCTGGCATCTGGTGCGGCGCGAGCTCCAGGTGACGTTCCTCGTAGGAACCTGTGGTGGCCTTATTGCCGCCGGCTTTGCCTGGATCTTTTCAGGCTCGTTACCGGTGGCACTGGTCATGATGGCCGCCATCATTGGCAATATGCTCATCGGTGCAGTGCTGGGCGTCATCATTCCCACCCTCCGGGTGCGCTTTGGCAAGGATCCCGCAGTGGGGTCCTCTGTCCTGCTCACGTTTGCCACCGACTCTCTGGGGTTCTTCCTGTTTCTCAGCCTGGCCACGCTCTTCCTGCTGTAAGAACCATTTCATCGTAGACATAAAAAAACCGACGTAAAAATACGCCGGTTTTTCGTGGTGCCGCTGATCCCCTGAGCAGGGTCTTTGACTGTGGACAGCCCCCGGGCAGAGCCGGAGACTGCGAGCGAGATGGATCAGCTCAGGCGGCCATGGCACTGTTTGTACTTCTTGCCACTCCCGCAAGGACACGGCTCATTGCGGCCTACCTTGGGAACCGCCGACCCATCGGCCAATGCGCCCCCGGCAGCCGTTTCATTGAGCCCTAGATCTTCGCCGCTCAAGGCCTTGTCATAGTCGGAATGATGATAACGCACATTAGCAGGCGCCTCTTGCTCGGCAGGCTCTTCCACCTGCTCCGGTGTCTGTACGCGGACCATCAAGAGGACTCGCACGACGTCATTGCGAACGCGGTCGAGCATCTCGGAGAACAAGACGAAGGCTTCGCGCTTGTACTCCTGCTTGGGATCACGTTGCGCATAACCGCGCAAGTGGATGCCCTGTCGCAGATGATCCAGTGCCTGCAGGTGCGCGCGCCAATGGGTATCGATCGACTGCAAGAGTACGGAACGCTCAAAGGGCGCCCACGCTTCGCGGCTCACCAATTCGACCTTGGACTCGTACACATGCTTGGCCTGGACCATGATTCGTTCGAGCAAATCGTCGTCCGTGAGCTCAGGCTCTTTCTCGAGCATCTCCGTGAGTGGCATCACGATGCCCCAATCCGCCTCCAATGTGGATTGCAAGGCAGGTACGTCCCACTGATCCTCGACGGAGCCTTCCGGCACGAATTGGCGGAAGCGTTCGGTAATGGCCGCCTCGATCAGGCCACGAACCGTATCGCCGACATCGCTTGCCTCGAGCACTTCATTGCGCTGGGCATAGAGGACCTTGCGCTGGTCGTTGGCCACATCATCGTATTCGAGCAGCTGCTTCCGAATATCAAAGTTCCGGGCCTCGACCTTGCGCTGTGCGGACTCGATGGAGCGCGATACCATGCGTGCCTCGATCGGCTCGCCTTCTGGCAGCTTCAGGCGTTCCATGATCGCGCGCACACGATCACCCGCAAAAATGCGCATCAGCGGATCTTCAAGCGACAGATAGAAACGCGAGGAACCTGGGTCGCCCTGGCGCCCGGCACGACCGCGCAGCTGATTGTCGATACGGCGGGATTCATGGCGCTCGGTACCGATGATACGCAAGCCCCCCGCCTTCTTCACGGCTTCGTTGGCAGGCGCCCATTCCGCGCGGATCGTCTCGATGCGCTGGGTTTTCTGGTCCTCGGACAAGCTGTCGTCTTTGCGGACCAGATCGATCATCTTATCGACACTGCCGCCCAACACAATGTCAGTACCCCGGCCGGCCATATTGGTGGCAATGGTGATTCGGCCTGGTTTGCCGGCTTCGGCCACGATCTCGGCTTCACGCGCGTGCTGCTTGGCATTGAGCACTTCGTGAGGCAGCCCGTGCTGCTTGAGCATGTGGGAGAGGCGCTCGGAGTTCTCAATGCTGGTTGTTCCCACCAGAACAGGCTGGCCGCGTTCGTGGCAATCGCGAATATCAGCCAGGATGGCGTTGTACTTCTCGGCATCCGTCTTGTAGACCTGGTCGTTCTGATCGATACGGATCATCGGACGATTGGTCGGGATCAGAACGGTCTCGAGACCGTAGATCTGCTGGAACTCATACGCTTCGGTATCCGCTGTACCCGTCATGCCCGCCAGCTTCTCGTACATACGGAAGTAGTTCTGGAAGGTGATGGATGCAAGCGTCTGGTTCTCGTGCTGGATTTGCACGCCTTCCTTGGCCTCGACGGCTTGGTGCAGGCCATCCGACCAACGACGGCCGACCATCAGGCGGCCGGTGAATTCATCAACAATAATGACTTCGCCGTTCTGCACCACGTACTGCTGGTCGCGGAAGAACAGGTGGTGCGCACGAAGGGCCACCATGAGATGGTGGACCAGCGTGATGTTTCGCGGCTCATAGAGCGACTCGCCTTCGGGCAGCAAGCCGTGCTGGACCAGGAGGCGCTCGGCCTTTTCATGGCCGGCTTCGGAAATATGGACTTGCTGGCCCTTTTCATCGACCCAAAAGTCGCCTTCGGGCTCAGGTTCCTGGGGCTTGGGTTCAGCGGCCATGCGTTGAAGCATCGGCGCGATGGCGTTCATGCGACGGTACAGCTCGGTGTTGTCTTCCGCCTGCCCCGAAATGATTAGAGGCGTACGCGCTTCGTCGATCAGGATGGAGTCGACCTCGTCGACGATCGCGAAATAAAGCGCGCGCTGACGTCGGTCTTCCGAGCGATACTCCATATTGTCGCGCAGGTAATCGAAGCCAAACTCGTTGTTCGTACCGTAAGTGATATCGGCGCGATACGCTTCGATCTTCTCTTCGTTGGGCTGCTGGGGTACCACGACCCCAACCGAGAGCCCAAGGAAGTTATACAGGCGGCCCATCCATTCAGCATCTCGACGCGCCAGGTAATCATTGACCGTCACGACGTGCACGCCTTTGCCCGCCAGCGCATTCAGATAGACGGGCAGCGTAGCAGTCAGTGTTTTGCCTTCGCCCGTACGCATTTCGGCAATCTTGCCGTTATGCAGGGCAATCCCACCCAACATCTGCACGTCGAAATGACGCATGCCAAACACGCGTTTGCTTGCCTCGCGTACCACTGCGAACGCTTCCGGCAACAAATCGTCGAGCTTGACTCCTTGTTCCAGCCGTTGCCGAAACTCACCGGTCTTGGCCCGGAGCTGATCGTCGCTCAGCGCCGCGAATTGCGGCTCGAGAGAATTGATCTGGGTGACCCGACGACGATACTCCTTGAGTATGCGATCGTTACGACTGCCGAAAAGCGCTTTTAACAGGGATACCATTCTTGTGCCGTCGTTGGCCCGCGCGAGTCGACCCGGCGGGCGTTTAGTAATAGTTTGATGGGCGAAAGGCCGCCCGCAATAAACGATACAGTTTAACGCAGCTCCGTGTCACTCGCGGAAGACGCTACGACCTCGGTAGAAGGCTCCTTCATTTGCGCTTCCACCACATCCAACGGCGCGCCGGCAACCGGGTGATCGGAATCGGAATCGCCCATGAACAGGGTGGGATCCAAGGGGTGGCCGGCGACACGCACTTCAAAATGCAGATGGGCACCCGTACTCTTTCCGGTTGACCCTACACGCGCGATCTGCTGGCCCTTGGTGACCAGCTCACCCACCTTCACTGAAATGGAAGACGCATGCGCATACCGGGTCAACATCCCGTTGCCATGATTGATTTCGACGGTCTTGCCATAACCTGGGAGATATCGGGCCTCGGTCACTACCCCCGCCGATGCAGCAAAGATCGGGGTCCCGCGTGGCGCTGAGAAATCCAGGCCTTCATGCATGGCATGCCGACCGGTGATCGGATGTCGGCGCCATCCATACGAGGATGACAGATACGGATAGTCGATGGGACGTGCCGAAGGTACGGCCTCCTTCATGCCCTTGCGCTGGGTCATGATGACATCCAGCATTTCCAGCCGCTCTGCGCCGGAGGCGAGTGCGCGTTCCAACGCGTCCAGTTCGCGCCCCAACGACTCCGCCGTAGCAGTGTCCGATAGAGCAAACTGCAAATCAGGATTCACCTCGGCGAACGACTGCTGCAAGGCCGCATGAACTTCGGGATCGGTGTAGACGACTCCGGCAGCATCCGCGACACGATGACCCAACGCTTCGAGGGCGAACAGCCGGGCCTGCAGATCGCCCACCTTGGCTGCCAGCAGGCTGACGTTTTGACGGATGTAGCCTGCTTCGCGACGCGCCTCTGACAGGTCGAGCGCGACGGACTCGCCCGGCTGGCCAGATGACTCATGAAAATGGGACTGCATCCATGCACCGGCCACCGCCGATACGGCCATGGCCACGCCGGCTGACGCCGCAATAAGCAGGTACCGCAAAACTTTGGCGGTAGAATGATTTGAAACGCTACCCATATTTGGTTATTCCGGATTGAACACGACCCTTACACGCACCCAACGGATGCGCAGGAAGCCGACAATACAAGCAAATCGGCCCGCCACCCAGGCTTTGCAATGGCTCGAAACCGATGAAATGGGATCGAGCGTATTGGCGCGTGCAAAAAACCTGATCGACGCGGAAAGTGTCATACGCCGGGCACTTCCCCCGGTGCTGGCTTTCAGCTGTCGGGTGGCCGACATAGACAGACAACGCATTACGGTGGCAGTTCCCGCTGCCGCGCATGCAACGCGTTTACGCCAGCTCACCCCGACCCTGCTGCGCGCCTTGCACAGCCGTGGCTGGAACCTTACCGAGATGGATATCAGGGTACAAGCGGGCTTGGCAGCTGCCGTAAGGCAACCGCCACGTCGGGAAATACTGCCTCTCGACAGGCAAGCCCTAAGACACTTCCAGGACTTGCAGAAGAACGTCGAACCAGGGCCCCTGGCTGATGCCATTGAACGCCTGCTGACGCATCATGGGGCCAAACGGCCTTAAAAAGGCGTAACCCCACGAACGAAGAGGGTCGCTGTCTGCAGCGACCCTTCGATCAATATAACCGAACGGTTGAGAGGAAGGCCGGACGCTTCGTCAGGCGAATTTCCACTCGTAGTCGAATGCTTTGGGAGCGGTTTCCAGCGAATCGTAGCTCACCAGCTCCCAGGCATCCTGTTGGGCCAACAGCGTCCTCGCCAGTTGGTTGTTCAGGCCGTGGCCCGATTTGCAGGCGACGTAATGCGCCACCAGCGGATGACCGATCAGATATAGGTCTCCAATCGCGTCAAGAATCTTGTGCTTCACGAATTCGTCTTCAAAGCGCAGGCCGTCCGCGTTCAGGACACGGTACTCGTCCATGACGATGGCGTTATCGAGGCTACCGCCCCGCGCCAAGCCGGCGGCCCGAAGCGCCTCGACCTCGCTGGCAAACCCGAATGTACGGGCCCGGGCGATGGTCTTGACGTAGGAATCCTTCTCGAAGTCGACCTTCGCGAAATTCGCCGTCGAATCGATGGCCGGGTGCTTGAAGTCGATGGAAAACGACAGGGCAAACCCATTGTACGGTTCGAGGCGCGCCCACTTGGCATCCTTCCCCTCGCCTTCACGGACTTCGACCGGCTTCAAAACGCGAAGAAACTTCTTTGGAGCGGCTTGCTCCTGCAGCCCCGCGCTACGCAAGAGATAAACAAATGTCCCCGCACTGCCGTCCATGATCGGCACTTCTTCAGCCGTCAGATCGACATGCAGATTGTCTACACCGAGGCCGGCCAATGCCGACATCAAGTGCTCGACTGTCGAAACAATGACGCCGTCCTTCTGCAACACGGACGCGAGGCGTGTATTGCCGACATTGTCGGCACGCGCCGGAATCGCCACGACCTGCGGCAAATCCACACGATGAAAAACGATGCCGGTATTCGGAGCGGCGGGGCGGAGAGTGATCTCGACCCGACGCCCCGAATGCAGGCCCACGCCCTTCGTGGAAATCGTCTTCTGTATGGTTCGTTGTCGTAGCATTGTTCGGCGACTGCGATCTGCTCGCGCTATGTTGTTATTGGACGGCCTTATTGTAACCGGTATGCGGGTATACCACTAAAAATCTTGTGTTTCAATCGACTGCACCCCTATAAAGCAAAAACCGTACCGTGAAACACCAGGCAAGGCCTTGCTACGTGTTCACATCCTTAGGTTACCCAACGTAATTACGCATCGGAAACCAAGACGCACTTCCCCGGGGAAAGAGAAGTGCGTCGAGGGGATTCCGGTGTCGCCATGGGCTCAGGCGTTGAACGCCCTCACCCTTGCACCTGGCATCTCACCGGGCATGTGAAGGAACTTGCAACGCCTTAGTCTGCCTGTTTACGCAGGAAAGCCGGAATATCGTAGTGGTCCATGCCTGCTGTCTCTAGTGCGCGGACCTGGGCCGAAGCCTGGCTACGGGGATTACGGAAGACGGACGGAACGTCGAGGTCTTGCGACTGTACGGGGAAATCGTCCGTACCGGTACGCACGACTTCAGCGTTGTTCTGCACCAGCTGCGGGCGGGCATTCTTACGGCCTAGGCCTGTAGCGACCACAGTGACGCGCAGGTTTTCGCCCATGGACTCATCGTAAGCCGTACCGAAGATGACGGTCGCGTCTTCAGCAGCGTAACTGCGAATGGTATCCATGATTTCGCGCGTCTCGCGCATCTTCAGCGAACGGCTGGCCGTAATGTTGACCAACATGCCGCGAGCGCCATGCAAGTCCACGCCTTCCAGCAGCGGGCAAGCAATCGCCTTTTCTGCGGCAACACGTGCACGATCGGCGCCCGAAGCCACCGACGTACCCATCATTGCCTGGCCTTGTTCGCCCATGATGGTCTTCACGTCTTCGAAGTCGACGTTCACATTGCCTTCGACGTTAATGATTTCGGCGATACCCGCGCACGCATTGTGCAGGACGTCGTCAGCAGACTTGAAGCAATCTTCCTGCGTCGCGTCTTCATCGAGCAGGTCATACAAGTTCTCGTTCAGCACGACGATGAGTGAGTGAACGTGACGCGACAGATCGGCAATGCCTTCCTCGGCCATGCGCATGCGCTTGGAACCTTCGAACGCAAACGGTTTGGTCACGACACCCACCGTCAGAATGCCCAGTTCCTTCGCCACTTCTGCAACAACGGGACTCGCACCCGTACCCGTGCCACCGCCCATGCCGGCGGTGATGAAGACCATGTGAGCGCCGTTGAGCGCCGCACGGATTTCTTCCCTGGCGGTTTCTGCTGCGGCACGGCCCTGTTCGGGTTTTGCGCCGGCGCCCAGGCCAGTGCGGCCAAGGCGGATCTGGACCGGGGCTTGGGATGCTGCCAATGCTTGCGCATCAGTGTTGCAGCAAATGAATTCCACACCCTGGACGCCAGAATTGATCATATGTGCGACCGCATTTCCACCGGCTCCCCCTACGCCCACGACCTTGATGACGGTCCCGTTCGCGTTCGTGTCGAGCATTTCAAAGTTCATCATGATTGGACTCCTTCACATATCCGTATTGCGATCAAGTTTCGATTCCCCAGTTACTGCCTTGTTGTTATGTGGTCGCGCCTCAAACAAAGTGCCAGCCGGGCTCGCACCTCGTTTGAAACCCGCCCACGGACGAGTCGAACCTACTCGTCCATAGGGTCATTCTTCGACCCTAATTCATGAACCACTCTTTCATGCGCGCCAGCAAAGTGGCGAAACTGCCTTTCTGCTGGGCCACCTTCTTCCCCCGCGCACGCTGCAGACGGGCCTCTTGTAGAAGTCCCATCACAGTGGAAAATCTCGGGTTGTGCATGACATCGGCCAAACTGCCTTCATAAGCCGGAATTCCGACACGCACCGGTTTCAGGAACACATCTTCCGCAAGCTCGACAATGCCCGGCAACAGCGCAGTGCCGCCGGTCAGGACTACGCCCGACGCGAGCAAGTCCTCGTAGCCAGACTCACGGATGACCTGTTGAACAAAACCAAACAACTCTTCAACCCGGGGCTCAATGACCGCCCCCAGGGCTTGACGCTTAACTTGACGATTGGGCCTGTCTCCGAGGCCCGGTACTTCGATCAACTCGTCGGGATTCACCAACACCTGCTTGGCGATCCCATAGCGCAACTTGATCTCCTCCGCATCCGGCGTCGGGGTGCGCAGCATGGCAGCGATATCGCTGGTGATCTGATCGCCCGCGATCGGCACCACTGCCGTATGACGGATGGCACCATTGGTGTAGATGGCGACATCCGTCGTTCCGCCGCCGATATCCACCAGCACAACCCCCAGCTCCTTTTCGTCAGAAGTGAGGCAAGCCATGCTCGAGGCCAGCGGTTGCAAGATCAGGTCCTGGACCTCGAGCCCGCAACGACGCACGCACTTCACGATGTTCTGTGCAGCGCTGACAGCGCCCGTCACGATGTGGACCCGCACTTCCAATCGAAGGCCGCTCATGCCGATGGGCTCGCGAATGTCCTCCTGCGAATCGACGATGAACTCCTGCGTCAGCACGTGGAGCACCTGCTGGTCCGTGGGAATGTTCACCGCCTTGGCCGTCTCGATGACGCGAGCAACATCGGTGGCTGTGACCTCCTTGTCTTTCACCGCCACCATGCCGCTGGAGTTGAAACTCGTGATATGGCTGCCGGCAATTCCTGTATAGACTTCGCGGATCTTGCAATCGGCCATCAACTCCGCTTCTTCCAGGGCCCGCTGGATCGAATTGACCGTCGATTCGATATTGACGACGACGCCCTTGCGCATGCCGCGAGACTCGTGCTGCCCCAAGCCGAGCACTTCGAAACGCCCTTCCGGCAAAATTTCGGCGACGACGGCCACCACCTTGCTGGTACCGATATCGAGTGCAACGATCAGATCCTTGATGTCACGGGTCATAATTTTCTATTTGCTCGGAGTAGAAGTGACAGGCGCCAGCGTGATGGCGAAACCGTTCGGATAGCGCAAGTCGGCAGAGGCAATGCTCCGNCCGTTNAGGCTTTGTGCCAGTCGNGGCCATGCCTCGACGAAACGTTCAATTCGTGCTGCAAACGGCAATGCNCCCGAGCGGCCATGTGGGTCGGCAATATCAGCTGCCGGATCGCGGCCCAGGTTCAAGCGAATGCCGTCCGACAAGGTGACTTCCCAGGCATAGCGCGGGCTCAATGTCAGTTCGTTGATACGCAACTGCAGCGGCGCAAACCAGCGGGCGACCTCGGCGTAGCGTTGGACGACCAGGCGCTCGGAGTCCTCGGGGCCCCGCAACTGCGGCAGCACCGCGTCTGGCGGCAAGTCACCGGCGTAGGCAGAGAACGCTTCGCCCCAGGTGTTGATCATTTCATTCTCGTTCCACAAGGCCAGCGGTTGATGCTCTTCCACGTAGACCGTCAGCGCATTGGGCCAGACACGCTGCACCCGGGCATGTCGCACCCACGGAGTGGTCTCGATCAATTTGCGTGCCTCGTGCAAGTCGATGAAGAAGAAATTGCCACGCAGTTTGTCCTTGATGGTTTCGTTTACGCTGGATGCGGTCACGAAGCGCAACTCGCTTTCATCTTCTGCAGCCGCCAGACGAATGGAGGAAATGGTGAAGTAGGGACGCTGAGCCACCCAATAGATCGCTCCCAGCAACAACGCGGCCACTGCCAGCACTGCCAGCGAGTTCGCGATGAAGTTGATGAGACGAGCGTCCTGGAACACCGAGACCTCCTATTTAGCGACCGGGCCGTGCACCTTGCACGACGCAGTTTCAAGAATCGCCAGACACAGCTCCGCGTAGCTCATGCCGGCGGCACGTGCGCTCATCGGCACCAGCGAATGGCTGGTCATGCCGGGCGATGTGTTCATTTCAAGCAACCAGGGTTGTCCCTGTTCATCCAACATGAAGTCGGCACGGCCCCAGCCTTCGCAACCCAATGCGCGGTAGGCCAGCTCCGCCAATTGCTGAATCTTTTGGGTCAACTCAGCATCGATGTCCGCCGGGCAGACATAACGCGTGTCATCCGACAGGTACTTGTGCTCGTAGTCGTAATTGCCGCCGGGAGCGATGATCTCGACGATGGGCAGGGCGCGCGCTTCGGCCCCTTTGCCCAAGACCGGCACGGTGAGCTCACGTCCGCGAATAAACTGTTCTGCCAGGACTTGCTCATCGAATCGGGCGGCCATCTCATAAGCGGCCGGCAACGCTGCCTGTTGATCGACCTTCGTAATACCCAGGGTAGAGCCCTCATGTGGCGGCTTGATCATGAGCGGCCATCCCAGAGCGGCTGCCTGGGGCAGATCTTCGCGACCATGAAGCACGGTGAATCCCGGTGTGGGCAAGCCATGCTGCAGCCAGACTCGTTTGGTCATCATCTTGTCCATGGCCAGGCTCGACGCCATGGGCCCGCTACCCGTGTAGGGCAAACCCATAAGCTCAAGGGCGCCCTGTATTGTGCCGTCTTCACCATAGCGGCCGTGCAGGGCAATGAAGACGCGGTCGAACCCAGCATTGATGAGATCCACCAAGGTATAACGGCCCGTATCGAACAGATGGGCATCGATATTTGCGCTGCGCAGCGCCTCGTACACCCCCTGCCCTGACATCAGGGACACGTCCCGCTCGGCTGACTTGCCGCCGTACAACACGCCCACCCGACCGAATTGCGCGCTCATGCTTCCTCTCCCAACACGGCCGGCACGCGGCTGATGGAGCCCGCACCCATGATCACAATGACGTCGCCATCGCGGGCAAAATCGCGAATGGCTTGCGGCAGCTCGGCCACATCTTCAACGAAGACCGGCTCCACTCGACCGGCAACCCGCAAGGCCCGCGCCAGTGAACGGCCATCGGCCGCGACCAAGGGCTGCTCTCCCGCGGAATAGACTTCGGTCAAAAGAACCGCATCGGCCGTACCAATGATGCGCACGAAGTCCTCGAAGCAGTCGCGCGTACGCGTGTAGCGGTGCGGCTGGAACGCCAGCACGATGCGACGCCCGGGCCAGGCGCCCCGCGCTGCCGCCAGCGTTGCCGCCATTTCATTGGGGTGGTGACCATAGTCATCCACTACTGTGTAGCGACCACCACCATGCGCGGCCGACACCTCGAAGTCGCCCACGATGCTGAAACGACGCCCGACACCTGTGAAGGTTTCAAGCGCCGCCGCAATGCTGGCATCGGACACCCCGAGTTCAGTCGCGACCGCGATCGCAGCCAGTGCATTAAGCACGTTATGACGGCCCGGCAAGTTGAGCATTACCGACAGCGGCGGCAGTGCCCCCGTCGCCCCATGTCGCTCGACATCGAAACACATTGACGTGCCTTCAGCACGTACGTTACGCGCCATGACCTGCGCATCATTATCGATTCCGTACGTCGTGACCGGACGCGACACGAAGGGAATGATCTCCCGCACATTGGGATCGTCATTGCACAGGATCGCCGATCCATAGAACGGCAGGCGCTGCGTGAATTCCACGAAGGCGCTCTTAAGCCGGGCCACATCATGGCCGTAAGTGTCCATATGATCGACATCGATATTCGTGATGATCGCCATAACGGGCAGCAAATTCAGGAAGGACGCATCCGATTCATCGGCCTCGACCACGATGAACTCGCCCTGGCCCAANCGGGCATTGGCNCCGGCCGAATTGAGACGCCCGCCGATNACGAANGTGGGATCGAGCCCACCGGCAGCCAACACACTNGCAACCAAGCTTGTGGTGGTCGTCTTGCCGTGCGTGCCGGCGATGGCGATACCGCGCTTCAAGCGCATCAGCTCCGCCAGCATCAGCGCCCGGGGAACGACCGGAATGCGTGCGGCGCGCGCCGCAAGTACCTCGGGATTGTCAGCAGCAACGGCCGACGAAACTACGATTGCGCCCACGCCCTTCACGTTCTCGGCGCTATGTCCGATTACGACCTTGGCACCGAGCTTTTCAAGACGGCGGGTGACGACAGATGCCTGAAGGTCCGAGCCGCTGATGGCATACCCCAGGTTAAGCAGCACCTCTGCGATGCCGCTCATGCCAGAACCGCCTATTCCAACGAAATGTATGCTTTGAATCCGGTGTTTCATGATGTTCTCCGCGCCACTTGCTCGCAGGCATCGGCAATCAATTGCGTCGCCGACAGACAAGCATGCTCATGAGCATGCAGCGCGACTTCCTTTAAAGCATCCCGTTCGAGCGAAGCCAACCACTTCGCGAGCCACTCCGCCGTGAACTCAGGCTGCTTTCTTAACCACGCGCCCTTGCAGTCTGCGAGGTAGCGGGCGTTTGCTGTTTGATGGTCGTCAATGGCATGCGGCAGGGGCACGAACAAGGCAGCCACACCCGCTGCAGCGACCTCCGCCACAGTCATGGCGCCTGCCCTGCAAATCACCACATCAGCCTGCGCGTAAGCCTCTGCCATGTTGTTGATGAAGGCCACACAATTCGCTTCAATACCATGCTCGCGATAGCGCTCTTCCAATTTCTCGATGTGTTGGGCTCCTGCCTGGTGCGTGACGACCGGACGCACCGACGGCTCCATCCGTGCCAGCGCTTGCGGCACAACTTCATTCAGAACTGACGCCCCGAGGCTCCCCCCCACTACGAGCACGCGCAGCGGCCCGGAGCGCGCGCCATAGCGCTCTGCGATCGACGGCAAGGCCGTGAAAGCGGGTCGTACGGGATTACCGACCATCAGGGCACCGTGCAAGGCACCGGGGAAGCCGGCCAACACCTTGCGTGCGAACCGAGCAAGCCACCGGTTGGCAGTCCCGGCCACGGCATTCTGCTCGTGCACCACGAGAGGAACGCCCGCCATACGCGCCATGAGACCACCCGGAAACGCCACGTACCCGCCCATACCGAGCACCACGTCAGCGCGGGAGTGGGAG
>Ga0065721_10006353_pt1 | contig 14393 bp, 14 predicted proteins | sample Mesricmetagenome_FD_59108 | JGI IMG/M metagenome (GOLD analysis project Ga0065721, IMG submission 59108) | Mesophilic microbial community from rice straw/compost enrichment Sample: eDNA_1 v2 (version 2) | ecosystem: Engineered > Solid waste > Grass > Composting > Bioreactor | place: USA: Davis... | reverse complement strand
TGTCAGAACAGATTTCATATAAAGGTTTAAATAAAAAATAAAAGACAAACTTCCTGCCATCCGGGCTACGATGTTGCGAAAAACGTGTTAAGCCTCATTTATAATGAGTGAATTGTACAAGGGATTGTATAGGCCGTGTTAGATTTTCATTAAAACTAATTGGCATATTTTCTGAGCGCTGAAAGAAAACAAATCACCATGAAATACTTACTATGTGGATTCGCTTGTGTTTTTTTTGCCACAATGACCTGGTCGCAGGATAGTGATAAAGGTTCAGACCCTGGCGAATGGCTGGAGTCGAAGAATTTTATTTTTAAGGCCGAAACAGTGACTCCTTCCCGCGGGCGGGTTCGTCAATTAAACTCACCCTATGATTTGGTGGTAAAACCTGATACGGTTACAGCTTTTCTTCCCTATTTCGGCCGTGCTTATGTAGCACCCATTGATCCCTCTCAAGGCGGCATTAAGTTTACCACGTCCGAGTTTGACTATGAACTTAAAAAAGGAAGGAAAAAGAATTGGGAAGTGACGATCAAACCCAGCGGAGCACAGGATGTACAATATCTCTATCTGACCGTATATGATAATGCGAGGGCGACATTGCGCGTTGTAACCGTGAACCGCCAGCCTATATCCTTTAGCGGCACAGTGGAAGAAGGTACAGCAGCTAAAAAAGGTTTTTAAAATGAGGTAAAATAAAAAGAGACACCCGGCGGATGTCTCTTTTTATTTAAAAGAATGTTCAGCCTTATTTGATCACGCCGCAGCCAATTCTTGAACCGGCATTACCTGTGGGTTGTGTGGTAAAATCATCCACGCCACCATGTACCATTAGTGCTTTGCCCAGGATATTCTTGTCCGGAGTTCCTCCCAGGGTCCACAGATCTGTATCAAGGGTGAGGCTTCCTTTACCTTTTGCATCCAGCTTTACATTGCCGATATCGCCTAAATGAAAACTGCCTGAACCCCATTTACCGTGTTGGGCGTTGGTTGGATTCCAGTGGCCATGCGCCATTTTGCCATTATCGCCACAATCGCCGTGTTCGTGGATATGTACGGCAACTTCTTTACCGGCTTTTGCCTCGCAGGTAATCTCGAGGGTCATTTTCACTTTTCCATTATTAGACTCAAATTTGGCCAGCCCGCTTAAGGTGGTATCAGGATAAGTAGCACTTAACACTGCTTCAGCTTTGTCCACCATCGCTACTGATGCGGTATCACTCCCACTGCCTGCATTCATATGTGCATCATGCCCTGTAGTTGTTGTGGTGTCACCCGCGCTGTCGGTTTTGCTTTCGTTGTTACAGGCGGAGACAAGCAGGGACAACATCAGCGTTGCGGTCATGAACCTTGTAATGGTAATTCTTTTCATTGTATATGATTTTGGTTAAATAGAATCTCTAATGCGTTACTCCAAAAACCTTACCGTTTCAAAACACATCCGGATTTCCTTTGCCCGGTATCATCCCAGCACAGGTTTTGCATGGTGATCAAATGTACACACTCGTAATTTAAAAAAGATAATATCGTCGGCTGATTGGCTTTATCTTCGCCGCCACTAATTTGAAAGCATGGCATTACTGGAAAAGCATTTGTACGTAAAAAGGTCAACCATTCCTGCATCAGGCAAGGGTTTGTTTACAAAAGTATTTATTCCCAAAGGAACCCGTATCGTTGAATACAAAGGCAGGATGACCACCTGGAAAGAAGTAAATCACCAGGATGGGAAAAATGGTTATATCTATTATATCGACAGGAATCATGTAATTGATGCCAGTACTTATCAGAAGGCATTAGGACGTTTCGCCAACGATGCGCAGGGATTGCAAAAAGTGAAAGGCGTCAGGAATAATTCGGTTTATAGTGAAGACAATTACCGTGTATATATCGAATCCACGCGCGACATACCCGCCGGTTCGGAGATCCTGGTTTCATATGGGAAAGAATACTGGGATGTGATAAAGCATAATATGCGGATTGAGAAAGAGGCTAAAAAGAGACCTTAGTTCTGCTTTTTGCCAGCGGTTATGACGGAAAAGGATCGTCTTTTATTCCGATTTTCGTCAGATACAATGTATCTGACACTATTCATGATTTTTCACGATCAGAAAAGTGGAGATCATTTTGGGACTACTTTTTACCAGGGGCCATTGACGAAAAATTATCGTCTTTTATCTTGATTTTCGTCTGATACAATGTATCTGACACTATTTATGATTTTTCACGATCAGAAAAGTGGAGATCATTTTGGGACTACTTTTTACCAGGGCCATTGACGGAAAATTATCGTCTTTTATCTTGATTTTCGTCAGATACAATGTATCTGACACTATTTATGATTTTTCGCGATTTGAAAAGTGAAAATCATTTTGGGATACTTTTTACCAGGAGCCATTGACGGAAAATTATCGTCTTTTATCTTGATTTTCGTCAGATACAATGTATCTGACACTATTTACGATTTTTCACGATCTGAAAAGTGGAGATAATTTTGTGACCACTGCGTAGGCGAAATTTTCAATGCGTCAATGTTCAATTCTCAACGTCCAATGGACACAGGTTCTTCCCCTTTGAAACGGCGCAGATGATTGCTAATAATGGTGCTGATTTATCCGTTAAAGGAATCAATCTGTTATATGGGAGGACCGGCCTCAGAAAAATGGCGTTAAGAAAATTATGGAACAACCCGTCTTTCTGCAATGCAGAAAGAGAGCCGGCGCTGTCCGAGCCCGGAGAATCTATTAACTAAACGAATCTGGCGGCGAGTTCGCTGGCGAAAGGGTTGTGCAGTAATTTTTAGCCATTTTTCTGTAGCCGAAGTTTTTTGCTCCACTTTTTTCTAAAAAAAGTGGAACACGCAAAAGAATTGAAAATTTCCCCTGCTTTGCGAAACATCCTGTATGCTTTGCGAAACATCCTGTTTGCTATGCGAAACATCCTGTATGCTATGCCAAACATCCTGTATGCTATGCGAAACATCCTGTTTCGCAACACTATTATATCGCCTGTGGCGATTGAAATATAGCTGTTAATTTTCTGATTGATAATTGAAATCTAACATCCAACGTTCTGCCTTACGCAATTTTGCCCAAAACTTTTTATATTTATCCATAAAATCCACATCGTCTATGTCACTCCTGAATCAAAACAGTAATAAGGGTAACAAGAAAGATAAAAAGAAGAATACTGCCGCGGCAAATGCAAAAGGCGGTTCGAAGTTTATACAAAAGCCAAAGTCAACCGTATTTGTTTCTAAACAATCAAATACCGGTTCTCAACGCGGAAGCTGAGAATTGGATTTAACGGTATGACAAAAGAAGAATTATTAGAAGAACTTACCCGGCACACATTCGCAACCCTGAAGCCCTCACCTATTCACGGTATCGGTGTTTTTGCCCTCAGGGAAATTCCTAAAGGCTGCCGTAATATTTTCTCAAAAGACCAGGGAAACTGGATCAAACTCCCCATTAGAGATGTGGAAAATCTTCCTGATCACTCCCGCTCGCTGGTGGAAACTTATTGTCTCTACGACGATGAAAATTATTTTGTACCGGACTATGGTTTCAAAATAATGGACCTGGTAAATTACCTGAATCATTCTCCAAATCCCAACCTCATTTCAGTAAACGATGGTGAATACTACGAAGCGATCCGAAATATCAAACCGGGGGAAGAACTATTGATTAATTATAATGAGGTTGTGAAGGCAGAAGGATATGATGAGGGGGATTGAACTATGCGCTTCGGCGTAGGGCGGAATTTTCAATGAGCAACGCTCAATGTTCAATGGTAAATTATACAGCTTCACCCGATTAATTAAATGGTGCTTCTCTCATTTAAAATTGAGCTTTGAAAATTGAGCATTGCTTATTTTGCCCTACGCAGAATTCCTTTGAGACTATCTTCTCAAAAATCTTCCTTTCAGCAGCTTTTCCATCACTTCTTCCTTCAAATTCCGGCTGACGGGGATTTCATATTTGCCGATTCGGATCAGGTTGCCTTCAATGCTGTCAACCTTATCGGCGGCAACGATGAATGACTTATGCGTCTTGATAAATCCCTGTGTTGGCAAATAATCTTCCACGGAACGGAAGGTCAGGTAGGTGATATGTTTCTTTTGCGTAGTAGTGATCACCACATAATTCTGCATCGCTTCCACATAGAGGATATCGCTGAACAATATCTTTACAAGACGACTGTCGGACTTGATAAAAAAATGACCGGAACCGGCTTCACCGGATACAGCAGAATTTTTTTCACGAATCTCATAATACTCTTTTACTTTTAATGCCGCTTTGAGAAAACGGTCAAAGGAAACTGGCTTTACAAGATAATCCAATGCATTCAGGTCATAACTGTCCAATGCATATTGGGGATAGGCTGTGGTAAAAATTACTGGCGGCGCATCCTTAAGTGATTTCAGAAAATCAATGCCTGTTAACCTGGGCATCTGTATATCCAGGAATAAAATGCGAGGCTCTTCCCTGCCCAGGTGGCCGGCTGCGGTGACCGGTGAATCAAACTCGGCTTCCAGGCTCAGGAAATCTATGTCGGCTATATATTCCCTCAGGCCTTTTCTGGCAATCGGTTCGTCGTCTATTATGATGCATTTAATTTCCATGCATTGCTGATTATACTTCAATTTTCAATTCCACTTTATAAACCTGCCCTGCCGTATCTATCTGCAGACTATGTTTTCCAGGGTACAAAAGCTCCAGCCGGCGTTTAACATTGGAAAGACCGATTCCACTGTGCGGATCTGTCGGTTTCGTCCGGTCTTGTGTATTTTCTGTCGTAAAAATGAAATGCCCGTTATTACAATGCATCCGGATATGAATGAAATTGGAACTCCCGGGATCGGAAGACACATGTTTGAATGCATTTTCAACAAATGGCACCAGTAATAATGGTTCGATTTGAAAGCCTTTCACTTCGGGGCTGTGTTGCATTGTCACATGGTAGGTTTCATTTTTTCTCAACTTTTGCAAGCCTACATAATCTTCCAGGTAGGCAATCTCTTTTTCAATGGGAACACTCGCGCCATTCAATTCATACAACTGGTAACGGAGCATATCCGAAAACTTGTGAAGAGATTCCCTCGCTTCGCGGTTATCTTTATTAATAAGAAAATAAACAGAATTTAAGGAATTGAAGAGGAAATGTGGATTGATCTGTGATTTCAGAAAATTCAGTTCAGCTTCTGCTTTTTCCCTCGCGATCTCAGCCAGCCGTTGCTGAAGACGACTGTAGTCAATCATCAGCTTGATGGCAGCACCGGCTATGACCAGGAAAAAATGTGGAAGTACATTGTCATAAAAACGCTGCTTCATGGCACCTGAGAAAAAATACAATTGAGGTGCATTCATCAGTTTGCCCAGGATATGCATTTTGGTAAAACTGCTGATGACTACAAGTAGTACCAGGGCAACAACAAACCAGGCATATTTCTTCCGGTAAAACAGACGTGGAAGAAACACATAATTGGTGATATAGATCATGATAGCCAGGTCGATCACCTTTATCGCCGTTACCTGCCATGCCAGCGCGGTTGTGCGGTAATCGTCATAACGCAGAAAATACCAGATGGCAAACACCAGCAACCACCATAGCAAATGGTGGACCTTATATTTTATCAGCCAGCTGTTTTGCATAGCGCGAAATAAAATTACGTTTTCCCGGCAGTAAAAAACTTTACATCTCAGGAGAAGAATACGGGACGAAAGGAAGCTTTCGTCATGGATTTTCCACCGGTGATGTAATTATTCAGAATCCCTTTTTAGGAAAACCGAGATTAGGTAAAACTTATGGCCATGAAACCCCTGTTGATTATCCTGTTTTTTATTTTTCAAGTTATCCCCGGATGCACGCAAAAAACAGCTTCTGTCCGGAAGAGTGATGATATTGCGGTAGGCGGACGCTGTGAAGGTTGTGAAGCAATCTTTGAAAGCCCCGTTCCTTTTGAATCATTGAAGGCAATAGACACCCTTCCAGGCTTCGATCAACCCGGTCAGAAAATCGCAATCAGCGGAACCGTATTTCAAAGCGACGGAAAAACGCCGGCAAAGGATGTGATCATTTATGTATATCACACCGATCAAAATGGATTATATCCCAAAAAGGGTGATGAAAAAGGCTGGGCACGTCAGCATGGATATATCCGTGGCTGGCTGAAAACAGACGGGAATGGTTTTTATAAATTCTTCACCTTGTTGCCTGCATCTTATCCTGACAGCCGGAATCCCAAACACATTCACATAACAGTAAAAGAACCTGGAAAGACGGCTTACTGGCTGGAAGACTTCCTGTTTGAAGGTGATCCGTATTTGGAAAAGCCCGTCAATCCACGTAAACCCAGGGGTGGTAACGGCGTCGTCAAACTTTCCGGCCCGTCCCGTTTATTAAAGGCTGAACGTAACCTGGTATTGGGTTTGAACGTGGAAGATTATCCTGCCAAGGCTGACTGATCATCTACTCATCATACTGCCTTGCACCGAAGAGCAGGCTGCCGATCCGTACCATCGTGCTTCCCTCTTCAACAGCAATTTTATAATCGCTGCTCATGCCCATGGAAAGCACATCGATAGAGAAGCCAGGCATTTCTGCATTTTTAAATCGATCCATGATCTGTTTCAGGTGACGGAACTCCTGTCTGACCTTATCCAGGTTGTCAGTGAAAGAAGCCATTCCCATCAGGCCTTTTACCTGTATATTTTCCAAACTTAAACTGTGAAATTGACTTACGAGGAACTTCAGTTCATCTTCATCCAGTCCAAACTTGGTTTCTTCTTCGGCAATGTGCACCTGAAGCAGGCAATCGATCACGCGTTCCCTTTTAGCGGCCTGTTTATTTATTTCTGTCAATAACTTCAAACTATCCACTCCGTGTATCAGTGAAACAAAGGGAGCGATATATTTTACCTTATTGCTTTGCAAATGACCAATAAAATGCCACCGGATGTCTTCGGGGAGTTGTGCAGCTTTATCTACCATTTCCTGCACATAGTTTTCCCCAAAATCGCGATGGCCCATATCGTATAACCTGCGGATGTCTTCCACGGGTTTGGTCTTTGATACGGCCACAAGCGTGACCTTATGTGGATCCAGTTCTGACTTTATCCTTTGATACTCCTCTGTATTGATCGGCATATCGGTTAACCGGTTCTGACTATTTTAAAATACTGCGACTGATAACGATCCGCTGTACTTCGCTGGTACCTTCATAGATCTGGGTGATCTTGGCATCACGCATCAGGCGTTCAACATGATATTCCTTTACAAATCCATATCCGCCATGTACCTGCACGGCTTCGATGGCTGTCCACATGGCTGTTTCCGAACTATATACTTTGGCCATGGAGCTGCTAAGTGAATAATCCTGGCTGTTGTCTTTTTCCCAGGCGGCTTTCAGGCAAAGCATACGCGCGGCTTCAATGCGGGTTGCCATATCTGCCAGTTTGAAAGCAATAGCCTGGTGATTTTTGATTTCTGTACCAAAAGCTTTTCTCACTTTGGAATATTCGTGCGCCAGTTCAAAAGCACCGCTGGCAATACCCAGCGCCTGTGAAGCAATGCCAATTCGTCCGCCTGCCAGTGTCTTCATCGCAAAGGTGAATCCAAACCCGTCAGCACCTACCCTGTTTTCCTTTGGCACTTTTACATCGCTGAACATTACAGTATGGGTATCACTTCCGCGGATACCGAGTTTATTCTCTTTTGCAGCTACCGTAACGCCGGGCCAGTCTTTTTCAACAATAAATGTATTGATACCCTTCGATCCTTTTGATGGATCAGTTTGCGCCATCACCAGGTAAACGCTGGCCGTACCGCCATTTGTGATCCAGTTTTTCGTACCATTTAAGATATAATGATCACCGCGATCTTCAGCCGTGGTTCTTTGAGAGGTAGCATCACTTCCTGCCTCGGGTTCACTCAGCATGAATGCACCAATATATAATTTACCGTCTTTCTTTCCCTGTGCCAGGGGAACGAGGTATTTCTGTTTTTGTTCTTCCGTACCGAAAGCCTGAAGGCCGTAGCAGACCAGGCTGTTGTTTACACTCATCACCACACTAACGCTCGCATCAACTTTACTGATCTCTTCCATGGCGAGGACATAGCTGATGGTATCCATGCCGGCACCACCATAGTCAGGATCCACCATCATGCCCAGGAATCCAAGATCTGCCAGTTTCATGACCTGTTCATAGGGGAAAATTTGTTTTTCATCGCGCTCGATCACGCCGGGCAGACATTCGTTTTTGGCAAATTCCCGGGCTGCCTGCCGGATCATCAATTGCTCTTCCGTAAAATCAAAATTCATATGACATTATAAATTTATACCCGGCAAAGATAAGGCGATGGTATACAGGCCGGTTAATGTGCAAAAACTGCAACTATTTCAAAAACCCCGCAATGCGAAAAACTGAACACCAGATTTGAATATCCACCATAAATCATAAACCACTTGAATATGAAGAAAAGTTTAGCGAGTTATGAACAAAATAGTTAGGGTTGCGTTAATACAAAAACCAGATTTGACAGATATTTTAGCGTAATTTTGCGACGCTTTTGAAAAGAGTCTGGCAAGACTAACTATCAGGCCACAAACCCACAAGAGATGAAAAAGATCCACGTCATTTTACTTGTATTAGTTGCCGCCGCCATTGCGGTGTTGATCTCCTTCCTGAATACGGCTGCAACTTATGATACGGTTGACACCGCCATGTCAAAACCAGGAAAGTACGTGCACCTGATGGCCAGGCTTGATAAATCCCAGCCGGTGGAATACGATGCCCTGAAAAATCCCAATTACCTCTCGTTTACGGCAATTGACACATTGGGCAAAACGCTCCGCGTGGTTTATCACAATCCCAAACCTGAAAACTTTGAAATCAGCGAAAGACTGGTATTGAAAGGAAAATATAACGGTGAACATTTCGATTGCCAGAGTATTCAGACCAAATGTCCTTCGAAATATAAAGACGAAATGAGTGCTGCCGGAAAAACCATGCAGTCGGCTGATGCAAAATATTAAAATCAATCGGCCGGGAATACCCTGGTCTGCGATTAAAATCCTCCATACATAATGAACTATCCAGGCGAGCATCTTTTTCCCGGTCAGCTAGGTCATTTCCTGATTGTACTTTCACTTGTGGCATCATTGGTTGCCACATTTGCCTATTTTAAATCAACATCGGCAGGTGAATCACTTAATGCGGGGTATTGGAAAAAACTCGGCCGCTACGCCTTCGTAACAGAAGCCNTCTCTGTNGCAACCATTATCGGTTTATTATANTATATCAATTCAAACCATCTTTACGAATACAAATATGCNTGGCAGCACAGCAGCCGTTCGCTTGAACCAAAATACCTGCTCGCATCAATTTGGGAAGGCCAGGAAGGAAGTTTTCTGTTATGGAGCATCGCTCATTGTGTATTAGGTTTGGCTTTAATTGGAAAGAGCCGCCAATGGGAAGCTCCTGTAATGACTGTGGTAAGTTTCGCACAGGTACTTCTTGCGACGATGGTATTGGGGATCTATGTTTTTGGACAAAAGATCGGTTCTAACCCATTCATACTTTTGCGCGAATCGGGTGTATTGGACAATGCACCTGCACTGCATATTGGATTTGATGTCAATCAACCCATCCGTGAAGACTATCTCACAACCATACGCGATGGTAACGATTTGAATCCGCTGCTGCAGAATTACTGGATGGTTATCCACCCCCCGATGCTGTTCCTGGGTTTTGCCTCAACGATCATTCCATTTGCATATATGATTGCCGGTTTATGGACCCGCAGAGTCAGGGAAGTCTTGAAGCCTGCCCTTCCCTGGGCCCTGTTCTCCCTGGCTGCCCTCGGCGTTGGTATCATGATGGGTGCAGCCTGGGCATATGAATCTCTTACATTTGGCGGGTACTGGGCATGGGATCCGGTAGAGAACGCATCTTTGGTTCCCTGGCTCATCCTTGCGGCAGGTATACATACTCTTTTGATTTATCAACATAGCGGTCATTCACTACGTTCGACCTATGTGTTTCTTTTCCTGACATTCATTTTTATTCTTTATTCCACTTTCCTAACGCGTAGTGGTATTCTTGGTGAAGCCTCTGTGCATGCTTTCACTGATCTTGGCATGAATGGCCAGCTCTACCTGTTACTGTATTTATTTACCTGGTTGCCTGCATTCCTGGTTGCACGATCAAAAAATGAACGTCTCCTGACTGCAGTGTCAGGTATGGCACTCTTACTTGCATCTGTATTCATACCTGTTCCGGCCATCGCCTTTCTGACCATCCTTAGCGGTATTGGTTTTGTAATTTATCAGATGCAAAAACAGATCCCGGCCATGAGCCAGGAAGAAAACAGCAGCTCGAGAGAGTTTTGGATGTTTATCGGTTCCCTGGTACTGTTCCTGTCTGCGATTGTGATCATCAGCAAAACATCTTTGCCTGTAGTCAACAAAGTATTCAATCTAAAACTCGCTTCACCGGAAGATGAAGAGATGGCTTATAACCAGATCCAGATTTTTGTGGCCATTATCATTGGATTGCTGACAGCCGTCACCCAGTACCTGCGATACAAGAATACAAGCGGAAAAGTATTCTGGAAAAAGATTTGGTTACCCACTGCAATTTCACTGGTGATATCCATATTGATCCTGGCTTTTGGAGATATTAATTACGATAAACACGGCCCTGGTTATCTTGGTGCCATTTGGCTGGCCATCGTTGCAAGCGTGTATGCTGTTATAGCCAACCTTGCATATATCTGGCTTGGCATGAAAGGCAGTCTCCGGCTGTCAGGCGGTTCAGTTGCACACTTTGGTTTCGGGCTGGTATTACTTGGTATCCTGATCTCTTCATCGAAAAAGGAAATCCTTTCAAGAAACACCAGTGGGATTGCGATAGATTTCGGTACGGAAAGCAAGGAAAAAACAGGTGAGAATCTTACGCTGGTAAAAGGTCTCCCCATGAAAATGGGAAAATATGATGTGACCTATCTCGGAGACTCTGCACATCCAAAAAAGCAGCAATGGTATTTCCAGATACATTTTAAAAGCAGAACAGACGACGAAGAGTTTACTCTCTGGCCGAATGCATTTGTGAATTACAAAGGCAATGAAGGATTGATGGCCAATCCCGATTCAAGGCACTATTGGGACCATGATGTTTTTACATACGTGTCGGCCCTTCCAAATCCTGAAAAAAACCAGGACACTGCCAGTTTCAAAAATCACCCGTTAAAAATTGGTGACAGCATCTATTATTCCAAAGGATATATGGTGCTTGAGAACCTTACTACGAAAGATAACATGCCTTTTGAGGGTTTCCTGCCCGGTGATAAAGCCACGGTAGCCAGTATCCGGGTTCAGTCATTCAATAAAACAAGTTATACCTCCGAGCCATTATTGATCAGCCAGCGCGGCAACCTGATTGCGCTTCCGGACACGGTAATGTCTGAAAGCCTGATACTCCAGGTGAATAAAGTGAACGAAGATGGTTCAGGGGCGGAAATCGGGGTTAAGGAATCCAACGCAATCCTGGAATACGTCACCCTCAAAGCTTATAAATTCCCCCTTATCAATGTGCTCTGGCTGGGTATCATCATCACGGCCATCGGCATCCTGATTAGCATGGGACGTCGCATTCAGTTGCTCCGCCGGAGCAGGGAAAGTTAAATCTTTCACAGATTTATCCATCCGTAACGGCTGTCTTGTCCGGCTCTCAGAGTTTTTATAAATTTAGGGCGAATGCCGGCGAAACCACGATATCATAATATCTTACTGGGACTCCTGTGCCTGGTTGGTTCAGTTTCCGGCGTATTCGCACAAATAGGTCCGGAGCCCGATCCTGCCGACACGATTCCACCCATGCCTTCCTTTGAAGAGCGGTCTAAGAAATGGGGACCCAATGATACGATCATTGTCGATGCCATTTGGTATAATCGTGAAATGCTTTCATACCGGGAAGAACCTAATGTATGGATATCAAAACTTCCTCCTCATAAACTTGAAAAATATATTGCGGAATGGACACGCCTCCGCAATGCAGTGTATGTCACTTATCCCTATGCGCGGGTAGCCGGGGCAACGATCAATGACATCAATCTCAAATTGCAGAACGTATCATCCAAAAAGAAAAGGAAGGAATACATCAAATCCCGGGAGAAAGAATTACGCAAATCTTTTGCTGAACCTTTGTCCAATCTTTCTGTTTATCAGGGTAAGGTATTGATGAAACTGATCAATCGCCAGACGGGGAACAATTGTTACGAAATCATCAAAGAATACAAGGGAGGCATGAATGCCCGCTTGTATCAAACCGTAGCGTTCTTTTTCGGAAGCAGTTTGAAACAGAAATGGGACATAACAGATAAGTTCGACCGGCAGATTGAAAATTTTGTCAATGAAATCGATGCTGCCTGGTATGGTAATCCCTACCGGAAATAGCTGTATTGATTCCCGCAAACCTGACTCCTAACTACTAACTCCTAACTCCCAACTTCTAACTCCCAACTCATAACTCCTAACCACTAACTACCTATATTGCAACATGAAACTTGACATACTTGCTATCGGTGTCCATCCCGACGACGTGGAACTCGGATGCTCCGGAACAATCATTAATGAAGTAAAGCGTGGAAAAAAAGTAGGCATTGTAGATCTTACACAGGGTGAACTGGGCACAAGGGGTACTGTCGAAACCAGGTACCGGGAAGCTACCGCCGCCGCTTCGATTATGGGTGTTGCTCTCAGGGAAAATTTAAAAATGCGCGACGGTTTTTTCAGAAACGACGAAGAACATCAGTTAAAGCTCATTCAGACCATCAGAAAATACCAGCCTGAAATCGTAATTGGAAATATCCTGGATGATCGTCATCCTGATCATGGCCGGGCAGGACATCTTATAAGCGATGCCTGTTTTTTATCAGGATTGGTAAGGATTGAAACAAAAGATGAGAATGGAAATCCACAACCGCGCTGGCGTCCGACCTATTTTTTACAATATATGCAGGACTGGTATCACGAACCGGACCTGCTCATTGATATCAGTGACGTGTTCGAACAGCGCATGAAAGCCGTACAGGCATATGGAACACAGTTTCATACCGGTNCTGCAAGTGATGGACCTCAAACNTATATTTCAACTCCTGATTTCCTCGATAGTGTTATTGCCCGGGCANGGATGCTTGGCAAAAGAATTGGNGTAAAATATGCTGAGGGCTTTATTACGGAGAAAAAGATCGGGATTAAGAATCTCGATGCCCTGATCCAGGTGGAAACCTGACACAGGTCAATTTATTTGTGCCGGTTATGTCATTATTTTCCACCGGGGTGTATAACCCCATAGTTTGTGAGGATTTTGTGACATTGAACCTTTACATTTGTATTTGTCATTTTTTAATTTTTTTCTCGAACATGTCTAACCCCAAGTTTCCCAAGATTCCCGTTTCATTTCACAGCGAGTTGAAAAAACGTATTTCCGAGTATTTCAAGGAAGCCGGAAAACCAACCACCGGCAATTTTAGTCTTTACTTCAAAGCCATTCTGTTAATATCATCTTTTATTGGTATTTATATTCACTTGGTATTTTTCACGCCGCCTGCTGCCTGGGCCATTTTCGAATGTGTTATGCTGGGCTTTTTAACTGCGGCAATTGGTTTTAATGTTATGCACGATGGCGCTCATGGCAGTTTCAGCAAGTACAAATGGCTGAACGGTATGGCTTCAAACGCAGCCAGCTTCCTGGGTGCCAGCCAGCTGATGTGGAAGACCAAGCACAATGTTATTCATCACACCTATACGAATATCCATGGTGTGGATGATGATATTGAAGCACGCCCTTTCCTTCGGTTGTGTGATGAACAAGTGTATTATCGTATTCATAAATACCAGCATTTTTATTTCTGGGCAGCTTACTCGTTGTTATACCTGTACTGGGTGTTTGTAACAGATTATAAAAAATACTTCACGCTGCGTATCGGGCCTACTCCCATTCGTAGACTGAGCGCATCAGAGCATTTCTTTTTCTGGTTCTATAAAATCTCTCATGCCTTTATATTCGTGATCATTCCAATCTATGTGGTGGGTGTAATTCCCTGGCTGGTTGGTTTCCTGACCATGAGCCTTGTGGCCGGTTTTGTGTTAAGTATCGTATTCCAGCTGGCACATACCGTTGAACATACCCATTTCCCCATGCCCAACGAGGTCACCGGTAAAATGGAAGATGAGTGGGCTCTACACCAACTGAAGACCACGGCCAATTTTGCTACAAAAAATAAAGTGGTAAGCTGGCTGGTTGGCGGACTCAATTTCCAGGTTGAACATCACCTGTTCCCCAAGATCTCACATATTCACTATCCCGCCATCAGCAAGATCATCAAGAAAG
>Ga0065721_10051513_pt1 | contig 14394 bp, 14 predicted proteins | sample Mesricmetagenome_FD_59108 | JGI IMG/M metagenome (GOLD analysis project Ga0065721, IMG submission 59108) | Mesophilic microbial community from rice straw/compost enrichment Sample: eDNA_1 v2 (version 2) | ecosystem: Engineered > Solid waste > Grass > Composting > Bioreactor | place: USA: Davis... | reverse complement strand
ATGGCAAGACTCCTCGCGCACCTCGGCCGCAGGATGCGGGCGATTCCGTGCGTTACCAGGAGCCTTTGTCAGTCCATGAATCCTCCTCGGCCCGCATGCCGCGGACCTGTATCCAGAGTAGGCCGGGCAGAATGCAGGCGCAAGGCCTTCCAGAGGCAGGATGGCGTGGTCTTCCGATCATGTAGTTGGAACCGAGAGACTTCGACCCGGAACTCGGCCACCTATGCGGCAGAGGGAGCCTGTTCCCCCGCTGCACCGAAGCCGGGCACGCGCCGCTAGTCGATGTCCCGGACGATCCGCGCCCTTCCCGAGCGGACCTCGTTCTCTGCATGCATGATGCGGCGGGCCATTTCCTGCGCCGTCACGCAGCTGCCGCCGGAAACCTTGAAATTGAGCGTCCTGCGGGAACCGTCCTTCGGGAAAAGGGCTTCGGCAGCGATGTCGATCTCGTCCATTCTCAGTCTCCTGCGGAGTTGCGGAAGCGGAAGCCCAGCGCCCGAAGCGGCCCGGACGCGTTGTTGAGGTAGTAGCCCATGTCCTTCTCGGCGAATACGAAGGGCGTTTCCGGCTCGAGAACGAGGGTGAACGAAGACGGCTCGCGAAGGAAGAGCATGAGCGCGGCAAGGGACGCCTCCGCTTCGTCGCTGCGGTCACCGAGGCCGAATCCGCGGTCGACCACGGAGACCAGCCAGTTGGCCAGCGTCTCCCGGCTGCCGAACGTGTCGTCGATCGCCGGGCCGAGCCACCCCAGTCCCTCGCCCTCGATGCGCAGGTCCTCGAGCGACACAGCCGCGGACGCCGCGATCACCTTGGCGGCCGCCGCGGGATCGGGGGCGGGGGGGTCGGCCTTGGCCGGGGCAGCGCTCTTCCCGCCCTTCTCCTTCTTCTTGTCAGGCTTGGCAGGCGCCTTCGCGGCCGGCTTCCCCTTCGCGGGCCGGGACGCTTCGGCCAGCGCGTCGAGAAGCTCCCTGCCGACCCCTCCTGCCTTCAACTCGAAGGACAGCTTGCCTAACCCTTCGGTGGCGATGCTCCCGGAAAGCGAGGCGCGCGACGTCTTCAGGTCGACGTCGCTAACGCCCTCCGCGACGAACGTGATCTCGGGGCGGAGCGCCTCCGGAAGAAAGGACATGACGCCGGAGGCGGGCAGGATAAGGCTCCCCTCCGCCTTCGTGGAACTCTTCAGCGGGGAGGCGAGGCCGTCGAGCCATCCCGCGGCCTTCACTTCCGCCTTGCCGATGCTGACGAACTTCGTGCCGCCGGCCTCGAGTACCGCCCCGGCAACCGTATAGCCGTCATAGCGGAAGCCGCGCTTGCGGGTGCTGTCCCAGCCTGCGATCTCTATCACGTCCGTCTTTGCCTTCAGGCTTTCCGCCGTTGCGACGGTGACGTCCTCGGCCTTCACCTTGCTTGCGACGAACCCGGTCGGCTTGGCGCCATGTCCACCGTAGAGGACCCATCCGCCCACCTCGATCTTCCCGAAGTCGTACCAGCGCACGAGCATGGGATCGATCTCGGGATCGAAGAAGGAAAGCTTCTTCAGCGTGAGGGTAACGCCTTCGTCGGAAGTGGCCGTCACGCCCGTCATCACGAGCCTCCCGCTGCCGTCTTCCGAGACGGACTGGAACGCCACCCTGGGGAACCCGGCATCGGCCAGCACGGCCTTCACGGACTGCTTGGCCGCCTCATGGCGGGCTTCCTCCGACGCGCATCCGGCGGCGGCAAGGACGGCCGCCATCGCGAAAGCCGTGCTCAGATGCCTCATAGGCGCTCTCCCCAGACAAGGATTTGACCCGGGAGAGCATAGGCTTCCCGGGCGGGGATGAAAAGGCCGGGTGAATCCTTGACCAAGGAACCGAATCCTACTTGACGGGGGCGAATCCTTTGCATAACAAGTGGCCAGCACCTTTCCGGCGTGGCCGCGGGCGCTCTTGCAATCTCCTCCAGTTAGGCCGCCCAGCGCGGCCTTCTTTTTTCGGACGATTGACGGCTTTCCCGGGAGCCGCGAGACTCCCGCCCACAGCGGAGGTTCTGCATGGACGAGGAAAAGGCGAAGCGGCGCGAAGGCGTCATCAGGAAGATCCGGGCGCTCCTGTCGATGACCGTCGAGCGCGGCGCCTCCGAGGCCGAGGCGCTGAAGGCAGCCGAGATGGCCGCCAAGCTGATGGCCGAGCATGACCTCGACATGGACGACCTCTCCGCCCGCGAGGCCGGCGTGGACGAGGGCGCGCACCCGGTCGACCCCGCCTTCGCGCGCCACATGCCAAGGGTCTCCGCGGCCATCGCCGAGCTGTGCGGGGTGAAGACCTGGGGGAAGCGCTCGCGATCCGGCAAGCCAGAGCAGGTCTTCTTCGGCCTGCCGCATGACGTCGAGGTCGCCGTTTACCTCCAGCGGATCTGCGAGAGGGCGATTGCCGACGGCCTGAAGAAGGCTTCGGTCGAATGGGCGCTCCGCGTGCGGCGCAAGGCCGCCCTCGACGACTCCTACCTCAGCGGCATGTCCCGCCGCCTCGCCGAACGCATCCGGGAGATCGCATGGACGCGCGCCCGGTCGACCGGGACCGCTCTCGTGCCGGTGAAGGACGCGCTGATCGAGCAGGCGATGAAGGACCGCGGCATCGAGCTCGAGACCGAGCGGCTGCTCCGGCGCGACATTGACCCGCTCGCCTTCGCCCGCGGCGTGAAGGAGGCGGAAAAGGTCGCCCTCAACGCGGCGGTCGGAGGATCGGCGGAGCCTGATGGCAAGATCGGCTCCTGAGGGCGGTCAGCGCGGCATCCTGTAGTGCCTGATCGCAGGCTCTTCACGCTGCGGCCGCAGGACTGGCATGGCCGCTTTCCGCTCCGTCACCGAGAGGACCAGCGCCTCTCCGCCTCTGGCAATCTCGGAGACGCGCGTCCTGATGCGGTCTCCGTAGCCGTCGGCAAGCAGGTTCGTGGCGACGTTCAGGACCTCGTGCGGATACCCCCCCGACGACCTTGCCTTCCTGAGGGCGAGGCGAGCCTCCGGAACCCATGCTCCCAAGGCCTTGTCTACGCTTGCCGTGGCGGCGGCCAGTTCCGTTGCAAGCCCGCAGAAGATGAAGCCGCCGCGCAGCTCTGCTTCGGATACCTGTCCTGCTGCGGGCCTCAACATATGGACGGCGCACGGATCGGAGACGATCTCCTTCGCCGCGGCGGCGAGGTGCGGGGCGATCCTGGCGGCTATGCGGTCCTCGATGCCCGTGGCGTATCCGGCGGACAGCAGGAAAAGCGGCATGAGCGGCAGCGAATGGACGACAAGACGAAGGTCGCGTCCTCCGGGCACCCTGGCGATCACCTTCTCCTCGCGCGAGGAGGCTTCGGGATCGACCGCGCAGGCCGCGTCATAGAGCTTCATGAGCACGGCCGGGTCCGATGCCGCGCCCTCGATGTTGTTCAGGACGGCGCTGAGGCCTGATGTCCTGATCGCGGAGGCGAACGGGGAGCCTTTCGCGACCCTCTGGGAGAAGTCGTCCACGAGGCGCGGGATCGCGGCCTGCATGAAGGCGACGACCCGCTCCTTCGGCGCGTGCTTGTGGATCTGCTCGAGGCCCGTCGAGGAATACCGGGCGCGGAAACCGCCCTTCAGGTCCTTCCAGAATTCCTTCTCTGCCAGGTCGCACGCCTTCTCGGCCGACCTGAAGGTCTTTCCGAACGCGGTGAACACCTGGATCGCCTCGCCGGACAGCAGGCGGCGCGCGCCGTATTCCACCCACGATATGCCGGTGCGCTCGAGCCACTCGTCGACGAAGCGCGCGTAGCGCTCTACGGGCGGCTTGTTCTGCTTGCCGCGCACCTGGACCGCGACCCATTCCTCGTCCGTCGCGGCGACCAGGTCCGCGCCGTTCCGGGGCAGGTGCGACACCCTCATGCTGCCGCCGTCGGCGAACTGGAGGACGGGGCTTTGGCTCAGCTCTATCGTGACGTGCGGATGCCCGTCCGGGTCGCGGAGCGAGACGATGCGCGTCTCGCCGGACTGGACCCTGTTCCAGTAGCCGCCGACGCAATGCCCCATGGCCCTGCCTTCGGCCTGCAGCGCGCCCTGCGTGGTCAGCTCGGCGGCGAAGGCCGCGCCGTCGCCCAAGTCGAAGAGCTTTCGCGCGCCGTCCATGATGCCCTTGGAGGCCTTGCGCGCCCTGGCAAGGCTCGCATGCCAGGCCTCGGCCATTTTCTCGGCGTCGGCCCAGGCCATGCGGTCGATGCGGCGGATTCGCCTGTCCTGCTCCGGCAGAGATTCGATCCAGTCCATCGTGTCGGCGGCCTTGGACAGGAACTTCGAGAGCGCAGGCTTCGATGATGTGTAGACAGGTTCCTTCGCCTCGAACGCCGCGCGGATCCTCGCGCGCGCCTCTTCGGGGATGCCGTCGGCCTTCATGGCCGCCTCGAGGCGCTCCCGGTCCTTGACGCGGACGAGCAAGGAAGGCTCGCGTCGCACGTGACGGCGAAGGACGCGCTCCGCCCATTCTACGATGAGGGGACGCGTGCCCCGCCGCGCGACCGCGGCGATCGCCTCGTCAGTTACCGAAACCCCGATGACCTGCATTCCCGCCATGCCTTGCTGACTGCCTCCTTCAGGATCGGCGCGGCCCCGGCAAGCGTCCACCCGGCAGGGCGAAGTATCACGGCCTAGGCGGGAAGTCCAAGACCTCCGTGCAGGACATAGAACGCGTCGCCTCGATGTGCACGCGAGCCAGCTTGAGCAGGATGTCGCGGCCCAGGGGGGCCAGCAGCTCGGTGAGGGCCACGACTTCCGCGCCGGACTCGCAGATCGCCTCGTCGAGCACTGCGATCTGGCCGCGGTAGCGCGGATGCCTTATTACCCTAACGGGGAGGCCGGCAGCCTCCAGCAGCTCCGCGTGCCTCATGATCCCGGGTTCGACCCCGGGACAGGGTCCGTCCATGATGACGGTGACGGAAAGGAGGCGACGGGGATACGCCAGGCTTCCGATGCAGTCGATCCTCACGGGGCGGGCGCCGACGCCCGGCCTCTGGACGGGGACGACGACCTCGACGCTCGGAAGGCGGCAGGAAGGGTCCGCGGCGCCGACGTAGCGCACGGGGTAGACCTCTTGCCGCCTTACTATCGCGGCAGGGCCAATCCAGTAGACCCCCTCCTTCATCCCACGTGTCCCTGCCGCGCCCCCGAGCGGCCCTACGATGTTCTTCGCCGGCGCTGGCTTGGCAAGCTGAACCCGTTCTTAAGGATTCAATCGGGAAGATTTTCCCTGGCGCCGCGATCCGTCGACTGCGAGGAAAGGATTCGTAACGGCTTTTTGCGGGTTTACGCAAGGATTCGTTTCGCGATCTTAACGGATTCTTCATCCCCGCTCGGCAGTAGTGGCTTCCGCGAAAGGATCTGCAGGATGTCTATGCCCAGCAGCGCAGGAGTCACCACCCCCGAGGAATACGTCAACTTCATCACGAGCCTGTACGGGAACAGGCAGGCCCTGCTTCAAGGCTTGGCGGGCCATCTGCTCTGCTTCGGGGTCGTCTTCTGGCAGACGCTGGACCCGATGTACCTCTACGCCTGCATGGTGCTGGCGGTCACTTTCCTGCTGCGCATGGCGAAGATGAAGGTCTTCGACCGCATCGACAAGGATTCGCTCGACGCGGCCTCCGCACGCCGCTGGGAATACGCCTACATCATCGGCTCGGCCACCACGACGGCCACCCTCGGGGTCACGGGCGGCTACAGCCTGTTCCTGCAGGACAGCCCGCTCGCGACGGCCATCGGCATGGCCACCTCCATGACGGCACTCGTCGCAGTCATCGGCCGCAACTTCGGCTCAACGGCCAATATAAAGATCGTCACGCTCGCCGCCATCGTCCCGGCGGCCATCGGCATGGCCTTCTCCGGCAGCCCCTATGCCGCGGTGGCGGCGGTCGCGTTCCTGCCGATGTACTTCTCGACAGTCGGCATGGCGAACGGCGTTCGCGCCATCCTGCGCGACGCGTTCCTGAGCGGCCGCGAGGCGCAGGAAGTCGCCGATCAGTTCGAGGCCGCTCTCAACAACATGCCCCATGGCCTGATCATGCTGGACATCGAGAAGAAGGTCGCCGTCGCCAACGGCCAGGCCGGCGCGCTGCTCGGATTCCCGGATGACATGGACCTTCGCGGCCACAGCCTGAAGGCGATCATCCGGCTCGGCGTCGCCCGGGGCCGCGTCAGCCGCGAGGACGGCAGGCGAATGCTCGCCCAGTTCAACAGCCTGATCTCCGGCCGCAGCACCCGCGAAACGATCGAGATCGCCGGCGAGACCTTCTACGACGTTTCCGCACAGCTTCGCGAGAAGAAGGGCGTCGTGCTCAACTTCGAGAACGTCACCGAGCGTCACATGGGGCAGCGCAAGATCATACAGCTGGCCCGCTACGATTCGCTGTCGAACCTGCCGAACCGCTACTATCTGGCAGAGCTTGTCGCCGACGCGGTGGCGGGCATGGACGACGGCGCCCTCATCGCCTTCTCGGTCTTCGACATCGACCGCTTCAAGCAGATCAACGACACAATGGGCCACCTGGCCGGCGACCGGGTCATCCAGCAGGTCGGCCAGCGTCTGCTTGCCCTTTCAGACAGCCGCGCCATCTGCGCGCGCCTCGGCGGCGACGAGTTCGTCATCGCGATCCCGGGCGTGCGCAAGGACGAGGACCTGCCCGTCCTGCTCGATTCCATCTACGGCTCCATCTCAGGCCAGTTCGTGGTCAACGGCAGGAAGATGGAAGTCAACGTCAGTGGCGGCGTCATCGTCTATCCGAAGGACCGCTTCTCGCTCGACGAGGCGCTGATCAAGGCCGACCTCGCCCTCTACACGTCCAAGAAGGAGGAACGGACCTCTTGGACGCTGTTCGCCGACAGCATGGACGAGGAGTTCCGCCACCAGCAGATGCTCAAGAAGGAGCTGCAGAAGGCGCTGCGTGAAGGCGGCCTGTCGGCTGCATACCAGCCCATGCTCACCGCCGACGGCCTCTCGATCGCCTGCTGCGAGGCGCTGGCCCGCTGGGAGCACCCGAAGATGGGATTCATCCCGCCGTCGAGCTTCATCAAGGTCGCGGAGGAAATGGGCCTCATCGGGGAGGTCACGCGGCAGATCGTCAACACCGCCTGCCGCGACTGCATGGCGTGGCCCGAGGAAATGGGCGTGTCGGTGAACCTCTCGGCCATCGACATCGGCAATCCGGAGATCGTCGGAGTCATCCGCGCCGCGCTGGAGACCTCCGGCCTCGCGCCTTCGCGCCTGCAGGTCGAGGTCACCGAGAGCGTCCTCGTCGACGACAGGGAGCGTGCAGGCAAGATCCTCGAGCAGATCAAGGCGCTCGGCGTGAAGCTCGCGCTCGACGACTTCGGCACCGGCTACTCGAGCCTCAGCTACCTGCACGACTTCCCGCTGGACAAGATCAAGATCGACCGCAAGTTCGTCGAGAAGATCGTCGTGGACCTGAAGGCCCGGCAGGTGCTGCGCGCCATGATCCGGCTGTCGCGCGACCTCGGCTTCGAGATCGTCGTCGAGGGCATCGAGACCGAGGCGCAGCTTGACGTGCTGCGCTCGATCGGCTCGGCCGACCTGGTGCAGGGATACGTGTTCGGCCGCCCGATGAAGCCCGAACTGGTGCCCGGCTTCGTCGCCGACGTGAACGTGCGTCAGCTACGCAGCGCGACCGTCCTGCGCATCGGCGACGCGGGCGCCCGCAAGGCAGTGCCGGCCACGGCTTGACGGGGATGAAGCCGCAGGAGACCGTGGGTTCCTGACCAGAAAGAGAAAGCAACCGATGTCGTAGCTCTTGCGAACGGGACGGCCGCATCGCCGCACAGGCGAACGAAACCCCGGACAGCCGGGAAGACCACCTCTTCATCTACGCGATCGTCAGGGAGGACCTCGAGATGCCTCCCGGAAAGCTGGCCGCACAGGCCGGCCACGCGTATACCGACTCCCTGATGGCATGCCTCGATGCCCGGCCCGGACTGGTCCGGCGCTACATGGCCGGCGAGAACGGCGGCTCCAAGGCCGCGCTTTACGCCAGGGGCCTCCATGCCCTCGAACGGGCGGCCGAAGCCTGCATGGCCGCGGGAATCCCTCACGCGATGGTGACTGACTCAGGCCACGTGCTGCCGCCGCATTTCGACGGAAGCCCGGTCGTGACGGCGCTGGGGATAGGACCTGTCAGCCGACGTGAAGCCCGCGCGGTCGTGAAGCGCTTCAGGTGCGTCTAGCCCCGCCGCCAGGAGAAGGCGAGGCCATGTTCCTCGATCTCCCGCCGGGCCTCCTCGACGTCGCTCGCAAGCTCGACGTTGCGTCGGTCGCGGGCGATCTCAACCCTCAGATAGTCCCTCTGCGCCGCAGTGAGGTCTCCCGAGTTCGCGGCGGCGAACTTCATGAGGTCGTAAGCGGACGCCGTCACCGGCTTGCGGCCGCGTTCCGGACGAGGGTCGAGGGCCATGGGAACGGCGTTGCGGCGCTCCTTCATGGCTTCGAGCGCCATTTCGGCGACGGCGGCCCTCGAAGCGTGCGGGTTCCTGGGATTGATGTCCTTCGCCTCCGTACGGAGCCTTTCGATCTCGTCCCCGGAGAGGCGTGCCTTCACGCGCTCGAGGAACGTGCCCTTCTCGCCGACCGCGATGCCGTCGGCCTTGCGCGACCGCTCGGCGCTGAGGCGCATACCTGCCCGGGCCATCTCCATGAGGTCGTCCACGCCGAGGTCGACTTCGGCCAGCGCCGGGTATTCCTGCTTCAGGACCGAGGCCACGCGCTTCTCGAGTCGGTCCACCGATTCCTTGGCGGCCTCGAGCTGGCGCCTGTCGGTCAGGCTCTCGATGGCAGCGATGCGAAGCTCGGTGAAGGCAGGAGGCGTCTGGCGGTCGGCGCGTAGCGGCGCGTTGACGGCGATGTAGGCGAGTGCACGCTCGACGCGCGTGCCGAACATGTCGGCGTCGGGGCCGATAAGCCCGCGCATCCCGCGGAGCCTGTCCGCCTCGGCGAGCACCTCGACCCTGTAACGGTCGACCAGTTCCTCCATGCTGCGTCCGAACATAGCTTTCGCCATCGCGCCCTCCCTTGCTTCAGGAGATCGTGCGCGTCGGTGGAGCAAGGAACGACCCGAATTGACTCCGGACCAAAGACGTCATTTTGTTGCGGCCGATGAAGGACAGGCCTTTCCACCGTGCGGTCGTGCTGGAGTGCAGGCTGGGACGTTACCGCTACGTCCTGACGGTCAAGGACGCGGCCCGCGTGCTGCTGCGCGAATGGCCCGACGCGTCTCCGGGAGCGAAGCACGCCGCCGCGTGCGTGGCGGCGCTCGCCGCGCTGAAGGGCGGCAAGTCCCCGGCCCACGCCCGGCGCGCGCTGGTGGCCGCCGCCAAGGAAGCGGGCATCCTTTCTACGAAGGGCCTCGAGGAGTTCGAGACGGCGTTCCCCGACAGGATCGGCCGCACTTTGCCGCCGGGACGGTCGGCACAGCACGGCCAGGCGTGAGGCCGCTGCCTTCCGTCAAGCCTTAAGGTTCCGGAGCCTGCGAAGCCTTCCTCAGCGTCACTGTGCCCTGAATCCCACAATGCGGGATTCAGTTGATTTCTCCTTGCCGCTTTTACTTGCCCTGAAGGACTCAAGCCTTTAATCGCCCCCATGGATCCTTCCGGCGGCTCCGGATGAATCCTCCCGCTTCAGGCGGAGTATCAAGGAGACAACCGGATGACGAAAACCCCGACCAGCCTGCTCGCAGCAGTTGGCATCGCCGCCGTGGCGACCGCCGCCCATGCAGGAGGACTAGAGCGCGGAGGCTACTCGATCGACCTCCTCTTCGATCCTTCACGCTTCGCCTCCGATGCCTCGGGGGTGTGGGTCATGCCCCAGAGGACGCTGAAGAATGTCGTCGACATCGACCCGACCGACGGGACTCCCGCAGGGCCTGCCGACGGCGTGCGCCACTCCTCCGACTACTTCGTGCCGCGCGTCGGGTTCAAGGCAGGCATCGGCGACGCGGCCGACTGCATGGCGGACTACTCTCAGCCCTGGGGCGCGCACTCCAATCCGGGGATCAACTGGGCGGGCGCCAACCATGACGTCGAGACCAAGGTTTACAGTCACGCCCTGTCGGGAACCTGCTCCTACCGCTTCGACGTCGGTCCGGGCCAGCTGCGCGCCCTCGGGGGCGTGACCTGGCAGGAAGTCGGCGGCTTCCAGGAGCGCCTCGTCGCGGTGCTTCCTCCGGACCTCGGCTCCGGCCTTGGACGGCTGGACCTCCAGGGGACCGGCTGGGGCTGGCGGGCAGGCGCCGCCTACGAGATCCCCGACATCGCCTTCAGGGCGAGCTTCGTCTACAACTCCGCCGTCAAGCTCGGCAACCTGTCCGGCAACCTAGACCTCAGCCAGGTCCCGGGCATGCTCGATCCTTCCAATCCGCTCCTCGGACGCGTCACGCCGGTGTTCGGCTCGGCCTCGATGCCCGCCTCTGCGGAATTCAAGCTGCAGTCCGGCGTCGCTCCGGGCTGGCTGGCCTTCGGTTCGGTGAAGTGGACCGACTGGTCGACCCTCCAGAGCATCGCGTTCTGTCCCGAGGCCACCCGCGGTATGCCCTGCACGGTGAACGGCCCGACCAAGGCAACCTCGCTCGATCTCCTCTACCGCGACGGCTGGACCATCACGGCAGGCGTGGGCCACGAGTTCACCAAGGAATGGTCGGGTGCCGTCACGCTCTCCTGGGACCGCGGCACTTCCACCGGCATCGGAACCCAAACCGATACATGGCTTGCGACCGCAGGAGCCTCCTGGAAGCCCAACAACAACGTCGAGCTGCGCTTCGGCGGCGCCGCAGGCATCATGACCGCAGGCTCCTCCGGAACCGTCGTGCGCAACGGAATCACCTACGGCGACGACGTGACCTATGATTTCGGCAACGACTTCGTGGGAGCGCTCAGCGCCTCGCTGAAGGTCAAGTTCTAGCATGACGTCCGGCTTTTCATGATCCATCTGCCTTGGGGCCTAATGCCCTCTCGAGGCGACAAGGCGACACCCGGCAGCCCGCTACACGGCGCGATGCCGGGTGTCGCCTTGTTACGGGTTCACTTTTCACTCCGTCTCCCAAACCTGACTTGACCATGACGTCGGCTCTTGCCAATGCATCTGCCGATACCCTGTTCGCTCGGCGGCGACGGACGCAGCGAGGCATGCTCGCCAAGCATATTCAGGATCAGCCTCGACACCTTTGAGCGAGGCGTCCGTGGAACCTATCCTCGGCGCGAAGGCGTTTTGCGAGGGGCCATGCTGTAAGGGTTCAGTCATTACGAATACCAAGGCTTTTGCGGATGGGTACCGTACGGGCCGGAGAATACGATCAGTGGCGTTCTGAAGCTCTTCGCCCAACACGCCGTGCCGCAACCTTTCTATCTGGTCCAGGAGTCCCCTTATCTTCTCGACCACAATCTCCAGGGGTCGGAAGCGGATCGCGTACTGTTCGCGTTGCGCCGCGAGGGATACGGCCGAATGGAACTCGTGATGAAGGACAGGTCTCCGTTCACCCGATGCTGCAAGCTCATCAACGGAATCACGCCGCAAGGGGCGCTTCAGCAGGCACTATATGATGTCACGGACGGGGTGTCGCTCAGCCAGGCGCAGGAAAACTGGCAACAGACGTGAAGGCATGGATTGGAACGATAAGCCTCCCATCGGAAGCAGTCGCGGCGATCGAGCACGCCATGTTTCGCATTCGGCGCCTACCGAGGACCGAGTGTTGGCCAGCGTGGGGCCTTGGAGGTCATTGCCTGGCTGGAGGATCGCGCCCTTCGCACTGCCCGAACCGCAGGCGTGCAAACGATGTAACAAGACGCACCAGATGGCTCATCTGTGTGCGGAATGTTACTTTTCGGGTTGCCTCTGGATGTGAAACATAATATCACCATGTAGTCGGAATGGAGATTATTGATTACATGGCTGCAGCACCTACGGTCGCGGAGAGGGCGCTCGAAATCCTCCGGAACGAGGCCCGCCCGCTGAGGGCGTCCGAGTTCGCCCGGCACGGGATCGGCCGCGTCGCCCTCTTCCGGCTCGCCCGGAACGGGGTCATCGAGCGCGCCGGGGCAGGGGTCTACAGGCTGCCTGACTTCACGTCCGTCCACGCGGACTGGGCGGCGCTTTCCCTCCGCCATCCCGAATCCTTGATCTGCACCGTGTCGGCCGCTTCCTTCCACCGGACGACTCAGGAACTGCCGATGGCCATCCACGTGGCCTTCCCGCACGGCCGCGGCACGGCCAAGGCCACGGCTTCCTTCCCGGTCGCGGTAAACCCCCACTACTGGCGCGCCAGGCGCTTCCCGCAAGCATTTACCCTGGGGGTCGAGGTGCACCTCATCGACAACGTCCCCGTCAGGATCACCGACCCGGAGAGGACGCTCGTCGACATGTTCCGATTCTCCTCGGCGAACCCGGCGATGCAGGACGACCTTGCCCATGTGGACACCGAGACCTTCCTGGACTGCCTGCGGCGGACCGTTTCCCGCCCGGGCTTCGACGCAGGCAGGCTCGATCGCTATGTCGAGGCCGCCGGGGTCGGGCGGGAGATCACTCCCTACCTGCAGACCGCCTATTTCGCGATGTCCGACTTCCCGTCCCCCTGACCTTGCCGCTTGCCGGCCGCGGCTTCAGCCTGTGCGGGCAGGAGGAACAAGATGAAGAACGTCGGAGTGAGCGTCCAGGCGCGGCTCAAGAACCTGTCGCGGGAAACGGGCATGGACATGCCCTCGCTCCTCAGGCGCTACGTCCAGGAGAGGCTCCTCTACAGGGTTTCGGTTTCGGGCCATGCCGACAGGTTCGTCCTCAAGGGCGGCCTTCTGCTCGCGGCCTACAGCGACGGCGAGCTCTCCCGTCCGACCGAGGACATCGACTTCAACGGGCTCGACAGGGGAGGCGGGGTCGAGGAGCTGCGGGCCATGCTCGTCGAGGTGCTCTCTTCCCCGTCGGAGGACGACGGCGTCGAGTTCGACCTCTCGTCAATGACGGTCGCCAAGGACAGGACTGGCATCGTGCCTGGCGGGAAGGTCGTGATGGCGGCGCGCCTCGGAACGGCAAGGGTGGACCTCAGGATCGACGTGGGCTTCGGCAATCCGGTGACCCCCGGCGTGAAGGTCATCGAGTTCCCGTCCCTTCTGTCCGGGCTGGCCCCGGTCCCTACAGCCACCTCCTACCCGCTCGAGACCGTGATCGCGGAAAAGGTGCACGCGATGGCCCAGTTCGGGCTGAGGAACACGCGGATCAAGGACTATTTCGACATCCTGCTGCTTTCGCGCCGCCATTCCTTCGACGGGGACCTGCTCGCGGACGCGATCGCCAACACCTTCGCGCACCAGCAGCGCGCCATCGACCCCGAGATGCCGGCCCTGGGAGAGGCGTTCGCGAGGACCGCCGGCTCCGCATGGAAGAAGTTCGTCTCCAAGCTCCGGAGCGACATGCCCGACGACCTCGCGGACGCGGTCGAGGAAGTATCCTCGTTCCTGGCCCCGGCGCTCGAGGCAGCACGTTCCGGATTACGCAACGGCACGACCTGGGAGCCTGGCTCCGGGTGGCAGCCATCTGGACCCGCGCCGCGATGAACGGGCTGCCCGACGACGTCCGCGAAGGGCTTGAGCGGCGCTACGGCCGCTACGCCTGCCTCTACTTCGCCGCCGCCGTCTCGAGGGCGAGCGGCCTTCCCGTCGGGATCATGGACGCTCCCCAGGCAGGGACGCTAGGACATGCGTTCCTCGTCCTCGAGGACCATGGACGCAGCGACCGCACCGTCGCAGCCGACGCGACGGGGATCCGGACGGTCGGCATGATACGCGAGGACTTCCGGTGGACGCATGGCAGGCTCGCCTGGCGGCGCAGCACCGAACTTCCGGGTCCGGGACAGGACGGATTCGAGCCCGACAGCGTCCTCGTCGCCATCGCGGCGCGGCTTCCGTGGCTGGCCGGGCCCATGGGCTTGCCTGACCCCGGCCCCGCCGCCGAGGACGAGCTGAGGCTCCTTCTGGCGGCTATCCGCAAGGCTTTCCGCGCATCCCGGCACGAGGACTGGAGCGAGGCTGAGGAAATCGTCCGCTCTCTCGGCGCCGGATATCCCGCGCCCCGCTGAGCCGCGTTCCTTTCGTCCCAGCGTGCGAGGCTTTCCCCAGGCAAGGACCCGGAGGAAGCGATGCACCCGGACGCGACTGGACCCCTTCTCGATTCCGCGAGGCTGAGGGCGCTCCTCCTTGACATGGGAGAGGCGCTCGCCGCGGAAGGCTTGATAGCCGAAATCGCGGTGCACGGAGGCTCCGCCATCCTCCTCACGATCGGGACACGGCAGTCGACGCGCGACGTGGACTACGCCCTTCTTTCCGGGGACGAGCCGTTGCTCGCCCGCGCCGCGGCGGAGGCG
>Ga0065721_10051512_pt1 | contig 14394 bp, 29 predicted proteins | sample Mesricmetagenome_FD_59108 | JGI IMG/M metagenome (GOLD analysis project Ga0065721, IMG submission 59108) | Mesophilic microbial community from rice straw/compost enrichment Sample: eDNA_1 v2 (version 2) | ecosystem: Engineered > Solid waste > Grass > Composting > Bioreactor | place: USA: Davis... | reverse complement strand
TCTTGCAGCTTACTCACTAGATTCACCTGCCTTTTCAGCTAATCTTCTTGCGTTGTCCGCAATCATCATTGCGAAGTTAGCAACGTCTGTGACTTCACGAATAACATCCTCAAATTTAGTAGCATCGACCAATTCTTTAACTTCTTCATTTAGTCGTTTTTCGAGATAATAAAATGTACAGCCTTCCCAACCACCTTTATGGTCATTAGCCTTAAGTTGCTGCTCCATTTGCTCAGCAAACCATTTTACAGGCTCACGCACTTCTGTTTGTTCACTCATCTAGTTCACCCTTTCCCTCAATATTTTTTGAGGATTGATTGTATTGACATTTCGTTGTATCGTCGTACTGTGCATTACTTACCAACAACTTCTTACTGCGCTCTCGTCTTTCAAAATGTCCATGATCTCTTCTCTGAAATCCCATCCTTTTAACAGTCCACCCTCGCCCTGTTCTTGAACAATTCGATTGTAGATTTTATGGACGAATACCTTTGATACAGGGAAGCAACAGAAATCTCTTTTATTGTTTGCATACCTTAAACCAATTTCATCACCGTACCAATCGAACATCTTAACACGATCTATTTCAAACTCTTGTTCAAACACATTAAACTTGAAAGGTTCGCCAAGTAGAAAATCAACATTGCAACTCGTAGAATATTCACCAGTTACATCCTGACCACATGACAAACGATTGATTTTGACCTCTATAATCTCAATGCGCTTCAATTGTTTTTTATCCATGAACATATCTCCCTTGCTTCATAGTTTGAATCTAACACGTAAAATCGTCGTACTGTTCAGCTTTCCAACTGGCGGTAATTCTCGAAATCTCCACCCTCACCTTCGCATACAGGGCATTCAAACTCTTCTCCGTCAATCTCATGAATAACCCCTGCACCCTCACATAGAATACAATTTATAAATTTGTTTCCTCCCAATCCCTCACTTTTTTCATTTTTGATGTCTACAGCTTTGTTCTGCTCCCAAAAACAACCTGAACAGATGATTCCTATTCCGCTGTTGAGAGCTTCTTCGTAAGCAAGATAATTTTTACCGCAACACGGACATTCTCGTTCCATATTAATGCCAACCTCCTTCACATTTTGAATCTGCTGCGGATCAGCAGCTACGCACAATACACTACTTTGGTTCTATAGGTTCAACAATAGGAGTCCAATGTGTGTAATAATCTTCAATCCAATCAAAATCGAGTGGAGTGCCACAATATGGAGGTTCTTCGATTGGAAACCTCCACCACAGCACAGCTCCAATATCTTCATGCCATTCTTCAAGGGACTTGGGTTCTTGTGCATCTTCTAACTCACTATATTGAAAGCGTCCAGTCGTTTTCTTGGTTAGTCTTTCCATCAAACTCACACTCCTTCACAATATGAATCAACTACACATAGTCGTCGTACTGTGTATTAGAGTTTATTCCTTGTAAACTTGCTGTTTTCTGCCAAATCCCTTAGTCCCATACGATAATCTAACCAGTCGTCATGCGCATTGGCTTTCTCAAAGTAGTCGGTTACTTCTTTTTCATAAGCAACACCATTAACTTCAACGATTGCAATAAGCTTTCCTCTGTCGTGCTTTAGTTCAAAGCTATCCAATTAAATCCCTTCCTTCATAGTTTGAATCTACTTGGTTTTTGCGGTCGTACTGTGAATTAAGCTTCGTCTACTTTTTCAAATCGTGGTACTGACTTTCTTCCGTCTGATAAATCAATCAATTCATAAAACATTGATGATGGTCTAGCCCACAAAATACCTGTTTCGACTGACATATAAATAACCAATGTGTCCCCAGTTTCACTGTGCTTTGCTTCTCCAATCATTCGGTATAAACCGCCTTTGTAATGCTTATATAACATAACTATCCCCTTTCTTTAATAAACAATATGAATCAACAGCAGCTACGTACTGTGCATTAATATCTCTCTTCTTCTTCTTCCTCGCAGTCAAGGCATGTCAAATAAGCAAATCCAATATTTTGACCGCAATAAGCGGATAATTGAACGTTTGTACTTCCGCATTTTTTACAAGTTACATCGAATTTTTCAATGTTGTTCCCCATAAAACCCTCCCTCTTTTAGTAAACAGTTTGAATCTATTTTTCATCATAGTCGTACTGTTCATCACTCAATCTCTCTAACAGAAATTTCATAAATCTTACCTTTACTTGACTTTACTTTTTCAACATAACCATTCCATCTGCCGATAACACAATCAATAAAATCATTGGTTACATCCTTCTTTTGCCCTGTCCACTGATCGCCTTCTTTATTTAATTTACCAACATAAATTCGATCTGTTATCGGAGAATGTCCAAGCCTTAGATTTTCATATGTCATTTTCGCTTTTCACCATCCTTTCTTGGTAAACAACATAAATCGAATAACGTATCATCACATCGTCGTAATGTGCGTTATTCGATTAAATCAAAATGATCCATGTCTTGTGTCAATTCTGCGTTACATCTAGGGCAATTCATAGAAATGAATCCTTCTTCCCAATCTTCTTTATCTAATTCAACAACGCCTTCCCACATACATTCATCTGGTTCGTAATACCAATCATTTGCTCCTTGTTTCCATTTCGGTTTTCCTATATAGAAACCACATGATGCATGTAATTTTACTTTTTTGCTCAATTGTTCTCACCTTTCTTAACTAAACAGTTTGAATTTACAATTAATTAGCACATAAAACAACTGTTTCATCTACCATTCTTACAAATACGCCCAACTTTCGTAACCATCGTATTCATTGTCGCAGCCATACTTAATTCCTTCTTTATCACTTTTAACGATTTTTCCATCTCTCAGCTCATAGAGAATACTATCAGTCCACTCTTCGTAATAATACTCAAGGTGCTCAATTGACTCTGCAATTTCTGGCAGAACTTCTTCAAAGAATGCTTCAATCTCATTTTCATAATTCTTCAAACTGCATTGAAATGACCAGTACCCTGTTTCAGCGTTAAATTGTCTTTCAAATCCATCGGTCGCAGTCGCTTTCCAGTAATCTTTGTTTCCATTTTTATCAAGCGGAACATCCTCCCATTCATCTGGCATATAAGAAAGTGATCCACATGGAATAAATGAAGCTCTTCCAAGTCTACCGAACCCTCTCATGAAGTCGATGTCTGAAGACTCCCATTCATATCCTTCACTATGCAATCTCTGTAATTCTTCCCTATATTCTTCTTTAACAATCATTTTGCAGCGTAATCCTGTATACATTCCCATTTCATATTCCTCCATTTATTTTATTATTGATCAAGATGAAACGATGAACTTATCAACCTATGAAAAGTTGGTAAACATAATCTTTGTCATATTTAATGCTAGTTCCTAGTACACTATTTATTTTTATTAGGTCGTCTTCAGTTAATGGTACACTAGCGTAAAAATAAGGATTTACATTAATTCTATCTTCAAATAACTCGATTAACGATTTCTCAAAATTATGTTGACGCTTTAAGAAAAACATCTCTTCGTAGTTTTTATGATTTGACAAATATTCTCTTTCTTTTGAACTAATTTTTGAAATAATACTATATTCATCTACAATACTTCTTATTTGATCAAGCATAAACATTGCTCTATCATAATATACTTCATCATTCTCGTTCTCTTTTTGTTCAACCACATATCTTCTTAATTGCTTAATTGAAGGAAACTCTTCAATATCATCCAAGAACGAATATTCAGAAAACAAATAGTCTTTAATCTGATTATAGTTAACTATAAAATAGTCAGATAATGTTACAAAATCCTGTCGTTTAATTCTGTTTATAGAAATCCAGCTTGACATACACAATCCCCCTATAAAATTACGATTTTATCTTCTTTTTCCACGACTCTTGATACATATCAAACTCATGCTTGGTCATTCCAGTTGCAACTATGTAAGCATCGTCCATAGTTACTGTGTCTGAATATAGAGTTATACCATTGAATTTCATCTTAACTAGTTGTCCCTCGTCTCGATATTTATGTAATAAATTAACAACATCTTCGAGTGACTTACCCCATAGTTTATGATTTTTAATTTCTATATATTGTTTTTCCATAGTTTCATATATTCCTTTTATTTACGAATCGAATAATCCGTATTCAGCTTTCAAATTTTGAAATAGCTCTTCAATTAATTCTACTGGGACGAAACCATATACAGTGTCGTAATATTCACTTAGTTTCTTCTGAAGTAGTTCGTTTTCTAGAATTTTATCTACTGATGTGAACTCTCCATCCTTAAATAAAGCAAATTCCATAGCAGTGTAATTAGAAAAATCTGTTGTAATTCTTGGTGTACAATAGTGTCCTTCGCTTGCTTGAATCGAAATACCAACACCATTATTAAATTTAATATGTTTTAATATTCTTGAGTCAAACATTAATCCATAAGGCGAGGCTAACATTGCCTCTCTGTGCTTTTTAGAAGCCTCATTCTCTACTAAATAATTAATAAATTCCATTATAATTTCTCCTTTTTATTAGATAAAATAAAAGTTTTATCGCTTATTTATTGTCTATTTTATAGATTATATTAGCTTTTTCATTGTTGTTGTCATTAAATTCGACATTAATATTCATCTTGGAGGAAATCAAACTGCCAATTTCCTTTGCAGTGATACCTCTTACATTATCTTTAAATGAATTTCCTAAGCCATTTCGAAACTCGCTTTTTATCAAGTTGCTGATAAGAACATCCATGTAATCTGACTTAATTAGCTTGCCTACTTCTTCTCGCACTGTTTGCTTGATAATGTCTTGAATATCGTCCTTCGAGATTCCTAGTTCATTATGAATCAGATTTTTAACCTCTTGATAGTTAGAACGTTTCATTTTACAATCTCCTTTTTCTATAATTTAATCAAGATTATCGAATTATATAAATCACAAAGCATCATCCTTCTTAAATTAAGCATAAGCTTTCCTGAACCTCGTGGCATCCTGTGAATAGCTGCTGTTTGACCATTGTTAGTAGCATGTTTTAGAAAATCGATGTCATTATTATCAATCTCAATTTCAATATCTGGGTAAGACCTTATTCTTTCAATCTTAGCGTTAAACAATTCCATCGCTTGCAACTGTTTCATTGATTACCTCCTTATCTCCAAATGAAATGATGGTTTTATAACATATCTTTTATATCATAACTTTATAATATGTATTATAATGTTTTTCTTTTGCTCTCTCACTCACTTTGTACTCTGGTTCATCACTTGTAAACATGTCGATTAGCTTGCCGTTCAAAATAACTAATTTCTTTTTATGATACAAAACCTCGAAAAAACTCAAATCTTGATCTAGAGCTTTCCATCTTCCTAAATCTACACAACGCTGAATTTTGTAATCAACTTCACTAATGCTTTCGCATTTAGCATAACTAAATGGACAATTTTCTTTGTACAGATTTCTAGCGTTTTCATCAATTTTTATTCTCATTTTATATTCTCCTTTTTATTTGATAACTGAATTATACCACACTCTTTATTCTCAGTCTACAATATTTTATAATTTATCTTTTAAAAAAAGAGACAGAATACTCTGTCTCTCATAAGTAGATACGATATTGATTATCTTTATTTTCTCTGTAATCATCGTACAGCCGAACAAAAACATCTTTGCCTAAATCTACTGGCGAATCCTTATCCGCTAGTAAATTGTTGTAGTCGTATATAGCATAAACTCTTCTTGATTTATTGAGCTTTTTTGCTTGACTTAGAACATCTTCTACACCCTTGTCTTTATCGTAAGCAAGCACAATTTTAATTTCTATTCCTAGTTCATTCAGTATCTCAGCTTGAGCTTTAGTGATCTCATAGCCACCTATAGCTATTGTATTATAGAAACCGTATTCGTGTGCAAGCATACAGGATTTTTCAGCTTCAAAAATAATGACTTCTTTTTTTTCTATTATATAGGGTAAAGCCCTGTTCAAATTGAAAAATTCAATTCCTTTGTTAAAATTATAAAGATAAAGGAACTTAGGAACATTGTCATTTTTCTCTTCTTCGATATTAAGAATAGTTCTACCTTTGACTCCAATAAGTTCACCATCTTTATTGTGAGCAGGAAAAACTATTCTTTTGCTTACTATATCGAAGTTTACACCAAATAAAAGCTGAGTTTCGTATCCCACTCCTTGCTGCAAATAATCATACGAGGGATAGTCTATATAAGCATCGAGCACAGAATCATCAAGTACTACATTATCTTGTCTAGTTTTTCTTTTGCGCTGCCGCTGAAGATCTTTTAACCATTGCAGTGGGTCTGTTTTCTTAAATTTTGGTCTATAAAATCCCAAGTATTCGGTATAGCCTAATAGTTCACATATCCATCGTTTTGATGCTGATAAGCATTCGTTTAACTCTTCTTCACTTTGTTTGTCGAAATGAAGATACGAAACTAGATCAAATATATCTTTTTTAGAAAAGTCTTGATTCCATATATTAACACTTAAGTATTCATTAGTTCTTACTTGCACAGCTCGCTTGTTGTTTGAGTTAAATCGCTCAGGAAGTTGTGCTTCATATCTGTTACTGCTTTTTCTAACATGTTGACAGCCAATCTCTTCAAGTATCTCACGAATCCTATCTTCTTCGTAAATGCGCTTTTTTATTTCTGTAAGGTCGTTGCTCACATTTAAGCACCTGCTCTACCTACATATTTAACCTTAGCCCATGCAACTTCTTCCCAAGAGTTGAAATCAAGATTCATTCTGAACAATATTTGCACATCTTCTTTCCCTTCGCGGTTCTTAGGAACAAATAAGATTAAATATTGATGCTTAGGGTTTAAAGTGTATTTTACTTCAGTCCACTCACCGTTTGAGTCTAATTCAAAGTTGAAAGCTTGGATAGCGTGTTTCTCACCCTCGTATTCGTCATCATAAACCTTTCTACCCGCTAGAACTACGGCAGCTACCTCTGAAATTTCTGGTGACTTGCCTAGACTGTCTAGGTCTAAATAGCGAAATTCCTTGCCAATTTTCAATTGAACACTAGCCAGAAGAAAGCAATTTAAGTTTTCTTCTTTTATGACATCATGCAGCTCTTGTGCAGAATTGGAGAACGCTAGCCACCGTTCTTGACCACTACTTGTATCAGGCTTATATGTATCGAAATAGATTTTATCATAGCCACGAGGTCTGAAAAGCTCAATCTGATCAATGACATTAGATATTTTATATTTTTTTAATACTACTAATTGAATTAAATTTTCAAAGTCGATGTTTTGTGTTTTTCCAGCTTGTGTCAACCACAATTCTGCTTCGATTAACATTTTTTCGATTTCATCATCGAATCCTTTGTTAATCTTTTTTCTAGGTATCTTTCGTTTAAATACTTTATTGACTACAGTTGCCAATAATCTTAGCTGCCATTGCTTCTTACCTTCCTCATTAACAAAAACTAGAGCTTTTTCAAATTTCTTGTCTTCAGAAGGATTTAACAAAACGTCAATGTTATGTTCATAAAGAGACATGATAGACTTTTCTGTGATGAAACTACTTTTTCCCACTCCCGAAGAAAAAGCTAGTAAAACCATATTTCCATTCTTTTGCCCATTGATTGTTTCATTCAGTCTAGGAGAATGGAAAAACGGCAATCCTGTTCTCATCCCTTTTTTTGCCTCTTTAATTGTTTCCCTTATTCCGTCAGTTGCACTGGTGATAATCACTTCGCCAGAATTAATTTGTGAAAAAGCATTTTTAACAGTGTAGCCCATATAGGTTTGTAACTCAGTTAAACTCATACTACATAACTTATTGATGTGCCCCTGATCAGAAATATCTATCATTTTCTTGTCAACCAGTTTGCGCAAAGATTCATATTTTTGAATTTCATTAAAATGATAAGCGTCATTTGGATCATCTTTTGGGATTTCATTTATGACAGTTTCAATAGTTTCTATGCCACCATAGTTAATATATGTGTCATGAAAACTTGGTTTATTGGGTTCTGTTTTTTGAGTTACGAGAAATGAATGGACAGTAGCTTCATTGAACTCTCGTATGCCACTATCATACATTCTTCTGCCTACTTCATAAAAGAAGTACCATATTTTCAACGTAAAAGTCTCTTTTGAAATTTTATGACTCCTGTATTTACCGTATAATCTGGGTTCATACCACAAATTAGCCACAAAGATTGGTTCGTGTACTTCTAGTGGCTCATAAAAATCTTTTGGGTAATTTTCTATATTAATGCAATATTGTGACACTCTATCACTTCCATATGTATATATTATTTTAATCTAGAAAACGAGAAATATCTCTTTCGTCTTTAGTCTTTTTATAATTTGTCTTTTCTTTTATTTTTGACAAATCAACTGCATATTGCGCTGCTTCATTTACAATTGCTTCAATTCTTTTCTCTTGTTTATTCTTTTCAATATAGTAATTCCTGCAATCAACCAAATTGCTTCTTACTATTCCAAGGTCATACAATAACTGACCATTAAAAGAATCGAATTCCTTGTCGTATGTAATTTTAATAATATTAAAGCAATAGTCATAAGCCATATATAAAGCCTTAAAAGGAAGACCGCTTTTATAAGTTCTTCCTAGCTCGTTCGCCTCTGTGTACTCATTTCTTAACTGCTCTAGCCTAATCCAATAAAAGTTTGGGATGAACTTATATGATTCCAACCCATACAAATCTTCAAGAAACTTGGCAAGTTTCATTTTATATTCTTGTTCTTCTGCTAATTCTTTTTGCATCGCTTGATATTGAGTATGACAACTTTCAATATGATAGTAGCGTTTATTTTCTTCTTGAATCATCTTTTCTTTGTCGTCATACAATGAGCAAATTGGACATTTAACTTTTCTACCCATATATAAAACTATTTATCTCTCCTTATATATAGTTCTGCAAGAATCTCGATGGTAAAGCCACCTTCCCTTTATGCGACCTTGGACAACTCAATGTTAGATACGCTCTTGCTCTGGTGATGGCAACATATAGTAATCGTCTTTCTTCTTCCAACAACCTGAAGAAATCTCTCACAGTAATATCAGCTAAATTATCATCTTCTTTGAAAAATGGCATAATCCCTTCAATCATACTGATTAAAAACACATAATTGAATTCAAGTCCTTTTGATTTATGAATAGTCATGAGTTTTACGCCATCGTAGTTAGGATTCTTCTGCAAACGTTTTTGCACTTCAGCATTTTGCAAAATTTTGTCCACATACTCAATAAACTCTGAGATTGTTGGAAATCGTTTTAATGAGTTTTCAAGCTCATCTAACGTTTCTCTAATGATCTCTTTATGCAGCGTATTTATATTGTTCCCTTTATCATCAATCAAGTATTTTTCATACTGCTGACGCATTTGTTTGACCAGCACAAGTGGCTTATATTGTCCATTTCTATATTGTTTCAATTGAGAAATGTTTTTACGAATGCTATCAATCTTTGTTGGGTCATTCTCAAATAGACTGTACAAATGTTCTAATGGTTCGCTAATTGGAGTGAAATTATTCTTTGCTTTTATCTTTTTCCCATTGTCTTTGCTGATATACCACATTGGCAACATTGTCTCAATAGCTTTGAAGTCATTTGGTTTAACGATTACACGCATATAAGACAAAATTGGCGCAATATATTGATTCTCATAAAAATTTTCTGATTCACCGTATTGAATGAAAGGTATGCCTGATAACAAAAATTCATCAACGATTGCACGGCTATTTGACTTATTTCGGTATAATATAGCAAAATCGCTATATTTGGCTTCTTTGTTTTCTACTTTTTGTTGAATTTGCTTAGCTATGTATTGAGCCTCTTCATAACTCGATTCTGGAAATATGAATTTTGGATAGTGGTTAACATTATAAATTGATTTTGCAGTTTTCTTAATTCGCTCTACATTATCGTTAATCACACTGTTAGCTAAACCAAGAATAGCATTATTACTGCGGTAATTTACATCTAACTGATATCGCACAGCATCAGGATACATTTCTTCAAAGCGTAAAATGTTTTCTAGACGAGCACCAGCAAAAGTAAAAATGCACTGATCTAAATCCCCTACTACCACAACGTTTTGATGATGCTGAGCGATCATGTAAATAACTTGACTCTGAATCCAATTGGTATCTTGATACTCATCAATAATAATGTGCTGAAATTTGTCCTGAAGCTTGCTTAGCAATTCTTTGTTAGTTTGCAATTCTTTATAGAGAATAAGAAGCATGTCGTCAAATTCAATTAGATTGTTTTCAGCTTTGTGCTTTTCTAATTCTCTCCATATAATATGTAAATTGATTAAACGAGCATTGGTTCCTTTGAATTGCTCAACACTAATTCCTTTGTTTTTTTGTAACGATATCCAACTAGTCACTTCAGACCAATCAAGACCAAAAATTTTTGTTTTGCGCATAATACCTTTGATCGCAATCTCTTTTGATTTATTAGATGACCAGATTTCTTGGTTGTAACCTAGTTCACGCAGTATACCTAAGAATACAGCATGAAACGTGCCTTTGGTAATCTTGTCTAGTTTGCTTTGGGGTAAACCAGTGATTTGTGCAGTCTTTTCAATCATCTCAATTGCGCCTTTTTTAGTATATGTAATTAATAAAATATTGCTAGGATCGATGTTCTCTACTTCAATCATCCTGCCAATGCGTGACGCTACTGATGTAGATTTACCTGAACCTGCTACAGAATCTACTACAGCTGCACCTTTAATATGTCTGCAGAATTTAAGTTGATTTTCATTGAGAAAGATATTTTTTGATTCTAGCTTACGGAAATAGTCTGAATCATTGTCTTTTGACTTTACTAGTTGACGAGTGTCGATTGAAGATGCAAGTTCTGCTTTGTTGTATTTAATTTGTAAAACCTCCTTATATAAAAGATAAAGTATAAACTTAGTAGTTATAATATATAACAAATTAAAAATGTAGTCAACTTTATAATTTACTTTTTAATGAACTGTGCTATGCTTTACTGTTTTCACATTCAATCACAAACCTATTTTCATGTGATTTACTTATGTTGTTTTTGCTAATTGTTTTATATACTATTTCATAATCATCATAGAGCATCACTTTGTCGTCACCATATTTTTGCATGTGACTTTGTAACATTGTAATCAATTCTGAAATTTTAATTGCATCCATTCAATTTCCACCTGCTTTACTGCATAAAATTGTTCTTTTATAGCCTGTTTTGATAAAATTATTGCTCATTTTTAGGGGTATTTCTGTTTAGTGACTTGTCTGTAATAGTTCAGGATTATCATGTATATTCCCAATCACTGTAAAGCAGAATGTTTCATGGTATATGTAGTTATCAAAGTCTACTACTTCTAACAGACCGCTTCTTGTTTCGTCATACAGACCATTCCAGTATTCATCTACACCATAGATTTCAATTTTGAACTTTGCTTCGGCTGAACAATATTTAACTACACCTTTTAAACCATCTTCTTCTAAATCAAAAATATCATCTTCATATATCTCTTTGGTTAATTTATCCTTTAATCCAATGAAGCGTCCCACTGTTTTGGGATCAACTTTATACCAAAACTCTGTATTAAAATACTCATCATTAAATTCAATAATATCTCCTACGATTACGTCCTCACCGATTAATGATCCATAGATCCAACCTTGCTCATCGATATCATCTTTCCACTCAGGTTTATTGATAGATTTACCACGAAACTTGTTGAGAATCATTTTAAGAATCCACTCCCAATCTAATCATTTCTTCCTTGTATCTTCGCTTAATAAACTCCTCATGCTGCTTGGTTTTCACATTTGGATGTCTGTAGTTATACCTCAAATACTCGCTACCAACATGATCAATTGATTTAGTTGGACTACTCCACCATGATTCCGTATAATCACCATTTCCATTGGTGAAGCGCGACATGTATCCATCGAATTCGTTTGGTTTGCGCTCATGCTTCCACATTTCAAATTTCAATTTTCTAGGCATAAGATTCCTCTCTAATCTTTTTTTCTTTTTCGTTTCTGAAGTTGATTAATATGCTCAGATCATAATTACTACGAACAAACTGACGATTTAACTCAGGGTTGTATCCTAATCCAAGATAATAATAGATTAGATCGTAGCATTCTTCTTTGGTGAAATTGGTTTGCGGCAAATAATTTAATCCATCACGTATGTACTTTTGACGTTTCTCTGGCAATCCCTTGCAACTGTGTCTACTCAGATTCGACAACAAGGAACACTTCAGGTCTTCTACAGTTTCAATTGCTTTTAAGTCTATGTAAATATTCCATTTTGGATCAAAAATCAATTCATAATTATAATTAATGAACATGTCATTAAAATATTTACCTACAAACTTAATGAACTTAACAACATCTAGTTTTTCATAGTTGTGTTGTAGTGGATATTCAAACTCTGTCATTTATTTCACCTCATAAAACAATAGTTTTGTTGGTTCTTTTTACAATCTTTCGTTAATTAATTCAATTAATACATCACCATGACATGATTTAGGCTTACAATAGCAGCATAAAACTTTGCCTTTTAACTCATGTAAACTGTTCAACAAGTCATCCTGTGTCAATATCCATTCACGATATTTCTCAATTGCTTCTTCTCTAGTTTCAACCTTAAATTGTGCCTTAGTATTTTCCATATGACTAAATGGATTTCCCCACTTTGAACCACGTCCAATGTAAATGTCATATGGTATTCTATGATATTTATTTACTACTGTTGTTTGTATAGTGATCACCTATTTCCTTATAAAACATTTTTTTATTCATTGATTAAATATGCTAACTTCATAGTTTTCTTTTTATCATATATATAAACGTCACACATTAAAGAGTTCTCCTTAACTTTCAAGTTTTTAACCAGTGCTCCTCTAGGTATGGTACTGCCTTCTAAATGCCCAGAACACTTTGTCGTATCACTGTTTCAGCATTTTTAATTTCATCTACGAATGACTCCCAACTTTCAACTTCAATAACCCTAGACTGATGATCCATATCTCCTATTTCATTAAAAACTATATTAGTTTCATTTACTTTTACCACGTAATCATCCTTTCAATTCTGGATAAAATATCTCATTTATCTATCGTTTTTTCATCGGTGTCATTTGTATAATATCTGCATATCTAACGATTAACATTTCACTTTTTCCATTTGAGAATGCACAGGTTCCTGAAGGATTAAAATTCTCACACTCGCCAACAAAGCTGTGAATGCTTGGTTGTCTCATCGTGTCGTCAGGATGCTTGAATAACACTCTGTAATTTCCATTCAATCTCAATTATTTCACCTCCAATTAACTATAAAATGAAATACTGGTTTGATTGACTTTATAATCGGTATAAACTTACTTCATAATCACTAAAAACCTCATCGATAATTCCATATACCTCATTCCAATCAGCACCGCCTCGATCTGAGCCTATTTTATATGGGAGAGCAACAGATAAACATTCACGTTTTGCTTCTTCTTTTAATTTAGCGAGAGCCGCTGTTAACATATTAAGTTCTGTTTGTTGCTTATTTCTTCCGTAATCCAATTGTCCGTAAAGATTAGCAATATATCTGTCTCCCACCTTAATAATTTGACATCTACCCAATAATTTTTCCAATCGATTGCTGAAAGAGTGACAAAGAAATTGATATTGGTGATATGCTTCTGGAAATTTGTTTTTAATCTGTAAAGCAACACCTGATCCCATCACTCCTCGGCAATTCACTTGATGTCCAATAATATCTTCAGTAGCTTGTAGCAAATCACCTTGAATAATTTTAATCATTTTTCCACTCCTTTACTTGAGTTTCACTGACTGTCCTGTCTGTCTGCTCGTCTATGATTTCTCTCATTTGTAAATCCCTAAGCCACAAAACATATGCTAATGCGCCACGTAGATTTTCAGGGGTTTCATCAACAAAATCCTTGTGCTCACTAGCGTTGATATATTCCCACATTTTTCTCTTTTCTTCATAGTGTCTTCTCTTTGAAGCTGCTTCTTTTTCTAAGGCTTCTTTCTTCATTCCTTTGGTGATTAAGAAACCGTGTGTCAACGGAATTGCACCTATAAAACCAAGTGTTGGAACTACCGTGTAAAAGAAATTATCCATCAATTCATCTTCTCTATGGAACGTTAGTGCATAACAGATAAGCATCATGAATGCAGCAAACAAAGAAGGAAAGATAACTATACATGTCCAGTAGGTGTACTTATTTTCTACATATTTTTTATACTCTTCTTTTAAGCTTCTCATTCTTGCCTCCTTATTTGACAATGAAAACATTGTTTTATTGGTTTATGTAAATAATCTCTTAAGCCAAGATTCCTTTTTTGGTTCTTTTCTTTGGAATTCAAGTTGAATCTCTCTAGGTAGTAGATAAGAATTGTTTGTTTC
>Ga0065721_10005331_pt1 | contig 14395 bp, 14 predicted proteins | sample Mesricmetagenome_FD_59108 | JGI IMG/M metagenome (GOLD analysis project Ga0065721, IMG submission 59108) | Mesophilic microbial community from rice straw/compost enrichment Sample: eDNA_1 v2 (version 2) | ecosystem: Engineered > Solid waste > Grass > Composting > Bioreactor | place: USA: Davis... | reverse complement strand
TCGCGGCGGAAATTATCCAGCTGCTCTTCCGTCAAACGGCCTTCGAGATATGAGCGGGCATACATGCCGGGCGAACTGTGGCCTTGGAAATACACCAGGTCGCCGAGCTGGTCGCCTTCGTTGCCACGGAAAAAGTGGTTGAAACCTACATCGTATAGAGTCGCTGCAGAGGAAAAAGTGGATATGTGACCGCCCAAGCCCTCGTCATTGTCATTGGCGCGCATCACCATCGCCATGGCATTCCAGCGCGTCAGAGAGCGAATGCGACGCTCCAGCTTGATGTCACCTGGAAGTTTTTGTTCTTGATCTAGCGGGATGGTATTGCGATAGGGCGTGGTAATGGCGGAAGGCAGTTTTACGCCGGATTGGGTCGCCGCATTTGCCAGTTGTGCCAGCAAATACGCGGCCCGCTCTGAACCACCGTGTCGAATTACTGATTCAAGAGCATCTAGCCACTCTCGGGTTTCGAGAGCATCAATTTCCTCGAGCATTCAAGTCTCCTCATCCGTTGCGCTGGGNTGGCGCTTCATCAACAAACTGAACCCCGGTCTANGCCNGGGCCTTATAAATGGGCGCCCTTAATTACGCACAATAACTGCGCCTCAGAACAAAAGGTCGTCCTGATAAACAAACAATTCCCTCATTACGAAAGTAATGTGTTCAGAGCAACACAGGTGATTGGCGGAGAAAGGTATCGCCTTGATATTCGTTTTAACACGTACAGGGTTGGAGCAAATCTTCGCAGCGGGCCCGGCATGATCCGAGCGACCGGCTACGGGGCACCGATTCTACACAGGTCATTTCCGATTATCTACCGAAGAGTTTCGCTGCACCGCAGCAGCCATGCGGGCTGCAGCGGTGCTCGCTGCGCGTGCATTCTAGCTGTAGACGACGTAATAGTCATTTACCCTTTATTGCTTCTGCAAAACGTATTCGTAGCGACCGTCGTATTCAGTGAAACGGAGAAGGCGATGGCCACTGAGGTCGGCAAAAGCATGAAAGTCCCGCACGGAGCCCGCGTCGGTGGCGGTAACTTTGACGATCTCGCCGGATTTCAGGCTGTTGAGCGCCTGTTTGGCCTTGAGCAATGGCAATGGGCAGCGCAGACCGGCGGCGTCAACTTCGAGCTGAATCGGCAGCTCAGTTGGGTCCAGCGGCGGAGAGTGGGAATCGGAAGTCATGGAATCTCTCAGGTGCAGAAATGTCTCAGCCGTCGACGCTTCGCTGAACTGCCTGGAGATCTATTTTTTGCCGATCTCTATTCATCAAGGCAGTAGCTGGCTACATTAGTGGCGGCTCGGGCCACCTATCGTCCGGCAGCAGAAATCCAGTAACGGCCTTTTCAGGCACATAAATAGGTCAGGCATTGTGGTTCGGCGGCAACTTTTTTTCTACGTGATTTTATTACTCGGCTTGCACACCGCCAGCCTTTCGGCCTCCACTTCCGAACTGCAACTGCCTTCGCTCGGCGAAAGCAGCGCAGGCTTGATTTCCCCATCCGAAGAATACGCCCTCGGCCAGGATTTGATCCGCGTTTATCGCGCCGCCCTGCCGACCTCGAACGACCCGTTTATCGAAGCCTATCTCGCGCAGCTGCTGCAGAAAGTCTCGACCTACAGTGACATCCATGATCAGCGTCTGGAGCTGATCGTTCTCGACAGCCCGGCGTTAAACGCTTTTGCCGCCCCCGGCGGCATTGTCGGCGTGAATACCGGCACCTTTCTCACGGCCCAGAATGAACATCAGCTGGCTTCGATCCTCGCACACGAGCTGGCGCACCTTAGTCAGCGTCACTATGCGCGGCGCCTACAGCAGCAGAAAACCAGCTCCACTATAGGGCTCGCCGCCCTGCTTGCCAGCATAATGGTGGTTGCCGCCGGCAACAGCGATGCGGGCATAGCGGCCATTCCCGCCATTCAGGCGGCGGCGATCGACTCATCTCTCCGCTTCAGCCGGGAAATGGAGACCGAAGCCGACCGCATCGGTATGCAAACGTTGGTGCAGGCCGGATTCGACCCTCACGCCATGCCCGGGATGTTTGAGCAGATGCTCAAATCCACCCGCTACCGCACCAAGATTCCCGAATTCCTGCTCACCCACCCGATCACCGAGAGTCGAATTGCCGATTCAGCCAGCCGCGCACAGAAATTTCCGCAACGGCGAGTTGTGCTGGACGAGGAGTATCAGCTGTTGCGCGCACGCATCGTGCTGCATTTCGAGAACAATTCCGCCAGAGCCACAAAGCGCTTTGAGGAAGAGATCGACCGCTATCAGACCATGTCACCGCTGACCGCCCATTACGGTGTGGTACTCGCCCGCACTCGCAGCGGCGATATCGCCGGGGCGCGGCAAGCTCTGGAGACACTCAAAGGCATGACGAAAAACCAGGCGATTCTCACCGTGGCCGAGGCGGACATAGCGGCGAAAGAGCAAAACTGGGATCAGGCTATCGACATCCTGCGCTCAGGATTGGCGAATCAGCCCACCAATCACCCATTGAACGTCAGACTGGCGGAAGTGTTGATGGAGGCCGGGCGCTACCCCCAGTGCGAGGCACAGTTGATGGAGCATGTTAAACGCCACCCCAACAATGCCTATGTCTGGTATTTACTGGCGGAAGTGCACGGACTTGCGGGGCATATTCTCGATGTCCACCGAGCGCGGGCGGAATATTTTCTGTTGAAGGGGATTTATGACAAAGCGGAAATTCAACTGCGCAATGCGCTCAAACTGATTGATGAAAAGGACTTTCAGGCGCGGGCAAAAATCGATCAACGCCTTCTCGATGTGCGCAAAATGCGCGAAAGCAGCCGCTTGAACTAATCAACTACGGCTGATAAAGCCCCCACGTGGACTCCTTGAGCCAGCGCTCGGCTTCCGGCGCTGGCAGGGGTCTTCCCATATAGAACCCCTGGGCTTCGTCGCATCCCAGATCCACCAGCTTCTGATACACCGCCGAGGTTTCCACCCCCTCAGCGACCACTCTCAGTCCGAGGTTGTGGGCGAGATGAATGGTCGAGTTCACAATGATTTCATCCTGCTCGTCGTTGAGCATCGAGCGCACAAACGACGAATCGATCTTCAACGTCTGCACCGGCAAGCGCTTGAGATAGGCAAGCGATGAATAGCCAGTGCCAAAATCGTCCACCGACAAACGCACTCCCAGACGATTGATGCGGGCCAGCGCGGCCTCTGCCCTGCTCGGATCGGCCATGATGGTGCTCTCGGTAATTTCCAATTCCACCAGATGCCCGGGCAGTTCGTATTCACGCAGCAGGCGCTTGAGGTCCAGCACTATACGGTCGTCCAGCAAATTACGCGCGGACAGGTTCATGGCCATGCTGATCTGGAACCCCTGCTCCAGCCAGTGTTTGCAGTGGCGGATGCCGTTCTCCAACACCCAGAGGGTCAGCGGGTAAATCAGGTTGGAGTGTTCGGCGATGGGTACAAAATCATTTGGCGGAATAAAACCGAGTTCCGGATGGTTCCAGCGCAGCAGCGCTTCGAAACCATAGACTCGGTTGGAACTCAGGCATATTTTCGGTTGAAAGTGCAGGATCAGCTGGTTTTCCCGGATCGCCCGGCCGAGCGCGCCCATCAATTCCAACCGCTTGGGTGAATGGGGATCAAAGGCGGAATCGTAAACCGCCACGCCCTGCAGGCAGGTCTTGGCGCGGTACATGGCCACGTCGGCAAAACGCATCAAAGTACTCACATCATCTGCTTGGTCAGGACAGATGGCGACGCCGATACTGGCGCTGATTTCGGTGCGCAAGCCCTCCACCTCAAACATCAGAGAAATACTATCGAGCAGCTTGTGCGCCAAAACCGCCGCGTGCTGCGCATTGCGCAGATGGGGCAGAAAAATCGCAAATTCATCACCGCCGAGGCGTGTCACCAAACCCTTGGTTTCACTCAACATCGCCTGCAGACGCTGACCCAGCTGCTTGAGCACTTTGTCTCCCGCCAGATGGCCCAGGGTATCGTTGATTTCTTTAAAACGGTCGAGGTCGATCAGCAGCAGCGCCATCTTCTGGTCGCGCTCCCTCTCCTTGATAGCTTTGCTCATCGAGCGGTAAAGGACACTGCGATTGGGAAGGCTGGTCAGGGCATCATGATTGGCGAGATATTCCATGCGGGCGAGATAACGGCATTTCTCGGTAATGTCCCGCGTGGTGCCCCATACCCGGGTAAGAAAGCCATTTTCGACAATACCAATAGCGCTGCTCTGCAACGAGATGCTTTGCCCGGTATTGTCGAGACGCTCGTATTCGCGGTCTTCCAGGCGATAGCGATTTTGAATGAATTCGGTGATGTCGGCGCGAATATTGGGCGAGCCATTGTGGTAGATCGGTAGCCCCATAAGTTCGGAGGCGCTCGCTGCGCCGTAGAGCCGAACCAGTTTTTCATTACATTCCGCGAGCACGGCACGCTTCAACACTAGGTCGATCTGCACCGAGGCTGGCAGATGGGTATCAATCGGCGGGCAGATATCGTAGCGCCATATGGCATCTGAACTGTTGGCAATATAGGCGCGGTAACGCGCTTCACTCTCTTTGACCGCCAATTCCCGTCGCACCGCCTGAGTCACGTTGCTAATCACCACCATAACGCCATCGACGCGGCCGTGCTCATCCGTGGTGGGAATCTTATCCACTTGAAACCAGGAATCCCCGTCAGTTTCCAAAGCCCGCTCGCGGGACTCTAAACGCGCGCGCCGGGTCCTGAAGACTTGCATGATTTCCCGCTGGCGCTCGGCGGGGTCATCCCATGAAGGTGCAATTTCAACAAAGGTTTTGCCGATCAGTTGGCCGTCTCCGCGCCACTCGTGCGCTCGCGCATTGGCATGACGGACGACACCCCACTGATCAAAATACAGAACGATTTCGCGCATGGAGTCCAAAAGCGCGTTGAGCGCGCGATTGTTCTGATACGCGCTAGGGCCGATTTCGGCGATGGCAGACTGGATCGAATCAGTTCGATTTGTCACACAAGAGTTACCCTGCTGCTGCAGATGTTGTTATAGCGACGACCGCACTGCGGATCTGAGGGTAGCGGCATTTTCGGAGCCGTCGACACCATGGATTTTTGCGGTGGCGCGGACAACATCAACCATGCGCCTGCTACCGCAAATATCTTCAGTATAGTCAAGGCATCAAAAGCGCAAATTTTTTTACATTTATTTCATGAAAAAAATTTCTTTAATTTCCGTGACTTACCAAATTAGCAACCACTTACGGATCATAAAAGTGTCACAAACCCGTCACATAAGCCCAATAGACTGTCGTCCAAATGCCTCTGGCAAGCCAAAAAGTCAAAATTCAGCGCGCCGGCTCTAATGCTGGAAGATCTTAGTCGCTGAATGGACTGCCGCAGTACTTGCAGTAGCGGGCGTCCTGATCGTGCCCGGCGCGGCCGCAGTTGTTGCAGACGCGACCAATGCGTTCACGTTGAATTTCTTGCGCCAACTCCGCCGTGACTATGCCCGTGGGTATGGCAATAATCGAATAACCCGTCAACATGGCCAGGGTGGCAACCACCTGCCCAAAGGGAGTGGCCGGTGTTATATCGCCATAACCAACAGTAGTGATGGTGACGATTGTCCAATACACGCTTCTGGGAATACTGGTGAAGCCGTTTTGCGGCCCTTCCACCACATACATCACCGAACCAAAAATGGTGGCGAGCACCAGCACCACAAAAAAGAACACCAGGATTTTGCGTCGGGCCAGCAGCAGCGAGCGGATCAGCACATTGGCTTCAGACACATAACGCGCCAGCTTCAGAACCCGGAAAATCCGCAGCACCCGCAGCAATCTCACCACCAGCGCATAATTCGCACCCGGAAATATGAGCCCGAGATAAGTCGGTAGGATTGAGATCAAATCAATAACACCGTAAAAGCTCCTCATATAAGCGAGCGGGCGCGGCGAGCAGTAAATCCGCACGATGTATTCGGCGGTAAACAGCAGCGTAAAGACCCATTCCGTTACCGTCAGCAGGCTTCGCAATTGGGTGTGTTCCGGCACCATGGAATCCAGGACAAGCGCGGCAACACTGATAACAATCAGATAAATCAGAATGACATCGAATAATTTTCCAGCGCGCGATTCGGTACCAAAAATGATGTGGTAGAGCTTGTTGCGCAATTCTGTTTGGGACATAGCCGCTCCTTGTGAAGATGCAACAAACTAGTGGCTTAACACCGACTAGGCAAGCGTCAACCTGGCAGGCTCGGTTATACTCGCCGGCCTATTTCCCGTCATTTCCAAGCGGAGCGCGTACATGAAAGACTCCTCGCGATTGGTGTATTCGACAGAAACCGGGCGTATCAAACACCCCAAAACTCCCTCGCCTCCGCCCTCCCCGCCTCCCAGCGCGGATTCCGTGGTGCGCCTGCAACGGGAGTCCAAAGGTCGCGGCGGCAAAGGCGTCACGCTGATCACCGGCCTACCCCTCGACCAGGATGGCTTGAAGAATCTGGCCAAAGAGCTCAAACAATTCTGCGGCACCGGTGGCACGGTTAAGGACGGCGTCATCGAGATTCAGGGCGAGCAGCGGGAAAAGCTCAAACCGTTTCTGGAGAAAAAGGGGTTCAAGGTCAAAATCGCTGGGGGGTGATTTTCTGGTTTGCTTTTTGCTCAACCTCTCCTGAATTTAACAAACGCCATTTTTTTGACTGGAGAGGAGTTGGGTTTTATGAGCTTTGCAGAAATCTGGCCTTTCTTTGACACGGTTTTGAAGGTAGGACTGGGCGGCGGTATCACACTTGCCAGCCTTTGGTTTTATCAGCGCCGACATAATCTCGCGTCCAGCAACACCACCACAGCGAACCGCCGGCTCGCACTCCTGGAAGAAATCTCCGCAGCCGTTGGCAACGTCAATCATTGTTTTGCGCGCTATTCTGCACTGGTTATTGAATCAACCCGCTTTGGCAAAAACTGGCCTTCTGCCCGCAAAATGGAATTGGATAAGGTGAATACGGAGTTGGTGACGGAATTCCGCAAATTAGCCGACGCCGAAGCGAAGCTGCTAATGCTTGGGGAAAAAACCATGGAAAAAACCCTGCGGCTTTACGGCGCCAGAATCGCGCTGTTTCGCAAGCAGGTTTACGTGGGACGTCAGGATATTACCGAGCAGGAAATCGCGGATCTCAAAACCTCGATCCTGGCTCTGCGCGAACAGTTTTACGATCTGCTCAGCCGTCGCTACGATCGCCTGCTAGTAGCAGCCTGAGAAAACCGCGCGACATCGATTATTGAGGAAACTCGGCGGCGTAGCGCTCTACCCATTCCCGCGCCGCCTCCTCGCTGCTCAACACCCGCCCCTCCTCTTGCAGCACGTCATAGCGGTAGTGTTCGATATGGCAGACCTGCTCAACCATGCGCACCCCAAACTGGGTCGATTGGTCGGCAAACTGCACACCCACCGCATAACTGTCACCCTCTTTCCGACACCAGGCAACCACCCCTTCGGCTTCGAAAGGACGCTGCTCATTTCCGATTGGTAATGAGATCGGAATATGGATGCGGATGTGGGCACCCCGCTGCATCGGACGGTCAGCATTGAAACAAAGTCCCCCCTGACTCACATCACGAATCTTACGGGCGACAGGCGGTTCATGTTCATTGATTTGAAAGTCGATCGGCATATCCGAAGGATGGCGTATAAAACGGCGCATAACAGACTCGTTATTAGGAATTAGGAGTTGTTGCAACCATTCCCGATAAAGGTTGAACCAAGGGTTCCACCACACGGGCGCTGAATATTTATTTTGTTTCACCATGTTCACTCACAACTACACAGCTATTGTCTTTTTATATTGATCCGTCACCGCCCAAGCGAACCGCGCCCCCATTGGGCGGAGATCGGTAACGTGTAATTTAGGTATAGCCGAAAAAATGAGAGGTAAATCAAGTTTTGCCGATTTGCGCGACGAAATCTTGACGTCAGAGGACAATATCAATGAAAGCCGATAAAAATGTCGGCGGAAGTGGCGGCGTAGTATCAAAAAAGCGGAATTTGCGCCAAGACCTCACGCACTGGGGCGTAGCCGCGACGATGAATCGGGGTTGGACCCATGGACTGCAAAGCAGCGAGATGAAGTTTGGTCGGATATCCCTTGTGAACCGCAAAGCCATAGCCGGGATAGAGGTTATCCAATTCACACATTTCCCGGTCGCGAGTGACCTTCGCCAGAATTGATGCCGCGCTAATCGCGGCGATGGTTGCATCCCCCTGCACCACCGCTTCACTGGAATAGCGCCACTGCGGTAGGCGATTGCCATCCACCAGCACATGGTGCGGCTCTATATGCAAGCCTTCCACCGCGCGGCGCATGGCTAACAGACTCGCATGCAAAATATTGAGTTGATCGATTTCCGCCACGCTGGCGCGCGCCACGCAAAACGCGATGGCTTTATCTCGAATTTCTTCGAACAGGGATTCGCGTTTTTTCTCGGATAATTTTTTCGAATCCGCCAGGCCTATGATCGGTTTTTTATCGTTGAGAATCACTGCGGCCGCCACCACATCTCCCGCCAGCGGCCCCCTGCCGACCTCGTCCACTCCGGCGAGCAATCCTATAGTGGTCACAGCTCCGCTCCTCCACGAATCAGTTTGGTGATGGCTTCCGCCGCTTGTTCATCTGAATTCTGTTTCAGCTGCACATGCAGGTCGTGAAATGTGGCCATCAATTTTTTCGTAGTGCTTGGATTATTCAGGTAATTCAGCAGAGCATCGCCAACAGCAACGGGTGTTGCGCGCTCCTGAATAAATTCTGGAACCACCGCTTTATTCGCCAGCAGATTCGGCAAGCTGATGTATTTCACCTTCACCAATCGCGACAGGATTTTGTAGGTGAGATCGGCGAGTTTATACACCACGATCATCGGGCGTTTGAATAACATTGCTTCCAAGGTGGTGGTACCCGAAGCCATGATCACCACGTCCGCCGCTTCCATGATTTTGTGCGATTGCCCTTCGATTAGATGAATTGGCAGGCTCGATGACAACTCCCGCAGCTGCTCTTCGAGCTGCTGGTGCCGGGCGGCGTTCGCCGAAGGTACAAGAAAAATCAGGTTCTTTTGGCGGGCGGCGCAATACTCGGCAACTTGCCAAAACAAGGGCCCCATACGCGCCACTTCAGCTGCGCGACTCCCCGGCAGAAGCGCCACAATTTTATTGCCGTTTATTTGCTCGCCCAATTGCAAAGCTTCAGCAGCGGCAGCAGGATCCGGCTCTAGCGGAATGGTATCCGCAAGCGGATGGCCGACATAGGCCACTGGAACATTGTTGTTGCGATAAAAATCCGCCTCAAACGGCAGCAGCGTCAACATCAGATCGACTGCCCGGCTGATTTTTTTGATGCGCCCTTGACGCCACGCCCACACCGATGGACTCACGTAATGTACGGTTTTAATTCCCGCTTTACGCAGGGACAATTCGAGATCGAGATTGAAATCGGGCGAGTCAATACCGATAAAAACCGCCGGCCGCTGCTGAAAAAAATGCTGGCGCAAACGCCGCCGAATCCGCAGCAATTCGGGCAACCGCGCGAGCGGTTCCACCAACCCCATGACCGCCAATCGGTCCTGCGGAAAGAGCGAATCAAACCCCTCAGCCAACATTTTGGGGCCGCCGACGCCTTGAAACACCGCGTCGGGAAAATATTGGCGCAATGCGCGCATTAAACCCGCTCCCAATAAATCACCGGACGCTTCACCTACCACCATTCCGATAATCAAAGGTTGATTCTGCTGCGGCATAAGATAGTAAAGTGTTAACGAACAATTCCGCGGGTGGAGGCGGTCACTGAATCTATAAGGGTTTGCACGTGGACATTGGCAGTCGCTTGTTCGCGCAACTCAGCCAGGGCTTCATCCACCGTGAGGCCGCGGCGGTAAAGCGTTTTATAGGCATGCATTAACGCCGCTATGTCTTCTTTGGTGAAGCCGCGGCGTTTAAGTCCTTCGATATTGATATTGCGCGCCGCCGCCGGTGCACCGGCTACCATCATAAATGCGGGAATATCCTTACCGACAGCCGTTCCCATTCCGGTAAAACTGTGCGCGCCAATGCGGCAAAACTGATGCACCAGGGTGTAGCCGCTCAATATGGCCCAGTCGCCAATGATTACATGGCCAGCCAAAGCGGCATTATTCACCAGGATACAGTGATTGCCGACGACGCTGTCGTGACCGACGTGGACATAGGCCATCAATAAATTGTGGTCGCCCACCAGAGTGTCGCCGCGATCCTGAACCGTGCCGCGGTGAATCGTTACACCCTCGCGAATAATATTGTGATCGCCGATGGTCAAGGTCGTGGGTTCGCCCTTGTACTTCAAATCGGGAGTGGCTTCTCCCAAAGTGGTGAACTGATAAATTTTATTGTGTTTGCCAATACGTGTCGGACCCTTGATCACCACGTGGGATTCGATCACGGTGCCTTCGCCAATTTCGACGTCAGCACCTATGACGGAAAAAGGGCCGACGGAAACCCCAGGTGCCAATTTAGCCAGGGGATGGATGACAGCACGCGGATCAATTTCACCATTATTCATAGCAGCGCGTTGTCCTTTCAGGATACTTTGCGGTCCGCACAAAGAATAGTTGCGCTCGCGGCCAGTTGGCCATCGACTTTTGCTACGCAGTCAAATTTCCAGATCCCTCTTTTTTCCGAAATAATGCTCGCCTCGATAAACAACTGATCGCCCGGCACCACCTGCTTTTTAAAGCGGGCGTCATCGATGCCGGCGTAAAGATAAATCGAACCATCTTCCGGTGTCTTGTTCATGGTTTTGAACCCGAGCACACCGCAGGCCTGCGCCATGGCCTCCAGAATCATGACGCCAGGAAAAACCGGATGATTGGGAAAATGTCCGTTAAAAACATCTTCATTAACGGTGATGTTCTTGTAGGCGACGATGGACTCGCCCTCCTTCAAATCGACCACGCGATCGAGCAACAGGAATGGATAACGATGCGGCAGATAACGCCGGATTTCCTGAACATCCATCATACGACTAACCCCAAATAGAATTTTGTATTGCAACGCCTACACGGACCCTGTGAGGCGCGTGAACCTGACAGAAACCTGCCTATTTATTTTTTATCGTCGCCAGATTGCTGACTGACGATTTTTTCCAGCGCTTTGATTCTCTCCACCCATTCGTCGAGCTGACCAAAGCGCACCGCATTTCTGCGCCAAGTGTGCACCTCCTGCACGACCGTACCGGACGAATAAACACCTGGCGTAGGAATGGACTTGGTAACGACCGTACTACCATTGAAATGCACGTTATCGGCGATCTTCAAATGCCCGCCCATTCCCACCAGTCCACCGATGGTGCAATTGGCTCCGATTTCAGTGCTACCGGCAATTCCGGCACAACCGGCAATGGCGGTATTGCGACCAATCACGCAGTTATGGGCAATGTGAACCTGATCATCGATTATCACTCCATCACCAATAACGGTGTCATCTATGGCACCGCGATCGACGGTAGAGCTAGCACCAATCTCGACATCGTTGCCAATACGCACACCGCCCAACTGGTAAATCTTGGTCCATCCCGCTTCACTTCGCGCGAAACCAAAACCATCTGCCCCTATCACCGCATTGGAATGCACCACAACCCGGTCACCCAACACCACATCGTGATAGATCACGGCGTTTGGATAAATGACGCAGTCGGCACCCAACCGCGTGCCCGCGCCAATAACTGCGCCTGACAAGATTTCCGTGTTCTCGCCGAGAACGACATTCTCGGCGATACTGCATCCAGGCCCGATGGAAACCGAGGGTGGAATGCTGGCACTGGGATGAACTGCAGCCGTCGGGTGAATACCCGGCGCCTGCCGCTGCCTGCGGTTAAACAATTTTGAAACTTTGGCATAGGCCAAATATGGATCCGGCACACGCACTAAATTTAGCCTATCCGGCGCTTCCACAGCGTCTTGCACAATAACAATGCCAGCCCGCGTATCGGCGAGATAAGACAAATATTGCTTCTTGCTGAGAAACGACAGGTGATGAGGCTCTGCGCGGGCAAGGTTGGCAATACCGGAGACCGCTACGGCGGGGTCGCCGCTCCAACTCGCCTGAAGGTAGTCCGCAACTTGTTTCAGAGTAAAACTCGTTGTCATCGCCGCCACAGCCCCGATCAGTGTGTATCTATGTAAAAGACAAAGGCCCGAAGCCGGGCCTGTCGACACAAGAGATTTTTGCTACGCCGCAAATAAACTGGGTAATTCTACGTCAGTTTTTCTTTGCTTTCGCGTCTTTTGCGGGGGTGGATTTCTTCGCCGCTTCCGCTGCTTCCGCGTTTAGCTTGTTCAGGCGCTCCAATACCATCGGGGTGATATCAGCGCTGCCCAAACGATGCACAGCAGCTTTGCTATCCAGAACCAAGTCTATGCCTTCAGCTGCCATAACGGCGTTCAGCGCTTTTGAAATAGCGGGCTGCAATCCATTGAGCAGCTGCATGTAGACCATTTCCTGACCGCGGCTCAGTTTCGCCAAGGTTTCGCGCCGATCATTAGCAACCTCAGTCATTTTCTCCACATGCTCTTTCTTTTTGTCATCACCCCAGGTCAACCCCTGATTTTTGCCCTGCTCGTCGAGCGTTTTCAATTCCGCTTCAAGATTGTCGAAGCGCGCTTTCAAAGCTGCATATTCCGCATTTTTTTCCAGCTGAGCCATACCACCTTTGCCTGCTTCGGAACTGAGAATCAGTGCCTCCACATCAAGCACTGCAACCTTGGTCGCGCCAGCTGCGTAGGTCAGTTGGGCCAAGCCTAAAATGAGTCCCGCCAACAATATTCTGACTGACATCATATTTAACACTCCTAAAGTTTTTGTAATACCGCTGTCAGCCCTAGGCAGCAGCGGATGTATTTGGATCGTCACACCTTAGAAAGGTGCTGCCAGAGAAAACTGAAACGCTTCGCGATCGTCGCCTTCGTTGTGTTTCAAGGTTTTTGCCAGGCTGAAGGTCAGCGGCCCCATCGGTGACAGCCAATTCAAACCTATGCCCACCGAAGCGCGCAGTTCATCAGCATCAAAGCTGGTGCAGCTGATTTGTGTTTCGGCACACTCGGTATCGAACACATTGCCCGCATCCAGGAACAACGAGGTCTGGAACGAGCGTTGATCGTCAATAAAAGGCAGCGGGAAAATCAGCTCCGCGCCAAATTCCACCAGCATATTGCCGCCAAATGCGCGATTGCGGGTGTTGACGGTGGTGTAGGAACGCATAAGTTCCCCCGGCTGACACGCTTGCCGCCCCATATAGTCGTACAGAGCACTGTCACACAAGATATAGGCACTGCCCAACCCGTCATGGGTATCCTTGATACCATCGCCGTCGCTATCACGAGCCACATAATCTGTATATTGATTGTTGTAGAAGCCGGGCGCAGAAGCTTGCGGGCCCAGGGAGCTGCGGCGAAAACCGCGCACAGAACCAAAACCACCGGAGTAGAAATTTTTGAAGAACGGCAGACGATCCATATCACCGTAACCATCGCCATAACCCAGCGAGGTGCGGAAGCGCATTGTCAGAGCCCGGGTCAAAGGCACGTATACCTGACCGTCATACTGCGCGGTAAAGTATTCGAGATCGCTGCCAGGCACAGATATATCCAACGACAGCGTCTGCTTGCTTCCGCGGGTGGCAAGAATGCCGCGGTTCAAGGTATTGCGCAGCCAACTCAGCCCCAGAGTAAAGGTGTCAAACTCATTGCCGTTGAGATCGACAAAACCAGGCGGAGTACTGGTAAGCATTTCCGCAGTGACCAAGCCTGTGGGCAAGCTTACGTCCTCATAAATGCCGCCAGGGTACTGATTGAAATTCGCAATATCCTGCTGCCGCACATACTGAGGATAAGCGCTCAGGTCCAGCTCAAATGGCGTACGTTGAATTTCCTGCACCGTATAACCGCCGGTTTTGACGCTTAGGTGGCTGTAACCAAAAACATAGTTAAGGCGCTGAATTTCGGAAATTGGATAACCAAAGCTGAAATTCAAGCCGTAGGTATCAGTGGTGTATGAAGCGACATTGATTTTGCTGTAATCACGCGCGCTGTAATAAAGGCTGATACCGCGGTTAACACCATCCGGTGTGAAATAGGGATCGACGTAGGAAAAGTTGTAGAGCGTTTGATACTGGCTATGGTTAATAGAAATACCTACCTGCTTACCACTTCCTTGCCAATTGTTATGTTGCAGAGATGCTCCCAACAGGAGTCCATATCCCTGGCTGTAGCCAATACTGGCGTTAATTGAAGCTGACGGTTGCTCTTCAACGGTATATTCCACATCCACCAGATCGGAAGTGCCGGGCACGTCCTTTTTCTCAACATTCACTTCTTTAAAAAAGCCCAGGCGTTCA
>Ga0065721_10051511_pt1 | contig 14403 bp, 12 predicted proteins | sample Mesricmetagenome_FD_59108 | JGI IMG/M metagenome (GOLD analysis project Ga0065721, IMG submission 59108) | Mesophilic microbial community from rice straw/compost enrichment Sample: eDNA_1 v2 (version 2) | ecosystem: Engineered > Solid waste > Grass > Composting > Bioreactor | place: USA: Davis... | reverse complement strand
GATTCCCAGAATTTCGGCCATCGCTTACACTCCCAGATAGGTCTCGATCCGCCCGACATTCTCGCCGAGCCGGTCGTTCGGGATCATGTCGACCACCCTTCCCTGCTCGACCATGAAGTGGCGGTCCGCCACGGTGGCGGCGAAGCGGAAGTTCTGCTCGACCAGGACGACGGTGAAGCCTCTGCGCTTCAGGTCGGAAATGGTGTGGCCGATCTGCTTGACGATGACGGGCGCCAGCCCCTCGGTCGGCTCGTCGAGCAGCAGCACCCTGGCGCCGGTGCGGAGGATGCGTGCGATCGCCAGCATCTGCTGCTCGCCGCCGGAGAGCTTCGTGCCCTGGCTGGAGAGCCGCTCCTTCAGATTCGGAAACAGCTCGAAGATCTGGTCGACCGGAAGCCCGCCCGGCTTGACCACGGGCGGTAGCATCAGGTTTTCCTCCACGGACAGGGACGAGAATATGCCCCGCTCCTCGGGGCAAAAGACGATTCCGGCCCGAGCGATGGCGCGCGCCGGCAGGCCGATCGTCTCGCGTCCGTCGAACGTGACCGATCCGGAGCGCCTGGCAAGGATGCCCATGACAGCCTTGAGGGTGGTCGACTTGCCGGCGCCGTTGCGCCCGAGCAGGGTTACGACCTCGCCTGGCATGACATCGAAGTCGATGCCGTGGAGGACGTGGCTCTCTCCGTACCAGCCCTGCAGTCCGCGGACCGCCAGGAGCGGCGAGGAGACCGAACGAGGATCCGTCTTGGCTGCCATCGGCGCCTCAGTCATGACCGGCCCCGATATACGCTTCGATGACGCGAGGGTCCTTCGAGACGGCATCGTATCCGCCCTCGGCAAGAACTTTGCCGCGGGCGAGCACCGTTATCGTGTCCGACAGGGACGCGACGACAGACAGATTGTGCTCGACCATCAGGATCGTGCGGTTCACGGCGATGCGCCGGATCAGCCCGGCGATGCGCTCGACATCCTCGTGCCCCAACCCCGCCATGGGCTCGTCAAGGAGCAGCATTTCGGGATCGAGCGCCAGGGTGGTGGCGATTTCCAGGGCCCGCTTGCGTCCGTAGGAGAGTTCGCTCGCCTTCAGTCCGTCCATGTCCTCCAGGCCGACCTCCGCCAGCAACGAAGCGACCTCTTCGTCGTATCGCGACAGCACGTTCCCGGATCGCCAGAAGTCGAACGAGTCGCCCCGCCTGCGCTGAAGCGCGACACGCACGTTCTCGAGCACTGTCATATGCGGAAAGACGGAGGACACCTGGAAGGAACGCGCCATGCCGAGCCTTGCGATGTCCGACGCTGGCAGGGCCGTGATGTCCTGCCCCTTGAAGGTGATCCGTCCGCATGTCGGGCGCAGGAACTTCGTCAGGAGATTGAAGCACGTCGTCTTGCCGGCACCGTTGGGGCCGATGAGCGCGTGGATGTGGCCGCGCCGGATGCTGAGGTTCACGCCCTCAACAGCGAAGAAGCCTCGGAATTCCTTCGTCAGGTTCTCGGCGGCGAGAATGATCCCGTCATCCATGTCTGCGGCGTCCTCCCTCACCATGCGCCGTGCACTCCGCGCAGGCGTCGTCTATTCCACCACGACGCCTGCCGGCGGAGCGCTAGCGTTCAGTAGACTCCGCGGCACCCGCTGCCTTGGCGCGACGCACTTCCTCCAGGACCCGTTGCGCGATGTCCATCCGGACATGGCCGGCAGCTTTCAGCCGCTCCGCCACCTGATCGACCTCGTCCCCGTCCGCACCGGCCGCGATGGCGATGTTGCGCGCGTGGAGCGACATGTGCCCCTTTTGGATACCTTCCGCCGCCAGCGCGCGCAGCGCGCCGGTATTCTGCGCCAGGCCGACCGAGACGATCACCTCCGCAAGTTCCTGCGCGGTCCTGACGTCGAGCACCTTCACGGCCGCCTGCGCGACGGGATGTGTCTTCGTCGCGCCGCCGACGAGGCCGACGGCAATCGGCAGTTCAAGGGTGCCTACGAGGTTGCCGTCGGCATCCTTCTCGTAGTGGGAGAGCGACGTATAGCGCCCGCTCGCGACGGCATGGGAATGCGCCCCCGCCTCGACCGCCCGCGTGTCGTTGCCGGTAGCGAGCACGACCGCCGTGATACCGTTCATGATCCCTTTGTTGTGGGTTGCCGCGCGATAGGGGTCGGCGGCAGCGAAATGGTAGGCGTCGATGATGCCGTCCACCACATCGGCTCCGCCAAGCGCATCCCGGTCGTACACGGCGCGGACGCGCGCCAGACGCCGGTCGGCCTTGTTGGATAGAATGCGCAGGCGTACCCTACCCCCCGCGATCTCGGTGACCAACGGGGCGAGCGCCTCGGCCATCGTGTTCACGGCGTTGGCGCCCATTGCGTCGCGGACATCGACGATCAGGTGAAGCACGATATAGGTGGCTCCCGTCGCCTCGACGATGCGAACCTCGATGTCCTTCGCGCCGCCGCCCAGCTTCGCCAGGAAAGGGTCCTGCTCATTGGCGAGATCGAGTATCTCCCGACGCCTTTCGTAGAGGCGCATCCGCGCGCCGTGCGGATCGGGCGCGCCAACCACCTGGATCTGGGAGATCATGATGGGCTGGTCGCTCGAGGCATGGAAACCCCCGTGTATGCGGGCGACCGACGCCATGTTGCTGGCGGCGGCGACCACGGACGGCTCCTCCGTCGCCATGGGGATGAGGTAGTCACGACCATTGATCGTGAAGTTGGCGGCTACCCCGAGCGGAATGGACAGCGTCCCGATGACGTTCTCGATCATGCGGTCCGCGATGGCGAGCATCTTCTCGTCGGCAGGAACGATGGGAGCCAGCTGCGAGCTTTCCAAGCCCGTCGCCTCACTGACCTTGTTCAGCCGCTCGGCTGGAGACAATTTGTAGAACCCGGGAAGACGACTGCTCGCCACCATAAAAGTCAACTCCTCCTATCTGTTGACGGTGGAGCCTAGTGAGTGGTCCATGCCCGAACAATGTAGATGGGCTACACGGAGCGCTTGTCGGAACGTGGGAAGGAAACACGGTCCAAGCGGCCGCGTTAACGGCGGAAAAGTCGGCCGCAATGGACCTCCCGAACCCGGAAAGCCGTTTCGGTTCGGAAGTATTCCAGCGGGAGTCAGTCCTGCCGAACCAAGAATCTCAGCGGGAGGATTTCAGGAGGTGAAGACGGAGGGCCAGATGAACCTCCAGCCCATGCGCCGGATCCAGGCAGGTGTTGCTCAGCTGTCCGACGAGATCGAGTCGCTGGCGCATCGTGTTGACATGGATGCAGAGCCGGTCGGCCGCCTTTTGGAGGCTGCGCCCGCAGTCGAGATAGGTAGCGAGCGTGTGAATCAGTTGACTGCCTTTTCGCTGATCATGATCGATCAGCGCTCCGACCTCGGCCCGCACGAATGCATTGAGGGCGCTGTCCTGCTGGCCTGCCAGGACGGTGGCATACATCGCCATCGCGCTCTCGGATACGATCCGTCCGGCCTGGCCGAGATTCCGTACAAGGCCTGCGCAGCGACGCAGCGATTCGATTCGGGCGGGCGCCTGCCCGATACCCTCGACGGGATTGGAGACAACGATCGTAAGCCGACGCCCTGTCGCCCCCTGCAATTCCTCCGAAAGCCGTTCGGCAAGATCCATCGGCCGCTCGCTGTTCGTAGCCACCACGAGATCGCCGTTGAATTCGGCGAAGATGGTTTCGCGACCCAACAGAGCAGCGCGCGCTGCCGATGAGACCTGCATGAAAGAAAGGTCCGCCAGCTCGACGACCATCATCGTCAACGGCCACGAGACCGTGCTGCCACCCGGCTGTTGCCGAAGCGCGCCACCCGCGAAGGGATCCAGGGTCCCACGCACCAACGCTGAAATCGCGTCGGTGGCGGTTCGGTGGACGGATTGCGCTATGCGCTCCATGGAGAGCAGAACGATACCCGTGACGATGGCACTCCGCTCGAAGGTGCGCACTTCAGGAGCGGAGAAGGCACGCCGTCGCTTCAGAAGCAGCGAACCGAGGCGGGCCCCGCCTCCCATCGCGGCCGCGATGACGGCTACGTCACCGTCCTCACACTCGAACTGGACGGAACGCCCGGTTCGATCGCTCTCCCGCACAGCGCGGACGATCCTGTCCTCCGGGCAGCCCGAGGGTATGGCGCCGCTGATCGGCTTCAGGCGTTCATCGAGTACGACGGCGTCGCCATTCAGCAGATTGCCGACACGCTTCGACAGGTCGCTGAGCGACCCTCCACGACCGACCAGCTCCGTCAGCTGTTCATGGGCCGCGGCAGCGTTTTCGACTTCCTCCGCCTGCACCTTCAGCGCAATGTTGGCGTCCTTCGCAACCTGCAGCGCGCGACGAGCCTCCTCGAAGAGCCTTGCATTCTCGATGGCGAGCGCAGCGAACGTGCCAAGCGAGGCGAGAACCGCCATCTCGTGCGGCGTGTAGGAACGGACGTAGCGGTCGCCGACGAAGAGCACGCCTATGACGTGCGAGTCGATCTCGAGCGGAATGCCGAGGATCGACACGACCCCTTCCCCTTGCGTCGCCTGGTCGATCGAGGGGTCATGCGGGAAGGCCGGGTCGTTCGGATAGTTGCTGGAATAGAACGGCCGGCGGGTTCGCGCCACGCTGCCGCACACGCCGATATCGCGCGGCACCCTGATACGCGCGAATTCCTGCGAGATCACTCCTTCCGTTGCCTTGACGTAAAAGTCGTTGCGCTCCTCGTCAGCGGCAGAAAGATAGGCGATGTCACTGCCGGCCAATTGCCGGGCGCGCTGGACGATTGCCTGCAGGACCTGGTCGGTGTTGCGCAGGGCGGAGAGGTCGCGCGCCGTCTCGTAAAGCGCCGAGAGCTCTCGCTCCCGCTTGCGCTTGTTCTCGAAGTTTTCCTGCAGCCTTAAAGCAATATCGACCGCTTCGGACATCGATTCCGGCAGCTCGCCGGCATCAATCCATTGCCTTATCTCGGCGCCCAGCCTGTCGAGCTCCGGCGAGGGCTCGTTGGCATCGAGCAAGGTCAGCATACGCCGAAAATACTCGTGCTCATCCGCACCCCTCACCGGGTGTGCGATCCGGCGCATGCTTGCTCTCATCGCCTCCTCCCAGGCAACTGCACAAGACCCGATTCTTATGGCGGGCCGACTGCGGGAAGTATGTTTACATCCAACATAGTCTTCCTTCAAATATGTCCTTTCCCGACATTCAATGCCGTCCTGCCCGATGGCTAAGGTGGAAGTGGTGGAGGAACCGAGCGTGTTGGGTGATGACTGACTTTGTCTCGATCGTGGAGGTAGGGCCGCGCGACGGCTTGCAGAACGAGGCGGTTGCCGTTCCAGTCGAGGTACGGGCCGCACTCATCACACAGCTCGCAAACGCGGGACTGGGCAGGATAGAAGTCGGCAGCTTCGTCTCGCCACGCCGCGTTCCCCAAATGGCCGGAACGGGGGATCTGGTGCGTTCGCTGCCCGAGATCAGTGGTGTCGGCTACAGCGTGCTCGTGCCTAACGAGCAGGGTGCGCGCGAGGCCGTCGAGACGAAGATTCACGAAGTCGCTGTCTTCGCCTCGGCGTCCGAAACCTTCTCCCAGCGCAACATCAACTGCTCGATCAGTGAAAGCATCGAGCGGTTCCGGCCGGTCATCGAGCTTGCCGCCGAGCGCGCAATCCCGGTCCGTGGCTACGTGTCCTGCGTGCTCGGGTGTCCCTATGAGGGACGGGTCGCGTCCTCTGCCGTCGTGGATGTTGCCCGACGTCTCGCCGACCTCGGTTGCCACGAGATATCGCTCGGTGACACGATCGGCCTCGGCACCCCCGGTGAGGCTCGCAGGGTGGTTGAGGCAGTGGCCGCGGAACTCCCGATTTCGATGCTCGCGGTGCATTTCCACGACACGCGCGGTCAGGCGCTCGCCAACATCCTCGCCTGCCTCGAGGCAGGCGTGCGGACGATCGACAGCTCGGTTGCAGGGTTGGGCGGCTGCCCCTACGCGCCCGGCGCTTCGGGGAACGTGGCAACCGAAGATCTCGTCTACATGTTGGACGGCCTGGGGCTGACGACAGGGGTGGATCTGCGCTCCGTCGCGGCTGCAGGCGCGTACATATCAAACCATCTCGGCAGGCCCACCTCCTCGAAGGTCGCACAGGCGATCGCAGCCGAAGAGGCCGGGCCGCTTGTGAGCGAGGCACTGCTTCCGTCGCAATCGATGTAGTACGCCGACATTGTTCATTTCGCCACGAAGGCGAACTGTCTTACCAGGGAGGATTTTCAATGTCTGACGCAAAGTCAGCCACCGCCAACGGCATCACCGGCTCGGGACCGCTGAAGGGCGTGACGGTACTCGACATCACTCGCGTCGTGGCCGGACCGTTCTGTTCCATGCTGCTGGCTGACCTCGGCGCGACCGTCATCAAGATCGAGCATCCGGATGACCCCGACTACGCGCGCACCTTTCCACCCTTCGTAAGCGGGGACGAGGGAGAATTCTCCGCCTTCTTCGCCCAGTTCAACCGCAATAAGCTCGGCATCACGCTGAACATGAAGTCGCCGGAAGGCCGCAAGCTGCTGAAGACGCTAGTCCGACGCGCGGACGTGCTCGTGGAGAATTTCCGCCCGGGGACGATGGAGAAGCTCGGCCTCGGCTACGATGTGCTCAGCGCGGAGAATCCCAGGCTCATCTACACCGCCATCAGCGGCTTCGGCCGCACCGGTCCGAACTCCACGCGACCTGCTTACGACAATACCGGCCAGGCTGCCGGAGGGCTCTGGTCAATGAACGGCTATCCCGACATGCCGCCGGTCCGCGTCGGCACCATTATCGGTGACCTCGCAGCATCCCTCTACGCGGCCATCGGCACCCTGGCGGCCCTGCGTGAGGCCGAACACAGCGGGCGCGGGCAGGTGGTCGACATCTCGCAGCAGGATTCGGTCCTCACCCTGACCGAAAACGCGGTCGTGCGGTACACGACGAAGGGCGAGATCGCGACCCCGCTGGGCAACGACCATCCCTTCGTTCGACCCTACGGGCAGTTCCCGTGCAAGGACGGCTTCGTCTTCTTCGGCGGTTACACCGACAAGTTCTGGCGGATCACCTGCGAGATGTTCGGCGAGCCGGAACTGGCCGACGACCCGGAGATCGACACCATGGAAAAACGCTTCGATCGCGACGTCCACGAACGTCGGGTGAAGCCGCTCTTGGAACGCTGGTTCAGCAAGTACACGAAGGCCGAACTTGAAGAGCTCGCAGGCGACCGCATTCCGCTGAGCGCCATCAAGACGATCGCCGAGGTTGTCGAGGACCCGCATATCGCGGCGCGCGAAATGATCGTGAAGGTTCCGGTGGCAGGCAAGCTGGTGCGCATGTTCGGTCTACCGGTGAAACTTTCGAACACACCTGGCAATCCCCGCGAGAAGGCTCCTCATCCGGGCGAGCACAATGCCTTCGTCTACTCCCGACTCGCCAGCCTTTCGGCAGGCGAGATCGATGACCTGGCCAAGGCCGGAGTCATCTGAGCCATGGGCATCGAACTCATCCGAAACGGCCAGGTTGCGACGATCACGATATCTCGCCCCGAGAAGCTGAACGCCCTGTCGCTGCAGATGTACGACGACCTCGGACGGGTCTTTGCCGAGGTGTGCGACGACGACGCTGTCCGCGCCGTCGTTCTGACCGGCGCAGGCGAGAAGGCATTCTGCGTCGGCGCGGACCTGACCGAGTCCATTCCTGCCCTCGCCAGCGGCAGGTTCGACATCAGCGCCTGGGATCCGGCGCATCTGAAGAACATGGCGTTCTACAAGCCGATCGTGTGCGGAGTGCGCGGGCTCTGCCTAGGGGGCGGCTTCGAGCTCATGCTCGCGACTGACATTCGGATCGCCGCCGAAGACGCCCAGTTCCAGTTTCCCGAACCGATCCACGGCTTCGTTCCGGCGGGAGGGACACTCGTGCGGCTGGTCCGCCAGATCGGATATGCGCACGCGATGGAGATCCTGCTCTCCGCGCGCAGGTTCACGCCGGCGGAGCTCCTGGCGCGAGGCGTCCTCAATCAGGTGGTCGCGTCGACAAGCGTAAACACCGTCGCCCATGAGATTGCGGAGCAGATCGCGACGCTCAGCCCGATCGCTGTGCAGGCAATCAAGGAAGCGGTGCTGACGCTCCAGGATCTTCCGTGGGCCGAGGCCTTCGCCCGGGAAGCCATCATCGGCCAGCGGACGTTCACAAGCGACGACGCAAAGAAGGGGCTCGCCGCCTTCGCGGAGCGGGCCGCCTCGAAGGCGGGGACGCGCAAATAACGATGCAGAAGAAAAGCACCCAACGCCCGACAGGTCTCCTGATGCGCAGGACGCTCACTCAGGAAACGATCGTATTCCTCACGGCAATCGTGCTCTTTGTCGTGTTCTCCCTCGCGCTCGACAACTTCCTGTCTGCGGGCAACATGATCACGCTGATCCGCAATGTCGCCGTCCTCGGCATCCTCAGCCTCGGAATGGCGATCGTCGTCATCGGCCGGGGCGTCGATCTCTCCCTCATCGCGGTCATGGCCGTGTCGCTCACCGTCGCCATCGTGGTGGCAGCCAGCGGGCGGGACTTCGTCTCGGCCCTTTTGATCGGCCTCGCCTTCGTGATGGTCGACGGCGTCGTGATGGGCTACAGGTCACCGGAATCTTCGGGCTCGTCGGCTGGGGCCGGACCGAAACCTTCAAGGTTGTTTCAGGCGTGCTGAAGCACGACTTTTTCCATGGTGGCGAAGTCAAACTCGAAGGCCGCTCCGTACGCTATCGCGTGCCCGCGCCGGCAGTGCGCGACGGCATCGTCTACGTCACGGAGGAGCGCAAGGCCGAAGGCTTCTTCGAGACGATGTCGATCGCCGAGAACATCTATATCGGCAAGCTGGGCGGGCAGGCCTATGGCGGCTTTCAGATCGTCTCACTGGCCGAGGCGCGCGTCGTGGCCGAGGAGTGGCGCAAGAGCCTGAACATCCGTGCCATCGATCCCGACGCTAAGGTCATCAAGCTGTCGGGCGGCAACCAACAGAAGGTCGTCATCGCGAAGGCACTCGTTCAGCAGCCGAGCCTGGTCATCTTCGACGAACCGACGCGCGGCGTTGACGTCGGCGCGATCGTCGAGATTCACAGCTTCATCAACCAGCTCGCCGATTCCGGCATTGCGGTTGTCGTCATTTCCTCCTACCTGCCCGAGATCCTCACCCTGAGCGACCGGATTCTCGTCGCCCGGCAAGGCAAGATCGTCGAGGAGATGGATCGCCGTACCGCCACGGAAGAAGCGATCATGTACGCCGCTGTGCACTGACGCACGAAGCCGGTCGGGCATGTCCCGACCGGCTTCGTTTTCCAGCGTTTTCGCCGTACGGGCTTCCGCTACTTCTTGACGAGCGGGCACGTGGACTTTTCGAGCGGCTGGAATGCCTGATCGGCGCTTATCGTCGCGACCAGCTTGTAATAGTCCCACGGGCCGCTCGACTCCTCCGGCTTCTTGACCTCGAACAGCCGCATGTCGTGCAGCATGCGTCCGTCCTCGCGGATGCTGCCGTTCTGGTAGAAGATGTCGTTGACCGGAATTTCGCGCATCTTGGCCATCACCGCGGCAGTCTCGTCGGTGCCCGCCGCCTCGACCGCCTTCAGATAGTGGAGGACCGAGGAGTAGGTTCCCGTCTGCAGCATGTTGGGCATCGCCTTCACCGTCTCGAAGAACCGCTTCGACCAAGCGCGGGTCTCGTCATCGAGATCCCAGTAGGTGGCTTCGGTGATGGTCAACCCTTGCGCCTCGGCAAGGCCGAGCCCGTGCACGTCATTGATGAAGCCCGCGAGTGTCGCAAGCTTCTGCCCGCCCGCGGTGATGCCGAACTGCGATGACTGTTTGATGGAGTTGATCGTGTCGCCACCGGCATTTGCCAGCGCGATCACCTTCGCCTGCGAACCCTGTGCGGTGAGCAGGGCAGAAGCGAAATCGGTTGTACCCACCGGCAGACGCGTGCTGCCGAGGATCTTGCCGCCGCCGGCGGTCACGACATCGGACGTATCCTTTTCGAGGCTGTGCCCGAATGCGTAGTCGGCCGTTACGAAGTACCAGCTGTCGAAGCCCTGCTCGACCAGGGCGCTGGCCGTGCTGTGGGCGATCGCGTGGGTATCGTAGGCCCAGTGAACGACATAAGGCCCGCAAGAGTCGTTGGTGATACGCATGGAGCCGGGCGAGCTCAGCGTCAGAATCTTCTCCTTCTCCTTCGCGACTTCGAGCACGGCGAGCGCGGGCGAGGAGGACGCCACGTCAAGGATGGCGTCCACCTTCTCCTCATCGAACCATTTGCGCGCGGTAGCCGCCCCGATGTCCGGCTTGTTCTGGTGGTCGGCATAGACGACTTCGATCGGCATGCCGAGTACCTTGCCGCCGAACTCCTCGACGGCCATGCGTGCGGCCGTCACGGCGCCCATTCCCGTGATGTCGGCGTAGACGCCGGACATATCCTCGATCAGACCGATGCGGACGACCCCGTCCGACACCTTTGCCTCCTGCGCAAACGCCCCGACGGCAGGTGCAACCATGCTTACCGTGAGCGCAAGTGCCACGGCGGACGGCTCGATACGATGTTTCATGAAATTCCTCCCTCACTCGGGTTTCCCGTTCCGGTCATCCGACCGGAATCCGACCCGTAGCGAGAAGGGTAGGCAGTGGCGACGCGCCCATACAATGTCTGGGAATCATAGCCGTTGGCCTGTGCGGTGGCGGTTTCGCACTGATCGGTGGCTGCTGCGCGGACACTCAGCAGTCGATGAGGATTTCGCCGCGAGGAACCGCCTGACACAGGAGTATCTGGCCTCGCGGCAGGATAGGCTCCTCGCCCGACGGATACACGACGCTGCCACTGACCACCTTCTGTGCACAGGACTGGCACTCGCCATTGCGGCAGGAGAACTCGACCTCGACGCCGTTGGCCAGAGCGAGGTCGAGCAGCGTTCCGCTCTCAGGGGTCCAGACGACCTCCTTTCCCGACCTGCGAAAGCCGACCTTGCACGGTGCACGTTCGCCGAGACCGGACGGCACCAGGCCGGCGGCGCCCTTCTGGTCGAAGGCTTCGATGCGGATGTTCTCGCTCGATGCGCCGAGCTCGATCAGGCCCTCTCTGAGCGACGCCATGAACCCATCCGGACCGCAGATGTAGAAGTCGGCCTGTCCCACGGGCACATGCCGAGCCAGCGTCGCGGCGTCGAGCCGTCCGCCGATGTCGCAGACATCGCCCGCATCGGGGCGCGAATAGACGGTGATGAGGTGAAAGCGCGGATTAGCGCGAGCGCACTCTTCGACCTCTTCCCTGAACAGGTGGTGGCCGGCGTTGCGTGCCGCATGAACGAACCAGACACCGCGGTCCGACTGCTCGCGGGCCAGTTGCCTGGCCATCGGCAGCAGCGGCGTGACCCCGACGCCGGCGCTGACCAGAACGACCGGTCGCGACGGATCACTGTCCAGGACGAATTGCCCTCCCGGCGGGCCGAGCAGAACCTCGTCGCCCGGTTCGACCGTCTCGTGGAGGAGTGCCGAAATGCCGCCGCTGCCTACGCGTCGGACGGTGATGCGCAGGGATCGCGCGTCCGGCGTCGCCGAAATCGAGTAGCAGCGACGGCGCGGCACCGGCCGCTCGTCATGCGGCAGCGAGATGGTCACGTACTGGCCGGGCGTGGTCGGACCAACCGGAGCCGCGTCGTGCGGCTCGAAGACGAAGGAGACGACGTCGGGGCTCTCGCGCTTCCGCGAAACGCAGACGAAGCGGCGCCTTCCGCTCCAGGCAACGGGATGGCCGTCGCTCCAGATGCGCGCGCGGTTGAAGGCGGCCGAGCAGTGGAAATAGATCTCGTCCGGTTGCAAGCTGAGGTGCCGCGAGCCCGCTGGCCCGGTGCCGACTTCGCGATAGACGCCGTTGAGGCGAATGAGATCGGCACGGCCGGGCTCGGCGGCAAGGATCGCGAACGGCGCCGAATGCGGCACCGCGCCTGCGCTCCCTCCCTCGTGGACGATATCGAGCTGGAAGGACCCCGTGTTGCTGTCGGGGTCGAGCCGCAGCGGCTTTCCCGCGAGGTCGACTGTGATGTCGCCCTCTGTCGTCCGGTGGGCGAAGACGACGAAACGCGCGAGATCGATGAAGCCGAGGAACCCCGGACCCGCTGTCGCATAGACCTTTGTCTGCACGAGCGGACTGGGTGTCCCGTAGAATGCGCGCAACCCCGTCTCGACGAGCCGGCGTTCGGCGTGCGCGTCGTAGAGCACGGGCTTGCGCCCTGCCTCCGCCTGCCACTTTCCGTCCATGGCATAAATGTCGAGCACCTCCAGGGGCGGCTTGCGCTCCCCGGGATCGATCCAGAATGCCGCATCGCGGAAGGCTCGGCTGACCACGAACTCCATCGCAGTCGGGGTCAGTGCGATGACGCTGAGCGGGGGATTCTCGTCAGCCGGGAAAGCCGCAAGGACTTCGGCTGCCTGCGTGATTTCCGCCCGGGCGGAAATCCGCAGGTAGTGGTCGGCGCCCCTGTTCAACAGCACCAGCGCCACCTTCGGATCGCTGAGCAGATTGCCGATCGTATCGAGGCGTCTGTTCCCGACGTAATCGGGCAGGAGCATCCGTCCGTCCGGGGCCAGCCGGAGCACGGAAGGCTGGCCGCCGCGCGGCGAGACGTCCATGTTGCCTTCGGCATCGCGCGAGGCGAGGAAGAGAAGAGTACAGTTCTCGATGAAGGCTCGCGTACGCTCGTCCATCTGGCGCTCCGAGCCCTGTTTCCGCTCAGACTGCAGCAGCCGTGCACCGGGTGGGCAGGGACAGGCCGAGCAAGCGGTCCACCACACCGAGGAAAAGCCCCGACCCGACCGGAATGAGCTCGTCGGGGAAGTCATAGTCAGGATTGTGGACCATCGGCCGGTCGCCAGCGCCGATAAACAGCATCGCCGACTTCGAACAGGAGCCGAAGAGACCGAAATCCTCGGCCCCCCTGATGGGCACGTAACCGTCGACCCGGCCGAGCCCCATCTCGGATGCGACCTCCTCGAACAGCGCCGATGCGTCGCCGTCGTTGATGCAGGCGCGGAAGAAATTGTGCCTGGAGTACGTCAGTCCCAACCCCTCCTCCGTCGCGATCCTGTCGACGAGGCCGAGCACCTCGGCAACCAGGTCCTCGATGGTTTCGTTCGACGGGGTGCGCAGCGTCATGCGGATGTCCGCCCTTCCCGGCGTGATGCCGAAGACCGGCTTGCCCATTTCCACGTGAGTGACGGCGATGCGCCGGAACCCTTGCGCAACGACCTCGCCCGCCTCGAGCTGTTTCAATGCCGGGATGATACGCGCGACGGCCATGGCCGGCGATATGCCGGTTTCAGGCATCGAAGCATGTGCGGTCTTTCCTGTGAGCTCGATGCGCAACCCCATTGAGGCGCAGGTTATTTGCCCGGGCGCAACGGCGACATGGGCAAGGGGCAGGCCGGGCATGTTGTGGATTGCGAAGGCATAGTCCGGCCTGATCGCCTCGAATTTGGAATCGGCAAGCACCGCCTCGGCGCCGTGCGCCGTTTCCTCGGCCGGCTGGAAAAGCAGGATCACGCGGCCGCGTGACGGCCTGCGCCGCCCGAGGACGCGCCCGACACCCGCCATCATTGTCATGTGCCCGTCATGGCCGCACATATGCGCCTTGCCGTCGATGCGGGAGCGATGCGGAATGTCCGATATTTCCTGGATGGCCAGGGCGTCGAGCTCGCAGCGCAGCAGCACCGTCGGCCCGGGCTCGGCGCCACGGTAGACGAGGGCCACGCCATGCCCTCCGAGGCCCGTGATCGTCTCGTCGGGCGAGGTGTCAGCGAGGAACGAGACCACCTCGCGGGCCGTCTGCTCCTCCTCGCCCGAGATCTCCGGATATTGGTGCAGCTTCTCACGCCATTGCCGGAGAAGATCGATTTCGCGGTCATCGAAGATCGAATTCGTGTCGACCATGAAATTCATCCCAGTTGTGCGCCGGTTGCCCGCATGCTTGTGCCGAGGCGAGCGGAAGCCCTCTCGAAGAAGTCCTTGCCGGGAACTGCGGCAAGCAGGCTGCGAGCGTAGTCCGACCGGGGCGCAGCGAAAAGCGCTTCCGCGCCGTTGCGCTCGACAATCTTGCCAGCGCGCATCACGACGATCGTGTCGGCGATCTCCCGCGCAACTCGCAGGTCGTGGGTGATGAACAGCATCGAGAGGTTCATCTCCTCCTTCAGCTCGGCGAGCAGGGCGAGAATCTGCGCCTGGACAGAGACGTCGAGTGCGGACACCGCCTCGTCGGCGATCAGGAGGCTTGGCTCCAGCGCCAGGGCGCGCGCTATGCATATGCGCTGGCGCTGGCCGCCCGAGAACTCGTGCGGGAAGCGGTCGGCGGCCTGCGACGTCAGCCCGACGCGCTCCAGC
>Ga0065721_10051510_pt1 | contig 14403 bp, 14 predicted proteins | sample Mesricmetagenome_FD_59108 | JGI IMG/M metagenome (GOLD analysis project Ga0065721, IMG submission 59108) | Mesophilic microbial community from rice straw/compost enrichment Sample: eDNA_1 v2 (version 2) | ecosystem: Engineered > Solid waste > Grass > Composting > Bioreactor | place: USA: Davis... | reverse complement strand
CGAGAACGAAGTGTTTTTTTCGATTCCGTTATCGAAAGTAAAAGCAGGAGAATATGAGTGGCTGCGACTTTCACTGGCATATCAGAATTATGATATTCGTTTTTTTATTGACACAGTGATCAATGGAATTCCCGTGAGTCAGGAATTTCCCGGCACGGTTGCATCATTTATCGGTTTTAATACTTATATCACCAGTTACAAGATCAACAATGAGACTATTGTTGTAAATGGCAACAAAAAGCAGGGATATTGGGGCTTTGAAACGAATTTTGTTTTTGGTGGCGTCAATTATCCTTACACAATTACAGGGCAGGCACCAGAGGGAGCGACAACTGTTGTGAATCCTTTGTTTGCAAGTTCGCCGGTGCCACCCGGTTCCTGTGTGGTGACGGCTGCTTTTAATCCCGGCAAACTGAAGATCACTGGTAATGAAACTTCAGATATCGTTGTGGAAGTTTCGCTTTCCACAAATAAAAGTTTTGAATGGACAGAAGTTGTTCACGATGGACGATGGGAACCTTCCAAAGGCGAACTGGTTGTTGATATGGGCATCAGAGGAATGATTCCGAAGATTCAGTGAGATTGTTTCCTCAACACTGCTTTTTGGTAACCTTTTGTTGCGAAACTTGTGACGGTGGGAACATCTTCTGTTCCTCCGCTTGTGCGCACGGGCTCCGATGAAAGTGAATAAAATTCTGCAATAAGATTTCCATTTTCGAGATAATAGCTATTGATGATGGTCGTTTTTCCAACGGTGAAACCACTTGTAAGACGATTGCCCACCCAGTATTGATCCAGGACAATCCCAATTCTTTCATCAATCACCCAGTGACCTTTTGCTGAATCAACGGGTTTTAGCAGATACGGCCTGTTGTCACCTGAATCAGTTCCATAAATGATCTGCCATGTATATTGACCTGCTGTATCTGCCGGATGGATAACGAGTTGCATTTTTACTTTCATCGGATCTTTCTTTCCTGATTGAAACCATTCCAGTTCGCCCTGCCAATGACCGATGAATGAAGCCGGAAAATCCTGTGCAACCGCCTGTTTCATTAAGAAAAGGAGGCAAAAAAAGCATATACGCATAACTCTGATTAAACTTCGGCAATATCGGAGTTTTACGTTTTCAATCTGCGCGGAATTACCTGGATGGTATTAAATGTAGATGCCGTTTTTAAGACGAACATGGCGATTTCCCTGGCAATCTCGTTTCATTGTAGTGCAGGAAGTGGCAAAAATGAGGGCAATCAGGGCTACCCAAATAAGGTGAATCCTTTTCATAGGTCGATTGGTTTTGATCAATAAAAAACGTTGGGTAGCATTAAATCATCACTGTTTAAACGGGGGTCATCCTGTTTTATTGCCCAAAAGCCCCGGAATACTTGCATTTGCGCGTTTTACCGTGTACCTTAAAGGAAGCTACACCCTTAAATTTTAAAAAATACGCTTATGAAAAAAGTTTTACTCTTTTGCATTTCGGCCATCATGCTGATTTCGTGCAGCGAGTCAAAAAAATCTGAGGAGAAGGCCGAACCTGTTGAAACCCAGGTGAAGAGTGCCGCAGTTGTAGATCCCAAAGAACAAAAACTTCAGGAGTTGAGAAAAGCTCCTCTCACCAGTCTGGACGACATGCAAAAAATGTTGCCTGAAGTACTGGCAGGGATCAAAAAAACCAAGTTTAGCATGACCAGCAACATGAATTATGGAATGGTAAATGCTGATTACACCAAAAATGCCAACACCTTCGTGCAGGTTACCATGTATGACTGTGCGGGTGAAGACGGCGCGAAACTGTATCAGTCCAGTTTTCAAAATGATCTGGGCAAAGCTGATTCAACCGAAAAAGGTTACATGAGAACCATCGAGCTGCAGGGCGGTAAAGCCATCGAAAGATTTGATGCAGAACTGAAAGTAACTACGCTGAGTTTCCTGGCTAACGACAAAATACTTTTTGTCATTGCCGGCAAAAACATCGAAGCCGATGCCCTCAAAGAGGAAGTACAAAAAATGAATGTAAAGATCTCCGGATAAAAAAATCCTCCGCTTCGGGCGGAGGATTTTTCTTTGTATCGTTCCTTCATCTTATTTCACCACACCCAGTTCCTTTCCAATTTTGGTAAAGGCTTTAATAGCCGTATCCAGATGTTCCCGCTCATGTGCCGCACTCAGTTGCACTCTGATTCGCGCCTGTCCTTTCGGAACTACAGGATAGAAGAATCCAATTACATAGATACCTTCTGACAACAATGCATCTGCAAATTTTGCGGCCAGTACAGAATCATACAACATAATGGGAACAATCGGATGCTCTCCCGGTTTGATATCAAAACCAGCCTGCGTCATTTTCTCACGGAAATACTTTGTATTGTTTTCCAGTTTATCTCTCAGTGTTGTGGTTTCACTTAAAAGATCCAGTACCGCAATGGTGGCACCGGTAATGGAAGGAGCCAGTGTGTTTGAGAACAAATAAGGGCGGCTTCTCTGGCGCAACATGTCAATGATTTCTTTGCGGCCACTGGTGAAACCACCACTCGCACCACCAAGAGCTTTACCCAGTGTACCAGTGATGATGTCAATTCTGCCCATCACACCTTTGTATTCATGCGTACCGCGACCCGTTTTGCCCATGAAACCGGATGCGTGACTTTCGTCTACCATTACAATGGCATCATAGCGATCAGCGAGGTCGCAGATGACATCCAGTTGTGCAATGGTACCATCCATGCTGAACACACCATCCGTCACAATTACGCGACTGCGCAGGTGTGCTGATTCTTTCAGCTTAGCCTCGAGGTCTTCCATGTTGTTGTGTTCGTAGCGGAATCTTTGCGCTTTGCAAAGTCTTACACCATCAATGATTGAAGCGTGGTTCAATGCATCTGAGATGATTGCGTCCTGCTCGTTAAACAGCGGTTCGAATACGCCACCATTGGCATCGAAGGCTGCTACATATAAGATGGTGTCTTCCGTGCCGAGAAATTCAGCGAGTTTTTTTTCCAGTTCTTTGTGAATGTCCTGCGTACCACAGATAAAACGTACGGAGCTCATTCCATAGCCGTGTGAATCAATGTAGCGGTGTGCGGCTTCAATTGTTTTGGGGTGAGATGAAAGTCCGAGATAGTTATTCGCACAAAAGTTCAGAACTTTTTTTCCGTTCACGATGATCTCGGCGCCCTGAGGTGAGGCGATGATTCTTTCTGATTTGTACAGCCCCGAGCTTTTGATCTCCTCAATTTCTGTCCGGAGGCGTTTTATGAAGTTTTCGTTCATGTTTGCGGTTTTGTGGCGCAAAGATAGCGGGAGCTTTTTACCATTCCTGTAACATCCGGGCTTTTACCTTCGTATTACCAATAAACCAACATCATGAGAAAGGTATTTGCCAACAGATGGTTTATCCTGGGTGCTCTGCTTACATTGAGCCTTTCCGCCTTTTCCCTGATCGCCATCGAATCAGACAATCCCGCCAATCATTCAAATTATGTTCAAAGGTGCTGTAAATCAGCGGATAAGGGTGAGTTTTTGTGGGAAATCGTTTCCGGACATCTTCATACCGTGTTGTTTCAGTAAAAATTTTTTTCCTTTGGTGTAACATCGAACCTCTTCCTGCGTATAACAGGGGTAATAAGTTCTGTTGACTGTTTATGACCGAAAAGGAATATAATGAATGTGTAAGCTTGTATGCAGATAATGTGTACCGGTTCATCGTTAAAAACCTGCGCAACGAAGAGGACGCCCGCGATGTGGTGCAGACAGCTTTCGAAAAACTTTGGCGCAACCGCGCTGACGTGGATCATGCAAAAAGCAAGTCATACCTCTTCACCGTTGCCTACAATCAGATGATCGATCACCTGCGCAAGGTTAAAAGGGTTTATTTGAAAGACGAATTTGGAGCGGAAACAAAGGTTGAAAATCGCCCGGCCAACAACGCCAGAACTGTTTTACAGCAGGCCCTTGCCAGATTAAGCGAAACCCAGCGTTCACTGGTGATGCTGAAAGACTACGAGGGTTACAGCTATGAGGAAATTGGCAGGATCATGAACCTGAACGAAAGCCAGGTAAAAGTTTACCTGCACCGCGCCCGTTTACAACTTAAAGAATACATTGTAAAGATTGAAAATGTCATCTAAGCAAAACCATAATATTCCCGATAATATCCACCTCGGCAACTACGAGGAATTCTTTATCCTGTATCTGGATGGAGAACTGGATCGCGCGCAAATGGCTATGGTAGAAGCATTCATGACTGCCAATCCTGATCTGCAGACAGAATTTGAATTGTTGCAATCTTTAAAACTGCCGGCAGAAGAGATCAGCATTGACAAAAGCTTCCTGACTTCAGATGCCATGAAACTGAATGTGGTGGATGAAGAATTGCTGCTGTTCATCGATCAGGAACTTTCACCTTCAGAGCAAAAGGCATTTCAACAAAAGCTGGCATCAGATGCAGATCTGCAGGCACAGCATCGCGTTTTGATGCAAACCAAACTCGATCCCGGCGAAAAAATTGTTTATCCCAACAAAGAAGAATTATATCGCCATACTGAAAAAAGAATTATCGCTTTCAGGCCCTGGATGAGAATTGCAGCGGCGGTGTTGGCGGTTGTTCTTGCAACGGTATTCTTCCTCAGTCGCCCGTCTTCTGTTGATGATGAATCAACACTTGCGAAGGGTAATGATGTAACGCCAGGAAAAGTGGATCCGGTGAAGAAAGAAAATTTGAAAGCAGAAACACGGGATGAGGATCCATCTCAGATTTCAGCACCTGTACATCATTCTGAAGAAGTGATCAATTCAACTGAATTGATGGCGCACGAACCAGAGGTTAAAAAATCACGCGTTGAAAAGCAGAAAGGAAATGAATCTGAAGTGAACCCGTCGCCTGATGAACAAATTGCTGCTAACGACAATGAAGTAAAAAAATCAAATGATGATTATGAAGTGGAGAAGCAAAAAACCAGGTCTATTGAGGATATGGGAATGATTGCAGCTATTGATCCCTCTGAATTGCCAGTGTATTCAGGAAATATTAACAACAATCCTGTAACTAATCTTCTCTCCAATCGTAAAACAGATGTTGATGCTGCTATCGATGAAAAAAATAATGATGTGGCAGACAACAAAGGATCATTCAAAGGGTTTTTGCGCAGAGCCACCAGAATGGTCGAAAAAAGAACTGGCATCGATCCCACCAGTGATGGTCAATTGTTGATCGGCGCCGTTGCATTCAATCTTAAATAATCGTTTCAAAATCGTTTACATTATGAAAAAATGGTTACTTGCAATTCTTGCAATCTGCGGAGCTATGACCTGTATCGCTCAGGATGACTCCACTACTAAGCAAAAACCCGATACCGTCAGAGTTGGCGGAATGATCATCATCAAAGACAAAGAAGTAAAAGATGGTGAAAGCAAAGTAAGACGTGAGGTCAAAATTTCAAACAGAAGAAAAAGGAACACCTCCAATCTTCAAACCAACTGGGCTATCCTGGATATTGGTTTTGCCAATTTCAACGATAAATCAGATTATGCTGCAGCACAGGCAAGCGGTTTTGTTGGAGCCGGTGTAACAGACGATCAGTTTGATCTGCGTACCGGGAAATCGGTGAATGTGAACATCTGGTTCTTCATGCAAAAGCTGAATGTAGTGAAGCATGTGGTGAATCTGAAATATGGTCTCGGACTTGAACTGAATAACTATCGCTTCGATGATCAGCGTCTTCGTTTTAGCAAAAATCCTACACATATCAGCATTGATCCTGCACTGGAAAGTGTGGATAAAAACAAACTGGCGGCAGACTATATCACTATTCCTCTCATGTTAAACTTCGATTTCACACCAAAAAACAAAAGAGGTTTTGGCCTGAGCGCCGGTGTCAGCGCGGGATATTTGTACAGCTCTCGTCAGAAAATTAAAGATGGTAGCGATAAAGACAAGCTGCATAACGATTTCGATCTGAGAAAATGGAAATTGTCTTATATCGGCGAACTGAACCTCGGTCCCGTGCGCCTTTATGGATCATATGCTTTCAAGAGCATGTGGGAAAAAGGACTTGATCAAACTCCATACACCGTAGGTCTTCGTTTTAGCAAATTGTAGTTCTACCGAATTTTTTTACGTGGAATCCCGTTGGCTGAAGCAACGGGATTCTTTATTTTTACAACAACTCGTTAAAACAAAAGAGGAAAGAAATATTTTGATTTTGGAATACGTTAACCCAATGATTACCAGCTAAACCTTTGGAATATGAAAACCGCCATTGTCCTGTCAGGTCTGCTCATTGGAGGCAGCTTCCTCCTGAATAAACCCGGCGCCGAGCCTAACTCCGGCAAAGTGGGCATTGCGAAAAACACAACCTCACGTAAGGTTTCTGATGTCCCACCCAAACATCCCGTCAAAATCATTGTGGATAAATCGGATTATGAACTGCATGTGTATGATGCTGAAGGCTGGTATGCCACATATCCCGTAGTTTTTGGTAACAATTCGCTGGAAGACAAAAAAATGGAAGGCGATCGCAACACACCTGAAGGGGAGTTCAAGATCGTTAATAAAAGACTGCATGAAAAATGGAATCGTTTCATGGGGCTGAACTATCCCACGAAGGAAAGCATGGAAAAATTCAACGCAAGAAAAAAACGCGGCGAAATTCCTGCAACAGCCAAACCAGGTGGTGGCATCGGCATTCATGGCACCTGGCCCGATGATGATTTTGTAGTGGATCGATTTAAAAACTGGACGAATGGCTGCGTGTCACTGAAGAATAATGACATGGAAGACCTTTACAGCTATATCCCGATTGGAACGCCCGTTACTATCAGAAAGTAATTTCAAAGTCCGTCTAAAAATTCACCAACTTCTTTTTCCCACAACATCGGGTCTGCCCGCAAGAGCGACTCATGATCGGCATTTTCATATGTCACCAGCTTCTTTTTCTCAGCGCCAATATTCACATACACATCTTCTATATGTTCACGCGAAACAAGCCAGTCTTTTTCTCCCCATTGTAATAAAACAGGACAACGAACTTCCTTACTATATTTCACAACGCTATGCCTGAATCCATTGTAACCATTTTCAATTCCTGCCCAAAAAGTTACGAGGAATGCAAAGGGCTGCCTGGGAAATCCAACCTGTGTTGCTCTTGATTTAAAATGATTGTGAAGATTATCAAATGGCATTTCAGCGATGATGCCTGCAGGCTGCAGATTTTTTTCTGGCACTGCTTTTAATATGGCTACAGCACCTAGCGATACGCCGTATAAAAAGATCTTTTGATTGCCTTTTGATTTCGCAAACTCGTAAGCCTTTTGTACTTCTTCAGTTTCGGAAACACCAAAAGTGGTGTACATCCCTTCGCTTTCTCCGTGTCCTCTGAAATCTACCATCAACACATTGTAACCCCACTGATAAAACTTTGCAGCTTCTGTGAGTACATAGTTTTTATTTACCGTCACCCCATGAAACAGCACAACACATCCGCGCGCGCTGTCAGTCGCTCCATACCATCCTTTGATTGAAAGTCCATTGTCTGTGGCAAGTGTGATGTGTTCTACGGGAAAGCCTGGTGCGGCGGTCGTTTCGAGTTTATAAAATTTGGGACCGGTGAAAAGTTTCCATGTCTTGGAGAAAAAATTATTTGATGTGGAAACCGGCGGTTGTCCTTTATAAAAATGAGTGAACCGGTAGGCGTAGATAGCAGCACTTACATTTACCAGAATGAGTTGAACCAACAGCACCCATAAGGCCCATTTGATATAACTACGAAGCCTTTTGATCCTGGTTCTTTCCATGGGTGTTGTAAAGGGGCAAATGTAATAGGAATTGCCGAGAGTGCATAGATGCCGCGCTTCTTACAGGCGTCCTTTTACAATTTCCGCCACCACGCCCGGATCGAGAAGGGTAGTGGTATCGCCAAACTGTTGCGTTTCGCCTTCGGCAATTTTTCTCAAAATGCGGCGCATGATCTTGCCACTTCTGGTTTTGGGCAGCCCTTTTACAAACTGAATTTTGTCAGGTTTTGCAATAGGACCAATGATGCGTGAAACTGTTTGAATAATATTCTTGCGCATGTCATCTTCCGAGCCGTGCATGTGCTGACAAATTACATATGCATAAATACCCTGACCTTTGATCTCGTGCGGAAATCCTACCACCGCACTTTCCACAACATCGCTATGCATATTAATCGCATTTTCAACTTCCGCGGTTCCAATTCTGTGTCCACTTACATTTAACACATCATCCACACGACCTGTTATTCTGTAGTTGCCCTCTTCATCTCGCAGTGCTCCATCACCAGTGAAGTACAGATCTTCGTATGTTGAGAAATAGGTTTGTCTGCATCGTTCGTGATCACCATAAGTGGTTCTGAGAATACCGGGCCACGGAGCTTTGATGCAAAGATTTCCGGCAGCAGGATTGCCTTCTATTTCTTTACCATTTTCGTCAACCAAAATGGGTTGAACTCCCGGAAGCGGAAGCGTCGCGTGTGCCGGCTTTGCAGGTGTTACTCCGGCCAGATTGGATATCAGAATGCCGCCTGTTTCTGTCTGCCACCAGGTATCAACAATCGGACAACGACCCTTACCAACGTGCTGATCATACCAGTGCCATGCTTCTTCATTGATTGGTTCGCCCACGGTGCCTAACACTCTAAGACTGGATAGATTTTTTCCTTCGAAAGGTTGCAACCCAAATCCCATGAGTGAACGAATAGCTGTAGGAGCTGTGTATAAAATATTTACCTGATGTTTATCTACAATTTCCCAGAAGCGTCCTGCGTCAGGCCAGGTGGGAATTCCCTCAAACATCACACTTGTAGCGCCGGCACAAAGCGGGCCATACACAATGTAACTGTGACCTGTGATCCATCCGATATCGGCTGTACAAAAAAATCTGTCGCCGGGTTGATACTGAAACGCATTTACAAAACTGTAAGTTGTCCAGATCATATAACCGGCTGTTGTATGAACAACTCCTTTTGGTTTGCCGGTACTTCCTGAAGTATAAAGAATGAACAGCGGATCTTCAGCATCCATTTCTTCCGCTGGAAAATCTACTTTACCATCTTTTTCAACCTGCGTTTCGGCATATTCCATTTCATCTTCCCACCAAACATCCCTTCCTTTGATCATGGATGTGGCGGTACGCGTTCGTGTGTATACGATGACTTTTTTAACCGTTGTATTACCTACAAGCGCATCATCGATCACATCTTTTAATGGAATGACTTTTTCGCCGCGGAAAGCTCCATCGCAGGTAATAATGCATGATGCCTGCGCATCTTCAAGTCTGTCGCGAATACTTTGTGCCGAGAATCCGCCAAACACCACACTATGAATGGCACCAACGCGCGCGCATCCTAATACTGCATATACCAGTTCGGGAACCATGCCCATATAGATACAAACACGGTCACCTTTTTTGATGCCGTTGTTTTTCAACATCTGCGCAACCTGACATACACGTTTGTGCAGTCTGTTATATGTTACAACTCGTACTCGCTCTTCGGGGTTATTGGGTTCCCAGATGATGGCCGGCTGATCACCTTTGTCTTTTAAATGACGGTCAATACAATTTTCGGTAATATTCAGTTTGCCGTTAAGAAACCATTTTACATTGGGTTCTCTGAAATTCCATTCTGATACTTTCTCCCATGGTTTACGCCAGGAGAAATGACTGGCCACATCGGCCCAAAAAGCCTCCGGTTCTTTAATGCTTTTGTTCCATGCCTGGAGGTACTGGTCGTAAGTTTTGATCTGATAAGGAAAGCTCATATTCAGTCTATTGCCTGTTAAACTTACATCGTTTGGAAGGAAAAATTGTCATTCTGGTGGTTTTGTATAATTCTTGATATGTTAATTCAGCATCATTTTTTTAGGAAGAACGTGTGAACAAGGCAGATTGATATTATTTTCGCAACTCATGAAAGGGAAAAAAGGCACATATTCTTTAGCTCAGATCGGTTCCAGCGTGTTCATGATCCTGGCATTGATATGGCTTACCGTGAGCATCCCTTTCGTATACGAAGCCGCGCAGTCGGCAAAGGTGGAGACGCAGTCTGGCGTTTGCGACGAAACCAACCCCTTCTCCAATACTACCGAGGAAAAGAATGAAAGTAGTGTCAACACACTTTCTGAGTACTTACATGATCTGCATCTTTCTGAAAGTGGATTTACAGTAGTGGCAAAGTACTACAAATGTCACCCTTCTGACCTTTATTTCGAGTTTCACCCTGAATTGCTCTCTCCGCCTCCGGAGGCATAATTGATTTTCAACTATTTGTCGTCGACTGCATTTGCTGTTGAATGTTGATTCATCGGCTATTTGCTGTATTGTTCAAGTTAAAAATCAATTGTTATGAGACGTGCGAGCTCGTATTTAAAGAATCTCGGATCGGATATTCCTGCATCGATTGTTGTATTTCTTGTGGCCCTGCCACTTTGTTTGGGCGTAGCCCTGGCTTCAAATGCTCCGCTGTTCAGTGGTATCATCGCTGGTTTTGTGGGCGGTATTGTAGTGGGCGCTTTGAGTGGATCTCAGTTAAGCGTGAGTGGTCCTGCTGCGGGACTGACTGCTATTGTGGGTGCAGCGGTGCTCCAGATGCCCTTTGAAGTTTTTATTTTCTCCGTGGTGATATGCGGATTTCTCCAACTCGTTCTTGGTTTTATCAAAGCAGGAGTGATTGGTGATTACATTCCCAATTGTGTGATCAAAGGCATGTTGGCCGCAATTGGCTTAATTCTGATTTTAAACCAGTTCCCACATCTTATCGGAGATGATTCCCAGTTTCAGCCGGATGATGGTGTGGTATCAAAAGGAAACCTCTTCGTAAATTTTTTCAACGCATTTAAACACATCACGCCAGTTGCGTTATTGATTGGTGCTGTATGCCTTGCTTTTCATTTTATCTGGGAAAAATTTGTTTCCAATAAAAAAGGTTTTGTAAAACTTATTCCTGCACCATTGATTGTGGTGCTGATTGGAATTGGTATCAATGCCCTTGCATCTTCACAGGCATTAAAAGGTGAACACCTTGTTGTGATCCCCCAGGCTTCTTCAGTGAATGAATTTCTTTCATTTTTCAGACATCCTGATTTCAGCATGGTGTTTCAGAAAGAGGTGTGGATTACCGGACTTACGCTTGCCATCGTTGCAAGTCTTGAAACTTTGTTGAGTATCGAAGCCATCGATGATCTGGATCCTTATCAGCGTGTCACAAATAAAGATCGCGAGTTGAAAGCACAAGGTGTCGGAAACATGGTTTCTGGTCTTATTGGTGGTTTGCCCATTACATCAGTGATCGTTCGTTCATCTGCAAACGTGAACTCAGGAGCCAAAACAAAAATGTCTGCCATTTTTCATGGTCTTCTTTTGCTGGTTTGTGTGGCTTTGATTCCCGGATTATTGAATCTTATTCCCAAAGCCGCTCTTGCAGCTGTGTTGATCTTTACAGGTTACAAACTGGCAAAACCATCATTGTTCAAGGCGTTTTATAAAAAAGGAATGGACCAATTCCTTCCTTTTGCCATTACAATTGGCGCGATCCTTCTTACTGATCTTCTTGTAGGTGTACTTATCGGGATTGTAGTAGGTTTGTTTTTTGTGTTGAGGAGCAATTTCAGAACATCTGTATTCATTGTTCACGATGATAATAAATATCTTTTCAGGCTGAGAAAAGATGTATCGTTTCTGAACAAACCAATTATCAAGAATAAACTTGAACAGGTTCCTGAAGATTCGTACGTGCTGATCGATGCGAGTCGTGCTGATTTTATTGACAAGGATATCGTAGAAACCATTGAAGACTTTATGTTGCACGCGCATCTAAAGCATATTAAGGTGGAACTGAAGGTGAGTCGCACGAAAGATCAGGGTTTCAACAAAAAAATACTGGAAGCGGGAAATGCGGCGGCCGAACACATTCGCCAGCATGATAAAAAGGTAGTAGAAACTGAAGCTTAATTATTTCACCCATAAAAACAAAATATGCATCCATACGAAAGGCTCTTACTGGAAAATAAGGCTTGGGCCGCTGAGAAACTTGCCGAAGACCCGCAATATTTTAAAAGACTGGAACACATACAAACCCCGGAATTCCTGTGGATCGGCTGTAGCGATAGTCGTGTTCCCGCGAATGAAATCACCGGCACGCAGCCAGGCGAAATTTTTGTGCACCGCAACGTTGCCAACCTGGTCGTCAACAGCGACGTGAACCTGCTGGCTGTGCTTGATTATGCTGTTACGCATTTAAAAGTGAAGCATGTAATTGTCTGTGGTCATTACGGTTGCGGTGGTGTTAAAGCTGCATCCACACAAACAGACTACAAACCGGTTCTCAATATGTGGCTTCGCAATATCAAAGATGTGATTAATAGTCATGAGGAAGAACTGGATGCAATTGCAGATGAAGAGGAGAGAAGCAATCGACTGGTGGAATTGAATGTGAGAGAACAGGTATGCAATCTTGCAAAAACCACCATCATTCAAAGATGTTGGAAAAAAGAACAAAGACCCGATCTGCATGGCTGGGTGTATAGCCTGAAAGACGGCATCATCAAACCCGTTTTCGAAATGAAAGCGGGAAGTCACATCGGTTCCATTTATGAGTACGATCTGTGATCAAAATAATTTGAGTGACGAAGAGTGAACAGACGAGGCCGGGTAAACCAGTTGCGTCAACAATACGTTTGCAGTGAGATGGGTCACGCAACTTATTAACCTGTGAAAACTCATACTGCCCCGCATTTTGCAGGGTTTGTTTATTTATGAATTGGCTGGATCACCATCAGTAATAAAACACATTAAGAATTCTTTTAGCAGAAGCAATAGCGTTATGCCGGATTGCATATTACCTTTGGAAGCATGTCCATCAGTATAAAGAACCTTACCAAGATCTACGGAGAACAAAAAGCAGTGAACAATATTTCCTTTTCTATCGGAAAAGGAGAGATCGTTGGCTTCCTCGGTCCCAACGGTGCCGGCAAATCCACCACAATGAAAATGATCACCGGTTATCTGGAGGCTACTTCAGGTGATATTCAGGTTTGCGGCATTGATGTAAAAAAACAACCTCTGGAGGTCAAGAAAAAAATTGGATATCTCCCCGAATCCAATGCTCTGTATTACGACATGTATGTTCGTGAATACCTCGACTTCATGGCTGATGTACACGAAGTGGCGCAAAAGAAGAAGCGCATTGATGAAGTGATTGAACTGACCGGTCTTACTCCGGAATCTAAAAAGAGAGTTGGACAACTTTCAAAGGGATACAAACAACGTGTCGGTCTTGCTGCTGCATTGTTGCATGAGCCCGAAGTGCTGATCCTCGACGAACCTACGAGTGGTCTCGATCCTAATCAGATTATCGAGATTCGTAACGTGATCAAAGAACAGGGAAAAAATAAACTCGTTCTTTTTTCATCTCATATTCTGCAGGAAGTGGAAGCAATTTGCGATCGTGTGATTATTATCAATAAAGGTCATCTTGTTGCAGATGACAGTCTTCAGAATTTGCAGCAACGTTCTGTTTCAAATGTGATTCGTGTACAATTCAGGGAAGCACTGGAAGCACAATGGCTGCAGAGACTTGCCGGCGTGAAAGCTGTAAATAAAATAGACACGCACACGTGGACTCTGGAAACCAATGATCCTGATTTGGTAAGGAGAGAATTGAAAAAACTTGAAGCAGAAAATAATCTGGATATTATTGCTCTTCAAAGTGAAAGTCAGTCGCTGGAGGATATTTTCAGAACACTTACGGTAACGCCGGCTACAAGTTTTACCGAATTAAAGTAACCGTTCCTTTTTCAACAACGTTACGACCTTCCACGTTCACATACTCAAGCGACCACACATAAACACCAGTGGGCTGGTTCACTCCATTGTGGGTGCCATCCCATCCTTCTGTTTCTCTGGTTGTAGAGAACACAAGAACTCCCCAGCGATTGTAGATCGAGAATCTTTTGAATTGTCTGACTCCGGGAGCGAAGGCTTTTAATTTGTCATTCAACCCATCATTATTCGGCGTAAATGCATTTGGAATTAATGTGGCACATCGCTCCATGATGGTAATCTGTTGTTGCGCGGTATCCTTACAGTCGCTGCCTGTAGTTGCAATCAGTCTTACCCATTGAGGACCAGGATTTGAAAATGTCTTAACAGCATCCATCGCGCCCATTGATGATCCATCACTGAATTCCCAGGTGTAGTTTACCGGGGTGTTGCCTTCAACTGTAGTATTGTTTACAAAACGGATTGCATTGTTGATACACTGCACTTCTTTTTGAGCCATGAAAGCTGCTTCCGGGTAGGGTGCGAGTTCTATATTAAAAATTCGAGAGGTATCAATACATCCGAATTGACTTAACAATGCGCGGTATATTCCTGTTTTTTGCGGC
>Ga0065721_10051509_pt1 | contig 14405 bp, 12 predicted proteins | sample Mesricmetagenome_FD_59108 | JGI IMG/M metagenome (GOLD analysis project Ga0065721, IMG submission 59108) | Mesophilic microbial community from rice straw/compost enrichment Sample: eDNA_1 v2 (version 2) | ecosystem: Engineered > Solid waste > Grass > Composting > Bioreactor | place: USA: Davis... | reverse complement strand
AAACGCCTTCGGCGTCCTTGGACGCCGGAAGAAGCTTTGCGGAGACGATACAGGTAATAATAAGCGTGAAACTTATAAATTCTGTATCGTCGAAAAAGGCCCACGTTTCACGTGGACCCCGTCCGCTAAGCGTCAATCCGAGACGAAAGCGACCACAACGGTAAGGCAATTTTCTTTTCGGATGCCGCTCGATGCCAAGTCATCGCGTGCCCGGCATGACCCGGTTCACGTTGCGATCCGCCGGCACTTCCTCGGGCAGCTTCTTCGAAGCGCTGGGTACGACCCGCGGCCGGTTGTGAATCTCCTCGGAGGAGTAGATCAGAATGGTCACGGCGCCCCCATGCGCGAAGGAACGGATGAGGACGGGCTGATCGTAGGGATTCTCGAACACGAAATCCGGACCGTACCAGCTGACCGTGGCGTCCCGGCCGGGAGGAACGTACGTCACGTTCCGGCTGTGCGAATAACGCTGGACGATTTTCATTCCGGCGCGGTCGACGGCGTTGAACAGCGTCGAGGAGATCTGGCAGATGCCGCCTCCGATCCCTTCCGCGACTTCGCCCCTGACGATGATCTTCGCCCGCTTGTACCCTTTTAACGCGGTCCTCTCTCCGACGGTCTCGTTAAACGAAAACTTTTCCCCGGGAAACACGTAGCGGTTGTTGATCGCCTTCGAGGCCAGATCGATATTGTGGGACCGGCTTTTATTATTGGAATTGTAGTAGGTCGTGTACTGGCCGATCAGCTTCTCCTTGATGACGGTAAGCAGTTCGCTATCCACCCTTGGATAGACGACTCGCCTCGGAAGCTCGAGAGAGCTGCCGCGTCCTTCGACCATAAAGGCGTAAAACCGGTCGGTGAAGCTTCTCCGATCCAGGCGATACCCGTTCGATTCGGGAACGATTCTGCCCGCGCCGTCCAATATCGCGTCTACCGGCGCTTTGTCGGCCAGCCGAGACATTCGATCGGTTAAGGCATTTAATTTAATGTCGTTAATGATCGGGTTGCCCGACAACGGGAATTCGTATTCCGCCCGTTTCAATCCGGCAACCTCTCTTCCGTCTATCGTCACGTCCAGGCGATCCGGCAACGTTGCCGCATGAACGAGCATCGCCGCGCCGACGATCCATTTCGCAATCAATCCCAAGCCCCCTTACCGCATGAAGCCCCTCTTTCGTCGCCGCCGCCTACGATCGCGGGCGCTCCGTGCTGCATGCGGGTACCGCCCCGTCGAATGCGATTTCTTGGCCGGACCGTTCTTCCAGCTGGCCGACGGGCACTTCCAGCTCCCGCTCGGGTTGGTCCAGAGCATAAATTCTCGCCATGCCGCTCGTTTCGTCCACGTGCTGAATATATACGGAATGCTCGCCGTAGGTAACGTGCGCCATGACGGGAGAGCCCGCGATCTCGGCCGCTCTTTGCGTATTCATGTTTTCGCCTCCATCTCATCGTGCGTTCCCGAATACGTTGCGCTAAAGCCCCTTGCGTTATGCTACATATTTCTTCCCCGCTCCGCGAAAAATACGAAGCATGCATCGGCGGAACGGAGTTGGGAAATTCATGCGCAAATACGGGATACTCGGAAAACGATGGGTCGCCGCGCTCCTCGCGGCCGCGGGAATAAGCTTATGTCCGGCGCCATCCTCGGCGGATAGGGCTCCGATGCCCTCATTCTCGTCCGATGCGGATATCGTGCGGCCTTCGTCCAGGCCCGGAGCTCGCGAAACGGCCTCCTCCGAATTGGAGCTGTCGGTTCGGTCCGGGCGCGATTCCGCTCTGGTCAGCTTGCTCGAGATTCGCGGTTCGAAGTTGGCTCGGAATTTAAAACGGGCCAAAGAAGAGTCCGTGCTTAAAGCCGACGTCTTTCCGGACATCGAGATTACGTTGCGCTCGGGCTCGCCTGTCCGAACGTACCGCCTCGAACGATCGGGAAACCTTTTCGACCAGGCAGCCTCCCGCCGTTTGAGGCTTCCGTCCGACTTAGCCGACCGCCTGCTGGTCTACGCGAAAACGCTAAGAGCCGCGCATTACGGAAGATTGGTTCCATGGTCGGAAGCGCGGCTGCTCCTGCCTCGCAAGAGCTTCTTTACGATTACCGACCTGGAGAGCGGGCTCTCGTTCCGCGTTCAACGGCGCGCCGGCAGCAGCCATGCCGACGTTCAGCCGATCTCCAAGGAAGATTCGGCCATCATGAAGCAAATCTACGGCGGCTCCTGGAGCTGGCGGCGAAGGGCGATCCTCGTGCGGAACGGACGAGAACGGATCGCCGCTTCCATGAACGGCATGCCGCACGGCGGAGACGGCATCCCGGACAACGGATTTAAAGGCCACTTCTGCGTTCATTTTCTGAACAGCACCTCCCACCGCTCGGACATCCCCGATCCGGCCCATCAATTGATGGTATACAAAGCGACCGGCGACCTGCGGAGTTACTTCGACAAGGCGTCGCCTCGGTTGCTGGCATTAAGCTTTATTGAAGCGCTGAACCAGAAGGACGAGGAGATGCTTGAACAGCTGTGGGAAGATGCGCCTCCCGGCAAGAAGGAAAGCATCGCGAAATGGATGGGTTCGCTGCAGTCCGTCTCCGTCAAGGCGCGCAATTCTTCGCGCAGAAGCCGGAAAGCCGAACCCGTCCCGGATCGTTCGGATGCCTTGTCCGAGGAAATCAAAATCCCCGCGATCTTTCGCGGGGACCGAATCGGAACGCTTCATGCCGAGCTGGAGTTCAAGTTCTCGCGCGCGTCGTCGCAAGCGCCTTGGCGCTTCGAAGACGTCGTCTCCTCTCATTCGAGCTTGATTCCGTAAATCTTGCCGCCGCGAGACGCGACGACGGCATAGCTGCCGAACACCGCGGGCGACGATTCGATGTTCGTTCCGATGCGCAAGCTTCCTTTCGCTTTGCCGTCCAGAGCGTCCACGACGGTCACCGTGCCGGCGGAATCCGCCTGGATCAGATAAGGTTTGCCCGACTCGTCGTATACGTCGACCGGAGACGACCAGGCATAGTTTTTCATCGGCAGGCGCCAGACTTCCTTTCCGGTCTTCTTGTCCAGCGCGACCATGACGCCCCCGCTGAACGACCCGTATCTGGCGATCGTGAAAATGGCCAGATGCGAGATTCGTCCCTTGCCCAAGACCGGCGTCGCGAGAAGTCCCCCGTTGATCGGATGCGCTCCGAGCACGGAGAAGCTTTCGTATCGGCTTTGCCAGACGACTTCGCCGGTGAGCCCGTTGATTTTGCGAAGCACGGAGTGCCCTTTGCGCCCTTGCTTGTCGACCTCCGTGCCCGTGTATAGGAAAGGGACGCCGTTCTCGGTTTCCAGCACGATCGTCGCGTCCGTATCGTCTACCGGAGGCAATACCCATTCGGTCGCATGGGTGCGCAGATTCATCGCCAGCACGCTTCCGCCGTTGTCGGCGAAGAAGGCGAGATCGCGATACGCGGCAATCGAATTTTCAATGCCCGGATAAGAATTGCCGCCCGCCTTGTACCGGTACTTGCCGATCACCGGATCGATCGTCAGCGTCCGGCGTCCGGGCTCGAACTTCGTGTTCAGCTTCAGGTGATAAAACAAACCGTTCTCGCCGCCCACGATAAGCGTATCCTCGAAACGGTTGAACAAAGCCGAGCTGTCGAAAGCCCCCCATGTCCGGTACGCGTAAGAGTCCTTCCCGTTCACTCGCAGCAGCCTCTTCTGATCGATCAGGCCGTACAGGTTAAACCCGATCGTCCCGTTCTCCGGAATTCCTTCCCCGACATAGAGCAGCGGGAATCCCCTGGCGTCGATCGAGACGCTTCCTTTGATCGGGTTGCCGACTTTGATCGGGCCGCGCGTCTCTTCGCCCGTCTCCAGCTCGAGAAAATACACGTGTCCGTCGAGCGAACCGTAGATCACTTCCGTAAATCCAGGCTTGGACTTGAACTTCGGCTTGACGTTCATCGTACGAAGCACTTCCGGCGACCAGCGCACGATGGCCGGCTGCCCGGTCCACCCGGCTCCTCCGCCCCACGAGCTGCTCTTCGTCGTTTTCTCCCAAGCGATCTTCGGCCGAAACTTCGTCATCGAGACCGTGCCGTAGGAAGGGGCGCTTCTCTCGTGGCCGCCCCGGAAGGTCAATATTCCCTCCACGTCCGTATAGGCCGCGGGAAACGTCTGCGCCAGGCCGGGCTTGTTGCTCCACTGTCCGGATTGCAAGCGCCCCGACGCTTGAGCGTTGCCGGCTAGAAACAAAGCGAGAGCGAAGACGAGTAGATAAGCTTTGGATCTCCGGTTCATCTCTATTTATTCCTCCGTCAGCTATTGGAATAAATAGATTGTACCTTCGGACGTCCGAGAAGCTTGTCAAACGGTCTGCGAGAAAAACCGGAGCCTTTGTCGCTTGCGGGGAGATCGGATCGGATCCAAGAAAAAGAAGCCGGAATCCCGTCGCTCGGAGCGAAGGACTTCGGCTTCCCGCGGACCTGTCGTCCGCTCAATGTCAGGAACTCGTCAGTTCGACTTTCCTTTCCCTCTTGCGCGGAATATCGGGCATCTCGTTGACGGAAGCGACTTCGTCCGTTCGTTTGACCGGCTTCTTCCAATAGCGCTCGCTCCCGGGAAGATCGTCGAACCAGGCGGCTTCGTCCGGGCAATCGAGCATCATGAACTTGCCGTATTGCCCTTCCCTGGACTGATGGTATTTCAAGTAGGCTTTCCCGTTCTCGATGGCCAGAATTTCGATCTTGCCCGACGTATGGCTCATCGAAAGACGGACCCGCTTGCCGAGTCCGGAAGTGCGCGCTTTGGCCTGCTCCACGAGCTCGTAGGCTCTCTTGAGCGGCAGCACGAAGTCGCCGTTGCCCGCCACCGGCCGGTTAATGAAGAAGTAATACGGAGTCACGCCCGCCCAGCTCAGCCGGTCGAGCAATTCTCCCAACACTTCCGCATCGTCGTTGATTCCCTTCAGCACGGGCGTCTGGTTCACGACGATCGCTCCCGCGTCGTGCAGCGCCTGAAAGCCTCGGATCGCTTGCGGCGTAATTTCTCTGGGATGGTTGATATGGGCCATGACGTAGATTCTTTTGTTCGCGTCCGAGAATTCCCGGATCGTCGCCAGAAGCTCTTCGTCTTCGTAGATGCGCATCGGGTTGAAGACGGGAATCTTCGAGCCGAGGCGAATGATCTGGACATGCTCGATCTCGCGCAATCTATGCAGAATCGCACGCAGTTTCGGGGTCGCCAAAATCAAGCTGTCCCCGCCCGTGAGCAGGACGTTGCTGATCTCGGGATGTTCGGAAATGTATTGAAGTCCGGGCTCGATATCCGACGTCGCTTCCTTGACGTCGTTGCGAAACAGCCTTTTGCGGAAGCAGTACCGGCAATAGGCTCCGCACACCTCGGAGACGATCAGCAGCGCGGTCGAGGCGTACTTGTGCTGGCATCCCTTGACCACGTAGTTCGTGTCTTCGTCGGAGGCGTCCCATCTCCCGTATTCCTGCAGCTCTCCCTCGTTCGGAATGACGAGCTTGCGGATCGGGTCGTTCGGATCGTTCCAATCGATCAGGCTTAAATAATAATCGTTCACGCGAAAGACGAACTTGTCCGTAATGGGCTTCAGCTTCTCACGCTGATCCTCGGGGATGTGAGAGATTTTTCCGATATCGGTGATATACTTTGGCTGCGGCATGGCGCATTCCTCCTCCAGGTATATTCAGTCGAATTCGAGAACGAATCCGTTCCAAGCCCCCTTCTCCCTCCTTCCCGTCGGCAAAATAAAAAGACCCTCTCCGCGGCAGACCATCCCTGCCGCGAACAAGGGCCTTTAAAAACGCAAAAGACCCTCAACGGGTCACGATAAAAGGTGCAGCGTATACGCGCACGAAAATCCGACCCATCCAAAGCCGACGAGGTTAGCTGACGGGCTCGGGATAGATGGTTCCCTACATTCGCTCGGAATGATTCGCCCCTGAAGAGTGGTTCCCCCGCTTCCCGGAATAAACCGGAAACTAAGCTTATCGTTAACTATAGATGAACCCGTCGCCTCTGTCAACCTGCGGGAGCCTATGCCGATTTGTTTCGCCCACCTCCAGGCGCTAAAATAGAGAAAGAAAAAAGGAGGAAGAGCTATGTCCAGCGTTCGCAAATTGTCGGACCGAGTGAAAGATTTGCTAGACCGGAAAATCGTCGTTTTCCTGATCGTCGTTCTGCTGCTCAGTCTGAACATACTCGTGCTCGAGAAAATTTCATACGTCTTTCACCCGCTAGTCGTCGTCTTCGAAACGGTCTTCCTCCCCTTCCTCCTAACCGGGGTCGCTTATTACCTGCTGAATCCGATCGTGGATTACCTGGAAACCCGCAAGGTGAAACGCGTCTATTCGATCATCGCGCTTTACCTGCTGATCGTGACCGCGTTGACGGTCGTCATCATGAGAGTCGTCCCGCTGCTCAGCGATCAGATTTCGAGCCTGATCTCCTCTTTCCCGACCTACAGCCAGGACGCGAAGCAGAAATTCGAGGAGCTCGTCGGGAACGAATATTTCAACCAGCTGCAAAACGCGATCGGCATCGACACGTCCAAGCTGGTCGACGAATTCTCGTCCCGCGCCGCGACGATCATGAACAACGCCTGGTCGGGCATCGGCAATATCGTCGGACGGATCACGGAGACGGTCCTGGCGATCATTACCGTGCCGTTTATCTTGTTCTACCTTCTGAAAGACAGGAAAAAACTCGCTCCGTTCGTGCTCGGCTTCCTGCCGACCAAGTTCCGCGGCCGTTCCTTCGGCGTCATGCTGGAGATGAACCATCAGATCAGCTCGTATATCCGCGGGCAGATTATCGTCAGCTTCTGCATCGGCGTGCTTCTCTATATCGGCTACTTGATCATCGGGCTCGATTATTCGCTCGTCCTCGCGGTGATCGCCGCCTGCACGAGCATCGTCCCGTATCTCGGCCCCGCCATCGCCATTACCCCGGCGCTCATCGTGGCCATGATGACGTCTCCGATCATGCTGGTCAAAATGATCGTCATCTGGACGATCGTGCAGCTGGTCGAAGGCAAATTCATCTCGCCGCAGATTATGGGCAAGACGATGCAGGTTCACCCGATCACGATCATCTTCGTCATCATCGCCGCCGGGAACCTGTTCGGCATACTGGGCATCATTCTCGCCGTACCGGGATACGCGATCCTGAAGGTCATCGCGACGCACCTCTTCCGCTGGTTCAAGCGCAGGACGGGCCTGTACGACGAGCTTCCGTCGGAAGAGGCCTCGAAGGCTCCGGTTGAAGGATGAAAAAGGAGGCATCGGAATCATCCTTTGCGATATCCGTCATTGCTTTTTTTACTTAAGAGTGCAGGTGCTGCGCCTGATGCAGACGGCTGTACGCGCCGCCGGCCGCGACGAGCTCCTGGTGCCGGCCTTGCTCGGCGATGCCGTTCTCGTTCACGACGATGATCCGGTCCGCGTTCTTGATCGTCGCCAGCCGATGCGCGATCACGAGCGTCGTCCGCCCTTCGGACAGCTCGGCGAGCGACTGCTGAATCGCCGCCTCCGTCTCGGTGTCGAGCGCGGAGGTCGCCTCGTCCAGGATGAGGATCGGCGGATTTTTCAGGAACATGCGCGCGATCGCCATCCGCTGCTTCTGTCCGCCGGACAGCTTGACGCCGCGTTCGCCGATGACCGTATCCATCCCTTCCGGCAGCTGACGGATCATCTCTTCGAGAGAGGCCCGACGGGCCGCGTCCCAGATCCGCTCGTCCGTCGCCTTCAGATCGCCGTAAGCGATATTCTCGCGTATCGAACCCGAGAACAAGAAGACGTCCTGCTGCACGATGCCGATATTCTGGCGCAGCGACTTCAGCGTCAGCTTCCGAATATCCATTCCGTCGATCGTAATCCGTCCGCCCGTCACGTCGTAGAATCTCGGAAGCAGACTGCAGATCGTCGTCTTGCCCGCGCCCGACGGGCCGACGAAGGCGACCGTCTCGCCGCTGCGGATGGACAGGTCGATGCCGTTCAGCACGTTCCTGCCCGGCTCGTATCCGAACTCGACCTTCTCGAAGCGAATGTCGCCATTCAGCGAGTCGACGGCCGCCGCGTCCTTCGCGTCGGCGATGTCCGGCTCGGTATCGATCACTTCGACGTACCGCTTAAAGCCGGCGATGCCTTTCGGATAGCTTTCGATGACGGCGTTGATTTTCTCGATCGGACGGAAAAAGACGTTGGACAGCAGCAGGAACGCCATAAACTCCCCGAGCTCGATCCGCCCGTGAATATAAAACCATGCCCCGCAAATCATGACGAATACCGTGATGAGCCGCATCATCATATAGCTGATGGAGAAGCTCTTCGCCATCGTTTTGTAAGCGAGCAGCTTCGTCGCCCGGAAATTCTGGTTGTCGACCGCGAACAGCTTCTTCTCGTGCTCTTCGTTGGCGAAGGATTGCACGACGCGGATTCCGCCGACGTTCTCTTCGATCCGCGCGTTAAAGCTCCCGACGTTGCCGAACAAGCGTTGGTACGTGCTCGTCATTCGGCCTCCGAACACGATGATCAACCAGGCCATCGCCGGAATGATGATGAAGGTCAGCACCGCCAGCTCCAGATTGATGTACGCCATCAGCCCGAAAGACCCGGCGAGCGTCATGACCGCGATAAAGACGTCTTCCGGTCCGTGATGGGCGATCTCTCCGATATCGTTCAGATCGTTCGTCACTCTGCCGACCAGATGCCCGGTCTTGTGGTTGTCGAAAAAGCGGAAGCTTAATTTTTGAATATGATCGAACATTTTCCGGCGCATATCCGTCTCGATGTTGATGCCCAGCATATGCCCCCAGTAAGTGACGACGTAATTCAATAAAGTATTGAGCGCATATACGGCAAGCAAGCCGACGGATCCGAGCACGATCATCTGCCAATTGCCGTTCGGCAGCAGCTCGTCGACGAACCGGCTGACCGCGAGCGGAAATCCGAGCTCCAGCAGTCCCGCGATTACCGCGCATCCGAAATCCAGCAAGAATAATCCCTTATAAGGCCGATAATACGAAAAAAACCTTCGCAGCATGGTGCCGACACTTCCTTTTCATCCGCTATTTCCCGCATTTAGTCCGCCGCCGTATTTCAAAGTATACGAAAAGAATCTTTCCGTCAATGCTTTCCGGCTCGTCGTCTTCCCCGCGGACAAAAAGAAGCCGTTCCCGGGAACGAATAACGGCGACTCGCCATTCGTTTCGACGGGAACGGTTCTTTCCTGCCTGTCGGTCTCTATTCTAGCGAAGCGCTAGATGACCCGGATCGCTCCGCTCGGCGTTAACCGCCGAATTTGCCTTTTCTGACTTTTTTCACCTCGTACATGTTTACGGTCGAGCTGATTACGTACTCGGGCGGCTTCTTGTCTTTGTTCTCGCGGTGGCCTTGGATATGCTCCGGGCTTTTCTCCCAGTTTTTCCAAGCTTCCTCCGACTCCCAGCGGATAAAGACGACGACTTCGTCCGTCTCCTTGCTGCGCTTGTTCGTCATGACCGTGATGTCGATCAAGCCTTCCCGTTCGTCCAGGATGCCTTCCCGGCTGAACCGTTCGACGACCTTGTCGGCGTTGCCTTTCTCCACGACGATCGTTCTCGTCTGTATAAGCATTCCGGCTTCCTCCTCCCCGCGCGAACGGCGCGCATTCGCGTTTGCGGATTATTGAACGGCTTGCGCCGCTTGCTTGACCATCTCGATCTCGGCGTTCAAGCCGCCGTTCGTCAAATACCAGTAGTTCGGATCGAGGTAGATGATTTTGCCGTTTTTGAACGCGTTCGTATTTTTGACCAGGTCGTTCTCGATGACTTCCTTCGCCGGAGATGCGCCTTCGCCGCTGACGACCGCGTCGCGGTCGACGACGAACAGAACGTCCGGATTTTTCTCGGCGATATATTCGTTGGAGACGCTGTTTCCGTGCGTTTCGATTTTGAGCGTCGTGTCGACCGGCTCGAACCCGAACGCGTCATGGATGCTGGCGAAGCGGGAGCCCGGACCGTAAGCGCTGATCTTGCCTCCGGTCGTCAGAACGATAAGCGCCTTGCCGGCGCCGGCCGCTTTTTCCTTCAGCTCGGCTACGCTTGCCTCGTACGCTTCCAGCTCCGCAGCGGCTTCGGCTTCCTTGCCGAAGATTTGGCCGATGACGTTGACGTTGTGGGCGAGCGATTCCGAAAACTTGCTCGTGTCGAGCGACATCTGGATCGTCGGCGCGATCTTGCTCAGCTCGTCGTAGGCTTCCGCCGTTCTGCCGCCGATGAAAATGACGTCCGGCTTCAGCTTGTTCAGCTTCTCGAAATCCGGCTCGAACAGCGTGCCGGCATCCTCGTATTTCGAGTCGCCGTACTGGGACAGGTTGCCCGGGATGTTCGCTTTCGGCAGCGCGACGACGTCGACGCCCAGCTTGCCGAGCGTATCGAGCGTCCCGTAATCGAAGACGACGACTTTCTCGGGATTCGTCTTCACCTTGGTCGTGCCCAGGGCGTGCGTAATCGTCACTTCGGACGGAGCCGCGGGAGCCGAAGCGCTCGGGCTGGCCGATTCGGACGGCGCGGCGGACGCGCTCGGGGAAGCAGACGGGCTAGGGCTTGCGGCGCCTTCGTTCTTGTTGTTCGAGCCGCATGCGGACAGCAAGGCAACCGATAGAATTGAGGTTAAAATCAGGGACAACGCTTTCTTCACGACAGACCACTCCTATTGGAAAGTAATTGTATTAGTCAATTGGCCTTAAGCCAACGGAACTCACGAGAAATAAACGCAGATTTTCTTGCCGTCCACGACGTGGATCGGAATGTGCATGTCGTAGACGTCTTTCAGCACGGCGGAATCGATCATCTCGTCCGTAGGACCTTCCCGCACGATCCGGCCGTCCTTCATCGCCACGATGTAATCCGAGTACGCCGAAGCGAAGTTGATGTCGTGCAAGACGAGCACGACGGTCTTGCCCAGCTCGTCGGCAAGCCGGCGAAGCACCTGCATGATCTGCACGGAATGCTTCATGTCGAGGTTGTTCAGCGGCTCGTCGAGCAGAACGTAATCCGTATCCTGAGCGAGCACCATGGCAATGAACGCCCTTTGCTTCTGTCCGCCGCTAAGCTGGTCCAGATACTTGCGCTGCAGCTCTTCCAGCTCCATGTAGCGAATCGCTTCCTCGACATGGCGACGGTCTTCCTCGGTCAGTCTCCCTTTGCTGTGCGGAAATCGGCCGAACTGGACGAGGTCGAGCACCGTCAGACGGACGTTGATCGCGTTCGACTGCTTCAGGATCGATATTTTTTTCGCCAATGCGGAGCTGTCCGTCTTAACGACGTCGAGACCGTCGATCCGAACCTCGCCCTCGTCCATCGGAAGAAGCCGGCTGACGACGGACAGCAGCGTGCTCTTGCCCGCGCCGTTCGGACCGATGAAAGAAGTGATTTTGCCTTTCGCTATCGTCGTCGACACGCCGTGAATCCCGTGCTTGTCCCCGTATCGCTTCGTTATGCCTCTAGCTTCAATCACGTCTTGCTCTCCTTCAGCAGTAAGTATAGGAAGTAAATGCCGCCGATGAAATTCAGAATGACGCTCAGCGTCGTGGAGAACGTGAACACGCGTTCCACGATCAGCAAGCCGCCGACGAGGGAGACGATGCTGAGCAGGATCGTCCCGGGAATGACGACGGCGTGCCGGAACGTGCTCAGCATCCGGTAAGCGACGTTCGAGACGAGCAAGCCGAGGAACGTGACCGGTCCGACCAGCGCCGTCGAGACGGCGACGAGCATCGCGACCGCGACCAGCAGCCGCTTCGTGATCCGATCGTACGGGACGCCCAGGTTAACCGCATGCTCCTTGCCCAAGGCAAGCACGTCCAGATACTTGAAGTCGCGGTAAAAGTACGCCAGAACGAGCGCGACGAGCACGATCGAAATGATCAGAATGTCCGTGTTCATGTTGTTGAAGCTGGCGAACATTTTGTCCTGCACGACCAGGAACTCGTTCGGATCGAGCAGCATCTGCATAAAGCTCGAGATGCTGGAGAAGAACGTGCCGCAGATAATGCCGACGAGAAGCAAGTAATACAGATGGGCGCCTTCCCTCTTGAACAGCAGTTTGTAGAGCAGCAAGGCGAATGCCGCCATCATTCCGACCGCGAGCCCGAACTGCGCGTTTTTGCCCATCGCGGCAAGCGCCGTCGAACCGAAGACGAACACGATGGCCGTATGAAGGAGCAAGTAGAGCGAGTCGAGCCCGATCAGAGTCGGCGTCAAAATCTTGTTGTTCGTAAGCGTCTGGAACGCGACCGTGGACACCGAGATGGCCGCGCCCGTCAGCAGGATCGCCAATATTTTCTTCGCCCTTCGAGGAAGGACGTAGTCCCAGTTCCCGCTGCCGTCGATGATCATGAATACCGCGATCAACGCGAGCGCGATTGCCCCCAATATCGTCAGCTTCCATCTGTCAGACATGGCTCTTCCTCCTTAACAGCAGGTAAAGGAAGATTCCGCTGCCGATCACGCCGACCATGAGCCCGATCGAGATCTCGTACGGATAGATGAGGACCCGTCCGAGAATATCGCACGCGAGCACGAAGACCGCTCCGAGCAAAGCCGTGTGCGGAAGGCTGCTCTTCAGATTGTCCCCCTTGTACAAGGAGACGAGGTTCGGAATGATCAGCCCCAGAAAAGGGAGCGAACCGACCGTAAGCAGGATAACCGCGGAGACGAGCGCCACGATTCCCAGGCCCAGGTTCACGACTTGGCGGTACTTCAGGCCGAGGTTGACCGCGAACTCCTCTCCCATTCCCGCGATCGTGAACCGGTTGGCGTACAGGTACGCGATCGCGATGAGCGGGATGCTGACGTAGAGCATCTCGTAACGGCCTTTCAGGATGGACGAGAAATCTCCGAACAGCCAGCTGTTCACGCTTTGGAGCAGGTTGTACTTCAGCGCCAGGAACGTCGTCGCCGATCCTACGATCCCTCCGAACATCAAGCCGACGAGCGCGATAAGGATCGGATCTCGGAACTGAATCTTGCTTAGGATCCGCATGAACAGCATCGTTCCCGCCAGGGCGAAGACGAACGCGACGGCCACCTTGAACAGCGGCGATGCGCCGGGGAACAGCAGGATGGCTACCAGAACGCCCAGGCTGGCGGAATCCGTCGTGCCCGCCGTGGACGGAGAGACGAACTTGTTCCGGGCGAGCTGCTGCATGATCAGGCCGATGACGCTCATGCCTACGCCGGCGATCAGAATGCTGATCAGTCTCGGAATGCGGCTGATCGACATGACCTGCCATTGATATTCCGTCATGCCGAACAAATCCAGCGGCGTAAGATCCGTCACCCCCACGAACAAGGACGTGACGGACAATACGATCAAAGCGATCCATAAGTAGGCGATTTTCATGTCGATGCTCTTTCCGTTTGATAATGATTCTCATTTGCAAATCACGATTTTCATTGTACAAAGAAAAAAGAGAAACCGGAATGGATTTTTCGGTTTCTCCATGGACATTTCTATTTCGCCTTGCCGCCGGAGTAAATATATCCGACGATCTCGTCGACCAGTCTTTCGTGCATCGCCGCATTGTAGAGAAACGGCTCGTCCAAACGGATGAAGATGCAGCGCCTTCCCGCTCCCGTCTCCCCCGCGACGTCTTTCCAACGGATCTCGATCTCTTCGCAGAACGCCTCTTCCGCTTCGAATTCGATCAGGAAGAGCGCGTTCTCGCTGCCGAGCGCGATGACGTCGTCCAGGGACGGCGTATCCATGAACCCGATGCCGGCCGAAGCCGCGGGCGCCTCGAAGCCGAGCTCGTCATAGAGCAGATCGGTGAATTTCCGTCGCAGTTTGCCGTAAATCCGGTAATTGCCCCGGCGTGCGCCGACGATCAAATACGGCGTCTCGGGCCATCGTTCGGCAACGTGCCGCCTGGCGTTGTCCGTCTTGCTCGCGTAATCGGCGAGCCATCGCTCCGCGACGCTCTCCAGGCCGAGGAGCGAGCTGAAATCGGCCAGCCGGCGCTGCCAAGGACGGGCATGCCAATCGTATACGGTAATCGGCGCGATCGCCCTAATCTCGCGAACGAGCGCTTCGTCGAGCGGCCCGCTGAGAATAAGATCCGGCTTCGCCTGCTTGATCTCCCGCAGGTAACGCTCTCTGTTGCCCTCGTCCAAGTCCCAGTCCTTCCCGAGCGTGACGCAGGGAGAGATGCCGAGAACGGCCAAGTCGCCGGTGAAGATCGGACACAGAACCGCGACGGAAACCTGCGCTCTCAAGGCGTACTCCGTAGGCGTGATGCCGAGCTGCTTCTTGAACACCCGGCTGAAATAGTATTCGTCCGGGTAGCCGACCGAGTGCGCCGCCTCCGCGACGCCCACCTTCGGATCGGCAAGCAGCCGGAGCGAAGCCGTGAGCCGCG
>Ga0065721_10051508_pt1 | contig 14405 bp, 7 predicted proteins | sample Mesricmetagenome_FD_59108 | JGI IMG/M metagenome (GOLD analysis project Ga0065721, IMG submission 59108) | Mesophilic microbial community from rice straw/compost enrichment Sample: eDNA_1 v2 (version 2) | ecosystem: Engineered > Solid waste > Grass > Composting > Bioreactor | place: USA: Davis... | reverse complement strand
CCGCGATCCGGCGAATGCTCTGGCCGGTGCTGGCGGGCATCGCCGCGGGCTCGATCCTGTCTCTAGCGGCGCTGCTCCTCTTGTTGCAAGTGCCGGGAAGTCCGAAAGAGCTGTTGCTCTCCATGCTGACCAAGTCGGTGTCCTCGCCGATCGCGATGGAAATCACGAAGAAAACCGGCGGAATCCCGGAGATGAGCGCCGTGTTCTCCGTATTGTCCGGTTTGTTCGGCAGCGTGGCCGGCCCGGCGTTCATGCGCCTGTGCGGCGTCCGCGGAGACATTCCGCTGGGCACGGCGATCGGCACGAGCTCCCACGGCATAGGCACGGCAAGAATATTGCTGGATTCGGAATGGGCCGGAGGCGTCAGCGGGTTCTCGATGGCGGCCGCGGGTATCCTTACGTCGGTCTTGATGATTCCGATCTACGGATGGCTGCAATAAAGCGGCAAGCAAGCATGCAAGCATAGGGGAGTAAGAGGGACATCCCTCCACCGCAAAAACTTACAACGAAAAAGTAAAATTATTAGAACGGCTGCGCCCCGATCCGGTTTGCTATAATAGTTATCAAAAAGCTTTTGGAATACCGTCCGTCTACGGTTTCCAGGAGCTTTTCGTTTTCATGGGAAAGGTTGTGAACGTTTGCGCACGCCGAATCGGTTCGTTCGCCGCAACTTGCTGTCCATCGGACTTTATCCGAAGATCGTTCTCGTCTTCCTGGCGGCGATTATCCCGATCCTGATCGTCGGCTCGCTGCTCGTCATCAACGGCGAGAAAACGATCCGCCGGGAAATCGAGAACTCGCTGTCGTCGCGGGTTCATTTCTATACCGCCGAACTAAGCACCGCCCTGGAGCATATCGTCGATCTGAAAAGAGAGTACGTCTTCGACCAGGATATCCAGCGATTCACGACCATGTCCCCGGTCATGAACGATTACGAGCGGAGCGTGGAAGTGCGGGCCCTGCAGAAAAAAATGCAAACGCTTAAGTCTTCCAGCGCCTACATCGCGGACGTCGCCTTATATCTGTATTCCGAGCAGAAGGTCATCGGGCCGAATCGGATCGCTTACTCGATACGCCCCGAGGATGCGGGCATTCACGAGCCGCTTAACCGGCAGGCGGGGCCGATCGTCGTCTGGAACGGCAAGCTGGTCCAAGCGGAGCGTTTTCCCACGGGGACTTACGAAGACAGCTTGCCCGCCTATTGGCTCGTGATCACGCTGGACGAGCGGAAGATCAAGTCCATGCTGTCCCGGATGCTGACCGAGAACGGGGGGAACGCGATCCTCTCCGGCCTGGAGAGCGACTGGCTGCTCTCGGGGGACGACAGCGACGATCGCTTTCAACGTCAAATGACGGAAACACACCAGTCCTACCCGGAGGCGTCCGGACAGAACGTCGCGACCGTCGCCAACCGGGATTACATCGCCGCTTTCGAGCGTTCGCCGGATATGGGATTCGCTCTGACGCTGTATATGCCCGAAGAAATCGTTTTGAAACCGCTTGCGGGCTATCAATGGTGGTTCCGCATCCTGATCGGCACGGCGGTCGTCATCGTCCTTCTGTTCGCGTACTGGATCTATCTGTTTCTGCAGCGCCCGCTGCAGAGGCTCGTGCGGGCGTTCCGGAAAGTCAGCGAGGGGTCTTTCGACGTGCAATTGAAGTCCCGCAGCCGGGACGAGATCGACTACTTCTACGAGCAATTCAACCGCATGGTCGGGACGATCCAAGCGCTTATCCGGGACGTCTACGAGCAGGGCATGCGTTCGCAGCGGGCGGAGCTGAAGCATCTGCAAGCGCAGATCAATCCCCATTTTCTCTATAACACGTACTACCGCCTCCATCGCATGGTCCAGGCCGAGGATATGGACAACCTGAAGAGATATACCCGCCTGCTGGGCGATTACTTGAAATACATTACCCGCAGCGGGCAGGAGGAAGCGACCCTGCGGACGGAAGCCGACCATGCGCGCACGTACGCCGACATTCTGAAAATGAGGTTCCGCGACCAATTGACCGTCGAGTGGGAGGATCTCCCCGCGGAAGAGGAGGACAGGCGGGTTCCGAAGCTGATCGTTCAGCCGGTCGTCGAGAACGCCTTCGTCCACGGCCTGGAGGAGTTGGACGGGCATGGCGTTCTTCGCGTGACGTTCGCCAGGGACGAAAGCGCCGGCGCGTTCTCCATGATCGTCGAGGATAACGGCAATCTCCTGACGGACGAAAGGCTCGAGGAAATCGCGGGGCAGCTGCGGTCGTCCGCGGACGAGATCGAGACGACCGGCATGTTGAACGTGCACAGGAGACTGGCGCTGAAATTCGGAGCGTCGTTCGGCTTGCGCGTCTCCCGCAGCGGGCTTGGCGGAATGCGCGCGGAGATTCGGCTGCCGGCCGGAGAGGAGACGAAATAGTGTATAGACTGCTTATCGTAGACAACGAAGATTACGTGGTGGAGGGCCTTCTGGAGGTGTTTCGCCAGCTGGTCCATCTGGACTTGGAGGTCATCGGGGCCCATTCAGCGAGAGAAGCGTTGGATTGGTTGAAAAGGACGAAGATCGACATCGTCGTGTCCGACATCCGGATGCCGGGGATGGACGGCCTAACGCTTCAAAGGGAGATCGTTCGTTACTGGCCGAAGTGCAAGATCGTGCTGCTGTCCGGCTTTAACGATTTCGACTACGTGCAGCAGGCGATCCGGGGCGGGGCGATCGATTACGTGCTGAAAACCGACGGGGACGAGCGGCTGATCGAAGCGGTCGAGAAAGCCGTGGAGAAGCTGAGGGACGAGATCGAAGTCCAGCAATTGATCGAGAAGTCCAAGCGGCAGATGAAGGCGGCGTCCGAGGCGCTTCAGCAGGACTTCGTCCGTCAGCTTCTTCACGGGGAACGCATCGCGGAAAGCGAGCGCGCGAAGCAATTCGACGATCTGAGCGTTCCGCTTCGCTCGTCGATGCCGGTCGTTCCGATTCTGTGCCGCGTGGACGAATGGAAGGAGGAGCTGTCCCACTACGACCGCTACCTGATGCTCTACTCGATCCGCAACATCGCGGGAGAGTACCTGGACGCGACGGTCGTTCCGATGTCCGTTCCGCTCGATCCTTACAACGTCCTGTGGCTCGTCCAGCCGAAAGGGCTTCACCCGGACAGCCCGCAGCGGATGCGCGACGATACCTGGAGCATGATCGTCCGGTTCCTGCAAGGCACTTTCGAAATGATCCAGGCGGCGTGCAAGGATCTGCTCAAGCTGGAGCTGTCGGTCGTCATGGCCGAATCGCCGGTCGCGTGGGAGAGCTTGGGACGCAAATTCGCCTCTCTGAAGTCCAGCATGCTATGGGGGCTCGGCTCCGGGCGGGAGGCGCTGATGATCGAGCCGACTCCTCCCGATGACGACGCGGAGGCTTCCCGCCAAGGAACGTACCCCCGGGACGCGGCGAGCCTGGTCGGAAGCTTGGCGACGATGCTCGAGAACGATCGCCGGGCGCCTTTCCTCGCGCTCTTGGACGAGTTGTTCGGCCCTAACGGCGACGGTCGTCAGCTCATGGAGAAGCACTATTACATGGCCGCTTCCGTCCTGCTCTCCTTTCATAACCGGGAGCTGCGCCTGTCCGGGACGGACGAACGCTGGGACGTGGGGCGGCTCATCCGGCCCGACCTGCGGGAATCGCCCGCCGACGCCGTCGCGTATTTGCGCCGGTGCGGGGAATCGATCTTCGATTTCCGGGAGCGGCTGCGGGGGGAGAGCGAGAACGAACTGCTGGCGAAGGTGAAGGCGTACATCGCCGACCATCTGTCCGGCGAAATCTCCCTGACCGCCATCGCCGAGCATACCGGACATAATTCGTCGTATTTGTCGCGGCTGTTCAAGCAGAAGAACGGCGTCGGGCTCGCGGAGTACATGACGGATTGCCGGGTCCGGCTGGCCAAGGAGCTGCTCGCGGATCCGCGCAACCGCATTCAGGACATCTCGGCTTCCGCGGGCTTCGCGTCGGTGCAGTATTTTTATCGCGTGTTCAAGAAAGCGGTCGGGCTTACGCCCCAGGAATGGAGAGAGGCTTCCTCTCGCGGGCGGAGGTAGGTCGAAAATGTGCAATTCGCCCGCCGCGTCGCCGTTCCTGCAATCAAAAAGATGCAACGGGAAGTAAAATCATTGGAATGGAGCCGCCCGGAAGGGCGTTGCTATAATCGGCTTGCCACATGAAATCCAGATCCGACACTTTCGAAAGGGGCAGGGTTATGCGAGGGAAAAAAGCATGGAGCTTTCTGTTGGTCGCGATGATGGCGGCAAGCGTACTAGGAGCGTGCAGCAATGACGGCGGCAACGGCGGAGAGCCGGCCGCGACCGGCTCCTCGGCCGGCGCGTCGCCTTCCGCGGGCGCGTCGAATTCCGCGGGGGCGGCGCCGGAGGGAGACGCCGATCCGTTCGGCAAGATCGATCCGCCGGTCACGATGACGTCCGTCTTGTCGACGGCCGGGTGGGCGACGTTCCCGGCCGGCGAGACGTGGGACAACGACAACCGCTGGACGAAGCTGTACCGGGAGACGCTCGGCGTCAACCTGAAATGGAATTGGCTCGTCGACTCCACGCAGTACGAGAACAAGATGAACGTGACGATCGCCTCCGGGGACATTCCGGACCTGATGGTCGTCTCGAAGAAACAGCTGAATCAACTGGTCGAGGCCGACATGGTCGAGGATTTGACGGACGTCTTCGACAAGTACGCGATGCCTTACTTGAAGGAGCAGATAGCCGACGCGTTGGCGCCGGCCCAGAAGATGGCGACCTACGACGGAAGGCTGATGGCGATTCCGCAGTACGGCGGCGATCCGCGCGATTCCTTGGTGACGCTCTATATCCGGTCGGACTGGCTCGCGAAGCTGAACCTGCCGGATCCGAAGACGATCGACGAGCTCGTCCAGGTCGCGGAGGCGTTCGTGAAGCAGGATCCGGACGGCAACGGAAAGGACGACACGCTCGGCCTCGGCATTCTTAGCGCGACGATGGGCGGCGGCTCGATGGGCGGCTTCCTGAACGGCTTCAAGGCGTATCCCGACATCTGGATCGACGACGGCTCGGGCCGGCTCATGTTCGGCAGCATCGCCCCGGAGATGAAAACCGCGCTGGCCAAGCTGCAGGAAATGTACAAAGACGGCCTGATCGACCGCGAATTCGGCACGAAGGACTACAACCGCTTGAAGGAGGACGTCGTCTCCGGCAAGCTCGGCATTTTCTACGGCACGATCTCCGAGTCGGCGCTCATCACGGCGGACTTGATCAAGAACGACCCGACGGCGTCCTGGAAGGCGCTTCCGCTTCCTTCCGTCGACGGCACGCCGGCCAAACCGAGCGTGGGCGTCTCGGTCGGAGGCTTCCACGTCGTGAAAAAAGGCTTCTCCAACCCGGAAGCGGCCGTGAAGATGATGAACCTGTTCATTCGGAAAGTGTACGGAGACGACGAGCTCGGCACGAACGGCGACAACAAAAATTACGCCTGGGTCGACAACGCGAAGTACGCCATGCACATCCTGTCGCCGATCCAAGGCTACATCAAGGACTACAATTACCGTCTCGTCCGCGACGCGCTCGCCTCCAAGGATCCGTCGCAGCTGAACGAAAGCTTGAAAGAGACCTACGATCTCGTCGCGGGCACGGACGGGTCCGATCCGGAGAAGTGGCAGCAGTGGTGGATCCACCAGCCCGAGGTGAGCCCGTTCGAGGTGCGCGATCAATATCAGCTGCAGCCGGACGGAGTCGTCATCGACAAGTACTTCGGCGGCTCGACCAAGACGGCGGACGAGAAAATGTCCACGCTAGGCAAGATGGAAAACGAGACGTTCATCAAGATCGTCATGAACGCGGCCCCGATCGACGAGTTCGACAGCTTCGTCGAGAATTGGAAGAAGCTCGGCGGCGACAAGATCACCCAGGAAGTCAACGAATGGTACGCCAGCAATAAGTAATGAACGCTAGCGGGGAACGGGCGCCGTCCGTCCGTTCCCTCTCGGCGGCGGGAGGCGGAGAAGGCCGTGTTCAATCGCAAGTGGAGACAAGGAAGCGCGAACCATATCATGCTCCTGCCGGGGGTCTTGTTTCTCTTCCTGTTCAGTTACGTTCCCATGTTCGGAATCATCATCTCGTTCCAGAAATATTATCCGACCAAAGGATTTCTCAAGTCCGAGTGGGTCGGTTTCGAGAACTTCAAATATATTTTCGAGCTGCCCGACTTCAGCCAGGTGCTCTGGAACACGGTATTCATCGCGACGGCGAAAATCGCGCTGCACCTGCTCGTTCCGATCGCCACGGCGCTGCTGCTGAACGAAGTCCGCAACGCCGTGTTCAAGCGATCGGTGCAGACGCTGATCTACTTGCCCTATTTCCTGTCGTGGGTCATCCTTGCCGGCATTCTGATGGACGTACTCTCGCTGAAGGGCATCGTCAACCAGGCGTTGCAGGCGTTCGGAGCGGACCCCGTCTTTTTTCTGGGAGACAACAAATGGTTTCCATGGACGCTGATCCTATCGGATACGTGGAAGCAGTTCGGTTTCGATACGATCATCTACCTGGCGGCGCTGACCGGCATCAATCCGACGCTGTACGAAGCGGCCGTCATCGACGGCGCGAGCCGCTGGAAGCAGACGCTGCACATCACGCTTCCCGGCATGGCGCCGATCATCGTGCTGATGATGACGCTGAGCCTCGGCAACGTGCTGAACGCGGGCTTCGACCAAGTATTCAACCTGTATAGTCCGCCCGTGTACGAGAGCGGCGATATTCTCGACACGATGATCTACCGGATCGGCTTGCAGGATTACCAATTCAGCGTGTCGGCGGCGCTCGGCTTGTTCAAGTCGCTGGTCTCGTTCGTGTTGGTGTCCGTATCCTACGGACTGGCGTACCGGTACGCCAACTATCGAATTTTCTGATTGGAGTGGCTGACGGATGGTCAAGACAACGTCGTGGAGCGGGAAAAGCTTCCGGTTGGCCAATTACGCTACGCTGTCCGTACTGGCGGCGCTGTGCTTTCTGCCGATCCTGCACGTGCTGGCGCTGTCCCTGAGCTCGAAGGTGCAGGTGGCGGCGGGCAACGTGCTCTTCTGGCCGCGCGACTTTACTTGGGCTTCCTACGAGTACGTCGCCTCCCAAGGGCAATTTTTCCGTTCGATGGGGATAACCCTGCAACGGGTCGCGCTGGGCACCGCCATTAACCTGGCGCTTACGCTTCTGTGCGCGTACCCGCTTTCCAAGGAACGGCGCGATTTCCGGCTGCGGTCGCTCTACGTCTGGTATTTCGTGGTGACGATCCTGTTCGGCGGCGGCTTGATCCCTTGGTATTTGACGATCAAAAACTTGGATTTGCTGAATTCCATCTGGGCGCTCGTGCTGCCCGGGGCCGTTCCGGTGTTCAACGTCATCCTGCTGCTGAACTTTTTCCGACGGCTGCCGCGGGAGATGAACGAGTCCGCCCGGATGGACGGCGCGGGGGACTGGCGCATTCTGCTCGCCATTTATATCCCGCTGTCGACGCCCGCGCTCGCGACGATCACGCTGTTCACCGTCGTGGGCCATTGGAATTCGTGGTTCGACGGCTTGCTGCTGATGAACAGCCCGGACAAGTATCCGCTGTCCAGCTATTTGCAGACCGTCATCACGATGCCGGACTTGTCCAAATTCACCGATCCGGAGACGGCCAGGCTGTTCAACCGGATCTCGGACCGCACGGCGCGCGCCGCCCAGGTGTTCGTCGGCATGCTTCCGATCTTGCTCGTCTATCCGTTCCTTCAACGGTACTTCATCCATGGCATCGTGCTCGGCAGCGTGAAGGAATAATTTTCGCCCGAATAGGCCTCGAAGCAAAGCCCCGCTTCGCGGGGGAATTTAAGGGGGTTCATTATCGATGCGGACGCGGAAAAAAGGGTTGGCCTTCGGGCTGGTATGGGGATTGGCGCTAAGCCTGGTTTTGCCGGCCGGAACCGGAGTCGGATCCGGTACGGCCGCCGCGCAAGAGGGCAGCGGGATTCCGTCGCCGACGCCCAACATGAGGACGGTCGGGCAATTTTCTCCTTATACGGTCATCGAGGATTTCGAATCGGAGGAGGCCGCCGCCGGCTGGCAGGCGGGCGAGAACGCGGCCGAGGCCGGTCTGGCCGAACAAGCCTGGAACGTGTTTTTCCCCTACGAAGGGGAGAAGTTCCTGGCGATCAAGAGCGTGCCCAACTTGCAGAACAACGTCTGGAGAACGGCGATTCGCACGTTCGAGCAGCCGTTGGACCTGACGGATTATCGCTATCTGATGATGGCGTACGACCACTTCGGCTATTTGCCGAACGACAAACCGTATTATGCGCGGCTAAGAGTCCATAGCGGCGATTCGATGGAAGAAGGAATCGTCCGCGTGTACAACAACCAGTGGAACAAAATCGGCATCGACTTGAGCGGCTGGGAGGGACGCGGGGCCATCGACAAGCTGGAGGTCGGCTTCCAGCATGCGTACGACCGCGCCGACCATCCGGACGATCCGCTTCCGGATTGGCCGCAGACGGAGTTTTACGTCGATTACATTCACGCGGCGAACAAGCTCGACTGGCAGTTCTCGTACGACGGAGACGCGGAAGGTTGGACGATAGACGGCCAGGCGGCGGAACCGGCCGTATCGGGCGGCGCGCTGGCGGCGGCGATCGGGGAGACGGGGACGACGCTGACGTCCGCACCGGTCAAGCTGGACCCGGCGGAGAACAACGTCGTGACGCTGAAGCTCGCGGTCGGTTCGGCGCCGATCTCCGGCAAGCTCTATTGGGCGACGGACGCCGAGCCCGCGTTCGACGAAGCCAAGTCGGCGGCGTTCGCGCCCGCGGCGGAGGACGGAGCCGGAAGCGCCTATTCGGCCAGGCTGATCGGCCATCCGAAATGGACCGGGCAAGTGACCCGCCTGCGGCTGCAATTGGCAGGGGGCTCGTCCGGCGCCGGAACGCTCGCGCTTGACGGCATCGACCTCGCGAAGCAGGACCGTCCGATCTACGATTACGTCGGCCGGGTGTCGGAGGTTCGCGTCGACGGGAACGCCGTGAACGTGACGGGAGAGCTCGGGGACGCGCCGGTCGCGGCGAACGCGCGGCTGCAGCTTTACGAGCTCGCGCCGTACCAATACGAGCCGGATATCGCTTCGTTGGCGCCGTCGAGCGAGATGGCCGCGCCCGTCGCGGGCGAGGAGTTCGTGTTTGGTCTTCCCCGCTATGAAGGAGAGAGGGATCGGTATTACTCCAAGTATCTCGTCGTCCTGCGGCAGGGGGACGGAGAGGCGGAAGACGTCCGTTACGTCGACTCGCCGAAGTCGGTCACGGCTGTCGCCTTCCCGGCGGCGCATTCTTTCCCGTATCCGGCGGCTCTTTCCAAGAAAGGCCTGAACGTGCAGATGACCGACGACGCCGAAGAGCTCGGCGTCGCCCACGCGACGCTGACCGTCGTCGTCAACGGCCTGATGTACAAGGACGACGTCGATCCGGACAACGCGATCCCGTTCGAGTCCGAGGGAGAGACGTACTATTTCCATAAGGACGCCGTCGTCGAATTGGACCGCGAGATCAAGGCGATGTCCGACAACGGGACGATCGTGAACCTGGTCTTGATCCTGTACGACGCGGACGACCCGGACGGCTCGACGAACGCGCTCATTCATCCCGACGCGGCGCGAGGCCAAGGCACCGTCTACGCGTTCAATACGACGAACGCCGAAGGGGTGGCCTACTTCAAGACGGCCATGGAGTTTCTGGCCGACCGGTACACCCGGGAAGACGAGCGTTACGGCCGGGCGATGGGCTATATCGTCGGCAACGAGGTCGACTCCGCTTGGATCTGGCAGAACATGGGCGACAAGACCGTCGACCGGTTCGTCGAGCAATACGAGCGTTCGGTACGGATAGCCTACCAAGCCGTCCGCAAATATTCCGACAGCGCCAGAGTGTATATCTCGCTGGATAACGCTTGGAACGAGCCTTATTTCGCGAACCAACCTACGCGCTTCTACAAGGGCAAGGACATCGTCGACAAGCTGAACGCCCTGTCCAAGCGGGGCGGAGACTATCCGTGGCATCTGGCGCAGCATCCGTATCCGGAAAACATGCTCGAGCCGCGCGTGTGGAACGATAACGCGCACGTGTCGGACAGCTTCGATTCGCCGAAGATCACGTTCAAAAACCTGCAGGTGATCGACCGCTACATGGGACAGGAAGCGCTGAAGACCGGCGGCGAGCGCAGAAGGATCATTTTGTCCGAGCAGGGCTTCCATACGCAGGCCGATACGGAGGAGGCGCAGCGGGTCCAAGCGGCCGCCTACGCTTACGCTTATTACAAGGCAAGGTTCCTGGACGGCATCGACGCTTTCATTATGTTCAACCAGCTCGACATTCCGGCGGCGGGACTGAATATGGGACTGTGGACGGCCAATACGGCCATTCCCGGGTTCGTCGCCAAGGATAAGAAATATATTTACGACGTTTTCAAGAACATCGATACAAGCCGTTCGCTCGAAGCGACCGAATTCGCGAAGCCGATCATCGGCATCTCCGATTGGAGCGAGGCTATTCCCGGGTTCGACCCCGCCGGGCTGGCTCAACGCGTTCCGGCGCAGCTCGTGCCCGTATCCGTCAACAAGCATGCGCCACGAAACGAGGGCGGCGATCGCTTCGAAAAGGGCATCGACGGCTGGGAGCCGTCCGACCACGCGGAAGGCGTCGCGCCCGCGACGGCGGACGCGTACGAGGGAAGCGGCGCTTTGAAGGTCGACTTCGTGAAGCTGGTGCGCCTGACGTTCGTCGGGCTCGAACGCCTGTGGAAAGGCGCGGAGAAGAAATTCGCGGCGCCGGTCGACGCGACGGCACGACCGTATCTGAACGTGGCGTTGAAGCTGACCGATCCGGTAGAGACGCAAGTCTATTACGCCAAAGTGAGAGCGTATAGCGGGGACAGCATCGCCGAAGGCGTCGCGAGAATCGACGCGAGCCGGGGCTGGAACGCGCTGTCGCTCGACTTGAGCGGCTGGGAGGGGAAGTCGGCCGTCGACCGGATCAAGGTGTGGACGCGCAAGACGACGGACGAGAGCTGGTCCGGATCGCTGCTGATCGACGACGTCGGCTTCTCGAAGCACGACCGCTCGGCCGGCGGACTTCTCAACGTCGACATGGTCGCCTCGGTCTCCGATCTCGCGAGCTTGGCGCCGGGATCGACCGTCGAGGTCGACGTGACCAACTACGACGGAAAGAAGCTGTCCGGGGACATCGAGGTCGAGGGAATCGGGAGCCTCTCGTTTCTGGAAGCAAAGCTGAAGCTGGACGGTCTGGCGACCGGGCAAACGGCAAGGTTCGAGCTGAACGTCGGCGCGTACGATCCGCAATCGTCCGGCAAGCAAGGCGTAAGGTTTGCCTATCGCGATACCGTACGGGAGACCGTGTTCGCGATACGGGAATAGACGAAACATCCAGGGGAGGAATGGACCATGACCACCAAATATTCCGTTATTTTATCGAATGTGGGAAGCTGCTCGGACCGCTACGTGACCGGAGGATACGCGGAGCCGTTCACGATCGCCGAGCTCTTCGAGCGGACCGCGCGAATACCGCAGGTGACCGGGGTAGAACTGGTCGGCACCTGGCACGTGACGGACCGCAACGTGAAGGAGCTGAAAGGCCATCTGGAGCATTACGGGCTGAAGCTCGTCTCGATCATTCCCGATCACTTCGGGCAGATGAAATGGAAATACGGCAGCTTCGCGGCCAAGGATCCGGCCATTCGCAGGGAAGCCGTCGCCCATACGAAGGAAATGATCGACGCCGCGGTAGAGCTGGGAGGAAACCTGATCTCTCTGTGGCCCGGCCAAGACGGTTACGACTACTTGTTCCAGGCCGATTACATCGAGGAGCGCGACTGGTTCGCGGAAGGATTGAAGGAAGCGAGCCGCTATCGTCCGGACGTGAAGATCGGCTTGGAATACAAGCCGAAGGAGCCGCGCACGCATAGCTACTTGAGCACGGCGGCGATGTCCATCCTCATGGCGCAGGAGACCGGCTCGGACAACGTCGGCGTGACGATCGACTTCGGCCACGCGCTGAACGCCTACGAGACGCCGGCCGAATCGGTCGCGCTGCTGAAGAAGTACGGCAACCGGCTGTTCCACGTCCACATGAACGATAACTTCCGCCATTGGGACGACGACATGATCGTAGGCAGCATTCATACGATCGAGACTTTGGAATTTTTCTATTGGCTGAAAAGGACCGGCTACGACGGCTGGCTGTCGATCGACCAATATCCGTACCGGGAGGACGGACTGGAAGCGGTGCGGGAAGGGGTCAACGCGATGGAAGCGTTCGTCCGCCTCGCGGATTCGATTCCGCCGGGAGAGATCGAAGCGCTGCTGAAAGGCGGCAAGTCGCCGGAGATCGCGGCGTATCTGCGCAAGCTGCTGCTGTCGCTGGATCGTTGATCGGCGGGGAGAGAGGGACATCATGATTACCGTAGGCGCAATGACCGTCGATTACGAGACGAATCCGGTCGGAATCGACAACGTCCGTCCGGCGCTAAGCTGGCGGCTGCACGGCGATCGCAGGGGCGAATGCCAGACCGCGTACCGCGTTCTCGTGTCCGCCAGCCGCGAGGCGCTGGAGCGGGGGATCGGCGATTGCTGGGACAGCGGCCGCGTCGAGCGCGGCGATTCGCAGCATATCCCGTACGACGGGAGCGAGCTGCGTTCGCAGACCCGTTATTACTGGAAAACGAAAGTCTGGGACCGGGACGGCCGGGAAAGCGATTGGAGCGCGATCGGCTTTTGGGAAACGGGCCTGCTGCGGCAGGACGAGTGGAGCGGGCGGTGGATTACCGCCCCGTTCCTTCCCGACCCGCGGCCGGAGCCGGATCTTCTGAAGGGCGTCGCGGTGCTGTGGGACCGGCCGGCCGGCGCGGCCGCCGGGTCCGAAGCCGAGGCGGCGGGCGCGGGAGACAAAGCCGGCAACGAGCGCGGAAGGCGCTATTTCAGGCTGGCGTTCGATCTTGGCGAAGAGGAGCTGCCGACGGAGGCGAAGCTGCACGTATTCGCCGCCGACTCTCTGTATATTCAGGTGAACGAGCACGACGAGGGTCTCTATTATCCTTATTTGCAATCGGTCGTGCTGGACGTCGCGGATTTGCTGCGCCACGGCCGGAACGTCGTCGCGTGCGCCGCGGACGGGGAAAGGCCCGGGCTGGTCGCCGCTCTTCGTCTGACGCATGCGGACGGCGGCGTTCGGACTTACGGGGGAGAAGGCGACTGGCTGACATCGGATTCCCCGGAAGAAGACTGGAGGTCGCCCGATTCGTCCGGGGACGGCGGGAAGTGGCGCGCTCCCGCGACCATCGGCATTTTCGGCGAAGGGGATTGGAGCGTCTATAAGCGCATTCTCTATCCGGTCAATACCGCATACGGCCCTAACCCGATTCTCGGCCGCTCCTTCCGGATCGGAAAGCCCGTGGCGAACGCGCGGCTGTACATTTCGGCTCTCGGAATCTATCAAAGCCGCATGAACGGCCGGCCGATCGGCAACGACGTCTTCGCGCCGGGCTGGACGGATTACCGGATCCGCATTCCTTATCAGGTATACGACGTCGCGCCGCTGCTTCGGGAGGGCGACAATACGCTGGAGGCCGACGTCGGCTCCGGCTGGTACGCGGGCCATCTCGGCATCGTCGGACCGTACCACTACGGGAAAAAGGTCGCTTTGCGCGCGCAGCTCCGCATCCTGTACGAGGACGGGTCGGAAGAGACGATCGGCACGGACGGCCGATGGTACGCCGAGCGGAGCCCGATCGTCTCCGCCGACATCTACATGGGCGAGACGTACGACGCCCGGCTGGCCGGGAGCCCCGGCGAAGGCGCGCCATCGCGGGAACGGGTGTCCGCGGCGATCTTCGAGGAAGGCCCGGGCGGCCGGATGACGGCGCAGCAAGGCCCGCCGATTCGCGCGGTCGGCGAGCTGCCCCCGGCGTCCGTTCGCCGCGTCGGCGAGGGCCGCCATATCGTGGACATGGGACAGAACATGGTCGGCTGGCTCCGCTTGAACGTGGTCGGCGCGGCCGAAGGCCGGCGAATTACGCTTCGTTACGCGGAGCGGCTCGAGCGGGAGGACCGCCTCTACCGGACGAATCTTCGCACGGCCAAGCAGACGGACGTCTATATCGCCGGGGGAGCGGCCGAGGAGCAGTACGAGCCGCGGTTTACGTACCACGGCTTCCAATACGTCGAGATCGAAGGCTATCCCGGCGAGCTGACGCCGGACCGGATCGCCGGCATCGTCGTTCGTTCGAACGCCGATGAGACGTCGGAAATCCGCACGTCTCACGCGCTGCTCAACCGGTTGATGGACAACGTCAAATGGAGCCAGCGGGGCAA
>Ga0065721_10051505_pt1 | contig 14406 bp, 13 predicted proteins | sample Mesricmetagenome_FD_59108 | JGI IMG/M metagenome (GOLD analysis project Ga0065721, IMG submission 59108) | Mesophilic microbial community from rice straw/compost enrichment Sample: eDNA_1 v2 (version 2) | ecosystem: Engineered > Solid waste > Grass > Composting > Bioreactor | place: USA: Davis... | reverse complement strand
AAAAAGCTGCCGGAGGATGCGGTAGAGGCTATCCGGAAGCTGAAGGAGAGCGGCGTCGAGCCGGTCATCGCGACAGGGCGGGCGCCGTACTTCTTCCAGCCGATCGCTACGACGCTGGGCATCGATTCTTGGGTGAGCTTAAACGGCGCATACGTCGTCTATAGAGGCAAGGAAGTGTATCAGCGCACGATACCGCTAGAAGATCTCGAGAAGCTCGTCGAGCTGTCGTCGCGCAACGGCCATCCTCTCGTCTTCGAGGGCAAGAACAACTATTACGCGAGCGAAGAAGGACATACCGCGGTGTTCGATTCCATCGAATCGCTGAAGGTGCGGCACCCGGAAGTGAACCCGAGCTTCTGGAGAACGGAAAGCGTGTATCAAGTGTTCCTTCATTGCGAGAGCCATGAGGAGCACGCTTATCTGGACGAGCTCCCGAATCTGCGGTTCGTCCGCTGGCACCGGAACGCGATGGACGTGCTTACCCGGACGGGGTCTAAGGCCGACGGCATCGGAGCGCTGCTCGCGACGCTCGGCATCAAGCCGGAGGAAGCGGTCGCTTTCGGCGACGGGTTGAACGATAAAGAGATGCTGGAGCTCGTCGGGCTAGGCATCGCGATGGGCAATTCGCATGAACAACTGCTGCCTTTCGCCGACTACGTGACGACGCGGGTCGACGAAGGAGGAGTCCGCAACGGGCTCGTCCATGCAGGCTTGCTGTAATAACTTTTAGTTTGTATCGAGGAACAAGGGAGGGACATGTATCTTCTGAAGAGCAAAGCGTCTGCCTCTTACGGTCGTGAAACTTCCTTGTTACGGGTTAACCATTCAGGTTTCACGACCGTAACAGCAGCGGAAGAAGATACATGTCCTCTAGAAACATACCTCGAATACAGATTAAGAAGGTGTCCCTAAGTCATTTATTATGACTCAGGGACACCTTCTTTCTCATTACCCTTATAAAATTCGTTCACCGAGTAGCGAACAGATGAGTTCAAGAGTCAGGTTTGTCGTTCTGCCGGCATGATCGTAAGCGGGGCTGAGCTCGACGAACTCGGCCGAGGTGATGATGCCCGATTCGTTCAGCAGCTCCAGAGCCAGATGCGCCTCGCGGTAGCTGAGCCCGCCGTGCACCGGCGTTCCCGTGCCCGGGGCTTCGCCGGGGTCGACGCTGTCGATGTCGAAGCTGAGATGGACGCCGTCCGTGCCGCTTGCGGCGATGCGTATCGCTTCCTCCATCACCTGGCTCATGCCTCGGCGGTCGACGTCGTGCATCGTGAAGCAGGTGATGTTGTTCGCTTTAATGTAGGCCTTCTCGCCGGGATCGAGCTGCCTTCCGCCGATCAAGACGACGTTCTCCGGCCTGATCTTCGGACCTTCGCCGCCGATGCGGGTCAACCGCTCGTCGCCTTCTCCTAAAGCAACGCGGAGCGACATGCCGTGTATGTTGCCCGATTCCGTCGTCTCCGCTGTGTTCAGGTCCGAATGAGCATCGATCCAGATGACGCCGAGCTTGCGATAGTGCGGAGATAGACCCGCGATCGTGCCGATGGCGATGCTATGGTCTCCGCCGAGCACGAGCGGATATCGGCCGGCGGAGACGATACCCGACACCCTTGCCGCCAATTCGGTGTTCACCGCGGCTACGTCCGCCAAGTTTCTAAGCTTATCCGAGCTTGGCGAATCGGTGGAGGCAGAGGGGGCTGAATAAGTTACGGTTCCAGCGTCGTCGACGTCGAAGCCGAGCGAGCGCAGTCGTTGTTCAAGTCCGGCTTGCAGGATGGCCGCGGGACCGTCGGCCGCTCCTCTGCGTCCGGCGCCTAAATCGAAAGGTACGCTCAACATCGACAATTCTTTAAGCTGTGCCATAGGGATGAGCTCCTTCCCTGCGAGTAATAGCCTTAGACGGCTTCCGGTTGTTGTTTCCATCATATCACGAAAACGCGCCCCGCTCGACGAAGGAATGTCGAAAGGGGCGCGGATATTCGCGGTAAATTGAACCAATTACAGCTTGAATTGCTCCACCGCGGCGTTCAGGCTGCGTACGATTCCATTGAGCTGATCCGCGGAACGGGCCATGCTCTCGACGAGGGCGAGCTGCTCCTCCGTCGCTGCCGCGACGCTCTCCGACTTGGCGGCAACCTCCCTTACGGAAGAGGAGGATTGGTCGATGCTCGCAGCGACTTCCTGCGAGCTGGCTGACATCTGCTCCGTTACCGAGGAGGTCTCATGAATTTGCTCGGCGACCTGGCGGATCGATCCGACGATTAAGGCGAAGCCTTCCGACACTTCCTGCATGAGCGCTGCACTGCGTTGTACTTGCGCTAACGTAGAGCGCATGTAGCCGCCTGCGTGGTCGATCTCGGCGCGCGTATCGGATACGAGCTCGTTAATGCTGTTCGCCGACTCGAGCGAGCTTGCCGCCAGCTTGCGGATTTCTCCGGCGACGACGGCGAAGCCCCGTCCGTGTTCTCCTGCGCGGGCTGCCTCGATAGACGCGTTGAGCGAGAGGATGCCGGTCTGGTTCGCGAAGCCCGTAATATTCTCGGTAATCGCTCCGATCTCGGCGGATTTCTCGTTCAGGACGGTAACCGAATCGTTCAGACGTTCGATCTCGGAGGACATGAGGTCCATTTGCGATTTCAGATTGACGAGCAACTCGTTGCCGATCTCCGCTTGACGATTCGTATCGTTCGCATGCTGAGATATCGTGCCCGTGCTTTCGGCGATCCGCTGAACGCCGACCGTCATCTCTTCCATGGCCCTGCTCGATTCTTCCATGATCTTCGATTGCGTCTCGACGAGCGAGGTTACTTCTTGAATGTTCTCCGCGACATGAGCAGACGCACTCGAAGATTCGTTCGCGCTTACGCCAAGCTCGTTCGTCGCCGCCGATACCGAGCGGGCGTTGTCGGCAATGCTTCCGATCAAATCGCGCATCCGTACGATCATGCCGTCGACCGCGCGTTGAATGCTGCCAAGCTCGTCTTTCGTGTACGTGATCTCTGCCGGTTTATCCAAGTATCCGTCGTATACACGCTGCGCTTTGTCGCGGATTTGGTTTAGAGTACGGGAGATTTGTCTGATGAGCAACATGCCGAACAGGATCAGAACGCCCCATTCGACGATCAGCCAGATATACATAGTGACGGTGATCTGTTTGCTTTCCGCTTTCTCGTCCTCGATTATCTTTAGCTGGAATTGTTCTATAATGGCTTCGATTTTATCGATGTTGTTACGAGCGCCTTCGAACGCTTGGGCGATCTCGGCATCAGATTTCGGATCGGCTTTCGGCTGTTGGATGCGTCCAGTAGCCAGCTCGATCCATACGCTAAGATCCTTGCCGAACGATTCTGCGATTTCGGCGATCGATTGCTTCGTTTCAGGGTGCACAATCGTATCGATGTCGCTTCCCGCGGCATGCTCCTGCGCTTGCGCGAGGCGGTCTTGGATTTGCTTCAGGTTGTCGCCGAAGTCTTTAATCGCGGCTTCTTTCGCCTTAGCGTCGGAGGTCGGCGAGATGATGATTAGGTAATCGCTATATGCTTGATACATGTCCCTGTCGGCATTGAGGACAAGGCTGGACACCTGACTGCCGCTGTCGTACAAGTCTTCCGAAAATTCGTCGACCGTGTTCGAGTGCAAATTAAGCAAATACAGTGCTGCGCATGCAAACAACACAAGCGGAACGAACAGCATAAGCAGTAGTCGAGTTTTAACCGAGATGTTAGAAAGTTTCAAGCGCATTGCCCCCATTGTTGTGTGTTGTGAATCCAAGATGTTACTTCCTTCTAATATCGGACTTTTTTCATATGCATATCAGGTTCTAAAGTCCTATCTTCTTCTATGTCATTGGTGGTGCGATGGAAGTCGCATTTTCTTTTGGCAAGTGAATGGGTATACTAGGAAGGTTCTATCTCAACTAGAAGGTGACCTTATGGCTGGCATTAGAATCGTTACCGATTCGACGACGGATCTTCCGAAAGAACTACTGAACAAATACGACATCGAGGTCATTCCCTTAAGCGTCTATGTGGACGGGGAGACATACTTAGACAACGTGACGATAACCCCGCTCGAATTCATCGAGAGGATGAGGGGAAGCTCCGAGCTGCCCAAGACGTCGTTGCCGCCCGTAGGCGTCTTCGTCGATACGTATAACCGGCTTGGCGAGAACGGGGATACCATCCTATCCATTCATATGGCAAGCGGATTAAGCGGTACATATAATGCGGCTTGCTTGGCGGCGGAGATGACGACGAGCCGCGTGGAAGTCATAGATTCGGAGATGATCTCGCAGGCGCTTGGCTTTCAAGTGATTGAGGCGGCGAGAATGGCGCGAGAGGGCCGCGACTTGGCTAGCATTATAGCTCGCTTGAAGGAAGTGCTGTCTCAAACCTCTCTGTTCGTCGTCGTGGACACGCTCGACAACCTGATTAAAGGCGGACGAATCGGCAAAGCCGCGGGTTGGATCGGCTCGCTGCTCAGCATCAAGCCGATCGCGATGCTCGAGAAGGGCGTCTATACGCCGCTTGCCCGCGTGCGCAACATGTCCCAGGTCATTAAGACGTTGATCGAACGCTTCGAGCAGGATACCGCGGGCAAAACCGTGCGAGGAATAGGCATCTCCCATGCGGATAATTTACCGCTCGCGGAGAAGCTGACGGAGCAAATCGCCCGTTTCACTTCGGCGCCGGTTACCGTCCGCCCCGCGACTCCGGTCATTACGACGCACACGGGACCCGGAGCGATTGGCTTTATGTATTACGCGGAGGATTAATCGGGACAATACGCCATGTAACCCATTCATTCCATAGATCGGGAGCCGATGGCGATGACGACGATGCAACAGAAAATTGCGGAGCGGCTGCATGCGCAAAGCCGCGCGGATGTCGATACGGAGATTGACAGAAGGGTAAAGTTCCTGCAAGACTACCTCGTTCGTACCGGCGCGAAAGGATACGTTCTCGGGATGTCGGGCGGGCAGGATTCCACGCTAACGGGCAAGCTTGCCCAGCTCGCCGTAGACGCCTTGAATGCCGCTGCGCCTCATGGAGACTATACTTTTCTAGCCGTAAGGCTGCCTTATGGCGTACAACTCGACGAGAACGATGCGCAGGATGCGATAGCGTTCATTCGTCCGACGCGAATCGTGACGGTCGATATTAAGCCGGCGGTCGACGCCTCGGTAATGGCGTTCGAGCAGGCGACGGGAGAGCGGCTGAGCGATTATCTGAAAGGCAACGTGAAGGCTCGCGAACGGATGAAGGTGCAATACGATCTTGGCGCGCACTATCGGCTGCTCGTGCTCGGAACCGATCATGCGGCTGAAGCGATAACCGGCTTCTACACGAAGCACGGGGACGGAGCATGCGACGTAGCGCCGATCTACGGTCTGAACAAGCGCCAAGGCAGGGCTATTCTCAGACGCCTCGATTGTCCGAAGCATCTGTACGAGAAGCACCCTACGGCGGATCTGGAGGACTCGAAGCCAGGTTTGCCGGATGAAGTCGCGCTAGGGATTACCTACGAACAGCTCGACGATTATCTGGAAGGCAAGCCCGTTGACGATGAGACGCGCAAGCGCATCGAGGAGCGTTACGCGGGTTCGGAGCATAAGCGGCGCGGACCGGTTACGATATACGACGACTGGTGGAAGCCTTGAACGATGGAAGTTAGCCAACGAATGAATATTTTACCAACCATCAGCCCACACTAACCCGAATCTATAATCGGGAAGCGTGGGCTGATGGTTATGTGTAATCGTTATTCGTTAACGGCGGAATTGTCGGATTTGACCAATGAGTTCGCCATCGACCGGGTACATATCCCTTATAACCGGCGGTACAATATCGCGCCGACGCAGCTCGTCCCCGTCATCGAACGAATGGGCGAGGAGAGGTGCTTGAACCAGCAGCGCTGGGGACTCATGCCCTACTGGGGCAAAAGCTCGATCAATACGAGCTTGGAATCGTTGAACGACAGACCGTATTTAGGTTATATGCTGAAGAAAAAACGTTGCGTCGTGCCTTGCAGCGGCTTCTACATCTGGAAGCAGGAGGGCAAAACAAGGCAAGCCTGGCGCGTCATTCACCGCGAGAAGCGGACGTTCGCCATGCCGGGAATATACGACGTATGGCTCGATTCCGAGAAGAATGAATTCCCGATGTGCACGGTGATCACGGCCGGCATGGCGTTCGGGACCGATCACGCGATGCCGATCGTGCTTGATCGCAAGGCGATGGACATCTGGTTGAATCCGAAGGAGACGAGCGCGGATGCTCTGATCGCGATGCTTCACTCTCAGCCTAAGGCGGATTTCGATATGTACCCGGTATCGCCGCTCGTTGCCAGTACAGCCCAAGAGTCGCCGGAATTCATCGCTGAGGTTCGCTCCGATTTTCCGCTCGTGAGAGTGTGAACGACGAGCCATAGGCCGTGCATGAAACGGATGCGGATTGGGGAATGCTGTACGTGGTACGAATAGGCTAAGAGGAGTGAAAAGGCGTGTCCGATGTAAAATTGGCGGTCATTTACTACAGTTCTACGGGTACGAACTACCAGCTGTCTCAATGGGCGGCCGAAGGCGCGAAGCAGGCAGGAGCCGAGGTTAAGATCTTCCGTGTGCCGGAGCTGGCGCCTGAAGCGGCGATCGCCTCGAACCCCGCGTGGAAAGCGCATGTCGACGCAACTAAAGACGTGCCCGTCATTAGCAACGCGGACATGGAGTGGGCGGACGCCTATATTTTCTCCGTGCCGACCCGGTTCGGCAACTTGCCGGCCCAGATGAAGCAGTTCTTCGATACGCTGGGCGGGTTGTGGTTCAACGGCAAGCTGGCGAACAAAGTCGTCAGCGCCATGTCGAGCACGAGCAATACGCACGGCGGCCATGAGGCGACAATCTTGTCGCTGTACACGACGATGTACCACTGGGGCGCGATCGTCGCAGCTCCGGGATATACCGACCCGGTCACGTTCGCGGCGGGGGGGAATCCTTACGGCACAAGCGTAACCGTCGATCAGAACGGCAAAATGGTCGAGGACGTCCAAGCGGCGGTCATCCATCAAGGGAAGCGGACGGCAACGGTTGCGGGATGGGTGAAGAAAGGCTTGCAAGGGTAGCTTCGAATGATAGTAGCGTGTTAAGAAACCGTGGAGCACTCCACGGTTTTTTGTTCATGGCATAAACGATCGGGAGCAGGTATAATTGGGCTAACATCATCGTTATGGAGGGACATCGTTGGCTCAGTTATATTATAAATACGGTACGATGAACAGCGGCAAGTCTTTCGAAATTATTAAAGTCGCCCACAACTACGAGGAACAAGGCAAGCCCGTCATTATATTTACGCCCGCGATCGATACGAGAGGCGGAGTAGACCAAGTAGGATCGAGAGTCGGCATGTCGCGTCCGGCGATTCCGGTTAACGCTCAGACGGATTTATTCGAAAGCGTTAAGGCCTCCGGCAATGATAGAATCTACTGCGTGCTCGTAGACGAGGCGCAATTCCTGAACAAACGTCAGGTGCTTGAGCTGACGCGGATCGTGGACGAGCTCGGCATTCCGGTTATGGCGTTCGGGCTCAAGAACGACTTCCAGAATCAACTGTTCGAGGGCAGCTACAACCTGCTTATTCAAGCCGACAAGATCGAAGAGATTAAGACGATCTGCTGGTATTGCGACCGCAAAGCGACGATGGTCATTCGGTTCCGCGACGGCGTTCCCGTCAACGAAGGCGAGCAAATCCAGATCGGCGGCAACGAGGATTATAAGCCGGTATGCCGGCGCTGCTGGAACAACGCGTTCAAGCAAGCATAAGTTGTGATACAGCATCTCTAACGAAGGAGCATAACGATGCTATTCGTATGGATTGCCTTATGGGCGGTTGCGCTAATTATATGGCTGGCAGAGCCGAGATCGCCGATTAACCGGCGTCTCGGCTTGCTTGCGTTTTGCGGAGGCGCGGGCGCATGCGCTGCGACGCTGGCGAACGTCATCATCCCAACCCTTGCTGAAGGCGGGGCATTAGCCGACGTTTTGTACGAGATACAAGCAACGTCTTCTCTGATCACTTATTACGGCGTTCCTTATGCGTTCCTGCTATTCGCGATCGCCTACCGGCCGATCCGATTGCCGGCATCGATCGAGCGATGGATCCCGTACGGGCTTCTGCTGCCGATCGCCGGATTTCTCCTTTTCACGCCGCTCTATAACGAGATTAAGCCGATCACCTTCGAAGCCGTCGTATGGTGGGCGGTTCCGCATTTTGTTCTCGGGACTATAGCCATAGTGACGAAACCTTCTCAGCATTACGGCAGAGCGCATTCCCATTGGATCACTTGCCTTGCCGTTCTGCCACCGGTTTTATTCGCCATGGTCATGAGCTATATCATGCCTAGTTTAGGGCAGCGGGAAATGTGGCGCTTCAATACGTGGTTCGTCGGGATCGGAGTTATCGTATTCGTCATCGGATTGTTTACGTACGGATTTCTAGGCGTTAGAGTGCTGATCGATCGCCGCAGGCTGGATTCGACTTTGCGCGCGGTAACGTCCGGAACGGCGATATTGCACCATGCGATTAAGAACGACGTAGGTAAGATGCGCCTATTCGGCGAAAAAATGAAAGCTTACGCGTTATCGACCGATCAACGGGAGCTGCTGGAGGACGTGAACGCGGTCATGAACGCTTCCCAGCATATCCAAGAGATGATATCGCGGGTTCATCGCCGAACGGAAGATCTTGTCATCAAGCTCGCGGACGTCGATCTAGGCGAGGTGATCGGTCGCGTCATTCAATCGCACGAGCCTAAGCTTGCCGGGATCAAGCTCAGGGTGGACGCTCCGGCAGGTTGGCGGTGTCGGATCGATGCCGCGCAAGTCGGCGAAGCGATTCACAATATCGTCTCGAACGCGATCGAAGCGATGAACGGTACGGGGAAGCTTGAGGTTACGCTGCATGCGGGGAAGCGGGAGCTTAGCGTTAACATTCGCGATACCGGCCCCGGGATGGACAAGTCGCAAGCGCGCAGGGCATTGGAGCCCTTCTACACAACGAAACGCGGCAGCGACCTGAACTTCGGATTAGGCTTGCCTTATGCGTATTATGTAATGCGCAAGCATGGCGGCGATCTGAATATCCGCAGCCGTGCGGGGGAAGGGACGAGCGTCATCCTGACGTTCCCGAAAAAGAAGATCGCAGCGGTGGAAGCTAGTCAGGATACTTTATTGTCGATTGGGGGCTCGGCGAATGGATAAGATTAACGTATGGTTCGTAGAGGACGACCCGGATTGGCTCCGAGGGCTGACCGCTTATCTTGGGAACGAGCCGGACATCGATATCGTCTTCTCCTCCAGCCGGCCGGAAGAGGTAAGACAGGCGCTGGCTGACGATAGCCAGACCAGCGCGGACGTCGTGCTGATGGACATTATGCTGGACGGAGAGCCCGAAGGAATCGCGCTCGCTGAAGAGGTTTCAATGGCTACGGGGGCGAGAGTCATCATGCTTACTTCGATGGAGGAGAAGGCGCTGATCTTCCGTTCGTTCCAAGCGGGCGCGATTGATTATCAGATCAAGTCCGACTTTGAATCGTTGCCGGAGGCGATCCGCGCCGCGGCCAGGCGCCAATCGCCGATCAGCGCGGCCGCGGCGGAACGCATGCGCGAGGAGTTTCGGCGGCTCAAGCGGATTGAGCGCGAATTCGAGGTTAAGACGATGCGGGATAAGCTGACGCCTTCGGAGCTGCAGCTGCTTGAATTGGTTGATCAAGGCTACTCACAATCGGAGATGGCGGGTAAGCTGGTCGTCTCGATCCGTACGATCAAAAACCATATCAACCACATTCTTAAGAAGCTGCAGGCTTCGGGCTCCAAGGATGCGGCCAGACAGGCGAAGGAGCTCGGCTTGCTTCATACGGACCAAGAACGGGAAGATCGACCAACCGAATAACGGACGCGAAGATAGTACCACGAATAGTTGGTACTATTTTTTTTATGCGCTTTTTCTACAATGAAAGCGTGGAGAATATAGTAGCAACGACTGGAAAGGAAGTGGACGAAGATGGGGTTCGAAGCATTCACTTGGGTGCACGGCTTGGGAGTCGCGATGGCTGCTTTGTTCACGATCGGTATATTCGGATATCGGCGTCGGCTGCGAGAGGCTAGAGCCGACGCCGCGGCCAGAACATTCTTGGCGGTCACGCTGATCGGGAGCGAAGCGACGCTGTACGGTTGGTACACGATTTCGCATAACTGGGGCGTTAACTCTCTCCCTTTTCAGCTGTGCAGTATCATGGTGTGGCTGTCCGCGGCGCTGTTGCTCACCAAGAAGAGGCAGCTGTACGACATTACCTTTTTCCTTGGCATATTGGGCGCGCTGCAGGCGCTCTTGACGCCGGACCTCGATGCATCGTTCCGCGAATTCCGCTACTTCCACTTTTTCCTCGCTCACGGGGCGATCATCGCGGCGAGCGTCTACATGACGGTCGTGACCGGGTGGCGCCCGACCGTGAAATCCGTGTTCAAGGCGATCGGCTGGCTTCACGTACTGGCCGTACCTGCGGCGATTACGAACGCGATTGCGGGAACGAACTTCATGTTCCTGGCGCGCAAGCCGAGCTCAGGCTCGCTGCTCGATCTGCTTGCGCCGTGGCCATGGTACTTGCTGCAATTGGAAGTTATAGCGCTCGTGATGTGTTTTGCGCTTCTCGGACTCGTGCTGACGCTCGACGCAATCGTTGCGAGATGGAATCATTTTTCACCACTACATGGAGGTAGAGGGTAATGGGACAACTTTTCCGTAAGCATTGGACTTCGTTGCTCGGGGTGCTGTTCATCTTAGCTGCGTTCGTTACGCTGTTCAAGTATACGGTTGAGCAAGGCTGGATTACAGACATGATCAAGATCGGCATCGGCTTGCTGAGCGGTATGGGTCTATGCGCGGCCGGACTGGAAACGACGAGAAGAAATCGGCCGCAATCCTTGAATCAGATCGTGATCGGTCTAGGTTCGTGCGTGCTCTATGCGACAATCTCCTTCGCGGGCATCTATTACGGGCTGTGGACGCCGATGACCGTGCTCATCGGGATGACTGCGGTTACGGCGGGTGTATTGGTGTATGCCTATCGCTTCGATTCCCGCCTGCTGATGAATATCGCGCTTGCCGGAGGCTTATCGTCCCCGCTGTTTATGCAGCCGGAAACGGATCAGGTGTTCAGCTTATTCATCTATGTGTTCGTTATTAACGCCGCATTTTTCTCGATCAGTATCGCGAAGAGCTGGACGGAGCTTCGGGTTCTCGCCTTTGTCGGCACTTGGATCGTCTATGCGACTTATTTCGTACATTTCGACCCGCCTGTCGATGGCCTATGGAGCATGCCGCTTCGCTATGCGGTCGCCGCGTTCGTCTTCTACTCGATCGGCTTCATGGTTGCATCATGGAGGAGCAAACGCTGCTTCGACAGCTTGAGCGTGTATTTAAGCTTCTGTAACGCGATCTTATTCGGTTGCTGGGCGGTTTATATCTTGCATGACGATCTCCACTACTCGGTCGTGCTTGCCGCGATCGGTGCGGTGTACCTCGGAATGGGCGTCGTTATTCTTCGTCTAGTCGGCAAGCTGGACTCGGCTTCCGCAAGCCATGGCGCCGGCGGACTTCTGCTTCTGTTGCTTGCTTGCTCTCATCTAGGAAGCGGTCTAGAGATGAAGCCGATCGTGAACGTCTTCTTGTGGGGTGGTCTTGCCGGCTTACTCGCCTTCGCAGGTCAGGCGAAGCGCTGGGTTTCGGTTACGGTCGCATCCGTCGCCATCTGGGTTGTCGTTGGCGTCTACTGGTTCGTCGTCACTTGGGATTCGCCGAGAGGCGAGTGGTTCGGTACGTTCATCCCGTTCTTGAACTGGGGCGCTATGGCATGGGTGTTGCTGGCGGCGATCGGATTCTACTATTCAGCCCGGGGAATCGGTGTAAAGCTGTCTGAGGACTCGGAGTACGCGCTGTCCATGCTGCTCGCTTTGCTCTCGCATTCGATTGTCGGAGGACTGCTTACCGTACAAATCCAGAACGTGTTCCTAATCTACTTCGACAATGAATCGAGTCAGCTGCTTAATCTATCGCTTTCGGTTTCGTGGGGCGTGTACGCCTTGCTCTTGTTCTTGTGGGGCGCTTATCGCAGGCAGACGCCTTTCCGTTGGTTCGGTTCGATCGTCTTGATCCTGGTTGCCGTCAAAGCAATCTTCATGGATCTGCATGGGGAAGAGGCGCTGTACAAAGCGCTCGTGCTGCTCGTGCTCGGCGGCATCTCCTTCCTGATCAGCTGGGTGAACGCCAAGTGGAAGGTGAAAGCTGGAGACGAAGAGTCTGTCGTGCAGGAGCAATAGGTTCAGTGAGTTCTGTACCTTATAACGATATCCCCTTCGCTCAGGAGAACCGGGCGGAGGGGATTTGGCGTTGGGGATGCACGCAATAGCGCGATAATATCGAGTTACAGGGACGGTGTCTGCTTCCCTTACGCGTCGTTCGGCTTAAATCGCTCCAGTTGGCCGATTAGCCCTTCGCGGCGGAGAATCTCCGCTTGCTTCGGACCGATGAGGTCGAAGTGCGGGTACGGCGGCCGGTTGTGGATGTAACGCGGGTTTAAGCCGTTCGCGACGCACCATGAGGAGAGCTTGGCCAAGTCGGAGCAGCCGACCTTGGTCACGGTGCGTATGCCGGGGAAACGGGGGTCTAGCCAGTAATGCGTCATATAGGCGATGTCGCCGCGGCTTACCGCCGCTTTCCACGCCTCAAGCTCCGCGCGGGTAATACCGAAAGCCATGAAGCTCATCCTTCGCCAAATATAGTAGGTTGAAATATTATAGCATGGGGCGGATAATAGATTTACCTAATCTCGTAACGGAAAGTAGACACCATGGACATCTTTTTGCACATTTTATGGAATAACGTGCTTCCGCTCTCTCTCGTCATTAGCGTCGGCGTCGTCATGCAACGGATATTCGAGCTCGACATTCGGACGCTTTCGAAGCTTAACTTCTATTTATTTTCGCCGGCGATCATGTTTCAGCTGCTGTACGAGACGGATATTAAATTGCAGCTGCTCGGACAGGTGCTTGCGTTCTTCGTCGCGTTCATGCTGGCGCAATACGTGATCGTGGAGGCCGTCGTCCGGCTGAGGAAGCATGACAGCGGCAGACGCAGCGCGATGCGCAACAGCGTGCTGTTCTACAACAGCGCCAACTACGGCATTCCGATCAACCAGCTCGCGTTCTCGGGCAATCCGTATACGCTGTCGGTACAGGTCATCATTATGATGATGCAGTCGCTCGTGCCCAATACGTACGGCATCTACAGCGTCAACGCGCACAAGGCCGATTGGCGCCGCATCCGCAACGTCATCCTGTCGATGCCGGTCATCTACGTCATTCCGCTCGCGTTCCTGATGCGGGGCTTCGAGGTGCCGCTGCCCCAATCGATCGACATATCCGTCGGTTACTTGGCGAACGCGTTCATCGGTACGGCGCTGTTCACGCTTGGCGTCCAGCTCGGCAGCATGCGGGGCTCGCTCAATCGCAAGCTGGCCGTCGATGTCGGCATATCCGTGGCGCTTCGTCTGGTCGCGGGTCCGCTGCTCGCGTGGGGAGTCGTGCAATTGATGGATCTGCACGGTCTTCTGGCGTCGGCGCTGATCGTCTCTTCCGCGGTGCCGACTTCTCTCAGCAGCGTCTTGCTCGCGGTAGAGTTCGACAACGAGAAGGAGTTCGCGTCGCAGACCGTGCTCGTGAGTACGGTTCTGAGCATTGCGACGGTGACAGGAGTCATCTATTTGCTGAACATATCCTAGCAGCGATTCAGACAGGTTGATCGTGGAGAACTGTTCTCCTCGGTCGGCCTGTTTTTATTTTGTTGACTCACAGTCAAATGGTCTTCGATTTTGTATACTGGTAGTGAAGTTGACTGACGGTTAACGATGATACAATGTTGTCGTATAGCAAACAGTTCCCGAGTCGAAGGAGAGTGCGTGATGCATAGCGTCAGAATCGGTATTGTAGGCTTAGGCAACATGGGTACGGGTCATGCGAAATATTTGATCGAGGGTCAAGTTAACGGCGGAATATTGGCGGCGGCTTGCGACGTGAGACCGGAGCGGCTGAGTCAAGCCAAGTCGGAATGGGGAGACCGCGTGAAATTGTTCGACTCGCCCGAAGCGATGTTCCGGTCAGGCGAGATAGACGGCGTGATCATCTGCACGCCGCACTACGAGCATCCGAAGCAGGCGATCTCGGCTTTCGAGCACGGCTTGCATGTCCTCGTGGAGAAGCCAGCCGGCGTATATACGAAGCAAGTGCGCGAGATGAACGAGGCTGCGGCCAAGAGCGGCAAAGTATACGGCATCATGTACAACCAACGGACGAATCCG
>Ga0065721_10051506_pt1 | contig 14409 bp, 13 predicted proteins | sample Mesricmetagenome_FD_59108 | JGI IMG/M metagenome (GOLD analysis project Ga0065721, IMG submission 59108) | Mesophilic microbial community from rice straw/compost enrichment Sample: eDNA_1 v2 (version 2) | ecosystem: Engineered > Solid waste > Grass > Composting > Bioreactor | place: USA: Davis... | reverse complement strand
GGCGAGCCGATGAAGGTGGCGACGAAGACATTGGCCGGACGGTCATAGAGTTCGAGCGGCGCGCCGATCTGCTCCACATGCCCGTCCTGCAGCACGACGATACGGTCGGCCATGGTCATGGCCTCGACCTGGTCGTGTGTGACGTAGATGGTGGTGGTCTTGAGCCGCTGGTGCAGTTCCTTGATCTCGGTGCGCATCTGCACGCGCAGCTTGGCATCGAGGTTGGAGAGCGGCTCGTCGAACAGGAAGACCTGCGGATTGCGTACGATCGCCCTGCCCATGGCGACACGCTGGCGCTGGCCGCCCGAAAGCTGGCGCGGATACCGGTCGAGATAGGGCGTGAGTCCGAGGATGTTGGCTGCCGAAGTGATCCGCTCCTCGATGACCTTGGGATCGGTCTTCTTGAGCTTGAGCGAGAAGGCCATGTTGTCGCGCACCTTCATGTGCGGATAAAGCGCGTAGGACTGGAACACCATGGCGATGTCGCGCTCGGACGGCGGCACGTTGTTGACCACCCTGTCGCCGATGACGATCTTGCCTCCGGTGATGCTTTCGAGGCCGGCGATCATGCGCAGCAATGTCGATTTACCACAACCCGATGGCCCGACCAGGACGACGAATTCACCGTCGGCGATGTTGATGTTGACGCCATGGATCACCTGGACGGCGCCATAGGCTTTCCTGACATCCTGGATCAAGACCTGAGACATTTCCCCTCCCGGAGTATCGCGCGGCAACGACCTGCGCGGAAACTTCACCCTGGGCCTGCACCTGACTGCCGAGACATTCCGCCCTCGTCCCCACTTGGGCGGTGAAGTGCAACACCCGTCGTTCGAGATCCTCTAACGAAGCCTCCCATTGTTGTCTACCGATTTTGCGCAGCAGCACGTCAGTCCAGCGCCCGTCTCTGCTGCAATGCAATAGTATTGCCGTGAAGTATTCGCGGAAAATCGTCATTGACGGGCCTCTGCGAATGGAACTACCTTGCCTCCTGTCTACGCGGAATACCGTGCAGCCAGGGGCTTTCGAGCGGGTTGAGCTGTCCAAAAAGATGGCGATAAAATACAATTTGCATATCCACCTGGGCCCATGCATGAGTGGACCGCAGAAGCAGAGAATATTGGAGTAAGTCTCTCTTCAACATCGCTACGGGAGGATATGGCGTGAAAGTTGAACACTATGAAATTCTGTCCAGGATGGCGATCAGCCGCCGCAACCTGATGAAGGGTGCGGCGAGCGTGGGTGCTGCGGCGATGGCCGGCACCGCGCTTTCCGGACTGCCGTCGTTGGCACTGGCCCAGGAGGGCAACCTCCGCGCCGAAATTCTGAAGGTCCCCGGCGTCGGCGCTGGCTCGCCGACGGATGCCGACTGGCAGAAGGTCGGCGAAATGTGCCTTGGCCCGACCAAGGCGAACGTCAAGGAAGGCGAGTTCAAGGGCGTCGAGCTCTCCTTCATGGGCCTGAACAACCAGAACCTGCACAACGTGCTGTTCCGCGGCCTGCTCTATGCCTGGGAGCAGTATACCGGCGCCAAGATCAACTGGATCGACCTCGCGCAGGGCGACTACAACGCCCGCCTGCAGCAGTCGATCGCGACCGGTACCGTCGACTTCGACATTCTCGAGATGGGCGCGCCGTTCGAAGGCGACGTTTGCGGCAAGGGCCTGGCCTCCGAAATGCCGGACTGGGTCAAGCAGCAGATCGAGATGGACGACTATGTCGGCTACCTGCAGGCGCCGGTCGGCACCTGGGACGGCAAGACCTACCGTGTCTCCGTTGACGGCGACTGCCACAACTTCAACTACCGCACCGACGTCTTCAGCTCCGAAGAGTTGGCCAAGGCATGGAAGGACGAAGGCCACCAGGGCGAATGGGGCGTGCCGAAGACCTGGCAGCAGGTGCAGGAAGTCACCAAGTTCCTCAAGGGCAAGCAGCTCGACGGTCAGGAGCTCTATGGCTACCTCGACTCGCCGAAGCCCTGGGGCGGTTTCGGCTTCTACTTCTTCGCAAGCCGCGCGACGGCTTACGTGAAGCACCCCGACGACCGCGCCTGGCTGTTCGATCCGGACACGATGAAGCCGCGCATCAACAATGAAGGCTGGGTACGCGCGATCCAGGACATCATCGACGCCCTGCCGCACGAGCCGGCCGACCAGATCAACGCCGACGCCAACACCACGGCCTTCCAGCAGTTCCTCGCCGGGACCGGCTCGATGTGCACCTGGTGGGGTGACGTGGGCTCGAACGCCAAGACGTCCGACAGCTCGGTCATCGGCGACACCTGCGGCTTCTCGATCCTGCCGGGCTCGGACGACGTCTTCAACGCCAAGACCGGCCAGTGGGAGAAGCTGCCGTCCGGCCCGAACTTCGCGCCGAACATGGCCTATATCGGCTGGGGTATCTACGTGATGAAGCGTGTCGAGTCCGATCCGCTCAAGCACAAGGCGGCCTGGTCTGCGGCAGCCCATCTCGGCGGCAAGGACATCTCGCTGTGGACCTCGGCCTATCCGTCGGGGATGCAGCCCTACCGCAACTCGCACTTCAACATCAGCGAGTGGGTCGAAGCCGGTTACGACGAAGCCTTCATCTCGTCCTATCTCGGCTCGCAGCGCGACTCCTACAACCATCCGAATGCGGCGATCGAGCCGCGCATTCCGGGCATCTTCCAGTACTACTCGATCGCGGAAGACGAGCTCTCCAAGGCCTTCGCCGGTCAGGCGTCGGCCCAGGAAGCCTGCGACCGTATCGCCGCAGCCTGGGAGAAGCTCACCGACCAGATCGGCCGCGAAAACCAGGTCAAGCTCTACAAGGCTTCGCTGGGGTTGTAAGCCGGTAGCGTGACCGCAAGAATACGGGCTGGCGGCGGCAAGTGCTCCGCCGGCCCGTTTGTTGTCATGACTGCCGCTCGGCAGTAGAATGACTTCAACAAAAGGGGAATGTGCCTGTATGGCAAACAGCAAGGACATGTTGATCGACCGTCTCTACACGGTCAGTACCGACGAGGAAGTCCCCGCCGGACGCAAGCTCGCCGGGCGGGCGCTCTTCTGGCTCGCGACCGTGTATGTGGTCGTCACATTCGTCATCCAGTATCTTTACAAGAACGGGCAGATCGGTTTCGGCTGGGAAAACTGGCGACCCGTGCTCTATGCGCTGATCGTCTGGAGCGTTGCGTTGTGCGTGTCGCTGGTGCTGACGCGTGGCGAGGCCGGCAAGAAGATGCTCTTCATCCTTCCGGCCTTCCTGTTCACCGTCTTCATGGTGATCTTCCCGACGATCTTCGGCCTCTACATCTCGTTCACCGACTGGAACCTCTCGTCGTTCCAGGGGCAGCGTTTCAACGGCACCGGCAACCTGGTGCAGATGTGGAACGACCCCTATTACTGGAACGCGCTCGGCAACATGGTGCTCTATGTGCTGGGGGTCGCGGTCGAATATGCCATCGCCTTCGGCCTGGCGCTGCTGCTCAATGCCGAGATCAAGGCGCGCAAGTTCTTCCGCGTCGCCTTCCTGCTGCCCTTCATGCTCAGCCCGGTCGCCGTGTCGTGGATGATCGGCAAGTCGCTCGCCGAATACCGCTTCGGCCCGCTCGCGACCTTTGCCCGCTGGCTCGGCTGGCAGCAGCCGGCCTTCTTCACCTCGCCGGAGATCGCGCGCATCTCGATCGCCATTCTCGACGCCTGGACCTACATCCCCTTCATGATGATCATGCTCTTGGCGGGCCTGCAGGCGCTGCCGAAGGAGGTACAGGAAGCCGCCCGCGTCGACGGCGCCACCGGCTGGCAGGCTTTCTGGAAGATCACCTTCCCACTGATGGTGCCGGTGTCGATCACCGCCGTCATCCTGCGCATCATCTTCAAGCTGAAGCTCGCCGACGTGGTGATCAACGTCACCGCCGGCGGTCCGGGAGGCGCGACCGATACGGTCACCAGCTTCATCTACCGCGAGTACCGGGAGCGATCGAATGTCGGCTACGGCACGATGCTCGCCTTCGTCTATCTGGTGCTGATCATCTTCTTTGTCGTCGGCCTGCTGAAGCTGGCGAACCGATGGAATACCGCCAATGAAAGCCAGTAACCAAATCACGCATCCGGTAGGCATCCGCGCATCGACAGGGGAGGCCAGACCGTGACGATCACCACCGCAACCTCGCTGCCGGCAACGCAAGCCGAAGAGCAGGAGAAGCCGGACGTGAAGTTCTATTTCGGCCGCGTCTTCATCTATGGCGCGCTGTTCGTCTGGACTGTCGTCTGCCTGTTTCCGATCTTCTGGACGGTCACGACCTCCTTCAAGGTGGCGCGTGACGTGCAGAAGGGCGCGCTCATTCCCTGGCTCGACTTCGAGCCCAACTGGAAGGGCTGGCAGAGCCTCGGCCTGTCGCCCGACACGATCGTGCGCCCCTCGACCGTTCGCGCGGAATTTTACGAGCGCTTCCTCAACAGCGTTATCACCTCGGTCAGCGCTTCGGTGCTTGCCGTCGTCATCGGCTCGCTCGCTGCCTATGGCCTGAGCCGCTTCGCCTACAAGATCGGCTGGATGCGCAACAAGGATCTCTCCTTCTTCTTCCTGTCGCAGCTCATTTTGCCGCCGGTGGTGCTTGCGCTGCCGTTCCTGGTTCTTTTCAAGGAACTGGCGTTGCTCGATTCCACCATCGGGCTGACCATGCTCTACACGCTGATGGTGCTGCCGATCGTCATCTGGATCATGCGCGACCAGTTCGGCGGCATTCCGATCGAGCTCGAGGAAGCCGCCCTCGTCGACGGCCTCTCGATCTGGGGCGCCTTCTTCCGCATCGTGCTGCCGCTGGCAGCGCCCGGCATGGTGGCGGCCTTCATCCTGTCGCTGGTGCTCTGCTGGAACGAGTATTTCTTTGCTGCCCTGCTGACCTCCACCCACGGCAAGACGCTGCCGGTGATGGTGGCGAGCCAGACGGGTTCGCAGGGCATCAACTGGTGGTCGATGGCAGCGCTGTCGACGGCGGCAATCGCGCCGCTCGTCGTCATCGGCATCTTCCTCGAGCGCTACATCATCAAGGGCATGACGGCAGGTTCGGTCAAATAGGCCGGACCACCCGCCAGTAAGCGCACGTCAAGACACGAAGGGCCGGGTATTCCCCGGCCCTTCCAGATTTGAAAACTTCGAGCTTCCGCTCAATGCCTGTATTGCTGGATGCGCGTGGTGCGCAGGCCGGCCAGGCCGTGTTCGGCAATCGAGCTCTGCCAGGAAAGAAACTCTTCGACCGTCAGAGTATAGCGCTCACAGGCTTCTTCGAGGCTGAGCAGCCCGCCCCGGACGGCTGCGACCACTTCGGCCTTACGACGGATCACCCAGCGCCTCGTATTGGATGGCGGAAGATCGGCGATCGTAAGGGGACTGCCATCGGGACCGATGACATATTTTACTCTAGGACGGATCGTTTCGGTCATTGGACTCTCTACACAAACAAAGACCATATGCGGCCACATTAGACAGTCACATTTAAAAATTGCCTAAACGCAGCCGCAAAATTTTCGGAAAAGTTGTGTCAAAACAGTCCGGTGGCGACCTGCCGATTGCTCAAAAGCCTGAATCTCACCGCCTTGCCGCCGCCCCACTTAGTTCCTATATGCGCCGCCAAAAAGATGATAGAGATGCATTTCATCGCATGTTTTGAGTAGAGCCCAGCCCGTGAACAGCCTCGATTTCGACAAGCGTCCCGAAGATACCCGCGTGGTCGTCGCCATGTCCGGCGGCGTCGATTCCTCCGTCGTCGCGGGGCTTCTCAAACGCGAGGGCTACGAGGTGATCGGCATCACACTGCAGCTCTACGATCACGGCGCTGCCGTGCACCGCGCCGGCTCCTGCTGCGCCGGGCAGGACATCGATGATGCCCGCCGGGTCTGCGAGACGCTCGGCATTCCACATTACGTGCTCGACTACGAACGTCGCTTCCTCGAGACTGTCATCAATCCGTTCATGGAAAGCTACGTGGCGGGCGAGACGCCCATTCCCTGTGTGGCCTGCAACCAGACGGTCAAGTTCGCCGATCTCCTGGTGACCGCCAGGGAGCTCGGCGCGGATGCTCTGGCCACCGGCCACTATATCCGCTCGCGACCGAACCCGTCGCCGGAGAACCCGAACCGGCGCGCGCTCTATCGACCGGCCGATGCCGAGCGCGACCAGAGCTACTTCCTGTTCGCCACCACCCAGGAGCAGATCGACTTCCTGCGCTTTCCGCTCGGCGGCATGTCCAAGGCCAAGGTACGCGAGATCGCCGCGGACATGGGGCTGGTCGTCGCCGCCAAGGCCGACAGCCAGGACATCTGCTTCGTGCCGCAGGGCCGCTATACCGACGTGATCACCAAGCTCAAGCCGAATGCAGCGCTTGCCGGCGACATCGTCCATCTCGACGGCCGCGTGCTCGGCCGTCACGAGGGCATCCTGCACTACACGATCGGCCAGCGCCGCGGCATCGGCGTTGCAACCGGCGAGCCGCTTTACGTGATCCATCTCGATGCCCGCACCAAGCGTGTGATCGTCGGGCCGAAGGAAGCGCTGGACACGCGCCGGCTGCACCTGCGCGACGTCAACTGGCTGGGCGACCGGCCGCTGGCCGAGATCGCCAGGGACGGCTTCGAATGCTATGCCAAGGTGCGCTCGACCCGGCCGCCGAAGCTTGCCACGGTCTATGCGCATGACGGTGGAATCATGGTCGAGCTGGCCGAAGGCGAGCCCGGACTGGCCCCCGGCCAGGCCTGCGTTCTCTATTCGGCGCCGGGCGAGGATGCGCGCGTCTTCGGCGGCGGCTTCATCGAGCGCTCGGAAAAGGACGCCTCGGCGGAAGCCCTTTTGAAGCAATTGCTTGCGGCTCCGGTCGCGGCCTGAGGCGCAGACATTTTTTGTCGCCATTTTTGCTTCATGGCGCTTGACAGGCGGGGAAAGCCCGCCTTATAAGCCGCGCCACCGGCGGACGAAATGCTTCGCCGGAACCGATGGCGGGATAGCTCAGTTGGTTAGAGCGTGGGACTCATAACCCCAAGGTCGGCAGTTCGACTCTGCCTCCCGCTACCACTTCTCTCAAGACATCCTCTTCGCCATCTGCGGCTCCGCGCGTCCTGTTGCGCCCGATCCGAACACCTGGCGCGGCCAAACGTGGCTTACGCGCAGGCGCCCACGCGACGGCATCTTCATTGACTGTTCATTTTGCGAAACCGATTCAGGCTGGCAGCCGCAACTGGCCTATGCGGCATGACGCGCAACGTCGCGCCTCTGTTTCGCGGCGCGACCAACAGACATCTGACGGCAGGCCAAGCCCCGTCGCCTTGTGCGGGGCTTGGCAGTCTCCCTCCCGTTCAGGGCCGTCACCGCTCTCCTTCAGACGTCGAGCTTCCAGATCCGCTTGGCGTTGTCGCTGAGCAGCTTGCGCTTTTCTTCCTTGCTGCAGCCTTCGAGCAGCGCATGCGTCGCCCCGACCCAGGTCGAGAGCGCGCCACCGAGCGTGCAGACCGGCCAGTCGCTGCCCCACACCATGCGGTCGAAGCCGAAGCAGGAAATTGTGTGCTCGGCATAGGGACGGATGTCGGCGAGCGTCCAGGTCTCGGTATCGGTATAGGCGATGATGCCGGACAGCTTGCCCACGACGTTCGGGCGCTTGGCGAGTTCGGCGAGATTCTTCGACCAGGTCTCATAGCCACCGCCCTTGATGTCCGGCACGCCGCAATGGTCGAGGATGAACTGCACGTCGGGCGCAAGATCGATGAGTTCGGTGACGATCGGCAGCTGGTGCGGCAGCGCGCAGAGGTCGAAGGTGAGCCCCGTGCCGGAAAGCCGCTTGATGTTGTCGCGGAAGGTTGTGGTGGTCGAAAGATCGTCCGGCGACTGGTGCAGGATGCGCCGCAGGCCCTTGATCAGCCCGTTCGCGCGGATCCTGTCGAGATAGGCGGCAAAACTGTCATGTTCCGGCCGGCAGGCGGCGATCGCGCCAATCACCAGGCTGCCCTGGCGCGCCGCAATCCCCTTCACATATTCGTTCTCGGCGTCGATGTCGGACTCGGCCACGTCGACTTCCATGTGCAGCGAGGCAGCGATGCCGAGGCGCTTTGCCTCCTTCGCATAGTCGTCATAGAAGGAGTTGCGGTTGAGCGGACCGGCATCGGCAAGCCAGGGATAGCTGAGCTTCGTCTGGTCGACGATATGCAGGTGGGTGTCGATGATCATGGTGTTCCTCCCGTGGCAACATGGCCGCCCTCACGGCCATTCAAATAGAAAACATCCGATCAAATATGAAATCAAGCGTCGGAGCGGATGTCGAGACCGGCAAGCTTGGAGAGCTGCTGGCTGGTCTTGAGCAGCAACTGGATGGTCTGCGAAATGTCGGGCGCGTTCGGCGTGTTGATCAGCGTTATGTACGGGATCGTCAGCGCCGCGATCGCCCGCTTGTCCGGTCCCATGACCGGTGCGGAAATGTTGACGACGCCGGCGGTCTGCAGGCTCGGCATCATCTCGTAGCCGCGGTCGCGGATCTGGTCGAGCCGTTCGAGGAATTCCGGCGTCAGCGCGCTCACGTCCTCGCCCTTGGCCGCATATTCGCGGATCATCATCTGCCGCTCCTCGGGCGAGCGGAAGGCGAGCAGGACGTGGCCCGAACCCGTATTGTACAGCGAGATGTGCGAACCGACGCGGATCGAGATGCCCCAATAGCCGGGCGCCTCCTGCTGGGCGATGACCACCGCCGATCCGCGGTCGAAGACGACGATCTGGTTGGCCTGCCGGCTCTGCTCGGCGAGCTCCCGCATAAGGGGCGTCGCATAGGAGACGAGCCGGCGCACCGGCGCGTGCAACTGCGCCAGGCCGAACAGCTTCAGGGTGAGCGAATAGCGATCACCGTCGACCTTGGTGACATAGCCGCGCTTCACCAGGCGATCGAGCATGCGGTAGAATTCGTTGGCGTTGCGACCCAGCCGCTTGGCAATCTCCGCCTGGGTGAGGCCGCCGTCGATGCCGGCGAGAAGTTCCAGGATGTCCAGCCCCTTGTCGAGGGCGGGAGCTCTGTAGCGATCGTTGTCTTCCTCGTCCAAGGGCACACCCATCGTGAATGGCGCCATTCATATACGCACAAACGGGATAAATCAACGCGAACAGCTTGACAATAGCTGAATAACCTATTCATAAATGAATAGACGGTGATCGGGAGTCACGGGGGAGAACCCGCCGCGGACGCGCGGCACGGTGGTGCGCCGAGACCTTCGCAAGCGGGAGGGGTGGAAGATGGCAAGGATAGAGAAGATCGAGCTGCGCATGGTGGACCTCGTCCCAAAGGTCAAGCGCACCGATGCCATCCAGAGTTTCGTCAGCCAGGAAACCCCGATCGTCACCATCACCGACAGCGATGGCGCCACCGGCACGGGCTATTCCTACACGATCGGCACCGGCGGCTCTTCGGTGATGCGGCTATTGCGCGACCATCTCGCGCCCTTCATCATCGGCCGCGACGCCGACGAGATCGAGGCGATCTGGCACGATCTCGAATTCCACACGCATGCGACCACGATCGGCGTGATCACCTCGATCGCGCTCGCCGCAATTGACACCGCGCTCTGGGATCTGCGCGCCCGGAAATTCGGGCTGCCGCTCTGGAAACTGGCGGGTGGAGCCAAGGACCGCTGCCCGCTCTATACGACCGAGGGCGGCTGGCTGCATATTGAGACCGGGGCGCTGGTTGACGACGCCCTTGCCGCCAAGGCCAAGGGCTTCACCGGCTCCAAGGTGAAGATCGGCAAGCCGCACGGATCGGAGGATTTCGCCCGCCTCGAAGCGGTGCGCAAGGCCGTCGGAGACGGCTACGAGATCATGACCGACGCCAACCAGGGTTTTCGGCTGGACGAGGCGATCCGCCGGGCCGAACGCCTGCGCGACCTCGACCTCGCCTGGATCGAGGAGCCGCTGGCCGCCGACGATATCGACGGCCATGTGCGGCTTTCCAACAGCACCTCGACGCCCATTGCCGTGGGTGAATCCCTCTATTCGATCCGCCATTTCCGCGAATACATGCAGAAGGGCGGCTGCTCGATCGTCCAGGTCGATGTCGGCCGCATCGGCGGGATCACGCCCTGGCTCAAGGTGGCGCATGCCGCAGAGGCTTTCGACATACCCGTTTGTCCGCATTTTCTCATGGAGCTGCATGTCAGCCTGACCTGCGCGGTTCCGAATGGAAAATATGTGGAGTACATTCCGCAGCTCGATGAAATCACGGCCACGCAGATGAAGATCGAGGACGGCCATGCCCTGGCGCCAACCACGCCCGGCATCGGCATCGACTGGGACTGGGATGAATTGAAACGACGGTCGATCGAGGAATTCTCGGCGGTCGTGACCGAAAGGGGGGAGTAAGCATGCAGCGCATGGGACAGGTGATCGGGCTCAATGCCGAAAAGGTGGAGGAGTACAAGCGGCTTCACGCCGACGTGTGGCCGGACGTGCTCAAGATGATCACCGAGTGCAACATCAAGAACTACTCGATCTATCTCAAGGAACCCGAGAACATCATGTTCTCGTACTATGAGTATCATGGCACCGATTACGCCGCCGACATGGCCAAGATGGCGGCCGACCCGGTGACCCAGAAGTGGTGGAGCGTCTGCATGCCCTGCCAGAAGCCACTCGAAACCCGCAAGGACGGCGAATGGTGGGCGATGATGGAAGAGGTGTTCCATCTTGACTGATCCGGATCAGGTCGGTCGCGAAGGACTGCACCCGTCGTCGGGTGACGCCCGGCATTCACCCTTCCCCGACTCCGCAATCCGTCTTGCCGCAGTTGCCCCGCATGTGAGGCAGCAATGAGCTTCGATCCGCATTCGCTTTCGCAATCCTGGCCGATGCCGGCCTCCCCGCGTCCGATCGTCACCTTCGGTGCGGGCTCGATCGTCGGCGACGCGCATTTCCCCGCCTATCGCAAGGCCGGCTTTCCGGTTGCGGGCCTCTATGATCCCGACACCGAGAAGGCCGAGAAGCTGGCGCGGGAATGGGGTGTCACGACCTTTCGCACGGCCGAGGAGGCCGCTTCCGTCGAAGGCGCGATCTTCGATCTCGCAACCCCGCCCAAGGCGCATGCATCCGTACTGGAATTGCTGCCGGAGGGATCCGCCGCGCTCATCCAGAAGCCGATGGGCAGCGACCTTGCGGGTGCCACCGAGATCCTCGAGATCTGCCGCAGGCGTAAGCTCAGGGCAGCGGTGAACTTCCAGCTTCGCTTCGCCCCGATGATGCTGGCGCTCAAGGACGCGATCGCCAGGGGTCTCATCGGAGAGATCGTCGATTTCGACGCGCTGCTCGCCGTCGACACGCCTTGGTCGCTCTGGCCGTTTCTGAAGGGCCTGCCGCGGATCGAGATCGCCATGCACTCGATCCACTATCTCGACCTGATCCGCGAGCTGCTCGGTGATCCTGTCGGCGTACATGCCAAGACCGTCGGTCATCCGAATCATGACGTCGCCCAGACGCGCACCAGCGCCATCCTCGATTATGGCGACAGGGTGCGTTGCGCACTGTCGATCAATCACGACCACAAGTTCGGCCGCCGCCACCAAGCCTGCGAATTCCGCATCTGCGGGACCAAGGGCGCTGCCTACCTGCAGCTCGGGCTCAATCTCGATTATCCGAAGGGCGAGCCGGACATCCTGGAAATCCATCCCGACGGCGGCGACGATTGGGTGACCGTGCCGCTCCGGGGCGCTTGGTTCCCCGATGGCTTCGTCGGCCGGATGGCCAACCTGCAGCGCTTCGTCAGTGGCGAGGACAGGGTTCTCGTGAGCTCCGTCGAGGATGCCTGGAACACGATGGCGCTGGTGGAGGCGGCTTACACCTCCTCGGCCCGCCCCGCGACCCCGCTCGAAAAGAGACCCTGAGATCCATGGAACAGAAAATCTATTTTGAGGACTACGAACTCGGCCATGTCCGGCTGACCAGCGGCCGCACGATCACCGAGACCGATGTCGTATTCCACGCGGGACATACGGGTGACTTCTTCCCACACCACATGGATGCGGAATTCGCCAAAACGCTGCCCTTCGGCCAGCGGATCGCGCATGGCACGATGATCTTTTCGATCGGTGTGGGCCTCACCGCCTCGCTCATCAACCCGGTCGCCTTCTCCTATGGCTATGACCGGCTGCGCTTTGTCCGCCCGGTCTTCATCGGCGACACGATCCGCACGCGCGTGACGATTGCCGCCAAGGAGGACGATCCGAAGCGGCCCGAGGCGGGGCGGGTGATCGAGCGCTGCGAAGTGCTGAACCAGCGGGACGAAGTGGTGCTCGCGGCGGATCACATCCTGATTGTCGAGCGCAGGAACAAGTGACAGTGGCTGCCGCCAGGCAGGGAAAGTGAAGGAAAGAATGGAACACGCAATCAAAGGCAAATCGGTCCTGGTGACTGCAGCCGCGCAGGGTATCGGCCGGGCAATCGCGCTGCTCTTTGCCAGGGCCGGCGCCAGGGTACTGGCCACCGACATCAACGAGGAGCTGCTCAAGCTGATCGACGGCACCGACGGCATCCGCACGGCAAAGCTCGACGTGCTGGAAGATGACGCCGTCAGCGCACTGGTGGCGGCCAACGGCCCGTTCGACGTGCTCGTCAATGCCGCCGGCTTCGTCCACAACGGCTCCATCCTCGAGATGAAGGACGGGGATCTCGATTTCGCCTTCGACCTGAACGTCAAGTCGATGGTGCGCACGATCCGCGCGGTGCTGCCGGCGATGCTGGAAAAGGGCGATGGCGCGATCGTCAACGTCGCCTCGGTTGCCTCCTCCATCAAGGGCGTGCCGAACCGGTTCGCCTATGGCGTGACCAAGGCGGCGGTCATTGGGCTGACCAAGGCGGTCGCGGCGGACTATGTAGCCAAGGGCATCCGCGTCAACGCCATCTGCCCCGGCACGGTCGAAAGCCCGTCGCTGCAGGAGCGGCTGCGCGCCCAGGGCGACTACGAGGCCGCCCGCGCCGCCTTCATCGCCCGCCAGCCGATCGGCCGCATCGGAACGCCGGAAGAGATCGCCGACCTTGCCCTTTACCTCGCAACCGCTACTTATACGACTGGCCAGGCCTACTGCATCGACGGCGGCTGGACCATCTGATCACGAACGACCTGAGGAATATAGAAGATGAAACTGATGCGAGTTGGCGCTCCGGGCGCCGAGAAGCCCGCAATTCTGGCCGCCGACGGCACGATCCGCGACCTTTCCGGCCACGTCTCCGATATCGGCGGCGCGGCAATCGGCCCGGAGGGGCTTGCGAAGATTGCGGCCATCGACCCGTCCACGCTTCCGGTGATTTCCGCTGATACGCGCATCGGCCCCTGCGTTGCCGGCACCGGTAAATTCATCTGCGTCGGGCTCAACTATTCCGACCACGCCGCCGAATCCGGCATGGCGGTGCCGCCCGAGCCGGTGATCTTCATGAAGGCCACCTCGGCGATCTGCGGCCCCAACGACGACGTGCTGATCCCGCGCGGCTCGGAAAAGACCGACTGGGAAGTCGAACTCGGTGTCGTCATTGGCAAGACGGCGAAATATGTCTCCGAAGACGAGGCGCTGGACTACGTCGCCGGCTACTGCGTGGCGCATGACGTTTCCGAGCGCGCCTTCCAACAGGAACGCGCCGGCCAGTGGACCAAGGGCAAGTCCTGCGACACCTTTGGCCCGATCGGTCCGTGGCTCGTAACCCGGGACGAGGTGGCAGACCCGCAGGCGCTCAACATGTGGCTGAAGGTCAACGGCGAGACGATGCAGAACGGCACGTCTTCCACCATGGTTTATGGCGTGAAGTTTCTCGTGTCCTATCTCAGCCAGTTCATGAGCCTGCATCCGGGCGACATCATCTCCACCGGCACGCCTCCGGGCGTCGGCATGGGCATGAAGCCGCCGCGCTATCTGCGCGATGGTGACGTCGTCGAGCTTGGCATCGAGGGCCTCGGCACGCAGAAGCAGACCTTCAAGGCTGACAAGTAAGCGCAGCTGACGGATCGAAAAGTGGTGAGGCCAACTTGACCAAGATTACCAGTCTCAGGACGCTCGACCTGCGTTTTCCGACATCGCAGAGCCTCGACGGTTCGGATGCGATGAATCCGGATCCGGACTATTCCGCCGCCTATGTCATCCTCGGAACCGACAGGGACGGCTTGGAAGGTCACGGCCTCACCTTCACCATCGGTCGCGGCAACGACATCTGCTGCATGGCCATCGAAGCCATGAAGCATCTGGTCGTCGGCCTCGACCTCGACTGGATCCGCGAGAGCCCTGCCCGCTTCTGGCGGCATGTGACGAGCGACAGCCAGCTGCGCTGGATCGGTCCCGACAAGGGCGCGATGCATCTCGCCACCGGCGCCGTGGTCAACGCCGTCTGGGACCTGCTCGCCAAGGAGAGCGGCAAGCCGGTCTGGCG
>Ga0065721_10005368_pt1 | contig 14409 bp, 13 predicted proteins | sample Mesricmetagenome_FD_59108 | JGI IMG/M metagenome (GOLD analysis project Ga0065721, IMG submission 59108) | Mesophilic microbial community from rice straw/compost enrichment Sample: eDNA_1 v2 (version 2) | ecosystem: Engineered > Solid waste > Grass > Composting > Bioreactor | place: USA: Davis... | reverse complement strand
GTCCGCCGGATGAGGCGGGCCCGACCCCTGCGGTGCTCTCCCGACTGGAAGCGGTGCCGGTTCGGTCCGGCGGACGGGAGCGGGTGGCGCTGCTCATGGATTTCGGCGCCGGGGAGGTGACGCCCGGTTTCGTCGTCCTCGCCCTGTTCGCCATCGACGGCGCGCCGCGCCTCCTCGACGCCGCCAATGTCGGCCTCGATCGCGACACTTCCTTCCTCGATCCCGGCCGCCTCCGGGTCGGAGCCGGCGACGACATGCTGCTGACCCGAAGCAGCCATTTCAACGCCGGCCAGAACTATTCTCTCGCAGCGCTGATCCTCGTCCGCGACGACCGGCTTGAGCTCGTCGATACGATCCTCGCCTTCAGCGACATGGCGTGCAGCTACGCGCGGACGCAGACGCTCGACGTCCGGCAAGGGGAGGGGACGCCCTTTGCCGATGTAGTGGTGTCGGTGACGGAGGAAACCACGACCTCTGGACAGGACTGCGAGGAAGCCGCGACACCGGAGCCGGGCAACCGCACGATCGCCGCCACCTATCGCTGGGTTGCGGGCTCGCACCGCTATCGCCCGGACACCGACGCACTCAGGATTCTCGCTCGCGAGACCGAGGAAAGGTTCTGACCGGCAGCCCTGTTTGCATCCTCCGGAACGCTGAGTCCCTGCCTGCGGCAACTTGTTCGCAGCACTCCGTCGATTAGACGGAAATTGCCGGCTTCGCAGCCTTGACTTTGCGAAGACCGCCCTCCACGTTCGCGCAAGCCGAGCGAGCGAATCTCCCTTGCTTTCGAGTGGGCCAGATCCAACCCGAATCGTTGATCCCTGGCTCGTGTCCTGCCGCGACTCGGCCATGGGACATGAGTTGACGCAACGTCCGGAAGGATGACGCGGACGGGGAGGCGGTCTTCAATCAGGTCAATGCCCATTCGACTGGTGAAGAGTCGAATTATGCCGTTGGCGGATCGCCCTCGATGGCGTAAGGAACGAAAAGCATCGAACTATTACAAGGAGAGTGATGGAGCTTTCACCGCTGGTTCTAATCCTTGCTCTGCCTTTCGGGTCGGGCTTGGCCGCAATGTTGCTTCGGTCCGACTCGCGCGTCGGAGCGACGTGGCTCGCAGGCCTCTCGACGCTGGCCTGTCTGGTGCTGACGATCTCGCTCTACCCGTCCGTCGTCGCCGACGGCGTTCTCTACAACAAGATCGAATGGCTGCCGACGCTGGGTCTGAACCTCACGCTCCGGATGGATGGCTTTGCCTGGCTTTTCACGCTCCTGATCAGCGGCATCGGGCTGCTCGTCGTCATCTACACCCGCTACTACATCTCGCCCGAAGATCCCGTCCGCCGCTTCTATCTCTATTTCCTCGCCTTCACCGGCTCGATGCTCGGTGTCGTCCTGTCCGGCAACCTCGTCCTCCTCGTCGTCTTCTGGGAACTGACCAGCATCTTCTCCTTCCTTCTGGTCGGCTACTGGCACCAGAACCAGGCGGCGCGTGACGGCGCGCGCATGGCCTTGACGATCACCGGGATCGGTGGACTGGCGCTCCTTGCGGGCGTGCTGCTCGTCGGCGAGATCGTCGGCAGCTACGACCTCGACCGCGTGCTCGAGGCAGGCGACGCGATCCGCGCCCACAGCCTCTACACGCCGGCCCTCGTCCTGATCCTCCTTGGCGCCCTGACCAAGAGCGCGCAGTTTCCCTTCCAGTTCTGGCTGCCCAACGCCATGGCGGCGCCGACCCCGGTCTCGGCCTTCCTGCACTCGGCGACGATGGTGAAGGCCGGCGTGTTCCTGATGGCGCGGCTCTGGCCGGTCCTCTCGGGCACGCCCGAATGGTTCCTGATCGTCGGACTCGCCGGCATGATCTCCTTCGTGCTCGGCGCCTATCTCGCCATGTTCCAGCAGGACCTGAAGGGCCTGCTCGCCTATTCGACGATCAGCCATCTCGGGCTGATCACGCTGCTTTTGAGCCTCGGCAGTCCGCTCGGCGCCGTCGCCGCCATTTTCCACATGTTCAACCACGCCACGTTCAAGGCGTCGCTGTTCATGGCGGCCGGCATCATCGACCATGAATCGGGCACCCGCGACCTGCGCCGGCTGAGCGGCCTCTTCCGCTACATGCCGGTCACGGGAACGCTCGCCACCGTGGCCGCCGCGGCGATGGCGGGCGTGCCGCTCCTCAACGGCTTCCTGTCGAAGGAGATGTTCTTCGCCGAGGCGGTGGAAAAGCACGCGAGCTCCTGGGTCGACACCGTCGCGCCCTATGCCGCCGTGCTCGGCAGCGCGCTCGCCGTCACCTACTCGATGCGGCTGATCCACTCGATCTTCCTCGGCGAGCCTCCGGAGAGCTATCCGCGCCAGCCGCACGAGCCGCCGTTCTGGATGCGGTTCCCGGTCATGTTCCTGGTCTTCGCCTGCCTCGTGGTCGGCATTCTCCCGGGCGTCACGGTCGGCCCCTTCCTCCACGTCGCCGCCTTCTCGGTGCTCGGTCCCGAGACGCCGGAATACAGCCTCGCGATCTGGCACGGCTTCACCCTGCCGCTCGCCATGAGTCTCGTAGCGCTTGCCGCCGGCGCCGTGCTCTATCTCCTGGTCGGCGATTATCTCGAGAATTCGGAACGCGCACTCGTCCTCGGCCGCATCGAGGGTCGGCGTCTGTTCGAACGCGTCATGGTTGCGATCTCCTGGCGCGGCGCGCGCTACATCGAAGCCAATCTCGGCACGCGGCGTCTGCAGCAGCAGATGCGGCTCCTCGTCGCCTTCGCAATCGCCGCTGCACTTCTGCCGCTTCTCTCGGGGCTCGATTTTCTGGGGGGGGGCAGCACCGCGGATCCCGCCTTCGTTGGTCTCTGGGCAGTGGGCATGGTCTGCGCGGTGGCCGCGGCGCAGCAGGCGAAGTTCCACCGCCTCGCCGCGCTCGTCCTCCTCGGCGGCACCGGCCTCGTCACCTGCGTCACCTTCGTCTGGCTGTCGGCGCCCGATCTTGCCGCGACCCAGTTCGTCGTCGAGATCGTCACCACCGTTCTCATCCTCCTCGGCCTGCGCTGGCTGCCGAAGCGGACGGAGGGGTTGCTCGAGCCGAAGGGCGTTGCCGCGCGCCTGCGCCGTTTCCGCGACCTGGCGACCGCGATCGTCGCCGGCATCGGCATGGCGGCGATCTCCTACGCGGTGATGACGCGCACGCCGCCGGCCACCATCGCCGACTTCTTCATCGAGAAGGCCTACAGCGAGGGCGGCGGCCGCAATGTCGTCAACGTCATCCTCGTCGATTTCCGCGGCTTCGACACGATGGGCGAGATCACGGTCCTTGGCATCGTCGCCATCACGGTCTTCGCGCTCCTCCGCCGCTTCCGCCCCGCACCCGACAGCATCGAGCGCCCGGAGCAGCAGCGCGTGCAGGGCGCCTATGACGAGGCCGAGCCGGAGCGCGCGCCCGGGGCGACGGCGACCGACTACCTGTTCGTGCCCTCAGTCATCATGCAGTGGATGTTCCCGGTGGTGATCGTGCTTGCGCTCTATCTCCTGCTTCGCGGCCACGATGCGCCGGGCGGCGGCTTCGCCGCCGGCGTCGCCATGGCGGCGGGCTTCATCCTGCAATACATGGCGGCCGGAACCGTCTGGGTGGAGGACCGCCTGCGCATCCTGCCGGTCAAGTGGATCGGCGGCGGGCTCCTCCTGGCGGCCTGCACCGGAAGTGTCTCCATCCTTCTTGGAGATCCCTTCCTCACCTCCTATTTCCGCTATGCCGACCTGCCGGTGCTCGGCAAGGTGCCGCTGGCAAGCGCGGCCCTGTTCGATCTCGGCGTCTTCGCGCTCGTGGTCGGCGCCACGGTGCTGATGCTGATCGCACTCGCCCACCAGTCCATCCGCCGCCTGCGCGCCGCGCGTATCGAGGAGCAGGCGCAATGGAACTGACGCTCGCGCTCGCAATAGGCATCCTGACCGGCTCCGGCGTGTGGCTGATCCTCAGGCCGCGCACCTACCAGCTCGTCATCGGCCTGTCGCTCCTGTCCTACGCGGTGAACCTCTTCATCTTCAGCATGGGGCGCCTCAGGATCGGCGCCGCACCGGTGCTCGGCTCCGACGGCGTCGGCAGTCCCGCCGACTTCGCCGATCCGGTGCCGCAGGCCCTCGTGCTTACCGCTATCGTGATCGGCTTTGCGACGACGGCGCTCTTCCTCGTGGTCCTGATCGCCACGCGCGGTCTGACCGGCAGCGACCATGTCGACGGCAGGGAGTCGCGCTGATGGACTGGACCGACCACCTCCTGATGGTGCCCATCCTCCTGCCCATGGTGACGGGGGCCGCGCTTCTCCTGATCGACGAGGTGCGCCACACCGCCAAGGCGCTGATCAACGTCGCTTCGACCCTGACGCTGCTCGTGACGACGCTGGCGCTGATGCGCATGGCCGACGCCGTGCCGCCGGGCACGGCCGCGCTGTCGCATTCCTATGCGATCGGCGACTGGCCGGCGCCATTCGCCATCGTCCTCGTGCTCGACCGGCTGTCGGCGCTGATGCTGGTCCTGACCGCAATCCTCGCCGTCGCCTCGCTCGTCTTCTCGCTGGCGCGCTGGCACAGGGCGGGGTCGCACTTCCACACGCTGTTCCAGTTCCTCTTGATGGGGCTCGGCGGCGCGTTCCTGACCGGCGACGTGTTCAACCTGTTCGTCTTCTTCGAGATCATGCTCGCCGCCTCCTACGGGCTGCTCCTGCATGGCTCCGGCGTCTTCCGGGTCCGCTCCGGCCTGCATTACATCGCCATCAACCTCGCCGCCTCGCTGCTCTTCCTGATCGGTGTCAGCCTGATCTACGGCGTCACCGGCACGCTCAACATGGCCGATCTCGCCGTTCGCCTCGCCGCCGTCCCGGCCGAGGACCGGACGCTGCTGCAGGCCGGCGCCGCCATTCTCGGCGTAGCCTTCCTGGTCAAGGCCGGCATGTGGCCGCTCTGCTTCTGGCTGCCTTCGGCCTACATGGCCGCCGCAGCGCCCGTGGCGGCGATCTTCGCGCTTCTCAGCAAGGTCGGCATCTATGTCATCCTCCGGCTGACGCTGCTCGTCTTCGGCCATGCCGCGGGCGAGCTCGACGGCTTCGGCCGGGAGGTGCTTCTGTTCGGCGGCATGGCGACGATGGCCTTCGGCGCCTTTGGCGTGCTCGCCTCGCAGGCAATGGGACGGCTCGCCGGCTACAGCGTCCTCGTATCGTCAGGAACGCTTCTCGCTGCGATCGGCCTCGCGGACGCGGCGATCGTCTCCGGCGCGCTGTTCTACATGGTGTCCTCGACGCTCACCATAGCGGCCCTCTTTATGCTGATCGAGCTCGTCGAGCGCGCTCAGGAACCGGGCGCCGACCTTCTGACCGTCACCATGGCCGCCTACCGCGAGGAGATGGACACCGAGGAGGAAACCGAGGAGGAAGTCGGCGTCGCCATGCCCGGCGCGCTCGCAATCCTCAGCCTGTGCTTCGGCTGCCTGGCGCTGCTTCTTGCCGGCATGCCGCCGCTCTCCGGCTTCATCGCCAAGTTCGCGCTGCTGCGGGCGATCATCGATGCCGGCGAAGCCGCGACGCCGGTCGGCATTCCCGGCTCGGCCTGGCTCCTGGTGGCGATGATGATCCTCTCGGGGCTCGCGGCACTGCTCGCCATGCTGCGCACCGGCATCCGCACCTTCTGGGCTCCCCTCGAGGTGATCGTGCCGCGCGTCCTCGTCGTCGAGGTGGCGCCGATCATCGTCCTGATCTCTCTCTGCCTGACGCTGACGATCCACGGCGGCGCGCTGATCCGCTACACCGACGCGGCCGCCATTTCGTTGCACGATCCCGCGAGCTATATCGGCCGTGTGCTCGAGACCTCGCCTGAGGCGGGGGAGGCAGGCCAATGATCAGCCGCGTCTTCCCCTATCCGGTGCTCGCCGCATCGCTTGTCGTGATGTGGATGCTGCTCAATTCCTTCTCGCCCGGTCATTTGCTGCTCGGGGTTCTCGTTGCGCTCATCGCCTCGCACGCGATGGCGGCGCTGCAGCCCGCCAAGCCGCACTTCCGCCGCTGGGACCTCATTCCCCGGCTTTTCGGCCTCGTCATGCTGGACATCCTGCGCTCCAACGTCGCCGTCTGCCGCATCGTTCTCTTCGGCGCGCGCCGCGAACGGGTCTCAGGCTTCGTCGCCATTCCGCTGGAGCTGCGCGACCGCAATGGTCTGGCGATTCTGTCCTGCATCGTCACGAGCACCCCCGGCACTGCCTGGATCGAATATGATTCCGCGGCCGGCGTTCTTCTGATCCACGTCCTCGACCTGAAGAACGAGGAGGAGTGGATCGAGCTGATCGGGGGCCGCTACGCCGGCCTGCTGATGGAGATCTTCGAATGAGCGCCATCATTCTCGCCTGGTCCATCCTGATTGCGCAAGGCATGCTCGTCATCGCCATTGCCTGCCACACCTACCGGCTCATCCGCGGCCCGCGCGCCCAGGACCGGGTACTCTGCCTCGACGCCATCTATGTCTGCGCGATGCTCCTCGTCCTGACCTTCGGCATCCGCACCGGCAGCAGCCTCTATTTCGAGGGCGCGCTGGTCATCGCCGTCATCGGCTTCGCCTCCAGCGTGGCGCTGGCGAAATTCCTCATGCGCGGCGAGGTGATCGAATGACGCATCTCGAGGATTTGCCAGCCTGGGCGGCGCTCCTCACCGCGCTCCTCGTCCTCCTCGGCGCCGGCCTCACCCTGCTCGGCGCCGTCGGCACCCTGCGGTTCAGGAGCTTCTATGAGCGCGTCCACGCGCCGACGCTCGGAACGAGCTGGGGCACGGGCGCGATCGTCCTCGCCTCCATCCTCTGCTTCTCGGTGCTGGGGAGCCGGCTCGTCGTTCACGAGCTCCTGATCGGCCTCTTCATCACCGTCACCACCCCGGTGACGCTGATGCTCCTTGGCCGCGCCGCGCTCTACCGCGACCGCACCGAAGGAGACACCACCGTTCCCCCGCGCGCGATCCTGCGCCGTGCCCTCGAACGCAAGGGAGCCCAGCTCCCACCCCCACCTCCGTCCGAGGAGGCGTAGGTTTTCGGTCGGGGTGGGAAATCCGCATGGCCAGCCACGCAAAGACACGCTAAGGAACGGGCCGATCGGGACGGGGACCCGGACAGCCGGAGTGTGGGATGCATGCGGTTTGAAAGATTGGCGATACCGGACGTCGTGCTCATCGTTCCCGACGGGATCGGCGACGCGCGCGGGTATTTTCGCGAAGTCTTCCGCGAGAACCTGTTCGAGGAGGCAGTCGGGCCGCTTCGCCGCGTCCAGGAGAACCAGGCCTTATCCCGCGAGGCCGGAACCATCAGGGGACTGCATTTCCAGATGGAGCCGAAGGCCCAGGGCAAGCTCGTCTCCTGTGACGCCGGCGCCATCTTCGACGTCGCGGTCGACCTGCGCGAGGGCTCGCCGGATTACGGCCGCCATGTCGGCGTGGAGCTGGCCGCCGAAAGCGGCTCGTTGCTCTGGGTGCCGCCGGGTTTCGCGCACGGCTATTGCACGCTCGAGCCGGACACGAAGGTTCGCTATTCCGTCACCGACTATTACAGCCCGGAGCACGAGCGCGGCCTTGCTTTCGACGACCCGGCGCTCGGCGTCGCCTGGCCGGTCGCCCGCGAGAAGGCGATCGTCTCGGCGAAGGATCTGCGCCAGCCGCGGCTCGCCGAGCTCGGGACGGTCTTTACCTGGCGGCCGTCCGCCGGTCCGCTCGCATGTGAACGGGGATGACGATGCGGGTTCTGGTCACGGGCGGGGCGGGGTTCATCGGTTCGGCTCTGGTGCGCCTTCTGGTCCTGGAGAAGAATTGCGAGGTTCTGACCGTCGACAAGCTGACCTACGCGGGCACGCTGTCGTCGCTGAAGGCGGTGGAAGGCAATCCCAGCCACCGCTTCCTCAAGGCCGACATCTGCGACCGCGCGGCGATGGAGGCAGCGTTTGCGGACTTCCGGCCACAGCGCGTGATGCATCTCGCGGCGGAAAGCCATGTCGACCGCTCGATCACCGGGGCGCGGCAATTCGTGGAAACCAACGTGGTCGGCACCTTCACGCTGCTCGAGTGCGCGCGCGCCTTCTGGTCGTCGCTGCCCGCGGGCAAGCGCGAGGCGTTTCGCTTCCTGCACGTCTCGACCGACGAGGTCTACGGTTCGCTCGGCGAGACCGGACTCTTTCGCGAGGACACGGCCTACGACCCGAGTTCCCCCTATTCCGCCTCGAAGGCCGCCTCCGACCATTTCGCCAAGGCGTGGGCGCGAACCTACGGGCTGCCGGTGATCGTCTCCAACTGCTCCAACAATTACGGCCCCCACCAGTTTCCCGAAAAGCTGATGCCGTTGACGATCCTCAACGCGCTCGAAGGCAAGCCGCTTCCGGTCTATGGCGCCGGCGCCAACGTGCGCGACTGGCTCTATGTGGAGGATCACGCGCGGGCGCTCGATCTCATCGCCGAACGCGGACGTCCCGGAGAGACCTACAATGTCGGCGGTGAAAGCGAGCGCAGGAACATCGAGGTCGTCGAGGCGATCTGTGCGCTCATGGACCGCTTCAACCCCGCCGGGGCGCCGCATGCGCGCCTGATCACCTTCGTCGCGGACCGCCCGGGGCATGATGCCCGCTACGCGATCGACGCGGGCAAGCTCGGTCGCGAGCTAGGCTGGACGGCGCTCGAGAGCTTCGAGACGGGGCTGGAAAAAACAGTGCGCTGGTATCTCGAGAACCGGTGGTGGTGGGAGCCGCTGCGCGGCGTCTATGGCGGTGAGCGGCTCGGCCTCGCGGTGGGCGAGGGAGCCGGCGCGCCATGACTGGCCGCAGGCGCCTGCTCGTGACCGGTTGTCGGGGACAGGTCGCGGTGTCCCTGGTCGAGCGCGGAGCAGGCTCGGAGTTCGAGGTCATTGCCCTCGGCAGGCCGGAGCTCGATCTTTCGGTTCCGGGTTCGGCCGCGGCCGCGATCGCGCGTGCCGCGCCGGACATAGTCGTCTCCGCCGCCGCCTACACCGCCGTCGACAAGGCCGAGGATGAGGAGGATTTCGCCCTGCGCATTAACGCCGAGGCACCCGGCGAGATCGCGCGGGCGGCCGCGCAACTGGCGGTGCCGGTGATCCATCTTTCCACCGATTATGTCTTCGACGGGGCCAAGACGACGCCCTATGTCGAGGAAGATCCGACCGGCCCGCTCTCGGCCTATGGCCGCTCCAAGCTTGCCGGAGAGGCAGCCGTGGCCGCGGCCGGCGGAAATCACGCCATCCTGCGCACGGCGTGGGTCTACGGTCCCCATGGCCGGAATTTTCTGAAGACCATGCTGGACCTTTCCGAACGGGAGGAGGTCGCCGTCGTCGACGACCAGACCGGAAACCCGACTTCGTCGCTCGACCTCGCCGACGCGATCCTCCGCGTTGCGCGGAACCTGATAGTCGATCCGTCGCCGCGGCTGCGCGGCCTGTTTCACGTCACGGCGCCGGGGGAGGGGAGCTGGGCCGATTTCGCCGAGGAGATTTTCTCCGTCCTTGCCGAGGGCGGGCGACACCGCCCATCGGTGCGGCGGATCGCGTCGGAGGACTATCAGGCGCGCGCGGTGCGGCCGAAAAATTCACGGCTCGATTGCGGCCGGCTCGCGCGGGAGCACGGGGTGAGGCTTCCCGACTGGCGCATGTCGACGGCAGCCGTGGTAAGACGTCTCGTCGGAGAGAGCGGAAAAGGCGGAGAGCGGAACCGAACATGAAGGGCATCATTCTTGCGGGCGGAAGCGGGACACGGCTCCATCCGATGACCTCGGTCGTGTCCAAGCAGTTGCTGCCGGTCTACGACAAGCCGATGATCTTCTATCCGCTGTCGACGCTGATGCTCGCCGGGATCCGCGAAATCCTGGTCATCTCGACGCCCGTTGACCTGCCGCGCTTCCGCACGCTGCTCGGGGACGGTTCGCATCTCGGCATCTCGATCGCCTATGCCGAGCAGCCCTCGCCGGATGGCCTGGCGCAAGCCTTCATCATCGGCGCGCCGTTCATCGGCACCTCTCCCTCCTGCCTCGTCCTCGGCGACAACATCTTCTACGGCCACGGCATGGGCGACCTGTTCGTGCGCGCCGTCTCCCGCGACGTGGGGGCGACCGTGTTCGCCTATCACGTCAACGAGCCGCAGCGTTACGGCGTCGTCGAGTTCGATCAGGCGATGAAGGCGGTGTCGATCGAGGAGAAGCCGAGAGTTCCGCGGTCGAACTGGGCGGTGACGGGCCTTTATTTCTACGATGCCGAGGTGGTCGACATCGCCGCTGGGCTGAAGCCGTCGGCCCGCGGCGAGCTCGAGATCACCGACGTCAACCGCACCTATCTCGAGCGCGGCAAGCTGGACGTCGAACTGATGGGCCGGGGCTATGCCTGGCTCGACACCGGGACGCCGGACAGCCTGCTCGAGGCGAGCGAGTTCGTGGCGACGCTGGAGCGGCGGCAGGGCCTGAAGATCTCCTGTCCGGAGGAGATCGCCTTCCGGATGGGCTATATCGGCGCGGCCGAGCTCGGCGTGCTTGTTGACCGGTACGGGCGCAGCAGTTACGGGCAATATCTGGCGCGCCTGCTCGACGGATAGTGGGCAGGGACCTGAGGTCCGCCTCGGGCGGCCTCGGACGGGCCACACATCTGGAAAAACGGGCGGCGCACCTTGACCAAACCCGCACTACTCGTGCTCGCGAGCGAGCGCACGATCTACGAGATCAGGCTGAAGCCGTTGCTCGATGCGCTGGTCGAACATGGCGTCATCGCCTCGTTCGCCGCGATCGACCGAGATCTCGCCCGCCTCGGCCCGGCGACGCCGCAGCGCTCCTTCAATCTCGTCGTCGCGCAACGCAATATCAGCGGGGCGCAGCTCGCCTTCCTGAAGCGGACGGGCGCCCCGTTCGTCTACGACATCGACGATCTCCTCACCGAGCTCCCGGCGAACCGCGCGCGCGACATGACGGCGAGCAACGGGCGCATCGGCTGGTGCCTTGCAAAGGCCGTCGCGGTCACCACGCCGAACGGCAAGCTCGCGCAAGAGCTTGTCCGCAGCACTGGCGTCGACTTTCTCGACCGCAATCGCCTGCTTGCGAACGGTCTCGCCCCGCCTGCCCCGGCCGCTCGGGACTGGCAGGGGAGGGCAGAAACCCTCCTCTGGGTGTCGAGCGACCTGCCGCTGGTCGAGTCCGCGACGCCGATACTGGCGCGCGCCATCGCCGAAACCGCCAACGAGCTCGGGCTGCGCGCAACGCTGGTGGGCAGGTTCCCGGACCACATCAGGGACGCTTTTGCCGCGTGCGAGCACGTGCCTTGGCTCGATTTTCCGGCTTACCGGGAATTCCTCGCCGGGCGCGAGAGGACGATCGCCATCGCGCCGCTTCCGGTCCGCTCGCGCGAGCATCAGGCCTTCACGGATTCGAAGTCGGACATCAAGGTGGTCGATTTTCTCGGGCATGGCATTCCCGCGATCTATTCCGCGGCCTTCCCCTATCGCGAGAGCGATCTCGATCCGCGGCCGCTCGTCGGCGACGATGCGCGCGCCTGGCAGACGGCGATCCGCGAGATCGCGGCCGAGCCCGGGCGTTTCATTTCCCGAGAGGAGGTGGCCCGCGTCCATCGCCTGCGCGCCTACGGGTCGCTCGCGGCCGTGGTCGGGGAGGTGATCGAGAGTGCCTCCGGCCCGGCCATGCCCTTGCCGCGCCCGTCGCTGAACGCGTGGTTGCGCGCGGCCGAGCGATCGCTGCGGCGGTGGCGGCGCCGCGGTTGAATGCGGACGGCGAAGCGTGAATAAGCGGGCGGCCATCTTGTCAGCAAAGCCGAACAATGCTGAAGCTTCTCGGCTCGCTCCAAGGCGCGGACCGGAGCAGGGGACAGGCAATCGTCCGCGATGTTCGGGAAGCGGGAGCTCTCACATCATTTCTGAAATGTTTCTGACACGGGCGGACGCATGCAGCGGGTCCTGATAACCGGGGGGACGGGCTTCATCGGCCACAATGTCGCCGCCGGCTTGCGGCTGGAGCATGACCTTGTCGTCCAGACGGCCGGACGCTCCGGCAACGTCGACCTGCTCCATGCCGATCTCTCGGCGGAGGGAGAGGCGCAGAGCCTGATCGAACGGTCGTCGCCCGATGCGATCATCCATTGCGTGGGCGCGCGCAACGGCTCCGACGATGAGCTGCGGGCGGCCAATGCGGTTGCGCAGCGCGAGGTGCTGCGCGCTGCCGCGATGCTGCCAGCGCCGCCGCGGATCATCCTGATGGGCAGTGCCGCCGAATACGGTCCGCAGCCGGGCTCGAGCCCCATCACCGAAACCGCGCAGTGCCGACCCACTTCGACCTATGGCAGGACGAAGCTCGCAGCGACGCGCCTTGCGCTCTGCTATCGCCGCCACACCCGGATGCGGATCACCGTCGTTCGCCCCTTCAACGTCGTGGGGCAGGGCATGCACGGTCTTCTCGGCAAGTATCTGCGCGCACGTGCCGACGGCGAGGCAGTCGCGGACAAGGAGCGGCAGCTTTCCTGCCTGCCGCTCGTGCGCGATTTCGTCGCCGTGGCCGACGTCACCGCGGCCTGCCGGCGGTTGCTCGCCCTCGAAAACCCGCCAGCGCTTCTCAACGTCTGCACGGGCACGGGGCGCTCCTTCGCGGAAATCTTCGCGCAGTTGAAGACCCTGATGGGCGAGGCTACGGAACCCTGGGGCGCGAGGGGGGAGGACGACGGCATTGTCGGCGATCCCGCCTTCTGCGAGTCCGTGATCGGCTTTCGCCCCTCTACCGACATTACCGACGCGCTGCGCGAGGCGGCGGAAGGTATCGGGTGCCGCACATGAAAATAGCGCTCGCGATCTTCAGCCTCGCCAAGATGGGCGGCCTCGAGCGCCATACGATCTGGCTCGCCGAGACGCTCGCAGGGCGCGGCCACGAAGTGGTGATCTACTCGACTGCGCAGGGCGCAGCATCGAGCGCGGTGCCGATCAGGATCCTTCCCCAGCGCGGGTGGATGAACCATGCCCGCATGGCGGCCTTCGCTTCGGACATCCGCAACGCCACGACCGGCCAGCACGATGTCGTCGTAGCCTGCCAGAAGCTGCCCGGTCCGGACGTGCTCTTCTGCGCCGACTGGAGCGTGGCCGCCAAGGAAGTCCCTCCCTGGAAGCGGCTCCTTCCGCGCTACCGCACCATGCTCGAACTGGAGCGGGGGTGCTTCGGGCCGGCATCCGACATGTTCCTCATCATGCTGAGCGAGCCGCAGGCGCAGGCCTACCGGAAGGCATGGTCGATCGCGCCCGGACGGATGACGACGATCCCGCCCACGCTCCACACGCGGCTGGTCCGCGACGCGCCGGAGGAGGACGAGCGTGCCGAGTGGCGTTGCGCGCTCGGGGTCGGGCCGGATCAGGTCGCCTGGCTGTGGGTTGGCCTGCAGCCCAAGGTGAAGGGGCTCGACCGCGCGATCGCGGCGCTGGCACTCTCGCCGGATGCTGTCCTTCTGGCAGCCGGAGCCAATCCGCAATCGCGCGCCATGCGCGCCTTTCTGAAAAAGGCGGAAAAACTCGGCTGCGCTGACCGGATCCGGCTTCTGGGTATGGTGTCCGGCGACGAGATCGCCCGCCTTTATCTTTCCGCCGATCTCCTCATTCACCCGTCGCGGCTGGACGTGACGGCCACAGTGATCGTCGAGGCCTTCGGCGCAGGCCTGCCGGTCATCACCACGGAAAACTGCGGCTATTCCGTACATGTTGTGGCGGCGGACGCAGGCGTCGTCCTGTCCGAGGCGGCGCGACCGGTTGAGATCGCCGAGGCGGCTGCGGTATCCGCCGACATCCGCCGGCACTGGTCGAAAAATGCCCGCGACTATGTCCGCACCGCCAACCTGACCGGCGGGATCGACGCGGCCGCCGATGCGATCGAGGCGAGGGGACGCGCGGCGGGCTTCTGAGGAGCCCGGCCGCGCTTAGTGGATTAGGGCTTGCGCCAGTAGGTGCCGGTCCAGTCGATCTGGATCATCTCCGCGGTAATACCGTGGGCGGCGCGGTATTCGGTGACCGCCTGCCGGCAATTGCTGAGCGAATAGTCATCGATGATGCAGAAGCCGCCCGAGGACAGCTTCGGATAGAGCGCATCGAGCGCCTGGATGGTGGAGCTGTACATGTCGCCGTCGAGGCGAATGATCGCGAANGACGGATTGTCGAGCTTGTGCAGCGTATCGGCGAAGAAGCCCTCGACGAATTGAACCCGGGAATCGAGCAAACCGTATTTGCGGAAATTGTCCTCGACCACGCGCTTGGGAATGGCGAGCTCCTTGAACCGGTAGAGCTTGTCGGCCTTGTCGGCGGGGTAGCGGTCCGGCTCGGGCTCGGGCAGGCCGGCGAAGGAATCGGCGACGAAGACCTTGCGGGCCGTGTCGCCA